>Ga0307375_10005336_pt1 | contig 12068 bp, 29 predicted proteins | sample TR1MG_FD_202531 | JGI IMG/M metagenome (GOLD analysis project Ga0307375, IMG submission 202531) | Soil microbial communities from Risofladan, Vaasa, Finland - TR-1 | ecosystem: Environmental > Terrestrial > Soil > Coastal area > Acid sulfate soil | place: Finland: Risofladan, Vaasa | collected... | reverse complement strand
CGGCTTTCAACAAAGCATCAATTGAAACAATTAAACATTATAACAGATATAAATACTAAAGAAAAAACACTAACGAACAAACATAATGATCGAAAAACTACAACAACTAAACGGTAAACTGGATTTAATACAAGACCTAAAAATAGCTGGCCTAAATCTAAATCTTGACCAACAAGAAAAATTGCTATACACACACCAGCAATTAATCAACCAGCGAAATGAATTGCTAATACAAATTAAAAAACATTATATAATATGAGTAACATGAGCTATACAAATTACAAAATAGATAAACTAGCGCAAGATTTTTCTGAAGATGCATGGAATGCATTTCACAATGCAGAAATAAACGACCAAGATGATCTATATGATTATAGACACCAATGGATTGACAACAAAGTAATATACACACACGATTGCAAAAAATATATTGACGATTTAAACTATGATATATTTGAAGAGCATGACTTATTTGGCCGTGCAGAAAACTGGTCGCAAGGAGCATATAATGCTATCTACGACGCACTAGATGAGTCCGATGACACTGTCTCTTGGTATGATATGGAACAGGTATTACAAGAAGCTACAAACTAAATAACAATGGAAGAAATAACATTTGAACCAATTTACTGTAATCTTTGTAACAGTACAGATCTTACATACAACCAAAGTATTATGGATTCATATTGTGCAAACTGTGGCGAATGGCAAGGCAGTGAATATTAATACAATTACAAACTAAATACGAACAACAATGGATAATATATACGAATCAGAAATAACAGAATATACTTATAACTTAATATGCTATACACACAATGACTAACACATGGATATTTTATGGTACTAACCATAGCGGAATCAAAACAATACACCACATTAAACAATGTAAACGCCCTGAAGCAACAAGCGAATACAAAGAAATGATGCACCTACTAGAAAATAATACTTATTACACAACAGGATATATGACTAGTAAAGCATGGAATAAAAATAACCAATATATAAAAGTAATATGAACAAACTAATACAAGAAACAGCAAATCATTGCATTGAAGAAATCAATGAGTATATTGATAACACAATTGCATGGAATCTAAATGGTCCAACAGATCTAGACGGAGATGAATACTATGAATTAGAATTAAAAATTAAACAACAAATATTATTTACACTAATTAAAAAAGTAACAAAATGAAAACATTCGACAGATACAAACAAAACTTAAGACTAATAGGCAATGACGTTATATCGTACAATACACACGTTGCAGAAATTAAAGACAATAAACTATATAAACTTAAATGGAATGTAAGAGGCATGACCTCAAGCCCAACTACAACTAAACATATTAATTATGTTGCAAGAGAATTAAACCTTGAAATTATATAAACACATGACACTACACGACGTATACATACTAGATAAAATAAATGAAAACAAAATGCATACAATGCAGGAGAAAACTTATATCGCTAAAAATAAATATCGAATAAAGTTACCAACTGAAACATTAAATGACTACTTTTACAATAACAAATAATACGACAATAGCAATTTAAATAACAGGCTAACGTCACAAAACAAACAACAATGGGTAAATTAATTATAACATATAAAGGTGAACAACTAGAATACTTAATCAATACAAAAGTAGCTGACCACGTATCTATGAAAGCTATTGAACACATATTAAAAGAATTCCCACCTGAGGCACCTGTTGACTTTAAACAATTATATTAAATATTATGGCAGGAAATAAACACAACACACAGTTTGCTATACACAAGCCTGATACATATCAGTTAGTGTATAAAGATTTATACAACGAAAAATGTATAATGACTGGAACACCAAAACAAATTATTAATCATATATTAAAACAACAATTAAAATGAAAAAAACTATCTTAACATTAATTACAATTGCAAGTGTATCTTGCACAGTAGACTTTGACGATATGAATTTTTATATCGATGAACTTAAAATGATTGAACAAATAAATTTAAATGAAGCCACACAAACACAAACGCAATCAACAACATTAACTACAACTGTATCTAATACATTATATAATAATATACAAAGTAAATTAGATTGGGTTGCTTATTTTAACACTTGGTCTGTTAGAGATCATCAATGGCTTCAATACATAGAAGCTCAAGAACCGGGCTTTATAATGTTATTTAACTTTGAAAACAATAAAATAAACATACCTAGCATGCCTACTTGGAGTTATCCTTTAGATGGTCAATACAAAATTGAAAATCAAAATAATATTATTGTGGCCTTAATTAAAGATGAATCTAAACGTATTGCAGATATACCTGAAAATTCCACACATATAAGATTTGTATATAGATATTCAAGTGATGAAACATTATATACACCTTATGTTGAAATTAAAGAATTATATAATAAATTCTTTGTAAACTATCAAGGAGAAATAACATATTCAAACGATTAATATTATGACAAAAAAATATAAAAAGGGAAAAGAATTAATAATAACTGATCCTACAAAATTCCCTGATGACTTTTGGAACTACTGGGTAAACCCTATTGTTGGTTATTATATACCACAAAAAAGATCACAAACAAGAAAAGAATCAAGAAAAAAACAATTACAATCTTAATACGAACATTAACAGATAATTAATTAAACAAACAAACATTATGAAAAACGTAAAAAAAGAAAGAAATGAAAGCAATATTAGAATTTAATTTACCAGAGGAACAAACTGACTTTTATCTTGCAACCAAAGGTAAAGATTGGTGGAAAGTTTGTTGGGATATGGAACAATGGCTAAGAAAGCAGAATAAGTATATGCCCGACAACCAGTTTAATAAAGATAAGGACGACGCTTACTTTGAGGTAAGACAAACGCTTATAGAGATTATGAGTGAAAATGGTGTAAACTTAGAAGATGCATGATGGCTTCTATTAATTTAATAAAAAGAAATACTATAAAATAAATAAATATAACAATTATGAAAAACGTAAAGAAAGAAACAATTAAAGTAAGTTCAGAGGCTATTAAAAAAGCTAGCTATGAAAGAAGCAAAAAAATCTTAACAATTAAATTCCATAATGGTAGTATATACTATTATCCTGAAATTGAACCATTTATATTTGAAGGTTTAAAAGCCTCTGATTCAATAGGTAAATTTTTAAACAAATATATTATCCATGCAAAAAATTAAAGAAGAAGCATTAAACAAAATGCATGCAAAACTAATTAATCAAACCAGAAAAGTAAGAGAAGCTGAAGAATTTAAAGGCTTTTGGTGGGATGATAGTGCAGATGAAATTGAATCGTCTAAACAAATGTTATTAGATGATGCTATTAAAAATCAAGAAGTATACGAATACATATATAAATTAATAAAGAATGACATTAACTGATGGAGACATTGAGCGTATTGCTCAACTAATATTTGAAAAGCTTCTTGAAAAACAAAAAAGCTTTGAAGAAGAGACTGAACAAACATACCATATATATGATGAATTAGGTAAAGTTGAAATAGTAAGCGAACAAGAATTTTATGAATATGAATTAGACAGACTAATTGATTTAGAAAGAAAATATGTAGAAGATGAGGAATTTGAAAAAGCTAATATTATTAAAAATAAAATACGTAAAGTCAAATTGAAAATTAAAAAACAAAATGGAATCTAAAAGAATAAAAACAAGATTAATAACTTTAGGCATACCGGATAATTATAACGCTATGAATTACAGAGTGTTATGGAAACACAAAGATGGAATTTATGCAGGTTATAAAGACTTTTCAAATATAAATGAAGCAAAAAAATACGAACAAGAAATACCTAACAATTTAAAATTAAACACATGGATGGACAAACGATAACACCAACAATATCTTTAGCGGCTTTAAAACATTTAGTTGAAAAAGAATTAAACATTAAAGACTTAAGCAATAAATGCAGATCAAGAGAATTAGCTCAAGCAAGATTTGTTTATTTTAAATTAAGCCGTAAATTCTGCCCACTTAGAAGCTTAACGGCTATAGGTAGAGAAGTTAAAAGAGATCATGCCACAGTTATTAATGGATTAAAAAAATGGGATGTAGAAATTATATATGACCCATATATGGAGATGGTATATGATAAGATTAGTTCTATATTAACTAATTCATCTATAACAGTTAGTTCTGGAGAAAACGCAATGACGTTTCAAATATTGGAAGAAAGAATATCTAAACTAGAAGAAAAATTATGCTTCGTTTAATTATGCTATACACACTTGTTGTATTTATTAATACTGAACAGCAAGTTACAGCCACAATATATCACGCTGTTGAAGGGCAAACTGATTCAACACCAAACACAACTGCAAGTATGTTTAAGATTGATTTGAAAAATCCGCGTAAACATAATATAATAGCTGTATCAAGAGATCTTGAAAGCTTAGGGTTTACTTTAGGTAGTAAAGTTAAAGTAACAGGAGCAGGTGATCTTGATGGTATATGGAACATAGAAGATAGAATGAATAAACGTTTTACTAAACGCATTGATTTTCTAGTAAACACAACACGTAAGGGTGGTAAATGGGAAAATGTAAAAATTACAAAATGGGAAGAGTAAAAGAATTGCTTATGCAATTAAATCAACAGCAATTAAATGATTTAGAAATAACCTACGAAGTTATTTATCCAGAGTATGACGATAGATCGTTATAATATTATAGTAATAAGCTAATGTCGCATAGAAATACAAAATATCTTGACAATAAAAGAATAGTGTACAGGAGAAATCCTATAACAGATGTACCAACTATATCTTTTGATTGGGGTAATTTTTATGAAGAAGGCACTTATGAATGTTATGAGTTATTTAGAAGCAAAGCTAAAATAACAACTTATAAGTCACTTAAATGGCATGTATTAGTATTATGGTATTTAAATCCTCAATTAAATAAAGAGGAATTTGAAGATATAATTTATTTTATAACAGATAAGGAAAATGGATTTGTTACATTTTTTACTCCTGAAAAAGTTATAAGGGAAATTATTACCCACGTAATGCTGCATGATTTAGAAGAACCACCAAAAAATAAACTCAGAAAAATAATCTTTAAAGACAACTCAGGATTGCTTATATCCGAAAAGATGTCAATAGTAGGTAAATTGATTGGAAAAATAAAAAAAGCCGATCATAGTGATATTTACGAAACAATGTTGTACCTTCATGACGGTAATGAAAGGATTACAATAAAAAAGATCGCAAATATATTAGATGTATCTACTAGAACAATATATCGAAACATGAACGATAAATTGAATAAAGAAAAAGAATTATTAAATGAGTTATGAAAAAATATAATATACAGAACTATGTAAGATATAAGGAAGATGTATTAAATTCAATAAGGTTAATAGAAAATAAACAATTGAATGAATATACTAGAGATGAGCTTATAATAACATTTTTGCCATTAGTTGAAAATATTGCAAGAAAATTTGCTACCTCACAACAAGCTTCAGGTGTTATGGATATTACTGATTTAATTCAAGAAGGTTCAAAAGGTTTAATAAATGCTGCTGATAAAATAATATGGGAAACCATTGTAGAATCAACGGACCCAGAAAAAACTATTAAATCATTTTTATCAAAAAGAATTAAAGGTGCAATTAGAAGAGCTATAGATATAAATAGAGGAGACATAAGAATACCGGAACATAAGTTAAATGAAATAAGAAAAGATAACGGTAAGAATGAAAAAATGGTTTCAATGTTTTTTAATTCTATTTTTTTAAGTATTGAAGAACAAGCTAGTTCATTAGATGATGAAAATATGGTTTATCAAATACCAGATCAAGCCGAACCATATAATATTAATTTAATGAATAAATATTTAGAAGGCTTACTGAAAAAACATTTAAATAAAAAAGAGTTTGAAGTATTAAGATTATCTTACGGATTAGATTGCGATAAACATTCAGCTAATGAAATTGCTGAAATATTAAATATTGATGGTCTTAGTGCATACGTAAGAATATCAGAGTTAAAAAAGCAAGCAATAAATAAATTAATAGAAAATGTAGATGCAGGCCAAGTGCTTGATTTCCTGTAGGTTACATAGTAATAAACAAGTAAATTTTAACCTTAACATGTAATATATATATTATGAGTATTAAACAAAAACTAAGTTCAATTCAACAAGATTTTAAAGCAAAAAAATCTCGTTACAACTCATTCGGTAAGTACAACTTTAGATCTGCCGAGGACATTCTGGAAGCATTAAAACCTATGAATAAAAAGCATGGAGTTTATTTTACGGTTAGCGAAGAACTAATTGCAAGTGATCCTATGCCTATTATTAAAAGTACGGCTAAAATAGTTGATGCTAAAGATGGTGATTCTATTCAAGCTGAAGCAATTGTTGGTGTAGATTTAAATCAAAAAGGTATGCAAGTACCTCAACAGTTTGGTTCTGCATCTAGTTATGCTAAAAAATATTCATTAGGTAATTTATTACTTATTGATGATACAGCTGATTCTGATGCAACAAATACTGGAGGCAACCAGCCTAAAAGTAATTTAGTTAGAAATACGGCTAAACCTGAAATTAATATGGATAACATTGAACAAGCTAAGAAATTTTTAGCAAGTGGAGGTTCTATAGAAACATTGCATGAAAAATACACTATTAGCCCAACTATGTTGAAAATATTAAAAAATGGATAAAAATAAAATTTTAAAAAAATTACAAGAAGATGAACATTACTACGGAGAATTTGGTAGGCAATATTTAAGTAATTCTGATATAATGGCATTACTTAATAATCCTTTGGATTTTAAAAAGCCGTCACAAGCATCCTCAGCTTTTTTAATTGGAGGATATTTTCACACTTGTATATTAGAACCAGATAAATTAAAAAAATATAAGGTTGTTCAATCATCAAATAGAAATACTAAAGTATATAAAGAAATATCTGAAGGAGAATTATGTTTGCTACAACATGAAGTAGATATGGTTGAAATGCTTAGAGATAAAATGTTTGATAATCAAATTTGTAAAGACTTTATACAAAATCCAAATAATGATTATGAAGTACCAGGTATTGTTAAATTACAAGGCAATATGTGGAAAGGTAAAGCTGATATTATTAATCATGATGAAAAGTTAATTATAGATTTAAAAACTACAAGTGATATATCAAAATTTAAATGGAGTGCATCTAAATATAATTATGATAGTCAGGCTTACATTTATAGAAAAATGTTTGGATATGATTTTTTATTTATAGTTGTAGATAAAAATACACAACAAATTGGTATCTTTGATTGTTCAGACAGATTTTACGAGTCAGGAGCTGATAAAGTAGTGAGAGCTACAGAGGCTTATGAATTATTTTATAAAACCGAAGGATTTGACCCTTCACAATATTTTTTAACTAAAACCCTTTAACAATGGCAGGAATATTAAAAGGAAGCATTAACTTAAGTGCAATTCCAAAAGACAAGATTATCGCAGGTAAGAAAGGACAATACCTTCCGGTAACAATTACTTTTAACGATGAAATAGATCAATTTGGCAATCAAGGGCCTATTATCGTTGAACAAACTAAAGAAGAAAGAGATGCTAAAGCACCTAAAACTTACTTAGGAAACATTAAAATTGTTTGGACTAATGGTCAAGTTGAAGCGGCGCCTAGACAAGATCAAGGTATGCAACAACAAATTAACGCAGCTGTACCACAACCACCATCAACACCAGATTTACCATTTTAAATTAAATTAAATGAACACAACGGAGATCAATGGATTTTTGATTGATAAATTCAATCAACATGATCTACCAGAAGGCAAAATGCAGGGGATTTGTCCCCTGTGTTCTTTTGATAGAAAACCTGAACACAAGAAGGCAAAATGTGCTTCTTATGATTGGGAACGTGGTCTTGGTACTTGTCATAATTGCAACAAAACATTTCAACTACATTCATATCAGCGTAAAGGCTCATCTGAAAAAATATATATTCGTCCAACAACGCCTATAATATTACCAGATATAAGCACTAACGTTGAAAAATGGTTTGAAGGTAGAGGTATATCTAAAGATACTCTTAAAGAACTTAAAGTTACTGAAGGATCTGAATTTATGCCACAAACCGGAAAATCTGAAAATGCTATTCACTTTAATTATTTTATAGGAGACCAATTAATAAACGTCAAATATAGAGACGGCCGCAAAAACTTTAAATTATATAAAGGAGCGGAAAAAGTATTTTACAACATAAATAGTGTTGTTGGATATGAGTATTGTGTTATAGTAGAAGGCGAGATGGATGTGCTAAGTCTGCATGAAGCGGGAGTATCAAACGCCATATCAGTACCAAATGGGGCTACATTAACATCTAACAATTTAGATTATCTTGACAATTGTATTGAATATTTAATTGACAAAGAGAAAATAATTATAGCTGTAGACAATGATGATGCAGGGCAAGCGTTACAACAAGAGCTTGTTAGAAGATTAGGAGCTGAGGTATGTTATATATCTACATTTGAAGATTGTAAAGATGCAAATGAATATTTATTAAAGTATGGAAAAGAAAAATTGGTTCAGCGTATTACCACAGCAAAGCCCGTTCCCCTCGAAAACGTTACCACGTTTAGAGATATTGAAGCGGAAATTACTGACTTTGTTGAAAATGGCTTTAAGCCCGGTTTCCAAATTGGATTACCTAATTTCGATAGCATTTTCAGCACTTACACTGGTCAGTTTATTACTGTTACTGGTATTCCTTCTAGTGGGAAGTCCGATTTTGTTGATCAAATGGTTATTGGATATAATATAAATTATCAATGGAAAACAGCTTTTGCTTCTCCTGAAAATGCACCAACATATTTGCATGCTCATAAATTAATGAGAAAAGTGTGGCAAGACATGCCATCTAAAAAGGATATTGGTACAGATAAATGGAATCAAGTAGCAGAACATATTAATGATAATTTTTTCTTTATTGATATGGATAAATACAGTTTAGAGGCTGTATTACGTAAAGGTGCTGAGTTGGTAAAGCGCAAAGGAATTAAATGTTTAGTTATAGACCCTTTTAATAAAGTAAGATCAAATGATGCTTCTGGTGATGTTAATGTATATACTCTTGATTACTTATCTAAAATAGAGATATTCGCGAAAAAATATGACGTTTTAGTTATTGTGGTTGCACACCCTACTAAAATGTATAAAGATGCTAATGGGCGGATTGAAGAGCCTACAATGTATAATATTAAAGGTGGAGGTGAATGGTATGATGCCAGCTACCATGGTATATTAGTTCACAGAGATTATGAGCAAAGAACTGTTAAAGCTAAAATATTGAAAGTCAAATTTCAAAACCTTGGTGAAAATGGTGCTGAAGCTCATTTTAAATGGGAACCAAAATCAGGTTGCTTTATACCGCATGAGCCTTTAGATTTAACTGAGGAAAAAATGCCTTGGGAATAAATGGCTAAAAGAAAAGAAACAATTTGGATGCCAGAATATATGACTTCTAAGAATGAAAATGAATGGTACGCTTGGGGAGTTAACAATAATATTAGAATTTCACCTAAGCCAGCGACTCAGGGCCCAGACCCTAAAGAATGGTATTTAGAGGTTTTTAATAATGGTAGATGGTATAAGTCTCCTAATGTTTATGGACCAAAAGAAATATGGTATGAATTTTATTTAATGTATAAATTTTATTATGATAAATATAGATGAAGAATATAGAGGATTACTCTCTGGAGTATTTCACGCAGGCAAAGATAAAGAAGACCGCACGGGAACTGGCACAAGATCAGTATTTGGTAGAACTATAAGACATGATATGCGTGCAGGTTTTCCATTATTAACAACTAAAAAAATATATTTTAAAAATGCAGTTACGGAATTATTATGGATCTTACAAGGTCGCACAGATATGCAATATTTGCATAATCACAATCTCACTTATTGGGATGCAGACTATACCAGAAGCGGTAGAACTGACGGAACACTTGGTAAAGTTTACGGTTATCAGTGGAGAAATAGTAATGGCGTTGATCAGCTTTATAGTTTACTTCAAGAAATTACATCTAACCCGTCTTCAAGAAGACTTATGGTTAATTCGTGGAACCCTGGTGACCTCAATGATATGGCACTCCCTCCTTGTCATTACAGCTTTCAAGTTTATATAAATGATGGTAAACTAGATTTAATGTGGCAACAAAGATCAGTAGACATATTTTTAGGCTTACCTTATGATATAGCTATGTATGGATTATTATTATTGATGTTAGCTAAGGGATTTGACTACGAGCCCGGAACTTTAATTGGTCAATTAGGTGATTGTCATTTATATAATAATCATTTAGATCAAGCGAGCTTGCAATTAACAAGAGAACCTAAAAAACTCCCAACAGTAGATGTTGACTTTGGCTTAAAATTAGTTAAAGGTGCAGGAGATTTTGTTTTTATACCAACACATAATATGATTAAATTAAATAACTATGAATCACACAAAGCAATCAAAGCCCCACTCTCAGTCGGATGACATTTGGTTTAAAAAAACCAATTATCCAGGAGAATGGCTAAGTAAAAAAAGTAAAGATATAATTAACCAAATAAACCAGAAAAACATGAAAAATTTATTATTTACATTATTATTATTATTATTTCCTTTAATGTCCTTTGGGCAATTAGATCATAAAAGAGCCTTAACATTTCAAAACGATATTAGGTCTTTTCATGATTTAAATAAATTAAAATACGATAATTCTTTGGCAGAATCCGCTAAAGTATGGGCAATATATTTAGCTGAAACAAATAAATTTGAATTTAGTGATGATAATAAAGGAGAATTAATTTATTATTATAAAAAAAGAGAAAATATAAAAATTGAAGATTACTTATTAGATGCATCTATAGGTTGGGCAATAAGATATAATGAGGAAGAAACATTCAAACAAATAATTTGTGAAGATTGTGAGTACATTGGATTTGGTATTGCAGAGAATATTGACTATATTTACGTAGTTGCTAGATACAATAAACTTTATAATTAATATGTATTATATTTATCACATATTCGGTAAAAAAATAGGAGTCGCACGTAATTTAAAAAGTAGAGTTACGCTTGCGCAGGGCTATAAGCCTAATGAATATGAAGTTCTTGATTCTTCTGATGATATAGATTATATATCTCACAAGGAAATAGAACTTCAAAAGTCTTATGGCTATAGAGTAGATAGAAAATTATATAAAAATTTATTTAAGAAAATGAAAATTAATGCTACAGAACAAACGTCAACTTTTCCATACTCTATCGTAGAGTTAAAAGCTAATTTAGATAGTGATATTGGATTTAAATGGGAAACATCATTAGGTGAATTTGAATTAACAAAAGAATCTGTTAATTGGATAAAAGCTAATGCTAAAAAATCAATGTATAATGATAACCGTACGTACATTTATAATAAAGCTTTTTATGAAGCTTTTTTGGCAGAACCACTATATGACAAAGAAAACATATTTGGACTCATTAGAGGGTGGGCACAAGAACGTGGTTTATATGATAAGGGAGATTTTAAAACTCAATATATAAAACTTATGGAAGAGTCAGGTGAATTAGCTCAAGCTATATTAAAAAATGACGAACCAGAAGTTATTGATGCTATAGGAGATATGGTCGTTGTATTAACTAATTTAGCTAAGTTACGAGGACACAATGTTGAAGATTGTATTCAATCTGCTTATGACGAAATATCTAATCGTAAAGGCAAGATGGTTAATGGTACATTTGTAAAAAATACGCTATGAGAGATAAAGTAATACAAGATGTAGTTGAAAAGTTTCAACAACGCTCAGATGTTGGTTATAAAAAATATGGTGTTACTCTTCATGATGATGAACCTAATTTGCATAAATGGCTTAATCATTTGCAAGAAGAATTAATGGATGCTGTTAATTATATTCAAAAGCTTAAAATGGAAACAAGCAATGCTTTAGAAGAAAAGCTTCTTAAAGACTTTCTAGAAGAACAATAATGGCTATGTTACACAGAAATAGAAAAGG
>Ga0307375_10005335_pt1 | contig 12070 bp, 9 predicted proteins | sample TR1MG_FD_202531 | JGI IMG/M metagenome (GOLD analysis project Ga0307375, IMG submission 202531) | Soil microbial communities from Risofladan, Vaasa, Finland - TR-1 | ecosystem: Environmental > Terrestrial > Soil > Coastal area > Acid sulfate soil | place: Finland: Risofladan, Vaasa | collected... | reverse complement strand
GGGCCTTTCCCGCCGACTCGAGGATGGAAAGCCACGTGGACGAGGTGTCCCTCGACCGCGTCGTGCTGCCGCTCACCCGCTCGGTGGCGCGGCGGGCGGGCTGGATGCGACGCTTCCAGCAGGGCTTCACGCAACACTATCTCCTTTATATCCTGCTGACCGTCCTCGTCCTCCTCGGTACTATGATCCCGTTCGGGAATTTCTTCGCCGCCCTCCTTTCGGGTTGAGGCAGGCGGGAGTCGGAGCAAATCGCATGTCGAACATGGTCATGGTCCTCGCCGCTATCGCCGTATCGGCCGCCTCGGGACTGCCTTCGCTGTTGTCCCGCTCGCGCGCAGGCCAGGTAGCCTCGGCCCTCGTTCTCGGAGCCGGTGCCCTGGTCGGCGTCGCCGGCCTCATCCCCGTCTTCGGTCCTTCCTCCCCGATCTCCCTCGTTGCCGAGTGGGGTCTGCCCTGGGGCGGCTTCTCCGTGGGGCTCGACGCCTTGGGCGGCATATTCTTGCTGCCGGTGTTCATAATTCCCACGTTGGCGGCGATCTACGGCCTGGGCTATCGCGACGTGAGGGATCATCCCGAGGGTGGACGCGGCTTCGACGTCTTCTATGGCCTCTTCGTCGCGGGGATGGCCCTCGTCGTCGTGGCCCGTGACGCGACGCTCTTTCTCCTGGCCTGGGAGGCGATGGCCCTGTCTTCCTGGTTCGTGGCTAGCGCCGAGTCCGACAAGGCCGAGGTGCGGAGGGCAGGCTGGGTATATCTCGTCGCAACCCATATCGGCACCCTCCTCCTCTTCGCGATGTTCTCGCTCTGGAAGGCCTCCACCGGGTCTTTCGCCCTCGTTTCCGCGGTCGCGATGGCGCCGGGGACGGCGGGAATGATATTCGTCCTTGCCCTCGCCGGATTCGGCCTCAAAGCCGGCCTGGTACCCCTCCATATGTGGCTGCCTGGGGCCCATGCGAATGCGCCGAGCAATGTATCGGCCGTCATGTCGGGCGTGATGATCAAGCTCGGCGTCTATGGCATCCTTAGGATGACCAGCCTCATGCCCAGGCCGGAGCTTTGGTGGGGCTGGACCCTCCTCGCCCTCGGCTGTCTGACCGGTTTCGCGGGGATCGCCTGGGCGACGGGGCAGGCCGACATCAAACGGGTGCTCGCCTATTCGAGCGTCGAGAACATCGGCATCGTGGCGATGGGGGGTGGCCTGGCCCTTCTCGGCCGGAGCCTGGGTCGTCCGACCCTCATTCTTCTCGGAATGGGCGGAGCCCTCTTCCATGTCTGGAACCACGGGCTTTTCAAGTCCCTTCTTTTTATGGACGCGGGTCTCGTCATTCATGAGACGGGGACAAGAAGGCTTGAAAGTCTCGGCGGGCTCCTCAAACGCATGCCTGTGGCCGCCGCGCTCTTCGCCGTCGGCGCCATCGCGATCTCGGCCCTCCCTCCCCTCAACGGCTTCGCCGGCGAATGGCTGATCTATCTCGGATTTTTCCGGGGCGTGAGCGCCGGAACCGGGCCGGGGCTTCCCGCCGCCGCCGCCGGCGCCGCCGTCTTGGCGAGCATCGGGGCCCTCGCGGTCGCGGCCTTCGTCCGCGTCTTCGGGACGGTCTTCCTCGGCTCTCCCCGTTCGCCGAGCCCTTCGAAGAAGGGCAATGCGAGCCGACGCTCCGCGGAATGGCTGATGACGGCGCCGATGCTCCTCCTCGTCCTCGCCTGCATCGTCGTCGGCCTGGCCCCCGGCCTCGTTCTTCCGGCCATCGGGGCCGCGGCCGCGGAATGGGGAGGCCTCCGAAACGAGGGACTCACCCTCGTCGGTCTCGCGGATTTTTCCTGGACCCTTCCCCTCGCCCTGGCCCTCCTCGTCCTCGCCTCGGGGATCTACGGGCTGTTTGTTCTCTCGGCTAGGCGCGGCCGCAAGACGGCGAGGCCAACCTGGGATTGCGGCTACGCCGAGCCCACGCCCAGGATGCAGTACGGCGCCTCCTCCTTCTCCGAGTTCCTCGGCCGCTCACTTTCCTTCGTCGCGGTCCGGATTCGGAAGTCGGAGCCGCCCGAGGGGGCTTTCCCGGCGACGGGGAGCTTTTCCTCGAAGGCCCCCGATCCCGTCCTCGATCTCGCGATCAGGCCCCTGGCCTCGCTCGCGAGACGCTTGATGCCCGGGATGCGCTTCCTCCAAAAGGGGCAGACCCAGCTCTACCTGGCGTATATACTCGTCGCCACGGTCATCCTTCTCGCCCTCGGAGCCGCCACGTCATGATAGACATAATTATTCGTTATTTGCTGTTCCTCCTCTTTCCCCCGGTGATGCTCGGCATCGTGAACCGGGTCAAGGCGATCTTCGCCGGACGCAAGGGTCAGCCCATCCTCCAGACCTGGCGGGATATCGCGAAGCTGGCCCGAAAGGAGATCGTCCTCTCGTCCACGACGACCTGGGTCTTTCTCGCCGGTCCGGCCGTGGGTCTCGCGACCATGCTCATCGCCGGAAGTCTCATACCCTTCGGACCCTTCCGCTCGCCCTTGGGCTTCACGGGAGACCTCATCCTCTTCGCCTACCTCTTCGGACTCGCGAGGTTCTTCACGACATCGGCAGCCCTCGACACCGGTTCGGCCTTCGAGGGCATGGGCGCCTCGCGCGAGGTGACCTTCGCCTTCCTCACGGAACCGGCCCTATTTCTCGCCCTTCTTTCACTCGCCAAGCTCTCCGGCTCGCTTGACCTGAACGGCGTTCTCCTCGGGCCGGCCGGCGGTTTTTCCCCCACCACGGTCGCCCCGCTCGTCCTCGTGGCCCTCGCCCTCTCCATCGTGGTCCTCGCCGAGTGTTCCCGCATCCCGGTGGACGACCCGAACACCCACCTCGAACTCACGATGATTCACGAGGTGATGGTCCTCGATCATTCGGGCCCTCTCCTCGGCGCGATCACCTACGCCGCCTCGCTCAAGTTCTTCATACTCTCGACCCTTCTCCTCCATGTCGTCACGCCGCCGAGCACCGGGATCGCAGCCTTGGACTGGCTTCTTTTCGCGGCCGAGCTCGTGGCCCTTTCCGTTGGCGTGGGGGTCATCGAGTCGATAATGGCCAGGTTCAGGATGCGCCGGGTGCCCTGGTTCCTGACCGGAGCCCTCCTCTGTTCGGGGTCGGCCTTCGTGCTGCTCGTGAGGTGATGTCGTGCAAGATCTGCTGAACGCGGTATTGGTAATAGTGATGATCTTGAATCTCTTCGCCCTCGGGACGAGCAGGATCAACTCGGTCATCCGGATAGTCGCCGTCCAGGGGGCCCTGCTCGGGCCGGTCCCCCTCCTCCTTCACGGGGCGGAGGGCATATCGGGAGCCTCCGTCCTCGCCGCGGCGGCGGCTGTGGCGCTCAAGGGGCTCGCGATCCCCGCTATCATGCGGCGCTCGCTGCGAGCGGCCGACATCAAGCGGGAGGTGGAACCCTTCGTGGGATTCCTGCCCTCCGTCCTCCTCGGCGCCGCGGGAACGGCCGTCGCCCTGGTGTTCTCGACGCGAATGGGGTCGGGCGGAGGCGCGGGCTCGAACCTCATAATCCCCGCGGCGATCGCGACGGTCCTCGTCGGCTTCATAATCCTGACCACGCGCTGGAAGGCGCTTTCGCAGGTCATCGGCTATCTCGTCCTTGAAAACGGCATCTTCGTGTTCGGCATGCTGCTTGTCGAGGCGATCCCCTTCGTCGTCGAGATGGGTGTCCTCCTCGATCTCTTCGTCGGGATCTTCGTGATTTCGATTATCACCAACCACATCAACGAGGCCTTTTCGTCGATGGATACGCGCGAACTCGCGTCCCTCAAGGAGTGACGGCATGGCCCTGGCGATGATTTTCCTTCCCTTGCTCCTCGCGGGCGTCGCGGCCCTCGTTCCGTCGAACGGCCTCCGCCCCTGGCTCCTCCCCCTCGCCGGCCTCGCGCACTTTGCCATGCTCGTCTCCATCCTGGCTCGGCCCGACCTCGCCGATTGGAGCCCCGTCGCCGGCACGGGGGCCCTCCTGGGTCTCGATCCCCTGGGAACGATCGTGCTCGCGGTCGTGAGTCTCCTCTTTCTCTTCGCTTCGTTCTATTCGGTCGGCTATCTCCATCACCGGATGGATCGTCCAAACCGCGTCTTCGTCGCGGGCCTTCTCGGCTTCCTGGGCTTCGCGAGCGTGGTCGCCTGGTCGAGGCATCTCGGCCTTTCGTGGGTCGCCATCGAGGCCACGACCCTCACGACAGCGCCCCTCATCTACTTCAACCACTCGAAACGCAGCATCGAGGCGACCTGGAAATACCTCCTCGTCGGATCGGTGGGCATCGCCTTGGCCCTCCTCGGCACCTTTTTCCTCGCCTATTCGGCGCTCAAGGCGGGTCTCCCCGCCAGCATGGATTTCGACACTCTTTCGATGAACGCGGCCCTCCTTTCCAAGCCCTGGCTCCGAGCGGCCTTCATCCTCGCCCTCGTCGGCTACGGCACCAAGATGGGCCTCGCTCCCATGCACACGTGGAAACCCGACGCCTACGGCGAGGCGCCCGGGGTCGTGGGGGCCATCTTCGCCGGTGGGGTGACGAGCATCGCCTTTCTCGCCTTCCTCCGTTTCTACATCGTCGTCGGCAAGGCCGGCGAGGCCGCCTTTGCCTCGCGCCTCCTCCTGCCGATGGGGCTCCTCTCGATGGCTGTGGCGGGAGTCTTCATGATCGGCCAGCGGGACTTCAAGCGGATGCTCGCCTACTCGAGCGTCGAACATATGGGAATACTGATGATCGGTCTCGGCGTCGGCGCTCCCGCCCTCTTCGGCACCATGCTCCACGTCGTCACGAACGCGATGACGAAGGGAGTCCTCTTCCTGTCGGCCGGGAACATTCATCGGGCCTTCGCCAGCAAGTCGACGGACAAGGTGAGGGGCGCCCTGAGGCGACTCCCCCTCTCTGCCTCCTTTTTCCTGGCGGCCTTCTTCGCGATCACCGGCTCGCCGCCCTTCGGGCCCTTCGTAAGCGAGTTCTCCATCATCTCGGCCGCCTTCGGCTCGGGATACTCGATCGCGGCCGCCCTCCTCCTCGCCTTCCTCTTCGTCATCTTCGTGGGGATGGGGCGCACGGTGTTCAAGGTGCTTCAGGGGAGGCCCCCCACCGCGGAGAGCCTTGGGGGACAGGGCGTCTATCGGGACAATGTGCTAACAATTGCACCGATTGCAATGCTCATGGCTATCGTCCTTGTCCTCGGCTTGTGGATACCCGCGCCTCTGGGGGCCCTCCTGCGGAGCGCCGCATTTTCGATCGGAGGCGGCTCATGAGCGCCCTCCCTCCCTCCTTTGCGAAAATCAAGACGGAGAAGGCCGTTTCCCTCGATTCCCTGCCCTCCCTCGCCCCCGGCGATTTCGTCAGGGCCATGGGTGATGCGATCCGCGAGGGTTCGCGGGTCGTCTCGTACTTCGGCGTGCCGGGTGCGCGGGAGGACGAGGGCCAGCTCTTCGCGGTGATGGCGGGCGATACTGCCAATGCCCTCGGGGCGGCTCGGAGTTCGATCGAGGGAGGCCACTTTCCCTCGATCGCCCGGGACCATCCCCAGGTACAGCTCTTCGAACGCGAGATCGCCGAGCAATGCGGGCTCGTCCCCGAGGGACATCCCTGGTTCAAGCCCCTGCGTTACAGGGAAAGCTGGACGGGCCGCGACGCCTGGGGCCGCGACAGGGCCCGGCCCATCCTCCCGGCCGTCGGCGACTTCTATCGAGTGGAGGGCGACGAGGTGCACGAGGTAGCCGTCGGGCCCGTGCACGCAGGCATCATCGAACCGGGGCATTTCAGGTTTCAGTGCCATGGCGAGGAAGTCTTCCATCTCGAGATCGCCCTCGGTTTCCAGCATCGCGGCATCGAGGAAGCCTTGCGCGGCGGTCCGGACAGGCGCTCGATCCGCCTAGCCGAGACGGCGGCCGGCGACACGACGATTGGCCATGCCAGCGCCTGGTGCCAGGTGATCGAGGGACTGGCGGGAACGAGGCGTTCGCCCCGGGTCGATACGATACGCGCGATAGCCCTCGAGCTCGAACGACTGGCCAACCACACGGGCGACCTGGGGGCGATAGCCGGCGACACGGGCTATCTCCCGACCTCGAGCTATTGCGGAAGGATCCGCGGGGACTTCCTCAATATGACGGCCGTCCTCGCCGGCAACCGCTTCGGTCGCGGCCTCCTCAGGCCCGGCGGGGTGGCCTTCGATATCGCCGAGGCCGAGCGGGACGAACTCCTCCGCCGTCTCGAGGCCGCCGAGGCGGATGTCAGCAATGCCGTGGGCCTGATGTGGGATTCCTCCTCGGTCATGGCGAGGCTCGAGGAAACGGGGCGGGTCTCGCGAGAGACCGCCGTCGAGCTCGGCCTCGTGGGCCCCGCCGCGCGGGCGACGGGCCTCGGGCGCGACGCGCGACGCGACCATCCCTCGGGCATCTACCGCTTTGCGCAGATCCCCGTCGCTACCTGCGATTCGGGCGACGTCTACGCGCGCGCCAATGTCCGCTGGCTCGAGATCGAGCGCTCCATCGCCTTCGTGAGGGATCGCCTTTCGAGCCTGCCCGCCGGCCCGATCGCGGCCGCCACGGGAGCCCTCGCCCCCTCGAGCATTGTCGTCGCCTTGGACGAGGGTTGGCGTGGCGAGATCTGCCATGTCGGCATCACCGACGCCTCGGGAAGCTTCGCGCGCTACAAGATCGTCGATCCCTCCTTCCATAATTGGCCGGGGCTCGCCCGCGCCCTGAGGGGACAGGAGATCTCGGACTTTCCGCTCTGCAACAAGAGCTTCAACCTTTCCTATTGCGGCCACGACCTGTGAGCGCGAGGTCCAGCCTCCCGGTCCCGGGTCGGGCCTTCATCGAGGTCGGCGCGAAAAGGGTCTCGTATCGGAATGCGTCGCAGGGGGAGGCCCCGGGGCGCGAAATGGAGGAGCGATGCTGAAGGCGATACGCGCCCGCGCGAAGCAGGGCTATAGGACGATAAAATACCCGGCGGGAGACCCGCCGCCCCTCCCAGCGCGCTTCCGAGGCCTGCCGCTCATCGACGCGACGCGCTGCCCGGGCCTGTTTGGGGCCGGCGTGGTCGCCGGCACCGCCAATGACGCGGCCGACGGCGAGGGCGCTGCCGGTGAAGGCGCTGCCTGCGCCGAATGCCTGAGTTCCTGTCCGACGAGGGCCATCAGCCTCGGGGCCGGGGGAAGACCGCGCATCGACGTCGGCTCCTGCCTTTTCTGCGGCGACTGCGAAACGGCCTGCCCCAATGGGGCGATTTCCTTCTCGAAGGATTACCGGCTGGCGGCCAATCGCCGCGAAGGCCTCATCCTCGAGGCTGGCGGCGAGGGCTATGCGCGGGCCGAGGCCATGGGCCGCGACCTCAAACGCCTCCTCGGACGCTCCCTCAAGCTGCGCGAAGTGAGCGCGGGGGGCTGCAACGCCTGTGAGGCCGACGTAAACGTCCTCGGCACGGTGGGCTGGGACCTCGGTCGTTTCGGCATCCAATTCGTCGCCTCTCCACGCCATGCCGATGGGATCCTCGTGACGGGGCCCGTCACGCGCAACATGGAGCTGGCTCTTAGGAAGACCTGGGATGCGATACCGGGGCCCAAGATCGCCATCGCCGTGGGCAGTTGCGCGATCTCCGGCGGGCCCTTCGCGGGACATCCCGAGACCCTGGGTGGTATGGGGTCGACGGACATTCCCGTGGATCTTTGGATACCGGGTTGCCCGCCCCATCCTCTGACCATCCTGGACGGGCTACTCAGGCTGATAGGAAGGGTAAAGGGCTAGGGAGGTCTCGCCTCCTGCCTCGCCGATCTCCGAGGTCTCAGAAATACCCTAGAGCCTTCATCTTCTTGAGTTCCTTGATCTCGCGGAGGGCGATGGCCTGGAAGCTTTTCGCGAAGCCGAGGACGAGGGTGTCGAGGCGCTGTTCGGCGATGTGGCGGGCGCTTTCGAGGAGGAGGCGGCCGCATTCGATGGCCGCGTCGAGCACTTCCTCGCCAGGCGCCGAATCGTCGAGGAGCCGCCTGGCGAACCAAGCCTCGGGCTCCGACTCGAAGCGTTCCTCGAAGATGGGACTCTTCTCAAGAATGTCTATCTCGGAGGGCCTGTAGGCCTTGAACAGCTCGGGCACGTGACCTTTGCGCCCCGCGAGCCAGGACGCGACGAGCTCGGCGCCTGGGTCCTTCGCCCTCTTGGCCAGCTCGCCGAAGTACCTCGCCTCGGCCTCCTCGAAGCGGGAGATTTCGTCGAGGGTGGCTCCGATTGTCGATATTCCCACGCTCCACCTCGTGGCCAGGATAATGGCATGGACCGAAAGCATTAGTAGCATGTGTTACCAATTCGGCAATTCCAGGCGCAATATCTTTCCTTTGAGGCTGATTTCGGGACTCCCTTTCAAAAGTGCTTGCGGGATTTGAAAAACGGGAGTAATTTGTTTATAACATAATGCACACGCGTGCACAATTATTGGAGGCTCTATGATCGAGGCATCCAAGGAATCCACGCCACGGCGACTGGTCAGATACGGCATGGTCGGGGGAGGGCAGGGCGCCTTCATCGGCGACGTCCATAGAAGGGCGATAGCTCTCGATGGCCTTGCCACGATCGTCGCGGGTTGCTTTTCGAGGGATGCTTCCAATTGCCTGGCCACGGGACGCGGTCTAGGCATCGTCGACGAGCGCTGCTACCCCGATTTCGATTCGATGGCAGAGGCGGAATCGAGACGCCGGGACGGCATCGAGTTCGTCGTGATCGTCACGCCCAACGCCTCCCACTATCCCGCCGCCAAGGCCTTCCTCGAGCGCGGTATCGACGTCGTCTGTGACAAGCCCCTCACCTTCGAGGTGGCCGAGGCCGAGGAACTCTCGTCCCTGGCCAAGCGCAAGAAGCTCCTCTTCTGCGTCACCTACACCTATACCGGCTACCCCGCGGTGAAACACGCCCGCGAAATCATACGAAGCGGCGAGCTGGGCGATATCAGATTCGTCAACGCCGAGTACCCCCAGGAATGGCTCGCGACGCCCACGGAACGCGAGGGGCAGAAGCAGGCCGCGTGGAGGGCCGACCCGAAGCAGGCCGGAAAATCGAACTGCGTCGGCGATATAGGCAGCCACGTCGAGAACCTGGTTTCCTACATGACCGGTCTGGGCATCGCCTCGCTCTGCGCGCGCCTCGACAGCTTCGTGGAAGGACGCGCCCTCGACGACAACGCGAGCATCATGGTCGATTACGAGGGAGGGGCGAAGGGTCTCTACTGGTCGAGCCAGGTCGCCATCGGCTACGACAACGCCCTGCGCATCCGCGTCTTCGGCTCGAAGGGGTCGATCGCCTGGTCGCAGGAAAACCCGAACTACCTCGTCGTTTCGCGGCTGGGCAAACCCAGCGAAACCCTCTCCCGTGGGAGGGACGCCTTCGGCCCCCACGCCCAGTCCTACTCCCGCCTGCCCTCTGGACATCCCGAGGGCTACTTCGAGGCCTTCGCCAATATCTATCGGAGCTTCATCGGCGCCCTGTCGAAGAAGAAGGCGGGGGAGAACCTTTCGGAGGCCGACCTGGACTTTCCCGGCATCGAGGCGGGTATTTCGGGTGTCCGCTTCATCGGCAGGGCGGTGGAAAGCTCCCGCAAGGGAGCCGTCTGGCTCGATTTTTAGTCGTCCTACCCCGCAATGCGGGCGACACCCCCGACAGCGGGGCATGAATAGCCAATTACGAAGGAGTTCGACATGGCGCGTCCGGTAACCCTGTTCTCCGGCCAGTGGGCCGATCTTCCCTTCGACGCCTTCTGCGCGAAGGCCGCCTCTTTCGGCTACGACGGCGTGGAGATCGCCTGTTGGGGCGATCACATGGACGTAAGGCGCGCGGCCTCCGATCCGAAGTACGTCGAGGAGCGGAAGGCCATCCTCGCGCGACATGGCCTCAAGGCCTGGGCCCTCGGCGCCCATCTCTCGGGGCAATGCGTGGGAGATCTCTGGGATCCCCGCCTCGACGGCTTCGCTCCCTCCGAGCTCAAGGGCCGGCCCGAGAGGATCAGGGACTGGGCCATCGATGAAATGAAGCATACGGCCCGAGCCGCAAAGAACATGGGATGCAAGGTGGTCACCGGATTCATGGGCTCTCCGGTATGGAAGTATTGGTACAGTTTTCCCCAGACCGGCGACGGGATGGTCGATGACGCGTTCAAGCTGATCGTGAAGCTCTGGACTCCCATCCTCGACGAGTTCGACGCCTGCGGCGTCAAGTTCGCCCTCGAGGTGCATCCCACCGAGATAGCCTTCGACTTCTACACCGCGGAAAGGCTTCTCGCCGAGTTTAAGGACAGGCCTGCCCTCGGCTTCAACTTCGACCCGAGCCACCTGATCTGGCAGGGCCTGAGACCCCATCTCTTCGTCCGCGACTTCGCGAAAAAGATCTACCACGTCCATATGAAGGACGCCGCAGTAACCCTCGACGGACGGGCAGGCATCCTCGGCTCCCACCTCGCCTTCGGCGACAATCGCCGAGGCTGGAACTTCCGCAGCCTCGGCCACGGCGACGTCGATTTCGAGGGCATCGTCCGCGAGCTCAACGCCGCGGCCTACCAGGGGCCTCTTTCGGTGGAATGGGAGGACTCGGGGATGGAACGCGAGTTCGGCGCCCGAGAGGCCCTGGCCTTCGTGCGGCGCGTCGATTTCGCCCCTTCGGAACTCGCCTTCGACGCGGCGATGCAGAAGTGAGGGCGGCGAGGTGAGCGAAGTCCTCGTCAGGACCGAAGACATTGCGAAGGATTTCTCCTCGATCCGGGTTCTCGGCGGGATCTCCGTCGAGATCTTCCGAGGGGAGATTCTCGGCATCATCGGCGAGAACGGGGCGGGAAAATCGACCTTCATCAAGATCCTCTCCGGCATCCACCAGCCGACGGAGGGGCATATCGAGTTCGACGGGAAGCGAGTCGAAATTCGCGACGCGGCGGCCGCCAAACGGATCGGCGTGAGCCTCATCCCCCAGGAGTTCAATCTCGTCGAGACCCTGGCCGTCTTCGAGAACATATTCCTCGGGGCGGAACTGCGCGCGAAGACGGGCCTTCTCGATAGACGCGCGATGATCGCCCGCACCGTGGAGCTCATGCGAGAACTCGATGCCGACGTCGATCCGATGGCCTCGATCGCCTCGCTGAGCGTCGCCCAGAAGCAGATGGTGGAGATCGCCAAGGCCATAAAGGCCGACTGTCGCCTCCTCATCATGGACGAACCCACTACGGTGCTCACGGGCAGGGAGATCGACATTCTTTTCGGCCTGATGGGCCGGCTTCGGGACAAGGGCGTCACCATCGTCTACATCTCGCACAAGCTGCGCGAGGTGAAGACCATCTGCGACCGGGTGATGGTGCTGCGTGACGGCGCGCTCATCAGTCTCGAGAACTCCTCCGCGCTCGGCATCGATGAAATGGCGCGCCGCATGGTGGGACGGGAGCTCAATCAGATATTTCCGGCCAGGACGAGCACGAGGGGCGCGGTCGCCCTCGGTGTCGAAGCCCTCGTCGTGCCGGGTCTCGTGAAGGGGCTCAGCTTCGAACTTCGCGCCGGCGAGATCCTCGGTTTCGCGGGGCTCATCGGCGCGGGCCGCACCGAGCTCGCGGAGGCCATCATGGGTCTGCGCAGGGTATCGACGGGTAGGGTGCTGATCCAGGGGCGCGAACTCAGGCTGGGGAATCCCGGTGAGGCCATCGCCGCGGGCATCGCCTATCTTTCGGAGGACAGGCAGGGCTCGGGAATTCTCACGTCCTTCGCGGTGCGGGCGAACATCACCCTGGTCTCCCTCGCGGCCTATGCACATCCCCTGATCAGCAAGGCCAAGGAGCTGAGGCGGACCGAATACTACATGGGCCAATTCGACATCAAGGCCCCATCCGCGGAGGCAAGGCTCGAAAACCTCTCGGGGGGCAATCAACAGAAGGTTTCGCTCGCCAAGAGCCTCGACAGCCTGCCGAAGGTCCTCATCGTGGACGAACCAACGCGCGGGGTAGACGTCAAGGCCAAGGGCGATATGTACGCATTCATACGAAGGCTCGCTGATTCGGGCATCGCCGTCATGTTCATTTCGAGCGAGCTCGA
>Ga0307375_10005334_pt1 | contig 12070 bp, 9 predicted proteins | sample TR1MG_FD_202531 | JGI IMG/M metagenome (GOLD analysis project Ga0307375, IMG submission 202531) | Soil microbial communities from Risofladan, Vaasa, Finland - TR-1 | ecosystem: Environmental > Terrestrial > Soil > Coastal area > Acid sulfate soil | place: Finland: Risofladan, Vaasa | collected... | reverse complement strand
CAAGCTTCTGCTGATGGCTCCAAGTTACGACCGCTCCGGTGGCGTGGGCTTCCGTTGCGTGAAGGATGCGGGATCGCAGCCTTAATCTCAGGCTTCTGGATGGGCCGATGAGGTCTCTGTCGGCCCATCCACTGTCGTTCTCTTTTCGTCCCTTTATGACATGGCACTGCGGGAACATGCTGCTGCTTTCACGCTGCACTGCAAATATGTATTTCGCAGCAAGGACTAACCGTCCTTGTTCTCGGGATTTCGATCGAGAAAGCTCTGAATTTGCGCCGCGGCCTCTCGATCCCTTCTGAGATCGATCAAAAGAAGTGGAAGGATCATCTCCAGAGATAACGTAGGCTATTTTTCGCACATTTGATTTTGGTTTTAAGCTTGGAGGTTGGTACGAAGCAGCGGTTCGGCTTTCGCGTTTTTCCCAAGGTGGAAGTAGCTCATGCCAAGCGCGGCAGACGCAGACGCCATTCCGGGATCGAGTTCCAGGCAACGCCGGAATACTTCAACTGCATTGGTGTAGTCGTGCTCATTGAAGCAAAGCATGCCCAGGTTGTTGCAGGCCGCGGCGAAATGCGGCGCGAGTGTGATGATTGCCTGGTACCTTTCAATGGCTTTCGCACTGTCGCCGAGCTCGCGGGCTGCGATGGCCTGCGTTTGCAGATTCTGCACTTCGGGCGTCAATTCTTCCTTCGCCTGGCTGGCAATGGCCGGAGTTGCCAGAATGATGAGCAACCACACCGCCAGAACATGAAACGCCCACTGAAGCCGTGCAGTTGGCCGTTTAGTCCTCACGGCAAATCACTATAAGCATTCCGCACCTCATTCCGCACACATCCTGAGCGAGGCGGTCATTGAACTTGGATGTGCCTCCAATACGAATTTCCTGCGTAATGGTTCGGCACCAGGACCAGGTCGTAGAGCCGGATTACGGCCGGCTGATTCCTGTACTTTGCCAAATTGACCGAGATATGCTCCCAACGTCGCTCGGACGCGCTCTTTTGCGTCAGCGAGTCCCCGGCGATCGGCCGGTCAAGGACCTTATCGTTGTTCACATAGACGACTAAATGCCAGGTTCGGCCTGCATCGGCGCCCGCATCGAAGGTGAGATACGGACGCGCGCCCAGTTCGACGGATCGACGCAGCAGCGCCCCGCGAACTTCATCGCGCGGCCAGAGGGCCAGTGTGTCGCCATCCAAGTACGTGTTGCCGCGAATTCCAGCCAGGCCACCTCCCGCACCGCCGAAGCCAGCCCGCTCCAATGACCAGTCGGGATTCCACCATTTCGTCAGATCGGAAAGCTTGAACAGTTCAGGGGCCTGGGTTGTGGGTTGCTGGACGGGAATCTCCAGCTTGCCGCCGTCAAACCTGGCCCCGTTCTCCAGGAGAATCTTCTCGCCGATGGCGGCCGTCCGCGCCGCAAGGGCTGAGATGCTCTCATCCACGGGGGGCGTCAGCTTGAGGGGGCCCATTGTCGCGCCGTAAATCCGATCGTTCAGCTCCGCCACATCCTTTGCTGGGAGTGCAGACATTCCGTGCATGGCAGCCACCACCGATCCCGCATTGGCGGCATTGCAGTCCGTATCGGCAAAGTCTGCTGCCGTGAACGCCAGGTGTTCGGTCTTGAGAAAATTGCCCTCTCCGAACCAGATGCTTGTGGCCACAATCCCCCCGTTCACCACTGCATTGTTGGTGGCCGGATATTCAATACCCCAGCGTTCAGTAATTGCGCGGTTGATTTCCTCTACCGACTTGCCGGCCTCGGCCATGGAAATGACCATGTCGAGACACTGACGGTAGGGAGACAGCGGAGAAATGAGGCGGGCTGCCTTGCGCACGATTTCCCTGGTGTCTGTTTCGACAAATCCAAGGCTGATCATTCCGGAAACAAACACGGCGCCGTCGGTGCCTTCCGCGTAGCCATTGATATGCGTCAATCGCCGAGCCATCGCTGCGGCCACGTTGGGCATACCCGGCGCCAACGCCCCGTAGACATCACTGCTGAACTGAGGTCCGATGGTCCACCACAGCTTGTTGTAACGCGGGCTACCGGTATCCGGAGCCTTCACTCCTCGTTTCAGCAGCAGGAGCGCCTGTTCACTGGAGCCCCACGAGCCGGCGTTGTTTTCAAGCCACTGCGCTCCCAGTTGTTCCACGGTGAGATGGGTTCCGTACTTTTCAAAAGCGCGGATGGCTACCATCTCGTAGTAGTAGTCGTCGTCGATCGGCGCATAGCCCTTGGCGGGCCTGAGCGGAGTGTTCTTTAGGACCGAGGCAACCTGGTGCTCAAAGAGAAGCCCGGTCCATTGTCCAAGCATCTGTGCAGTCCATATGGCCCTGACACGGTCCAGGTATTCAGCTCTTGCTATTACCAGCCGCTTGGCTTCCACTGAACCGGATTTGGATAATGCAGCGCACACATGTGTGCACGAGCCTAGAATGACGGCAATCAAAAATACCGGGATCCTGGTGCACGGTCCCTTCTTCATTGATATGCCTCCTTATAGATCGGATCTCGGTGAGCTGCAGTGAGTCAGAGCCTTATCTGACATCACTCTTTGCCGGACCCGGCCTCGTGCCGCGGCGTCTTTTCAATGTAGGGCCAAGTCGGAATCCGTCAGGGGGAGGCGCGACCGAATGCCGAAGTTTGAGTGATGTTTCGAGGACAAGGTGCTTTGCAGGACCTTTGTCGCCCTCCAAGCGGTCAAGCAGAATGCGTGCAGCGGCTGTTCCGAGCTGGTATCCAGATTGGGAGACGGACGAAAGCGCAGGATTTGTCGTTTCGGCCAGATCAAGGTCGTCGAAGCCCATTAGGGACACGTCTTCGGGGCAGCGAAGTCCAGCCTCGCGGATGGCGATTAGTGCGCCAAGAGCAATCATGTCATTGCCCGCGAAGATGGCAGTAGGTCTGGGGATCAGACGCAGCAGAATAAGTGCCTTAGCGTGCCCCCCCTGTTTGTCGAAGGTGGTCTCTTGGACATACTCCGGGGCAAGATGGAACTTGGCCTCTCGCACGGCACGCTTGAAACCGCCAAGGCGCTCTTTAGCGTTTGTCAGATGCAGTGGACCGGTGATTGCAGCGAGCTCTGTATGCCCGATCTGGAGAAGAAAACGGGTAGCGTTATAGGCGCCTTCCTCATTATTGGCGGTGACGCTGTCGCCGCTCCAGTTCTTCGGAAGCCGGTCTATGCAGACCACGCCTGTGCCAGCTCGGCGGTACGATTCTGCCTGAGCAGTAAGGTCGCTGAAATTAGACGGGATCACGATGAGGCCAGCAGGGAGGTAGGTGCGCAGCTCGTTCAGGTGAACCAATTCTTTGGAATGGTCATTGTCCGTATTGCAGAGGATCAGACGATAACCATTGGAGAAAGCTACGTCCTCGGCGCCGCGAACCACGGCCGGGAAGAATGGATTGGTAATGTCCGGTATGATCATCCCGATCATATTTGTCTTATCGCGCCTAAGGCCGCGCGCGAGCTGGCTCGGCTGATAGCCGGCGGCCTGCACTGCTTCAAGAACGCGCTTGCGCATCGACTCCCGCACGCCCGCGGAGTTGTTGAGCACGTGCGACACCGTGCCAAGCGAGACGCCGGCAATCCTTGCGATGTCCTTCATATTAGCCATAGCGCTCTTTCCGGGTGTGCCAAACTGGCTGTACGGAAGTCATTGCCTTTATGGGAAGTCTAAAATATACGAGCACTTGAAAGCGTTTAAAAGTGCCAATGATTGAAACAATTCATAAAAGCAAGCCCCTGTTAGACGCATCCACGGACGAAGGTCAAGGAAAGACGGACTGCTGCCCCATGGCGTCCATGTGGCTCAAATGGGCTGAGTCGATCGGGCCTTTTTTGAGAATTCAGAACGAAACTCGACGGGAAAATCCGATCGCGCAAGAATCGTCTTGACAGAATCTTTGCCACAGTATTAGATTGCTCCGTAGCAAATTGAAAGCTTTCAAACGGGCGGCCGTCTTGGGCTGATCAGCCCAAGGTTTCTGGGTCAACAAATTCCTGGAAGCAGGGCCGGTACTTGCGAAAGAGTTTGGAAGGTTTCAACGAGAGGGCTCATCGTCGCAAACTGACAGCCGATTTCCAGTCGACTCGGACATTTGTTTGATGGAGGAAAGTGATGCGCCGTGGCTTCGGAATACTCATCATCACCCTGTGCGCGCTGGCCGTTTCCGCACTCGCGCAAGTCGTGATTACCAGCACTATCGTCGGAACCGTTACCGACCCGCAAGGGGCCGTCATTCCAAATGCGAACGTGACACTGCGCAACGTAGATACCGGCGTCCAGTGGACTGCGGCCACCGACGGCAGTGGTGCCTACCAGTTCCCCAACCTAATTGCTGGTCACTATGAAGTGGAGGTCGTAAAAGTAGGATTCGCCAAAGCCACTTCGACCGCCATGGCTTTGCAAAACGGAACCACCCAGCGCATCAATTTTGCCATGACAATTGGATCGACTGAGGAGGTCGTACAAGTTTCCAGCGCTGCCCCTCTGATAGACACTGAAAATGCAGACGTATCAGGAGTCATTGATAACAAGTTTGCGGAGAACCTGCCCATCGCAGGCCGCAACTACCTGAACTATGCGCAAGTGTTGCCCGACTTTAATAGTGGCACGGGGGATAACTCGCGTATGCACTGGGGGTTGGCTTCTTCTACCATGCCGGGCGCAATGCAGTTGAATGTAGGCGGTACTGAGTATGGCGTAGGCTATTATGTCGACGGTCTGGACAATAATGACAATTGGGTGGAGGGTCCACTCATGAACGTAAACCAAGACACCATCCAAGAAGTTAAGGCTGTGGTTTCCAGCTACTCAGCGGAATACGGCCGCGATGTAGGCCAGATCGATGTCACAACCAAGTCGGGAACCAATCGACTTCATGGTTCCGTTTACAACGCCTTTCAGAATGCGGGCTTGAACACCGTCGATCCGTACAGCAAGTACCAGGGGATCCCGCGCAGCGCATATCACCAGAACCAGTATGGGTTCACAGTGGGTGGCCCGGTTTTTATCCCCAAGGTATTCAACGGAAAGAATAGGTTGTTCTTCTTCGGGTCTTTCGAGCGCCTGCGCAATCGCGGTCAGAGCCAGTTCACAACCTATATCCCCACTGATGCCGAACGAACGGGCGATTTCAGTGCCTGGCTTCAACGGTTCTCGGTAGATCCGACGCAATGCGACGGTTCTTCGAATGCACCGGCTAACTGCCGATTCGTGATATACGATCCAACCACATATAATCCGACTACGCAGTTGCGCCAGCCATATCCCAACAATGTAATCACGAATCCTGCTCCCGCAGCTCTTGCTTACCTTTCTCACTTCCCGGAGCCGAACGGGTACACGTCTCCCGCACAGGGAGACTACGACAATTACGCCGGAACCACCATAGCGGGTCTCGACAACAACAACTACACGATTCGTGCCGACTACAATTTGTCAAGTCGCGATAGCCTCTATTTCCGCTGGTTTCGTGAAAATGGAACCGTGCTCGGCTCCGGAGGCCTGATCCCGGCATTGGCCATGGGCGATGGCCCAATGCACCGTATGAATACCTACCAGGTCCACTACGTGCATGCCTTCAGCCCCACATTCAATAACGAGTTCAACATCAGCTGGATGAGGGGTTACAACTTCAGCAACAGCCCCTCTCAAGCAAGCAGTTTTGCAAACACATCCTGGATCCAGGACCTCTTCCAGAACTCGTCCACGGGCATGGCCGGCTTTACGCCGTACGACAAGAGCCTTTTCGGCATCGCCAATGACGCAACATTCAGCGTGAATCTTGGCTGGGATAGCAGCTATTTCGCGCATGGGCTGAGCACGGGGTCGACGGAGTATTGGTATCAATACGTGCCGATCTTCCAGCTCACCGATAATGTTGAGAAGATTCTGGGGCGTCATTCGCTCAAATTCGGCTACTACATGGCGAGACGTTCTGAGCGCGACAATGACATCGTTCGTTCCACAACCTTTGCGGGAAATTACACCAGCAAGGGCCCCAACATTGGTGATGGCTCGGGGTTCAACACGCTAGCTGAGTTTGAAACCGGATTTGTAACCGATATGGGACAGCGCACTCCCGTCGCGAGCGGCGATGCCAGCCTCTATTTCGGTATGCCGGAGTACGCCCTGTTCGTCAACGACTCCTGGCAAGCGACACAAAAGCTAACCCTCAACATTGGTCTGAGGTATGACCTGCCGATCCCCGCTTACTCCATAAACAGCTACTGGGGTGTCCTGGATCAGACCTATCCCGGATGGCGGATGATCATGCCCGGGCTGACTCCCGAAACAAATTCGCACCCATTCTCTGCCGACAAGAAGGATCTAGCTCCCCGCATCGGGCTCGCCTATCGATTGGACAACAGGACGGTCGTGCGTAGCGGTTACGGGGTCTTCTATGAGACCGGGCGCTTCAAATTCATGGACCAAATGTTCTGGAACTCGCCGGGTTATGGGGGGGCCGACTACAACTCCACCTACATGGTTGCGGACCCCGCCGAAACGTACTACACAATCAACGATGTGTGGCCTGCTGCCACTGCAGTCCAAAGGGGGGAGTGGCCCCTTCCCCTTGGCACTGATGGTGGCACGCTGTGTGACCGATGCGATACCGCAACCACCGACGCGAAGAGCTGGCAAACTCCGTATCTGCAACGCTGGAGCCTGGACATCCAACGTGAAATCGGCAAGTCTGTCGTAGCCACTGTTGGATACGTTGGTTCCAAAGGTACGCATTTGCCGATTCAATATGACTTGAATCTTCCGGCCCAGGGCACCTACCTGAACAGTAACTCCTTCTATGAGGCGCGGCCCCTCACCTCGGTTGCGCCTGACCGTTGGGGAGCCATTAACACAGTCCGCGGAATTAGGAATAACAATTACAACGCCATGAACGCCGCTCTCAGGATTCGCAATTGGCACAATCTGACCAGCCAGCTTTCCTATGCGTGGTCGAAGCAGATGGACACGCTCTTTGGTGAGAACGGAGAAAGTGGCACACATGCGCTAGGCGGCCAATGGCACCCGGAATGGTCGTACGGACCTTCCGACGCGAACCATACCAATCGCTTTGTTGCTGCCTTCACGTATGAATTGCCAGGTCAGGCTATCGGTAATCGCCTGGCTCGGGAAGTGCTCGGGTGGTGGCAGATAAGCTCGATCAGCACCTTCGAGTCAGGGGCCCCGACGACGGTCTGGAACGGCTACACCAGTTCCTACGACTACATGGGGGATGTCCCTGACTTGACGTGCGGCGGTAATCTCTCCCGCGGCAAGAGGAACTTTACTCATTACTTCAACACCAGTTGCTATTCGGAGCCGGTTGCCAGCACAGACCAGAATCTTATCGCGCAGGGAGTCACGAACTTCGCGATACATCGGGGTAACGAGCGGCGGAACAGTCTTACCGGACCGGGAATCAACAACTGGGATTTGGGCCTTCAGAAGTCACTTCCGGTGATCAGGGAAAGCCAGCAGTTGGTGATTCGTCTCGATGCATTTAACGCCTTCAATCACGCACAGTGGTCATCAATCAATACGTGGGACGACCGAGAAGTTAACCCCGAAAGTCAATTCGGCTGGGTGACGGGTGCCCGCCCAGGACGTCGGTTGCAATTGAACATGCATTTTGTGTTCTAGCCTTTGACTTGGCGCGCGCGGACTTTTCTTTGGTCCGCGCCACTAAATCTGTTTGCAGTAAGAGCGTTTTCAAACGATTGGGCGAAGGGCATGTATCAGCCAGAAGTGTATGGAATCGCTTTATTTCTCATGATTCTCAGCATGCTGTGCTGGGGCTCGTGGGCCAACATGCTGAAGCTCTGTCCCAAGTACAGATTTCAGTTGTTCTACTGGGACTACGTGGTCGGGTTGATTCTCGGCGCGCTTGTATGGGGATCGACGTTTGGCAGTTTGGGCAGCACCGGCAGGGCATTCTTTGCCGATATTTTACACTCAGGCCTGCACCCCATCCTGCTGGCGGTCACAGGCGGAGTAATCTTCAACATCGCCAATCTTCTGCTTGTGGCAGCCATCGATATCGCCGGCTTGGCAGTTGCGTTTCCCATCGGAATCGGATTGGCGCTGGTCATCGGCGCGGTTAGTAGCTATGTAATCTCTCCCAAGGGCAATCCGCTGCTGCTCTTTGGTGGAATCGCACTAGTCGCCATGGCAATTGTGTTTGATGCAATTGCGTACAGGCTGCGCGACGCGGTTCGTCCCGCGATGACCAGGCGAGGGATACTCATCAGCCTGATCGCCGGTGTCTTGATGGGGTGCTTCTATCCGCTTGTCTCAAAGGCCATGACGGGCCCCGTTGCGACAGGTCCCTACGCGGCAATGCTTTTCTTCGCGCTGGGCGTGACGGTGTGTTCGATCCCGGTGAATTACCTATTCATGCGCAAGCCTCTGGACGGACGCGAGCCTGCCACGATGAACGAGTACTGGCGCGCTCCGGCAATCTGGCACCTGTGGGGCATTTTAGGCGGATCAATTTGGTGCACGGGCGCCCTTGCGAACTTTGTGGCCTCCCAGGCACATATCGTGGGTCCTGCCGTATCCTATTCGATTGGCCAAGGCGCCACCATGATCTCGGCCTGCTGGGGCGTTTTCATCTGGCGCGAGTTTTCCGAGGCCACTTCGCGCTCCAAGGCGTTTCTATCTTGGATGTTCTTTTTCTTTTTGTGCGGGCTCACGGCCATCGCCGTGGCTCCGCTCTTTTTATGACCCGTCAATTATTTCAGACGCATATTGAGGAGAACTCCCGTGCCGGGGAAAAGCCAGTCGTAGTCGTTGGCAGTATCAATATTGACCTTGTAGCGCTCACCAGAAGAATTCCAGCGGTGGGCGAGACGGTCACCGGAACGGACTTCCAGATCCATCCTGGCGGTAAGGGTGCAAATCAGGCCGTGGCCGTGGCCAGGCTTGGTTATCCTGTGCGACTCATTGGACGCCTGGGCAGCGATCCCTTCGCAGCGCAACTGAGAACCCAGTTCCAGAGTGCCGGAGTGGACATCGCCGGCGTGTTGTCAAGGCCGATCTGGCCGTCACCCGGTTCTATGCTCCCCAGCACGTCTACCAAATCATGCGCAAAATCCATGAGTTCGATGCAGCCCTTCGCGAAGCATTCGAATCAGGCGCCCATGATAAAGGCGTGTACTTCATCCAGCGCGACGCACAGAATAGGGTGATTCCTTGCTCGCCAAACAAGTTGATGTTCTCAGAAGTGGTAAGTATCAGGCCGGGGCGTAGATTGCTGCCGACCGGCTTTCAAACGGTTGCCAAGTCCGTCGGGAAAAAGTGCCTCCAGACATTGGATGACCGGATTACAGCGGAGTTTGGGAAAAGCGCCGAAGGGCCGATTCTCGTTCCAGTGGAGAAGGCTATGGAATTGTTGGAGATGGCCTACGCTAACCTCGAATTTGAAGAGCCCGGAGACGACAGCCGGAAGGGGTATCTGGCAGCACTGGAACACCTTTCTCGGACTTCAAGGAACCCCGACCTCCGGGATAACGTATGGCTGCTTACGGCCACGGACCGCAACACGCCTAGATATTTCTCCCAGGGGCGCTTCTCCAACAACCCTGATACGAAACAGCAAGCAGATGTCCTGGCTCCAAAGGTGGACGAAATTCCAGCTTTGATGCTGCTCCGCCAGAACGGTGAGGAGGTGAAGGGGTGGCGCGGTTTGCCGTTCTGGTGGCCGGTCATCGTGACGCCACGGTCGGCTATCACGTCGATCTTTGCCAGCGATGAGCCAACGGTTTCTTGACAGTGCACGGATAGCGAAAGGGGATTGAACCTAATGAACGCCCAGACTTTCCGGAGACAACAGTTGCCTACCAAATTATGGTTCGCGAAGATCAGCAATCGGGACATAGGCATACTTCGCTTCAGCCGCGATTCCTGCGACTGACGCGACGGCGAAGTCTGATGCTCGTTCGCGGGCTGCGTCGATCAATGCGTTTCTTCTGCCGATATTTGCCTGAGTTCGTTGACTACACGCTCCAATTCTCCAACGATCCGGCCCACTCCAGTCGACTTGTAGACGGCCAGGAGTTCATCGAGATAGCAGATCTGGTCATTCCTGCCCCTCTTGAACCGTTCCCAGACCTTTGGCCCGATCTCTCGGTAGTCCTCGAGTATGGCTCAGGCGTTGTAGAGCTTGTCGGCAGCCGAGATGAGCTGGACATCAGCCGGCTCATCTCGGCTGCCTTTGAATAGAGGCGTGCTTGCGCTCCGACCAAGGTCTCTTCATGCTTGAATCTTCGGTGACGAGAGGAAGCGGATCATTGGGTTATGAGTGCTCAACCTATTGAGAATCACGGTGCAATTGGCAATATGCGCTCCGTCGGTTTGTCGCAGTGGACGGTTCGATCGATTTCCTTTCGGCTTCATCAAACGCGGATGACCTCAATGCCCAAAGCCTGAAAGGGCGCGATGCTCGAGTCGTCGGCTCCGGTATCCGTGATGATCGTACTGACTTCCCCCGCGGGGCACAGCACCCAATGGCTCTGGTTGCCGATCTTGCTGTGATCCGTCACGACCACCTTGCGCTTGGCGTGCTGAGCCATCAAACGAAGGTACTCGGCCTCCTGCGAGTTCTCGCAGAAAAGTCCGAGCTGGGCGGATATTCCGTCTACGCCGAGGAACATGATGTCGGCGTACACCATACCTGCAGCGATATTGGCCAACGGCCCCACAAGCGTGAACCAGTTTCCGCGCAACACGCCCCCGGTCACGACCACCTCGATATCTTTGCAGGCGCTCAACTCCATTGCGACGTTCACTGTGTTGGTAATTACGGTAATGCCCCGAATCGTCATGAGGCTTCGCACTACCTCGGTGGTGGTTGTGCCGCCGCTGAGGGCCACAGTGTCGCCTTCCTTCACCAGGTGGGCGGCTGCGCGGGCAATTCGCCGCTTCTCATCGGCAAAGCTGCCGACCTTGTCCTGGAACGATGAATCATGACGGAAGGGCTCGTAGAAGAGGGGCCCCATCGTTACCGCGCCGCCACGCGTGCGCCGCAAAAGGCTGCGGTCTTCGAGTTCCTTCAGGTCTCGACGGACCGTTGCAATCGAGGTCTGCAGGGCGTCGCAGAGATTCTCCGTGGTGATTGACCCCGCGGACTGCAGAATCTGCAGGATGGTTTCGTGGCGGGAAGCGAGTTCGTCCGACCGCACTTTCATATGAAATAGAATAGCCCAGCTTTTGCTCACAGAGAGGGGAAACTTCCACTTATGATGATTTGTTTACACAGTTCCGAGCATCAATTGTGATTTTAATGTTGACATGCACTCATCACCCCTGATAGCGTTGCCGGTCGTGACATGTTCGTCCAATTCTCGGGCCTCAAGCGGAGAGCCATTAATTGGCACAGGTTCTTCAGCGTGGAAGCGCCCCTTTGGTCTGTTGGCAGCACTGTGGGCTTCGGCGGGCACCGCGTCGTGGGCCGCCGGCAGCTGGAGATGGCGCCGGAGCGCAATCGGAAGGACCCAATTTCAAGTGCTCGCGAGCGGTTCATGCCGGAACTCGCAGACCAACGACAGAACCAACAAATGGACCAATTTGCATAGAAGTGCAAGGCACTCAGGAGCTGGAGGCAGGATGACGCTCAAGTTGAATCGATTCATGCTCGTCGCAACCGCATTGCTGATCGCGGCGGTCAGCGCGTGGGCACAATTGGATACTGGCACCATTCAGGGATCCGTCAAAGATCAGACCGGCGCGCTGATACCGAACGCGACCGTGACGATTACCAATGCAAGCACTCAGGCTGCGCATGTGGTCCGCACAGACAGCGCGGGCGAATACACGCTGCCTGCCCTGCCTGCCGGCCAATATGTCGTGGTCGCAGTCGCCAAGGGATTCACCGTCGGACGGGTGACAAATGTCGCGCTCAACGCATCGGAGCTGCATCGTGTGGATGTGGTGCTGAAACCGGGTGCGGAAACAGAGACCGTCACGGTGACCGCCGACCAGGTCCAGGTGAACAAGCTCAGTGCGGACCTTGGCACAACGATCGGGTCAGACCGAGTCAGCAATCTGCCGCTGAACGGCC
>Ga0307375_10005333_pt1 | contig 12071 bp, 9 predicted proteins | sample TR1MG_FD_202531 | JGI IMG/M metagenome (GOLD analysis project Ga0307375, IMG submission 202531) | Soil microbial communities from Risofladan, Vaasa, Finland - TR-1 | ecosystem: Environmental > Terrestrial > Soil > Coastal area > Acid sulfate soil | place: Finland: Risofladan, Vaasa | collected... | reverse complement strand
AACCCCCTCCCGAAGGAGGAGGAAATCTGAACCATGTCTGGAGACACCCATGAACGATGTCTGGAGACAGGACAAGAGTCGGGGTGACAGGATTTGAACCTGCGGCCTCGTCGTCCCGAACGACGCGCGCTACCAAGCTGCGCCACACCCCGATGTGTCAGGAAGTCTAGCGGAGCCTTAGGCGCTAAATTCTGCCGCCACCAATTCGGCGATCTGCGCGGTGTTTAGGGCAGCGCCTTTACGTAAATTGTCTCCGCAGAGGAATAGATCCAGGGCATGCGGATCATCGAGGCTCCGCCTGACCCGGCCAACCCAAGTTGGGTCGGTACCAACAGCGTCAGCCGGCGTTGGAAATATGTATTTCTCCGGTTCATCCACGAGCAGCACACCTTCTGCCATTCGCAGCACATTTTGAGCTACCTCGCGGGTCACCTCGGATTCGAAAATTGCGTGCACCGCAAGCGAGTGCGTGGTTACGACCGGAACCCGGACGCAGGTCGCGGAAACTTTGAGATTTGGCAGGCCAAGAATCTTTCTGGATTCGTTGCGAACCTTGAGTTCTTCCGACGAATAACCGTCGTTCTTCAGCGACCCCGCCCAGGGAACGACGTTCATCGCCAACGGAGCTGGAAATGGACCGCTGTCCGAGATGAAAGTTCGCAGGTCTCCGGCACTCGTTCCGGCGCTGGTACCGGCAACCGAAGCAATTTGTGCCCGAAGTGAATCGATGCCGGCTTGCCCGGCGCCGGAAGCCGCTTGATACGAAGCGACGACAAGTTCGCGGAGCCCGTACGCCCGATTCAAAGCACCAAGTGCCACAATCATTGACAGGGTCGTGCAGTTTGGGTTGCTGATAATTCCTCGCGGCCGTTTCATTGCATCCTGCGGATTCACCTCAGGCACGACCAAGGGCACATCGGCTTCCATCCGAAAGGCCCCTGAGTTGTCAACAGCAACAGCGCCATGCGCAGCCGCGATCGGCGCCCAAATTGCAGAAACTTCGTCCGGGACATCAAACATTGCGACATCAACACCATCGAAGGCTTCTGGCGTAAGTTCTTGAACGGTCAACTCTTCACCGCGACACATCAGCTTCTTGCCGGCGCTACGTGCAGAGGCAAGCAGTCGGATGTCGCCCCATACATTCGCGCGCGTGGAAAGTATGTCAAGCATGACGGTGCCCACGGCACCTGTCGCACCGACAACGGCAAGAGTTGGCTTTCTGCTCATCGACCGCTGCCCCCGTAAACCACTGCCTCTGGATTATCCGCATCCAGATCGAATGCGCTATGGGCCGCCTGGACTGCACGATTCAGATCACTTTCGCGACAGACGACTGAAATTCGAATTTCAGATGTTGAAATCATTTCGATGTTCACTCCTGCGCCAGAAAGGGCAGCAAATAACGTGGCACTAATTCCAGGATGCGAACGCATCCCCGCGCCAACTAGGGAAATCTTGCCGATCTGATCGTCGTACTGAAGCGATGCAAAACCCACCATTCCTTGGATCCGATTAAGTGTCGTCACCGCCAAATGCCCTTCGTCCTTGGGCAAGGTGAACGAAATATCGGTGAGGCCAGTGGCTGCCGCTGAAACATTCTGAACGATCATGTCCAAATTAATTTCAGCATCAGCAAGTGCTTGGAAAATTGCTGCCGCAACGCCAGGACGATCAGGCACGCCGACAATCGTGATTTTCGCTTCACTGCGATCGTGTGCAACACCGGCGATAATTGCTTGTTCCATCTCGTCTCCTTCTGGACGTTCGCTAACCACCCAAGTTCCTTCTTTATGTGAAAAAGAGGAACGCACATGGATCGGCACATCAAAGCGTCGTGCATATTCGACGCAACGCAGGTGAAGAACTTTGGCGCCAGAGGCCGCCATCTCCAACATCTCTTCGTAAGTAATACTCGATAATTTGGCCGCGGTTGGAACGATTCGAGGATCGGCAGAGAAAACTCCATCCACGTCCGTGTAGATCTCGCAAACATCGGCTTCGAGAGCCGCGGCGAGAGCGACTGCGGTCGTATCTGAACCACCGCGACCAAGGGTTGTGATGTCTTTTGTATCTTGGCTGACGCCTTGGAAACCGGCGACGATTGCGATCGCACCTTGATCAAGAGCTTCCTTAATCCGCCCAGGCGAAACATCTATAACCCGGGCCCGACCATGTGATGAATCGGTGATGATTCCGGCCTGGCTCCCAGTGAAAGAGCGGGCTTCATGACCCAAGTTTGAAATCGCCATGGCAAGCAGAGCCATTGCGATTCGCTCTCCCGCTGTAAGCAGCATGTCCAATTCGCGGCCATTAGGGATGGGCGATACCTGTTCGGCCAGATCAATCAATTCATCGGTTGTGTCTCCCATGGCACTTACCACCACAACGACCTGATTGCCGGCTCTCTTGCAAGCCACAATCCGCTGAGCTACGCGTTTAAGGCCGGCCGCATCGGCCACCGAAGAGCCACCAAATTTCTGAACAATTAATCCCACGCCAGAAGATTGCCCCACTTTATCGGCTCATTCCAAGTTCGTCTCACTATCTAAGACGCTCGTGAGTCCATAATGTGAGATATTCCTAAAAATCGATGGAGCGACGCCCTTCAAAGGCACGACCCAGCGTGACCTCGTCGGCGTATTCCAGATCGCCGCCAACCGGAAGACCACTGGCCAGCCTAGAGACCGTAAAGCCCATCCCTTTGACTAGTCGAGCCAGGTAGGTGGCGGTAGCTTCGCCCTCAAGATTTGGATCGGTCGCCAGAATCAGTTCCTTTATGTCGGTATTGGCTAAGCGGGTCATCAACTCGCGGATCCGAAGGTTATCCGGGCCAATGCCTTCGATCGGACTGATCGCACCGCCGAGCACGTGGTACTTGCCACGAAATTCGCGCGTCTTTTCAATCGCGATCACGTCTTTGCTCTCTTCGACGACGCAGATCAAGGTGTCGTCACGACGAGGGTCCCGACAGATCCGGCAGAACTCTTCTTCAGAAACATTTCCGCAGGTTGCGCAGAAGCGCACCTTCTCCTTAACCGTCGTTAGTACCTCGACGAGCCTCCTGACGTCGGCAGGGTCGGCCTGAAGCAGAAAAAACGCAATCCGTTGCGCACTTTTAGGACCAACGCCAGGCAAGTGCCCGAGTTCGTCAATGAGGTCCTGAACTACGCCTTCATACACGTCGTAACCCTATTTCAGAAGGAGAAGGAAATCTTTGTTACTCGCCGATCACCTTTGCGCCAAGTTCGCGGGCTAGTAGATCAGCAACGGAGACCTCGTCAATGTTTTTATCATCGGCTCGTTCTTCAACTTCTTCAACAACTGGCATCGGGCCTTCCCCGCCCTTAACTGGCTTACGATCTACAGCGGCCACACCTGTTGTGGCACTCGGGTCGATTATCGCCTCGACTCTCCGATCGATTCCAACGACATCAATGATCGCTTCGCGAAGAATGTCATCGCTGCCTGAACGGGTGAATGAATCCCGCGCACCGGAATTAACCAACGAAAGCGTCAAGGTCTTTTCGTCGATAGCCGCGACTTGGGCATTGGCGCTGATCAAAGACCAGGTGAGGCGCCTTCGATTCTTAACGTTCTCCACGATCTCTGGCCAGAGCCTGCGCACTGCCAATAGGTCAACCGGGCCGGTTGGCGCGGGCCCACTTTTTCCCGGCGCTGGCCTCTTGGCTGCCTCCGATTCATTCGCGGCTGGCTTCTTAGCCCTGGCCGAGACCGAAGTTCGAGCTGGCGCCGGAGTAGCGGGCTCGGCCTCTTGCGGCGATTGAGGTTCAATCCCGCCGCGGCGTTCGACCCGCTCCAAGCGAGCGAGCATCCCGCGTTGAGAATCATCGATACCTGGCAGAAGAACCCGGGCGCAGATCAATTCCAATAGGAGTCGCGGCGCTGTGGCACCACGCATTTGAGTAAGACCCTCACTCACAATGTCTGCAGAACGTGACAAGGATGCAGATCCGAAACGCGATGCTTCGCCGCGCATTCGCTCGATCTGATCTTCAGGAAGATCCCGCAGAATTGAATGCGCCGCATCCGGTGCCGAATCGAGCACAATCAAATCACGGAGCCGCTCAAGTAGATCTTGGGCAAAGCGTCTTGGCTCATGCCCTGCCTCAATCAACCGATCAATAACTTGGAAAACAGTGCCGGCGTCGTGAGCAGCAAGGGCATCGATTGTGTCATCGAGCAACGCAGTGTCCGTATATCCGAGAAGGGCGATTGCAATTTCGTAGGTAACACCATCATCGCCAGCGCCGGCGAGTAACTGCCCCAAGACTGACTGCGCATCACGAACGGACCCGCCGCTGGCCCTGACCACTAGTGGCAGAACGCCTTTTGCTACCTTCACGTTTTCGGCTTCACAAATTGCAGCAAGGCTAGCGGCAAGAATTCCTGGCGGTACCAATCGAAACGGGTAGTGGTGCGTGCGGGACCTAATAGTGGAGATCAATTTGTCGGGCTCAGTTGTGGCAAAAATAAATACGACGTGTGCTGGCGGCTCTTCTACAACCTTCAATAGGGCATTCGCGGCGCCGGGTCCAAGTTGGTGCGCCTCGTCGATTATGTAGATCTTGTAGCGCCCCTGCACCGGAGCGAAATAAACTTTTTCGCGAAGATCCCGCGCATCATCAACCAGACCGTGCGTGGCCGCGTCGAGTTCGATGACATCGATTGACCCAGGGCCGTTGGCCGCAAGGTCGCGGCAAGACTGGCACTCGCCACACGGCTCGGGCGTTGGGCCCGATTCGCAATTGAGGCTCCGGGCAAGAATGCGGGCACTCGACGTTTTGCCGCAGCCGCGCGGACCCGAGAAGAGATAGGCATGGTGCGTGCGGCCAGCGCGCAACGCATTAGACAGCGGCTCGGTCACATGATCTTGCCCAATTACTTCGGCAAAACTTGACGGACGATATTTGCGATAGAGAGCTAGTGACACGGCCTGCCCCCAATCTGCTTCAGTTCGGCTTAAATCAAAATTTTAGCGACCCCCCGCACACCCGACAGAGCCCGCCTACCCTTGCTGCCTTCCGGCCCTGGGGGGGTTTGGCTGGGTGACGCCGCACGGGGGGTCGAGCGTAAGCATACGGTTTGGAGCGGACGGAGAAACCTCAGAAGGCCCGTATGATTCCCCACGGAGGATTCGCATAGTGGCCGAGTGCGCACGCTTGGAAAGCGTGTATAGGGAAACCTATCGCGGGTTCAAATCCCGCATCCTCCGCCATTTCTACCCGTGAACGGCGGCTTGCCTCCCGCGAGCGGCGGCTTGCCTCACTTGAAGAGAGTTTTTGAAGCCTTAAATCTCGACGCCGATGTACTTGCTCTCGAGAAACTCGTGAATGCCGGCGAATCCGCTTTCGCCTTACCCAATGGCAAGGACCGGACCAGGAGGTACCACCCGGTGACCTGCCCCTAATAGGAATGCAACACTCACATAAACAGGTTCCAATCGCCACAGAGATCCAGATGTTCGCCGTACCTCTAGAAGGTGAGGTCTAGGCATGGGAACTTTCACGGATCGGCTAGGCATTAGCACCTTCAGAGGCAATGCGCAGAGACGCCGGAGTTGTTGCATCGAGTGATCGGACAGACTTCAGACAGAGTGGCAACAGCGCCAGAACCAGGTAGATAATCCCTGACCAGATCAGCATCGTGGAAAGCCCAATCCAGCTAGAGAGCGGGACTGCCACGATCTGTCCTAGAGGAATCGCCACGAAGGAACCCAGCGCGTCGTACGAAAAAACTCGGGAGAGGGCTTCGGGAGGTACCTCACGCTGCAGGGCTGTCACCCAGCCGATACTGAACAACTCCAGACCGATACCAGATAGCAGGGCACAGATGACTAGCGGTATTACTGTCGGTTTCAGGCCCAACATGAGCAGGGACGGGGCCATTAGAGAGATCCCGATCATTCCCGACACCAGCGGCCGGCGGAGCCGTATGCGAACCAGGATCAGGGTGCTGACCAGGAGTCCGAGAGACTGGGCCCCCGCCACGATTGCCCACCCAGACCTACCGAAGGTTTGGTTCGCGATCACCGGACCCAACGTGATCCAGCCAGCGGCGAAAATCGCGTTTTCTACCCCCGCAACGCAGACGAGAACCCAGATCCACGTATGCGTCCGAAATGCAGACCAGCCGCCCACGATCTGACGGAGGAACGGCTCGGCTGCCGCGTCGATCCGTGGGAGTCGCAACCCGATGAAGAACAGCGCGCCCACCAGGAACGTGAGCCCGTTGACTCCGATCAACCATCCTGGGGCGGCGACCGCGATCAGTGCAGACGCCGTGATGGGTCCCAGGACCATTGCGGTGTTCCTCAAGGTGCCAGCCACCGCATTAGCCGACTGGTAACTATCTGGTTCGACCAGTTGAGGGACCACCGCCTGCAGTGCAGGGAACGTGAAGGCCACTGCTGCACCGTTGATTGCTTCGATGATGATCAGTGTTGTGATCGTTGCATGGAATGTTAGAAGGAGGTAGGCGGCCAGGACTTGCGTGAGTCCAGCAATCGCACTGAAACCCACAAGGATCACGTCACGGCGGAAGCGATCACCGACAACGCCACCTAAGAGCAACAATGCTGCCTGAGGAATGCTCCTGGCAGCCAACACGTAGCCCACGTCAGCAGGGTTATGTGACAGATCAAGTACTGCGAACGCCAACGCCACGTTGGCCATGGTCGTTCCGAAGGCGGTCAAGGTCCGGCCAGCGAAGTAGTACCGGAGCCGCGCCTGGCGCGCGGTTCTTACGGCGTGATATCTGGACATATGACCTCCCCTGCCTCTCCTAGATGCGCCAACCTAACATAGGCAAGTAATCTTGCGCAATGAATCTTGCGGAAGACTATTGGGGATAGGGTTGCGCTGTGCCATCAGTTGATCAGGAGCCCAGGCGGTTGCACGACCCCTCGGTGCTCAAGGCGATCTCGCACCCCTTACGCATCCGCATACTCCACGAACTGACGACGGTGGCGGGGGCAAGGGCGGTCGACCTGGCCCGCGAATTTGGCGTCCAAGCCAACCTCGTGAGTTTCCACCTTCGGCAGCTCGCCAAGTACGGCCTAGTTGAAGAGGCTCCTGAACTGGCGCGAGATAAGCGGGAGCGTGTCTGGCGAGTGTCGTCCACCGCGGGGATTTCGACATCGCTGTCGGCGGTCGCGAACGAGCCCGGCGGCGAGGCTGCTATTCAGGTATGGAAGCGGGAGTCAGCGGCTTGGGCCCATATGGTCATCGATCACGCCTACGCCCAGGATGTAAACAGCAACGATGTCTACTCAATTGCCGACGTCCCGATGAGGTTGACCGCCACTCAAGCCCGCGAACTAGTCGTCGAATTGTCCACACTTTTGAGACGGTGGGTTCGACAGGGCGCGGCAAGTGACGACACTTCAGCCGAAGATGAGTCGAGGAAGGCATATCTAGCATTGACCGTCTTGCAGCCATATCCGCAGCAACGCGATCTACCCTAAATGACGTCGGTGATGATGATCCGATTCCTCGACATGCCCGGTGAGTCTGAACGATGCCTGGAGACATATTATGAACTATGTCGGGAAACCGGACACCCCATCCTCCATCGTGTCTTTCCGGGAGCGGCGCCTTGCCTCAACTGAGCCAGGCCTTTAGTGCCTTAAATCTCGACGCCGATGTACTTGCTCTCGAGGAATTCGTGGATTCCGGCGAAACCGCCCTCTCGACCCAGGCCGCTCTGCTTGAATCCACCAAATGGCGCAGCCGGATCTGAGACGACGCCGCGGTTGATGGCCACCATCCCTGATTCAAGGGCTTCAGCGGCCCGAATAGCCCGCTTCAGGTCACCCGAGAAGACATAACTGATCAAGCCGTAAGGACTGGCGTTGGCATGACGAATGGCCTCTTCATCGTTTTCGACCGCGACGATCGGCGCCACCGGACCGAAAATCTCGTAGTTGAGGATCGGATTGCCGATTTCAACGTTGATCACGGTCGCCGGATAGAACGCTCCCGGCCCAACTGGGGTCTGGCCACCGGTTTCAATGGTGGCTCCGTCAGCGATTGCCTGGTCCACCAGGGCCGCCACCTTGTCGCGCTCCTTGACCGAAACGCTTGGTCCCAACTGGTTATTGGCATCTAAACCAGGGCCAACTTGCAGAGCGCTCATCGCAATTGAGAACTTCCTTGCGAATTCTTTCGCCACGCTCTTGTGGACGTAGAAGCGATTCGCAGCAGTGCACGCAGCGCCGCCGTTTCGCATCTTGGCGACCATCGCACCAGCAACGGCAGCATCGACGTCGGCATCTTCAAGAACAAGGAATGGAGCGTTGCCGCCAAGTTCCATTGAGGTGCGAATTACTTGGTCGGCAGATTCTCTAATAAGTAACTGGCCAACCTCGGTGGAGCCAGTGAAGGAGAGATTGCGCACGCGCGGATCATGAAGAATGTGGCTGATCCCAGGGCCAGTCTTCTCGGGAAGGATGACGTTTACCACGCCCGCGGGGACACCGGCCCGGTCCATGATGTCGGCAATTGCGAAGGCCGTAAGCGGAGTTTCAGCCGCTGGTTTCAAGATGACCGTGCAACCGGCTGCTAATGCTGGGCCAATCTTTCGAGTAGCCATGGCCGCTGGAAAATTCCACGGCGTGATCAGCATCGAAATTCCAACTGGTTGATGTGTGACGATGATGCGCTTGTCACCGCTTGGCGACATCCGGAAATCACCGGCGATTCGGACTGTTTCTTCAGAGAACCAGCGGAAGAACTCAGCTGCGTACAGGACTTCGCCACGGGCGTCGGCAAGAACTTTGCCATTTTCGCGAGTTACGAGTTGAGCCAGGTAGTCAATCTCTTCAATCATCAGTTCATAGGCGCGACGCAACATCTCTGCGCGCTGACGGGGAGGAAGGGCAGCAAAGGGCTTTGCGGCCCGCTCTGCCGCATCGATCGCCAGGTCATGGATCTCATTATTTGAGGTAGCCACTTCGGCGATGACAGATCCGTCGCTTGGGTCATACACCGGAAGTCGTCCGGTGCCCTTGTGCCACTTGCCATCAATAAATAGATCAGTCTTCAGGGTCGTCATGCCGAAAGCCTAGAGCGGACGGTCAAGATAGAGAAAATGAACCAACTGCCAAGGGCTGTTGCCTACATTCCAGGCATGTGTGATCGTCAACCGCCAGCATCGAAAGCCAAGTCGCGCGCGGTCCGAAGTTTCCAAAGACCTACGGTTCAGATCGCGGCAACTCGACGGGCCGGTGTACTGGTCGTCCCGCACCACGTCGGTATGACTCGACGATGGTCCGAAGGAGCCGTAATCCAACCGAAGAGAGCAGCACAGCGAGCAAGAAACGCGTGAGTACCGTTGAGATGTCGACCGAAGAATCCGACCACCCTTGCCAGAGCGATGGGGCTGAAATAATCAGCGCTATAAGAAGACTCGCCGGGGTAACGAAGTTCATACGTCGAAGTCCTCGCTGGCGAAGCCCGCGGGTCCGAGCACCGATCGCCAGGCGGCCCGAGTTGCTAGGCGATCATCCAGTATGGCAATTGGATAGCCGAGATCGCGTAGCGATAGCAGGTCATCGGTCACGGCCGCGTTGTGAACCACCAATGCATCAACCGGTCCCAACTGGGTCAACCAATTAGCGAGATCCTCGATTTTCCGAGTGGCATCAACGACCGCCCAAATGGCCACTGCACCCACAGCGGCCGCCATTTCTCTGGCCCAATCAACCGCTTCGTCATCCCAAATTGCTCCGATTGGCAAGTCGATGGCCACCACACTCGGATCTGGTAATGAAACCAAGCGGACCGAACGCTTACGCGCCGCAACTACATCAGGCAGTCGACGGCTTGCGATCATGCCTGGCACAACGGGTTCGGCAGACGCCAGAAGAACTCGAGTTGTTGGAATTCGCATTCGTTCAGCCAGCGCCAAGCCCGCCTTGAATGCAACCGCGGGATCGCCCACGAGTGCCAACACTTGCCCTGGTCCACGCGGTGGCCTCGGCGGCTTGCTCAAATCCTGGTCGTCGGTCGGCCGCCGGATCGCGACTGAGCGAATGGGTGCTGGCTCCGGAGCAGCCTGAGTTTGAATTTCCGGCATCGGAATTTCCGGATGCAAAATCCTTGGCATAGCGAATTCGGACATCGAAACCTCAGGTCCGAACGCGTCTGGACTAGCCATCATTGATTGCAGGTTCGCAACCGACGCGTCGGGCCAATTCACCTTCGGCAACTCGTCGGCCTCGACCACGCACGGAGTTGAAGTCAGCTTCAAATCGGGCGCTGGAACAACTACATCGGAACCAATTGCATTAGCCAAACTGTCAAGCACGCCGGCGAACGCGGGGCTAGAAGTCGAAACTTTTGGTCCCCTGGTCGAGGCGCGATCCACATTGTTGCCGGAGTGATTCATCGCTTCAGCCACTAGAAGTGCCACCGGAACATCATCGCCGGACGACGAACCAGCGCTAAAACCGGTGGATCCGACTCCGGTAACTGACGAGCGATTGTTGTTAAGCGATTGAGCAAGATCATCCACTTCAATCGAAACCTCATAACGTTCCTTGGCGAAGAATCCCGCCATGCCACCTGTTCGCACTCGCTCCGCTTTAATGATTCGAGCCTGTTCGCCATAGTTGCTGTAGACCTCGCTGAGTAAGGTCTCGATATCCGGACCCTCAAGCAATAGCCTCGTGGACAAGGTTCACCACCCCTAACGTTCGAATCTCTAGCGGACCGCGAAGTTCTGAATAAGAAAGGACAGGTAGGCGCGGCAACTCTCCACGCAGCAACCTGCGAAGGGCCGGCCGAATCTGCGAAGCGCACACCAACACCGGTATGCCGCCACCCTGTTCTGCGCCGCGGACCAGACGAGTGGTCTCAGCAATCATGCTTTGCAGAGCTTGGGTATCCATATGCAAATTGCTGCCCTGATCGCCTGGACGAACAGATTCAACTAGACGCTGTTCAAGCATTGGATCAAGGGTGAGGACCGAAAGTCCATCGTTAACGGCGTAAGTCGCACAGATCGACGGGCCAACCGTGGCTCTAGCCGCCTCGACCAAACGCTCGTGATCTGGACCGGTACGAGCTTGTTGGGAGAGGGCTTCAAAAATACGAACCAAATCGCGAATCGGAACGCGCTCATCGAGCAGACTTTGCAGGACACGTTGGATCTCCCCCAACGTGAGCAAAGCCGGGGTCAGGTCCTCCACCACCACCGGATTCCTGCGCCTCATCGCTTCGGATAATTGCCGCACATCTTCTCGCCCAAGCAGTTGGCTAGCGTTTTCACGGACCACTTCCGACAGATGAGTGGTTACCACCGAGGCTCGATCAACAACAGTGGCGCCGGAAAGCTCTGCTTGATGTTGTAGTTCGGCGCCGACCCATTTGGCCAACAGCCCGAAGACCGGCTCCTGCGTGAATTTGCCAGGCAATCCGTCCAACCCATCTCCGATTGCCAGAACACATCCGGGCGGCGCAGACCCGCGAGCAACTTCGACCCCATGCAACCGAATTCGATAGGTAGACAAAGGCAAATCTAGGTCATCGCGCGTTCTTACGGGTGGCAGGACTAAGCCAATTTCAAGCGCCAATTTTCGACGTAGCGCTTTCACCCGATTCAACAAGTCTCCACCGCCGGATGGATCGACCAGATCGACTACGTCATACGCGACTTCAAGTTCGATCGGATCAACACGCATTTCATCAATCAGTGACTCAGCAGAGTCGGGGCTGGACGTAGCCGCCTCAATAGCTGGAAGTTCGTTCTTGATTCGCTCTTCTTCCTGGGCGGCCAGCCGGGTTGAAAGAAGGACTACCGTTCCACCAACCAATAAGAACGGCAGTTTTGGGATGCCTGGGATCACGCAGAGCGCCAGAACTCCAATGCCACCAAAGCGAAGAGCCCGGTGTTGGGCAGATAACTGTTGGAAGACGTCAGTTCCCATATCGGAACTGGCAGTGGCTCTTGTGACGATAAGGCCGGTAGCCACCGACAGCATAAGAGCCGGGATCTGAGAAACAAGCCCGTCTCCGACCGTGAGCAAACTATAAGTATGAATGGCGTCG
>Ga0307375_10005332_pt1 | contig 12075 bp, 10 predicted proteins | sample TR1MG_FD_202531 | JGI IMG/M metagenome (GOLD analysis project Ga0307375, IMG submission 202531) | Soil microbial communities from Risofladan, Vaasa, Finland - TR-1 | ecosystem: Environmental > Terrestrial > Soil > Coastal area > Acid sulfate soil | place: Finland: Risofladan, Vaasa | collected... | reverse complement strand
GTCGCACCCGCCTTCCCGGAAAGCGGAAAGTAGCGCACGACACCCGGAACATCACGTACCTCCACGGCCGCTCCGATTGCAGACTGTCCCGCCACCCCGCTGACTGAATCCATTTCCGCGGCGTGAACTGTCGCCGCTATCACCGGGGCGAGCCCTATGTGGAAAAGTGCGAGAACAAGTCCGCCTGCTATGCAAATTGCGACGATCCTGCCCGCGGTTGCCAATATGCTGTTCATGCGGCCTCTCCGCCCGCCCGCACTCCGTAGCGGCGCGGAGTAGTCACGCGGTTGATGAGGGGCACAAACATATTCATGAATATTATCGCGAGCGCGACGCCCTCGGGGATCGAGCCGAAGGTCCGTATGAGAAATGTCAGAATTCCGACCCCGGTGCCGTAGACTACCATTCCACTCGAACTCATCGGGGAAGTGACAGGGTCGGTAGCCATGTAGAATAGTGCAAGCACGAATCCGCCGGTACAAACACTGAAAAGCACGTCGCCGGAGAAGAATCCGGTATGGTAGAGCGTTCCACCGAAGATCCATTCAAAAAACGCAAAGGAAAAGAAGTAGCTTGCAGGTATCTCCCAGCTGATTATCCGGCGACCGAACATGAACACGCTTCCAAGGAGGAGCAGCAGCACCGATCCTTCACCGATGGCGCCGGGAATGTTGCCGACGAACAGATCCACATAGCCTCCCGGAAGATTTGCTCCCAGATGAACAAGTATGTGGGCATTCAGCCATTCGGTGACGTTTCCGTCGAACGCGCTGCGCGGATAACCGGCCTGCCGCAGGAGCGACATCGGTCCGTCTGCGGCGATCATTCCGGTCACTACGTGGGTCTTGATGAGCCCGAGCGGCGTCGCGGCGGCAATTGCATCAACGGTTCCCCCCGCGGGCATCCCGAGCAGAGGTTTCGGCATTGTCCAGCTCGTCATCTGCGGCGTCCAGGAAAAGTAGACGAAGACCCGAGCGGCAAGCGCTGGGTTCATCCAGTTTGTTCCCAGACCGCCAAAAGTCCATTTCACCACGGCGAGCGCGAATACTGCAGCAACAATCGGCACGTAGAGCGGGACCGCAGGCGGCATCGTCATCCCGATGAGCAAACCGGTAAGCGCGGCGCTCCCGTCACGAAGTGTTCCGGCGTTTCGAGGCCGGAGCAGCTCCGTCCGCCCGGCCGGGTTCTCTACCTTCCGATCGCGCCCAAAGAGAAATCGGACGATAAGGAACTCGCAGACAACCGACGCAGCTACGGAGACCGCAATAACACCCAGCGCGCGCCATCCGTATACATAGGTGCCCCAGAGCGCAGCGGGGCTGAGGCAGAGCACGGTAAACCACATGATCATCGCCGTCGACGTGCGTTCATGAAACTGCGGCGATCCGGCCACAACCGGCGGTTGAACCGAGTGGACTCGCTCCCGTTCGCTGCTCACTTCGCGGCCTCCCGCGTCCGAATCCGGTCGTCGACGACTCTCTTTCCCACCTTGAGGCCCTGCACGAGTGGTATGTGTGCGGGACACACATAAGCGCACGCTCCGCACTCATGACAATCGGCCAGGCCGGCGGCGACCGCACGGTCATATTGCTGGTGATCAATGTACTTGTACAAAATTGTCGGCTCGAGCCCCATTGGACACGCACGAACGCAGCGCCCGCATTGAATGCAGGCGGTTTCGGTCGCATCACCGACCTCGGCTTCGCTCAAGGCGAGTACTGCGCGCGTGCCTTTTGTAACGGGGATCGAGAGGTCGAAGATTCCGAGCCCGGTCATCGGACCGCCTACGACTATCCGCGCGGGAGTATGTCGGAACCCCCCGCACTCTTCGATGAGATCCGCAAGAGGTGTGCCGAGCCTGACTTTGAGGTTGCCCGGATTTCGAACTGCGCCGCCTGCCACGGTGACGACGCGGTCGATGAGCGGTTTCTGCAGCACAACCGCCTCATAGATTGCAAAAACCGTCGCCACATTCGATACAACCGTTCCGGTGTCCAGCGGCGACCCTCCCGAGGGCACCTCCTTTCCGGTAATCGCCCGCACAAGCTCTTTTTCGTCACCCTGGGGATACCTATCCTGCAGCTGAATCAGGCGGGCCTGAGAACCGGAGCTTCGCAGCGCGGTGCCGACGGCCTCGGCCGCCTCGCTTCTTCCGTTGCTTATCGCAAAGAACACATGCTTCACACCGAGCGCCTTTTCCGCAATCCGTATCCCTTCAACAATTTCGGCCGCCTTCTCAATCATCAGCCGATAATCGGCGCATACGTAGGGCTCGGACTCAACCCCGTTCACGATGAGCGTTTCCGCGCCCGCCTGCCTCGCGCGAAGGTACTTCTGTCTTGTTGGAACCGATTCTCCGCCCATCCCGACGACACCACGATTGGCTATGGCGTCAATCAATTCCTCCGGTGTCAGGTTCTCCCAGGGAAAGGATCGGGTCTCTTTGCCAAGTCGGTCGAACTCACCATCGAGCGCCACCAGTGCGGCAAGCGAAGAGTTCCCGTTTGGAAGCACAACGTTCACCAGCTCCTGAACGATTCCGGGAATGGGCGAGTGAACCGCCGCAGAGTCCTCTCCGGCCGGCCGGCCGATAAGCATTCCTTCGCGAACGCGGTCGCCCTGTCGAACCAGCGGAACAGCCGGTGTTCCGCTGTGCTGCAAAAATGGGATTACCGCAATTCCGGGAATTGCTGCATTCCATATTCTTTTATCGCGGGTCCGACTCTTCCTTTCGTACGGGAATACGCCTCCTCCGCGGAACGTTCGAATTCCAAGCATGATGCCTCTTCTCGCTACGCTTCGATCTTCTTTCTCCGAACTATGGTATCGCGCAACCCGTGCCGTAACCGGACAGTAAGGCGCATAAGTGAGATAAGAAAGGGCAGAAACAGAAGAAGGACTACCCCCGCATGACGCAGCAGGACAGCGGCGTCGCCGAATACTCGCCCCGCCGGCTTCTCCATTACCTCGACCGGCCTGCCCTGGGCGAGTAGGAGACCGACAATTCCGTTGTGCCCGGATAGCTGGTCCCGATACCAGTCTTTGGTGTAGGTGAACATCACCCGGGGATGTTCGGTGACTCGCAGACCGTCGAAACTGTAGCCCGGGATGTCTACCGTCTCCCCCGGTGACGGAAAACGAAATGCGGAGCCACCGCCGCGCACATCGGCCGTCTGATAGAGGAACGTATCCTGGTAGGCTCGATGTGCAAGATAGACCGACAGATCGGGAAGCGAGTCCGGCTTTCGCTTCTGCCAGAGCCGAGCAAGCGCGTCCCACCCCAGCCCATGCGCTGCCGCGACCGGGACAGGCCGGGGAACATGCACCGGGGCTCCTGAGGGAATGGCCAGAAGTACCACGGGAGGCAGCATCACCAGAATGAGCAGCAGCGGGACAGCGCTCCCGTAGACTCCGCGCAGCGCCCGGGCCACCGTCGGCTGCAGAATGCGCCGCGGGAGAAATATCGGGTGCTCGCGGGTGGCGGCCCGGCGCCGGAGATAGCTCCCTCCCAGTACAGAGAACGCCGCAGTCGCGGTGAGTCCCGGAACCAGACCGGGCAGTGAAGCTGCTCCGGAGACGGCATCATACCTGAGAAGAAGAGCGACTGCGAGCGCAACCGCGTAGAAGCCGGCGCGCACGCCAAGCTCCCGGGTCCAGAAACTGGCTGAAGCGCTGTCCGAATCCGGTGCGCGCGCGTTTTGTTCCTCAAAACGCTTTTCGATCGAAGGAACAGCCTCTTCAACGAAATACGCCCAGGCGAATACGAGCACGCAGGAGGCGGCAAATCCACCGTATCCCCCGGTCAGGACCCCGGCAAGCCACGGCAGGGCGCCCGCCGCTACCAGTGCCCGGTGACGTCGTGTGCGGAAGACGAGAAGTCCGACGAACACGACAAACGACACGATGAACAGAGTCTGTCGGAGTCCATTCCACTCGAGCAGGTACCAATCGATGTGAAATGCATCAAGCGCACGGTGAACGAGCCCGTTCAGTCGAAGTATGTTCATCGAACGGGCGGGAAGGTAAAGGATCTGCATCTTCCGACCGTCCACGACGGTGTGAAAATAGGCGGACACTCCCGTCATGAACGGGTCAAGCCGTGGGTCTGCCGGATCAAGGCGTTCCGACAGACCGGAAACCGGGACCGATGTGATCCGTGAAATGTCGTTGAAATCGATGAGTGTCGAAGAGCTGGAGACAACTCCCGCAATGCCGGCCCGGGTCAGAGCGTTCGTAACGAGACTGTCTGACGCGTCATCACCCACGAGCAGTGAGAAATATCCCCGCCACGAGGTTTCGCGCGTCGAACCGGGAAAAAGCGAGTCTGCAGCAGGAAAAATGAACAGGAGACACCCTGAAAGAAAAATCAGAAGACAGAGAAACGATAGAACGTATGACAACTGGCGGCCGAGCTTCTGATTCATCGATGCTTCTATAGGATACTGAAGGCGGTGGCGATAAAAAAACCCAGGAGCACACCCACCGAAACCTCAGCCGCGGTATGCCCGTTTACTTCCTTGACCGGCTTGAATCGTATGCCCAATCGTTCGTGGAGCTCCAGTCCCAGACGGTTCAGAGCCTGCGCCTGAAGTCCCGCGGCGCGGCGGACTCCCATCGCGTCGCGCACTACGAGTATCCCATAAAAGAGCGAGAGAGTAAACAAGGGGCTGTCGAGTCCGTACTCGAACCCCAGCGATGTTGCGAGGGCGGTCACAAGCGATGCGTGACTCGAAGGCATCCCGCCGGTCTTCCAGAATAGGGTGGTAACCAGATCGCGCGATCTGCGCGATCTGCTGCGAACGGTGTCGATGACGGCCTTCAAAAGCTGCGCAATGAACCAGCTGAAAAATGCGGCGAGAAAGACGGGGTTGCTGATGAGCGTATAGAGGTAGGTGAACGCTTTTGACGGCATACTGCGTAAGTGTGGCGGCGCCTATCCTATTTGTCAAGTCGGAGCAGAAATGCGAAGATAGCCCATGGCTCGCCGGTACAGAAAGCTTATTGCCGGAACAAACGATGGTGGAAAACGGATTGATGCCGTCCTGCGCCGGGCGTTGCCGCATCTGCCGCTTTCGCGAATCTACCGGGCGTTACGCAACGGCGAAATTCGGATCGACGGCCTGCGGGCGCGCGCGGACAGACGAATCGACGCCGGGGCGACGATCGAAGTGAGCGAAAGACTCATCGGTGACACCACGCCCGAGGGCGACCGTGAGTCCTGTCAATTGCAGGAGACCGACACGGGAAGCGTTGCCGGGATGATTGTCCGGGAAACACCGAATCTGGTTGTCCTGAACAAGCCGAGAGGGGTTCCGGTTCAGGGCGGCGGGAACATCCGCTCGCTCCCTCTCGACGAGCAGGTCAGGCGGTATCTTGCCTCAAAGATCGAGAGCTCGCTCAGTTTTCATCCCGGGCCGCTGCACCGGCTTGACCGCAACACGTCGGGACTGGTGGTATTCTCGGTTTCGGTCGAGGGCGCACGACGATTCACCCGGGCACTTCGGACGGGAGAGGTTCGCAAGTTCTACCTTGCGCTTCTTGCCGGTAGGCTCCCCGGGACGGCGATCTGGCGCGACGCACTCATCAGGAACGAGGTGCGGCGGATAACCGAGGTCGCGGCGGTGGGCCCGGAGAGCTCCCGGGAGAATGCAGCCCGGGCGAAGGCCGCCGAGACTCGTGTCACGCCGCTTTTTTCGGCCGCGACTCCCAGCGGGCCGCGGACTCTCGCGTTATGCCGGATTGTGACCGGGCGGACCCACCAGATACGCGCCCACGCGGCCGCACACGGCTATCCTCTGGTCGGGGATCGCAAGTATGGCGGTCCGCCCGGAGAGGGCGGCTATACGCTGCACGCGTACAGAATTGAACTGACAGGCTCCGATCCGCTGCCTGAAGAGAGGGTGTTTACGGCTCCTCCCGGCCGGATGCAGCGCGAGTCGATCATGGATGCATTCCATGCGGACGCGACCGACGAAACAGGCAGGCAACTTGCCTCCGCCCTCAGCGATGAAGCCTTGAATGCCGCAAAACTGCATCTCGAAACGCCCGCAGCGAACGAACGGCCTCACTTGTAACAGTTTCACGGCCTGTTTACACTGGCAGGATGCGAAACCTTCTCCACCATATAATCTGGAAGTTGCGCGGCGTGAAGGTTTTTGCCCTGGTCGGAAAGAGCGGTTCGGGGAAGAGTTTTCGGGCGCGTCTCGTGGCCGAAAAGCACGGCGTCGAACTGATTATCGATGACGGCCTCCTTATTCGTGACCAGAAGATCATCGCCGGCCGGTCGGCAAAACGCGAGCAGGCTTATCTCGCGGCCGTCAAAACTGCCCTCTTTACCGACCGGGAACACCGAAGACAGGTAACAAACGTCCTCGACAAGGAGAAATTCAAGCGCGTCCTGGTACTCGGCACCTCCGACGGTATGATCGCGAAGATCTGCGAAACGCTGCAGCTCCCACCGCCGACCAAGACCGTGCGTATCGAGGACGTGGCCACGGCTGAGGAGATCAGTACCGCCCTGCACTACCGCAATACGCAGGGCAAGCACGTGATTCCGGTGCCGGTGATCGAAGTGCGGCGGAACTACCCTCGTCTGATGGCCGACTCGGTGAAAGTTTTTCTGCGACGCCGATTCGGTATCTTCAACCGGCAGGAGGTATTCGAGAAAACTGTAGTCCGCCCCGCGTTCAGCCAGAAAGGTACCATTACCATCGCAGAATCGGCGCTGACGCAGATGGTTCTTCACTGCGTCGACGAGTTCGACCTGGAGGCGGAGGTCAAGAAGCTGACATTTCGCATAGATGCCGACGGTTACCGCCTCGAGCTTCACCTTGCGGTCGCGTTCGGAGTGGCTCTCGCGGGAACCGTCCACAATCTCCAGAACTACATCGTCGAGAACATCGAACAATTCACCGGGATTCATATTGAAGAACTGAATATTATTATCGACACCGTTGCCCAGATGCCGCGGTACAAATCAAGACGAGTCGAGTGAATCGGTCCCAAATCAGCTATTCTCCTAACGGAAAAAGATTTGACATGCGTCTATGGGAACAATAATATGGTCCAATGGAGGACTGGGGATGAAAAAGCTGACGTTGATCATGCTCGGGCTGTTTGTTGCTGCCGGCCTGAGTGTCGCGCAATCAGTCGATACCTACCAGGCTGATACCGCTCACTACCGAGTCACCTCGGAAATAAGCAAGGATCACGCGCAGGCGGTCGCCGACCGGCTTGAGGCGCTGCTTTCGCTCTACAATACCTATTTCCACTTTGATCTTTCCAAGCTGCCGGCTAAAATGAAGGTTCATCTCTTTTCGACCAGGGACCGCTACGACAGCTATTTGAAAAAGGTCATCAATGAAACCCGGGACAACTACGTCTACCTGCACTACACCGACGCGGAGAAGAGCGAGCTCGACGGATACTATGTGTCCGGAGAGGATCTGACGCCTGCGGCGATCCACCAGAATTTCATCCAGTATCTCCGGGCCTTCGTAGCAAATCCGCCGCTATGGCTGCGTGAAGGGTTTGCGGTGTTCTTCGAGTCGTCGAGCTACGACCCGACATTCAAGACCGCGATATTCAAAGAGAATCTTTCCTGGCTCGAGACTCTCAAGGCAATCGTGACCGGGAAGAGCCCGGAACTGCCGCTCAACCTCGACCAGCTGCTCAGCATCAACGTCGACACGGCGAAATCACATATCAGCGTCTTCTATCCGCAATCCTGGGGAATGGTCTGGTACCTGGTCAATACACCGGACAAGAACCGGAACCGGATTCTATGGGATTCGATTAGTGCCCTCCAGCCCGGCGCCACACTCGAAGAAAACGATCAGGCGGTCAGGAAGGCTGCGTTTACCTGGGTCGGCGCTGACGCGCTCTCGAGCGACTTCGTGGCTTACGTCGATTCCCGCAAGTCATTCCGAGGCCTTGTGCAGGACGGAATGGATCAGTACACGGCAAACAAGCTCGACACCGCGGAAGAGGCGTTCATAAAAGCGCTCAATCTGCAGGACTCGAGTTACGTGCCCTACTACTACCTGGGGCTCATCAACTACGCGAAACACAACTATCAGCTCGCCGAGTATTACTACAAGACGGCGCTCGACAAAGGCGCAACCAAACCGCTGAGCTACTACGCGCTCGGTGTGAATGCGTACGCGGACAACAAGTTCGACGAGGCGCAGACCTACCTCAAGCTCGTTTCGAGTCTCGACAGTGGGAATCTGAAAGAGAAGGCGCAGGAACTGCTCAAGAGGATACAGAGCTAGATTTCAGGCGGCCGCTCCTGCGGTCGATTCTCGCGCGGCGCGTCGGCTCCGCCTTCACGGCGAGGTCGGCGCCGGCGGCGCGACTTGCCCGACCGCTGCGCGGCGGAATGGGGAGCACCGACTCCCTCCCCGCCTCTGCTCGCGGGTGTCGGTTTCTGATAAGCAGTTGTTTCAGCGGCCGGACTCGCAGACGCGTGCGGCCGCTTTCTTTTGTGCGGTCGGACATGGTCGTCGTCATCGTCTTCCCCGTCCGGTCTCTCAAGCGTCGCGAACTTCCGGTACACTTTGCGCCTTCGGATGAGATGGACGAGAGCCTGCTCGATATCCCTGTTTGCCGGTACCATCGGACGTATGGCAGTCTTGAGTTCGACAAACGCCTCCCGAAACGGGATGCGTTCCGCCGCGGCGTATTCTGAGACATGGTAGAGGTAGGGTGCGCAAAGATAGGCCATGAAGCGCTGTTTTCGCGCTTCTCCCTCACCAACAAGACTGTCGAGGAGCTCCATCATCCTGTAGAACGCCGGTTTGAACTCCTTGTGCGAGCGCATGAGTGCGTCCACTTCAGGCAGCATGAACTTGAGCATCCCGAACCGCTCGCATTCGGCAAATATCTCTCGCGCATGTGACGAGCCGAGGATCTTGAAAAGTTCTTCGGTCATCCGGGATGCGGGGCAGTCCGCGAGGCCGGTAACCGACCGCTTCAATTGTCGTTTCAACCGGAATCCCATTCTCAAGCCGGCCCCGGCGCAGTACTTTACCGCGCGGATCATGCGCACCGCGTCCTCAGCGAAGATTTTCTCCAGCGCAATCACCGGTCGCAGTTTATGAGCCATTACATCGCGGAAACCACCGGTGTAGTCGAGAACGGTATTGTCCTCCGGGTTGTAGTAGAGCGAATTGACGGTGAAATCGCGCCGCTTCACATCCTCTTCTATTTCCCCGTAGACGTTCATGAACCCTTCGGATATCTCTGCGCGGAAAGTGGACACTTCGACGATCTTTTCACCGAAGAAAATGTGCACGAGTCGAAATCGTTTTCCAATGACGCGCGAGTTGCGGAAGAGTTTCCGGATGCGTGCGGGTGCTGCGTCGGTGACAATGTCGTAGTCTTTCGGTAGTTTCTGCAGGAGCAAATCGCGCACAGCGCCGCCCACCACGTATGCGCTGTGCCCGGCGCCGCGCAGTCGGTGTATGATCTTCAGCGCGTCGGGATCGACCGAGCTCGGCGAGAGTTTGTGTTCATCGGCAACGTAGATTTCCGCCTGTTTGGCGGCGGAACCGTCTTCCGTCGTTTTGTATCGGACAAGCAATGATGGTCTACCCTATTGCGCTATGTTGGAAATTCTGCTGTGCCATTATGTACTGAAGTGGGCAGTCCCGGTCAATAGCGTCAGGTCAGTCGAACGCATCCGGTCCCGGATACCGCAAACGTCGAACCGCCAACTCCCGCGGATATATTGCGTATTCGCACTCACCCGTTGAACAGAGCTCACTCCGGGCATCGAAAAGCTCTACCCGGACAACTACTCGTTTGTCCCGGCGCTCCTGCAGCGACGCCTCGAGAGTCAGCGCACCGCCGTCTGTCCGCACGGGCCTGAGAAACTGCACCGAAAGACCCGTCGTCACTCCGGCGGTTCCGAGCACGGTGAATATGAACCAGCTCGCCGCCTCATCCATCATCGTCGACTGAACGCCGCCGTGCAGCACGTGTGTGTAGCCGTCGAACCAGGGCTTCGGCTCCCACCGACACAACACGCGTTCTCCATCACGGGTGAATTGCATCTGCAGCCCGTGTTCGTTCCCCGGACTGCAGGCAAAACAGTTGTAGTCGCCGTGGCCCACAAACGGATTTCGAATCGGTCTTTCCATCGATCAACGCCCGTCGTGCGGTTCGTGCATCCATACGTGGTTGGCCGCTTTGAAGGCGCGGGACCGGGATATGAACAGAAACGAAAGCACCGAGAAAATGAGATAACCGACGCTGACCAGTACGGCGTAGAGAAAGTAGTTCATGTTCCCGGTAGTCGCACTGTACGCCGGGAGGTTTATTGAGAGGATGAACGGAATTGCAAGCACAAAGGTGAGGCCGGTCGCGTACATGTAGTCGGAGGCGACCGGTGTCTCGAAATCCGGATCGATAGAGCGCAGAAGTGCCAGGCCCGTCGGGAGCGTTCCGGTAGAGGCCCCGAATATGATGAGCGTCCTGTGGAATTTGTGATCCCGGAACATCCGTGAGCTGATCCAGGGGACAGTCACCAGGGTCAGAACGCCGCCCAGAAGCGCGAGAATGAGAATCGGGAGCCAGTATTCGGTGACGACAACCAGAGAGATTGCGGCGATCGAAGCGGCGACCATAAGATCGACAGATAGTCCGGCGAGTCGCGTCAGGGTTTGATTGTCCACGGTGTGCTCAACCCGAAGTTTCTTCAGCAGGGTCTTGGCCACAAGACCGACGAGAGCCGCGAAGATGAAGCTTATTGCCCATAGATTGACCGCCAGGTCATGGCCAAGCTTTCCCGCAAATGTAAGCAGGTAGGTAATAAGTGAGAGAAGCAGGTAGGCGCACAGATAGACGACCAGTACTATCGCCGTGTTGAAGGTCATCGAGTCGATGGCCTCCGTTTCCGTTGTCAGATAGGAGCCCGCGGGAAGATTCTCGCCCGGCGCGTACACACCTCGGCGGATTCCTTTCCGCGCCAGTCTGTCGGCATACTCTTTTTCGAGCCACCCCTTGCGGATTCCGAAGTTCACCAGGAAGATACCGCCGAAACAAGCCCACAGAAACCCGAGGGCGGCAAACGTCAACCCGATGGTTCCACCTCCGCGGAATCCAAACGCTTCCCATCCCTGACCGATGGCGTACGCCTGACCCGGTCCGAGTGCATAGCCGAGCGGGAGCAGAAAGCCGAACGAAGGAAAGAGTGAGGGCATCAGGGTTCGCATGAGAACATAGGTTACCGCCAGGCCCAGAAGCGCCTGGATCGCATACTGGGAGAGTATCCCCACGCTCGTAGAGTAGATGCGCTTATCGCCCCAGGTTCCGGCGGGCCCCGACCGGCGGAGCGTCATCGCGACAAAGGATATGCTCAGGAGATGGTAGACAAGCTCACCGAGCCCGCCGGCGTTCAGCCCGAGACGGGGGAAAACGAAGTTGTACAGCGGCAGAAGGATAAAGCCCGCCGTAAGGGCGTTGGGAATGAGGTATCGTTGAAAGAAACGAACCTTCGCACGGATGAGCGTGGCTACAAGGAGTCCCGCAGAAATCGTCCCAAGATCCAAAAAAAGCGCCCAGTGAAAGTTCATCTGCTCCCCCCGTCTGGCAGCCTTGCAAAAGCTGAATCGTCGAAGTATGTTGAGCTCGGGCTAATGCTCGGCGTACAATAGCACAAATGGCAAAACGAACACAACGCCGCGATCGCAGGCGCCTTCGGGCGTACAAATTTCTCAACATCGTTCTGCGAAAAAGTCTCGGGCTCTACGTCTGCAGCTCATACCGGGTCAGAACGAAGAATTTTGCGGTGGTTCGGTCCCTGTCATCACCCTACCTGATTTTACCCAACCATATGAGTTTCTGGGACCCGTTTTTCCTCGGCGCTCTGGTGCCCGAACCGATCTACTACGTCACCTCCGACGCGAACTTTCGCTCACGAATGCTCAATTACCTGCTGGGCCTTGTTGGCGCCATTCCGAAGACGAAGGTCCTGAGTGACTACGAAACCATAAGAAACATTCTTCGCGTCAAGAGAAACGGTGGGATCATCGGCGTCTACCCGGAAGGCAGACGAACGTGGGACGGGACAAC
>Ga0307375_10005331_pt1 | contig 12075 bp, 11 predicted proteins | sample TR1MG_FD_202531 | JGI IMG/M metagenome (GOLD analysis project Ga0307375, IMG submission 202531) | Soil microbial communities from Risofladan, Vaasa, Finland - TR-1 | ecosystem: Environmental > Terrestrial > Soil > Coastal area > Acid sulfate soil | place: Finland: Risofladan, Vaasa | collected... | reverse complement strand
AGGCAATTACAGAAATTATCCGTACGCTTTCCCCGGCTAGTGTGTAAAATCCACGCCCCCACTGGAGGCACGAATTGGAAAATCTGTACAACATCCTGGGCGTTGCGCCAACCGCGACGACCGATGAGATCAAGAAGGCATATCGCTCGCTTGCGATGCGCCATCACCCGGACAGGAGCACGCATGCCGGCGCCGAGATCCGTTTCAATGCGATCAAGACAGCGTATGAGTTGCTTTCCGATCCCAGGAAGCGGGCCGAATATAACCAGAGCCTGAACAACCGCATCATTATCGATCCGGATAATGAGGCGCGCGCATTATGGCATTCACTGTTCGATCGTTGCGGTATTGTCGTGCCGCACGACGACCATTCATCACTTTAAATACCCGGGCACACCAATAAATACCCCATGAATAAACCAGTCAACCAAAACATCCATCACGAATTCGCCTACCAGTCGCGCGAACTTGGCGCGCAGATCGAAGATACCCTGGGCGAGCCGCCCGACCGGAAAAATTATGCGATGGTCATCGCATCGTTGCTTGGCGAATACGCAAAGGGCACGGAGATCGACGATGTGAACCTGCTGAGCTTCGCGCTGGCAGACCACCTGAGCTTCGACGATCCGGCCGGGCTGCTGGCACAATGCAAGCAATATGACACAGGCGATGCCGCGAAGGTGATCACGATGGTGTCATGTGCGGATGCCGGGGCAGGCAAGGCGTTGGCTGCCGTTGCAATCAACAACCCGGAACTGGCGCGCAAGGCGATCATTACGGCATTCTTGTTCAAGAACACCAAGCGCTGGACTGCCGAGGACGAATCGGCCGAAGAGCAGGAGGACGACGACAATTATGCGGATGAAGACAAGATCAGGGACAGTGACGAAAGCGAAGCACCCGGAGAGACAGGACAGGATGTGAAGGATCTTTTCGATACACGCGGGGACGGGAATGGCGAACAACACTAATTTTCCGGCGATCAGCCGGCAGGTAACCGAACTGGTTTTGGCCGGCTCTTCCGCCCATGCGGAAGAAGCGATCAATGACACTGCCGAACAATTCGGCGATCTGGCCGTGGTGGCGGTGCTCGATACGCTGGAGCCGCAGGTGGCCGCGATGCATCTGTCTTCATTCGACGGCGGAAAAATGTCGCTGGCCACGCTGCTGATCTCGCCCAGGGCATGGGCCGAGAGCCTGGCTTTTTTCGCCGCCACCTGGAGCGAGGACAACATCGAGGATGAACCGGAGGTGTTGACGGAATCCCTGTTCGCGCATATCCATGGGGTCGTGTTCTCCACCGACAACGCGGAGCGGCGCACCAGCCTGATCCACGAGGCGCTATCGACCGATTGGGGGACAACGGCTTTTGCCGTGCTGTTCTCGACCGCCACCGCCGAGATCATCGAGCTCGCCAATGACATCCATGCGCGCGGTGCGCACAGCAGCGGCCAGACCACTTCCGATCACGACGTGATTCCGCTCGCGCTGGAGATTGCGCGCCACGATGCGGATGCCTGGGATCGGGTGTTGTTCGAGCTGTTCCCCGACTGGATACCCGGCGAGAACCAGATGCGGGCACGCTCCGAAGAGGGCGATGACGACGAGCATGATCCCGATTTTGCCCTGGCCCGCACCACCCATGATTTGCTGGTACGCCTGCGCAAGCAGGTGCCGGGCAAAGCGGCCCGCGCGCCGAAACAGGGTGCGCGCCCCAGCCTGGGTGAGGATATTTTTGCGTGATGAGCAATCCCGCCCCCCGGCACATTACTGAACGTTCAGACATGCAACTCGCCCACCTCGGCGCGCGCCCTCCCCATCTGGTGCCAGCGCTCGAGGCGCTGGCAAAACGCGCGGACAATCGGGAAGCGGTGCAGACGCTGCTCGACGAGCTCAGCGGCATCACGGTGCTGGTCGCCAAAAGATTTACCAATGAACGGACTGCGGATGGATTGCTCGACGCGTTTCACCTGACGGTGGGATGTATCTCGCTGGGTATCAGCCAGGCGGACATTCCGCAAGACGGCAATGCGCAGCTGACCTTTCTGCTGCATCACGGTGCCGAATATGTTTTCCAGATGGGATTTCGCCATATCAAGGAATTGTCCGGCCTGCCCTATACGGCGTTCGTTTCGGATTTCGACAACGACCCGTACATACAGCAGCGTGATATCAAAATGCTGTTCGCCGAGATATGCCGCGCCGACCCGGCCTCGGCATGGAACGGCGATGACGTCTACCGGCGTGAACTGCAGGATAGACAGACCAACCAGCGCATCGTGGCCTGCGCGAAATTGCTGCGCCAAAAACATTACGCGGGTCCGGTCAAGGATCCCGATCTGGACGCCAATGCGGTGATCGCGATCGCGGTCATTTTCGCGATTGCCGGTGACGGGCCGATCGTCGCGCGGGTCGGGCAACATGATATCGAAACCCTGATCCGGGGTGTCAGGGCAACACAACCGGATATCGAGGCGGGCTGGAATGCTTTGCTGAAAAAGATGCCGCCCCAATATCACCCTATCCTGCGTGAACGCATGGACCAGTATCGAAACACCATCGTCAAAAAGATCCAGTCGAAAACCGGATTCAAAAACGTCATCACCGAGTTGCAGAATTTTTATGCCTGCAGCGAACAGGATGTCGACTACGACTGATACTGGCTACCGCACCGGCCAGGCCGGCCAGACCGGTTTCCGGGTGGAAGATGCGGGCAGCAACAGGCGATGCAATGCCGGGTTGTAACTGAAACCATGGCCTGCATCTGATCTCCAAGAAATATCCGGCCGGTTGTTCGAATTCCCTTAAAATCTCCCGCACAACAAAACACCCCAAAGGGAATGCCTGCATGGGTAACCATATTTCGTCCGTCGACTATTTCATCATCATTATTTACCTGGTCGCCACCACCGTGTTCGGCGCATGGTTTGTAAAGCGCAGCGGTGACATGAAGGGTTTCACCCTTGCCGGAAAGATCATCCCGGGCTGGGCGATCGGCCTGTCGCTGATGGCCACCTACCTGAGCAGCATCAGCTATCTGGCCAATCCCGGCAAAAGTTATGCGTCCGACTGGCGCCCCTTTGTTTTTTCCCTGACGCTGCCCATCGCCATCTGGATCGCGGCGAAGTGGTTTGTTCCGCTCTACCGCAACCGGGTGCAGACCACCGCCTACGAATATCTGGAGCAGCGTTTTTCCCTGTGGGCGCGCGTGTACATGGGCGCGGCCTACATCCTGCTGCAGATCGGGCGCTTTGCCGTGGTGCTGTATCTCACCGCACTGGCGCTGGCGGCGTTGCTGAATATCGATATAAAGATACTGATACTGGTGCTGGGTTTCCTGACGATCATCTACACCCTGCTCGGCGGTTTCGCCGCGGTGATCTGGACCGACGTGGTGCAGTCCGTGGTGCTGTTCCTGGGCGGACTGGTGTGTCTGGTTGTGTTGCTGGTCAACATGCCGGGCGGCTGGGAACAGCTCGCCGCGGTCACCAGCCGCGATCACAAATTCGCGCTGGGGGCGATGGACTTCGATCTGGTCACACAGAGCTTCTGGGTGATCTTCATTTTTGGAATGGTCGAGAACCTGAAGAACTTTTCGGTGGACCAGAATTACGTGCAGCGCTTCCTGTCGGCACCCAGCGAGGCGGAAGCGAAAAAGGCGCTGTGGCTGGGCGGCCTGTTGTACATCCCGATCTCGGCGATGTTCTTCATGATCGGCACCCTGCTTTTTGTCTACTACCTGAATGTGCATCCCGCGGATTTACCGGCCAAGGCGGACCAGGTCTTCCCCTACTTCATCGTGCATGAATTGCCGACCGGCATGGCCGGGCTGGTGATCGCCGGCGTGCTGGCTGCCGGCATGAGCACGATGAGCTCGTCGCTGAACAGCGCGGCGACCGTATACACCATCGATTTTTACAAACGCGTGCTTAATCCGGATGCGGACGACCATGCACAACTGAAAATGATACGCACCGCAACCGGCTTGATCGGCGGGCTCGCCACCCTCGCCAGCCTGGCGATGATCAATGCAAAGACTGCGCTCGATGTCTGGTGGGAAATCTCGGCCATCTTCGGCGGTGGCATGCTGGGGTTGTTCCTGTCCGCGGTATTGATGCCCGGGCTGCAATCGCGCCAGGCCCTGTTCGCCACGATAGCGGGCCTGCTGTTTGTCGCATGGGCAACCGCCAGCAAACTCTGGTTTGCCGGTGACGGTTGGGCATTCGGTTGGCACGCGATGATGATCGGCGTGGTGGGTACGCTGCTGATTATTGCGACATCTTATGTATTGCAATTGTTTGGCTTGTTGCAGTCGCCGGGTGTGTCGCAATCATCGGGCCGGGTTTGAGTATACGTTTCAGGATGTAAGGCGAGGCTGACCCCATCAGCTCCCGCATTAGGGGAAACAGATGTCAGTCGTTGGCCATGCGAACGATCAACTTGCCGAAGTTCTTTCCTTCAAGCAGGCCAATAAAGGCTTGCGGGGCGTTTTCAAGTCCGACCACAATATCTTCCCGGTACTTGATCTGGCCTTTGCCGAGCCACTCGCTCATCTGAGTGAAAAACTCGTTGTAACGATGGCCATAGTCGTCAAAAATGATGAAGCCCTGCATCTTGATGCGCTTGATGAGGAGGGTACGGACTAACAAACCCATCCGATCCGGACCGTCCGGCAGCGCGGTGTCGTTGTAGTTGGCAATGACCCCGCAAACGGGAACGCGCGCTTTGGTATTGAGCAGCGGCAGAACGGCATCGAAAACAGCGCCGCCAACATTTTCAAAATAGACATCGATGCCTTGTGTGCATGCGGCGGCCAGCTGCTGCGGAAAATCGCGCGCATAGTGGTCTATACAGGCATCGAAACCAAGCTCCTTAACCACGTAGCGGCATTTTTCAGCGCCGCCGGCGACACCGACCACGCGGCAGCCTTTCAGCTTGGCGATTTGTCCGACCACCGAGCCGACGGCGCCACTGGCAGCAGCCACAACGACAGTCTCACCGGATTTGGGCTGGCCAATATCGAGCAGTCCCATGTAGGCGGTGAAGCCCGGCATGCCAAGTACGCCCAGGGCCAGGGAGGGCTTGGTCAGGCCGGCATCCAGCTTGGTCAGCGTTGCGCCTTTGGTAACGGCAAATTCCTGCCAGCCGGTATAGCCCAGCACCAGATCACCAATTTTAAAGTCCGGATGTTGCGTAGCCTCAACCCTGGCAACCACGCTGCCCACCATGACTTCTCCGATGCCAACAGAGGCAGCGTAAGAGGCCGCATCGCTCATTCGACCGCGCATGTAGGGGTCGAGGGAGAGATACAGAGCCCGCGTCAAGACCTCCCCCGCTGCGGGCGCCGCTACGGGAAGCGACTCCAGGCGGAAATTGTCAGGCACAGGCGCGCCGATTGGGCGTGAATTGAGAACGATACGACGATTGTTAATGGCAGATTTAGGCATGAAATTTCCTTTTGTGTAGGGTTTAAAGTGCACCGTCGCAGATGCGTCGATTCACTTGCTTTGGATAAAATAATTTAGCGACGCTGTATTAATGGATGGGCGTCGGGGTGAGATTCAGCAGCTTCAAAGTAAAGCCCATGGCGGATTCGAGTGCACGATTTAAAGGGGTCAGCATCATATTTTTTTAAGGGTAATGCGATGCTGACCCTTTCGACCCCGTTAATTCTTCCAGGTTCAAAAATTATCGACAGATGAAGTCGATGACAGACAGCCATCCCAAATCAATGTGGTCAGACTCGATTGATCTTCTACACGCTGATGGCCGCGCAACATTATCTGAAAAGCGGGGAGGCTATCTCCTGGTGGAAATTCACCGAGCAGGGAAAAGGATGCTTGCTGAAGCGGCGATCAGAAAACCAAAGCGATTGCGCAGCTGAACCATTAATTACGCCCACACCCGATTGCAGTGCGCAGCCGTATTGGTCGTTTCAATATGGTTTCCTGGCCGGGCTACAGAGTTTCAACGATCCACTTTGTCACCGTTGCGGTGGCATGGGCACACTTCTTACCGCGCGCTTCATCGAAAGCCTTGTATTCGCCGGCATCCCACATGTCGTAGGTGCGCCCCGTAAATTGTTGCTGCAACTGCCGGCAGGTCACACCGCCGAATTCCTGGCGGAAGCGCTCGGTGAGTTCCCTGGTCTTTTTGAAATTATTGATGTGGCGCCCGCTATCCAACTTGTCGCGTTCACGTCCGTATTTTGCGCTCAAGGCCAGAATACCGCCGGTTAGCGCACCGCATACACCCTCGCCCAGCAGTCCGCCGCCGCCCGAAAGTCCATGACTCGCCTTGACCGTCTGATCGTCGATGATCCCGACTGTTTCCTGCACGGTTGCAAGAACACACTGCGGGCAACAGCCGTAATCAAGCTCGTACTTGAAGGCTTTCTCGTAAGCTTGTTCGCCGAGGTCGCGTTTCTGTTCGATGTCCATGATCAACTCCTACAATATTAGCGAGTTCTTATATGTTACGCCTTGCCCGGTGAATCCGCAATGAAATGTCCGGCTTGAACGCGGTTCCAAGAGATGGGCGGGCGATGCCGATGGCAAGGCCGAAGAAGATAGCAACGCGAAGCCAAGACATCGGCAATAGCGTCCTCGATTAGCGCGATTTAAATGGGTCAGCATCATTTTTTTAATCGTGATGCGATGCTGACCCCTTTAATTGGAAATGTGAACTCACCAAAGCAATCCAAAAAGGTGAAGCGGTGCGATGTTTCGCCATGAAAAAAACCCACCGGGCAAGGGTGGGTTTCTCGGTCAGGCTACGGTATGGATCACTGAGTCACCGCACGCATCCTGTCGATTTTCTCGATCACAGCCTGATAGAGATCATGGTCGGAATCGGGGTTGTTGCGGTCCGGATGATGGGCACTGCGGATCTTTTTCAGTTTGGTCATATCGTCGGGCAGGTCATGCACCCTGGTCACCCGGTCACCGTTTTTTTCCATCACGCGCTGCAGCTCAGCCTCTGCGCCTGCACGGGTGTCATATAACGTCTTGCTGCCAAGACGCCAACCATCCTGGTTTTTGCGCGGGGATAGCTTTTCCTTGCCATCAAACCAGCTCCATTTGCCGGTATCGGGGTCCTGTTCGAAATGAACAGTAGTGATGGCGTAGGTGTAAACGGGCGGCTCGATTTCCCTGGCGAACAGCTTGATGACCTTGTCTACAGTCCCTACCGTCGCAAGGTAATACGTGCCTGCCTCATGCGGGGAAAACGCGCTGCTGAGCGTTGGTTCAGGCTTGCTGTCGTTACTTGATGAATTCATTGCAGCCATGCGGCTGAGTGCTTTGCGTTGTGCGTTGGTCACCGGTATTGCTCCTTAATATTAGTTGAAACCCACTGGGATCACCCCTCGCTGAAGGGATCACCCGCTGGACTCCTGAACTACCCGCTCGAACAAACAAAAGGCCATCGCTAAGGATGGCCTGATTGCTTGCTATGTCTTGCTCCCCGAGTAGGCTTCGAATCTACGACCTGCGAACTAACGGTCGTATTCCCAAGCCACCACTGAGGAGACCATCAATTAATTCAATTAAATCAGTTGCATGATTATACTGCATATTACCGAGTCTAGCCAAGCTAGGGTTGGCTATTGTAGAAACTGGCCAGCTCTGTAGGACTTGTAGACACCATTGAACTTTATTAACATATTTGTTACTATGCGCGCATGAGCTACACCATCACCTACTACAGTGAATCGCTGCAGGCAGAGATCATGGCTTTGCCCGTCACATTACAGGCGCGCTACATCGGGTTGACTGCAAGGATGATGGAATATGGCGCAAATCTTGGTCAGCCGCACACCGAGGCATTCGGTGAGGGCTTATTCGAATTGCGCCTGAAAGGAGCCGAAGGAATTGCGCGCGTGTTCTACTGCACACTGGTTGGCCGACAAATTGTCATGCTGCACTGCTTCGTCAAAAAAACACAGAAGACGCCGGTCAAAGAACGCAAGATTGCAGAAAAACGAATGAAGGAAATCAAATCATGAATACCAAAACCGTAAAGGCCAAAACGGCCAGACCACAAACCGGGAAAGCCAAAACCCTGACCCACGAACAAATGGTCGCCAAGATGTTGAAAGACCCCGCCGTGCGCGCCGAACACGAGCGCCTGAACCGCGAAGAATTCGCCATCCTCGACGAGATACTTGCCGCGCGTCGCGAAGCCGGGCTGACACAAGCGCAGATCGCCGAACGCATGGGCACCAAGGCCCCCGCCATTGCCCGACTGGAAAGCGCACTCGCCAGCGGCAAACATTCGCCCAGTCTGAGCACCCTGCGCAAATACGCAGCGGCCCTGGGCAAGCGCGTAGAGGTGCATCTGGTTTAGCCAAGTAGGGTGGGCTTTTGTAGGAGCGGGCCATGCCCGCGACCAAGCGATTCGCGGGCATGGCCCGCTCCTACAAACTTCAACTACGGGCATTCAGGTTTATTACACAGCAAGGTTGTCACCCTTACCCAAACGACCCACTCACCCCAATGTCCGTCCCACCACCTCCTGCACATCCTTGGACAAGCCTTTGGCCGCGGCCACTTTCTGCAACGCAGCCTGCATCTGTTTTTTCAGCGCAGGCCGGTATTTTTTCCAGTGATCCAGCGTGCGTACCAAACGTGCGGCGACCTGCGGATTGAGCTTGTTCAGCGCGATCACCTGTTCCGCCCAGAAGGCATAGCCGCTGCCATCCGCCGCATGGAACTGTGACGGATTTCCGTTGCAGAAACTGAACACCAGGCTGCGTAAACGGTTGGGATTTTTCAGCGTGAACGCGGGATGGGTCATCAGCTTGCGCAGCGCTGTTACATCGGTATGCATCGCTACCGCCTGCAGGCTGAACCATTTGTCGACCACCAGCGCCTCTTTTTTGAAATCACTATAGAAGCGGTTCAATGGCTGTTGTGCAGTCTTGCTGCCGGTGTTGACCAAGCACATCAGCGCGGCAAGGCGATCGGTCATATTGTCGGCTGCGGCTATTTGCGCGTGGGCCAGCTGCAACGTGGATTCATCTTCCCAGCCCAGCAGGTAGGACAGGCACAGGTTCTTCAGGCCGCGCTTGCCGGCCGATCTTGCATCAGCACTGTATTTTCCGGGCGTCAGGTTGGCTTCATAGGCAGCGATAAAATCGGCCTTGAGTCTTTCAGAGATCGTCTTGCGCATGTACTGGCGCGCAGTATGGATCGCCTGCGGGTCTATCACTTCGCACTGTTCGGCCAGCATCAATTCCGAAGGCAGCGTCAGCACCACTTGGCGGAAAGACGGATCAAGCGTCTGGTCGTTGAGCGTGGTGCGCAAAGCGTTGATGAACAGGTCATCCAGCGTCAGCTTTTCACCCGCCTGCACCTGCTTGATCAGATTCAACAGACGTTGCATCGCCAGGCGTTGTCCGGCCTCCCAACGGTTGAAGGCATCGCTGTCATGCGCCATCAGCTTGGCCAGCTCCTGGTCGGTGTAGTCGTATTCCAGCACCACCGGCGCAGAGAAGTTGCGCAGTAATGATGGTGTAGGTTTTGTGGTGACGTTGTTGAAGGTGAACGTCTGCTTTGCCTTGGTCAGCTCCAGCACGCAGGTGGTGGCAGGTTTATTGATCCGGCTCGATTTTAACGGGACTCCCGTTCGTGCTGAGCTTGTCGAAGCACGAGCATCCATCCGCATTTCGACAGGCTCAATGCGAACGGATTCCTGGATAAACGGAGCCGGATCAATAGTAGCATCGTCAAGATACAGCGCCATGTCGCGGCCCCGGGCATTGAGCAGGCCAACCGCAACGGGGATATGGAAGGGCAGCGGCTTCTTTTGTCCGGCGCCGGGCTTGCAGCTTTGGCTGAGCGTCAGTTCATAGGTCTGTTTGGCGGCGTCGTAGTGGCTTTGCACTTTGAGCTGCGGCGTGCCGGGCTGGCTATACCAGCGCTCAAATTGTGAGAGATCGCGCCCGCTACTGTGCGCCATCGCCGCGCGGAAATCGTCGCAGGAAACAGCCTGCCCGTCATGCCGTGCAAAGTACAGGTCCATGCCCTTGCGGAAGCCGTCACGCCCCAGCAGGGTCTGGTACATGCGCACCACCTCGGCACCTTTTTGATAAACAGTGGCGGTGTAGAAATTGCTGATCTCCACAAAGCTGTCTGGTCGCACCGCATGGGCCATGGGCCCCGCGTCTTCGGAAAACTGCACCTGGCGCAGCCCGCGCACATCCTCGATGCGATTCACTGCGCGACCACTGTCCGTGCCGACCATGTCGGCGGAAAATTCCTGGTCGCGGAACACGGTGAGGCCTTCCTTCAACGATAACTGGAACCAGTCGCGGCAGGTCACGCGGTTGCCGGTCCAGTTATGAAAATATTCATGGCCGACCACCGACTCGATGTTGGCGTAATCGGCATCGGTGGCGATGCGAGGATTAGCCAGCACAAACTTGGTGTTAAAGATGTTCAGGCCCTTGTTTTCCATCGCGCCCATGTTGAAGTCGCCCACTGCAACGATCATGAAACGGTCCAGATCCAGCTCCAGCCCGAAGCGTTGCTGATCCCAGCGGATGCTGTGCTTGAGCGATTCCATTGCATGCTGCGTCTTGTCCAGATTGCCCGGCTCCACCCACACTTGCAGCTGCACGCGGCGCCCGCTTTTCAGCTTGAATTTTTCTTCCTGGCACACCAGCTTGCCTGCCACCAGCGCAAACAGATAAGAAGGTTTCTTGAACGGGTCTTCCCACTTGGCATAGTGGCGGCCTTTGGGCAGGTCGCCCTGTTCGATCAGGTTGCCATTGGACAGCAACACCGGATATCTTTTCTTGTCGCCGCGCAGCATCACGGTGTATTTCGCCATCACGTCCGGGCGATCGGGGAACCAGGTGATCTTGCGGAAACCTTCGGCCTCGCATTGGGTAAAGAAATTTCCGTTGGAGACATACAGCCCCATCATCGAAGTATTCTTATCGGGCTCAACCAGTGTCTCGATCTCCAGCGTGATCTCGTCCGGTGCATTGGCAATGCGCAATTTACCGTCTGCGATTGAGTAACCCTTGGCATTTTTTCCGAGCGTCTTGCCGTTCATACGCAAAGCCACCAGCTTGACACCATCGCCCAGCAGTTCCACATCCTTGTTGGGTGATGCGCTATTGCGCTGCATGGTAATGCGCGTGGCCACACGGGTTGCCGCGGGGTCGAGATCGAAGCCCATTTCAACGGTGTTCACCCAATAGGCCGGGGCAGTGTAGTCTTTGCGATGGATGGTGACGTGTGGTTTCTTGGTCATGAGCGGTTGGTCTGGAGGGTGTGAGAAGAATCGAATTCTAACAGTGTTGCCACTGGCAGCCTGTCTGCTTGAATCAATGGAGACTGTCCCTATTGATTTTGAAGAAAATCCAAATCGCTCATGGTTTCGCTTTGCCTGACGCTTAAGCAGGGGCGCGATGCTTTTTCTCGCCCCTGCTTAAGCGCTTGTTGTGAGTTAACTAATAATCTCTATTTACTTTGAAATCATTTAACTTTAAGGAATCATGTTCTCCGCTAAACGTAAAGGTGGCACTACCATTAGGGAATTTGCCATACTCCCAAGTTGTACATGTCCACTGATTAGGAGGCATGCCACAAATACTTGCACTAATATTTTTAGGCTCCCCAAACAACGTGAGTATTTCAGTTGAGCTCATTCCTTGATGCACCTTCATGATATTTTTAGTAGTAAATGATTCAGGTAAAGCAGAAGTGCTAGGCGAAGTAGAAGTGTCAGGTAAAGTAGCACAAGAGGAGAGTGACAAAGATATAACGCAAACAAAATATAAAGTAGTTAATAGGCGCATATTTATTGCTCCCTTATTTTTTTACTCACAACAGTTAATTAGACGAACCCATCGGCCTGTAGTATTAGCAATAGTGTGGAATGCATATTGTCGATATGAGAGAGTGTACGTAATTTTGTGTATGTCGCAAGTGTCTCCTTCCGGTAGAGTCGGGATGTGGCGCGGTAGAAGTAGGTTTGGTTTGTCTGTTGCCGCCCCTTTCGTTTGGCGGTGCCCTAGTACCCTTACCTTAACCCCGTTTCCACACCCCTCTCATCGAACCGGAC
>Ga0307375_10005330_pt1 | contig 12076 bp, 16 predicted proteins | sample TR1MG_FD_202531 | JGI IMG/M metagenome (GOLD analysis project Ga0307375, IMG submission 202531) | Soil microbial communities from Risofladan, Vaasa, Finland - TR-1 | ecosystem: Environmental > Terrestrial > Soil > Coastal area > Acid sulfate soil | place: Finland: Risofladan, Vaasa | collected... | reverse complement strand
GCCACACCACAGCAGCGGCGCTGGCCAGGATCGCCGTGGCCAGCGGATGACCAGCCGCCGCGAGCCGCACCCCGAGCACGTCAACCCCGGCCACGATGGTAAAGAAGCCGAACACCCGCTCCGGCGCCCGGATGTCGGCCGCGACGCTGGAGCGGAAGATGGCCAGCCGGGCCAGCAGCGCAGCGCTGAGCACGACGAGCCCGGCCGATGCCGCAATGAGCAACGCGCGCGACAGCCACGATGGTCCCAGCAGGAACGTGCCCGTCGAGATGATGCCCGTGGCCATCACGAAGGCGAAGTAGCCAGGGTGAAGGTCCCTTACGGCCGTAGCCATAAGGTCCATGGATCGTGCCTGCCCGCCAGCAGCGCCGGTGCCGGTACCCATAGTCATCCTTCCCAGACTCATGATCAGCTGCCCGCTGCCTCTTGGCGGCGGCCGGTCACCCACCGGCGCGCCTGGCCGGCTCCCATCTGCGTCAGGCAGCTCCCCTCCCGCCGCCGCTGCGGGCGGCCTGACCTGGCCTGAGTCAGCCCGCCAGCAGGACACCGAGAAACAGCGCGGCCAGGGCGCTGACGCCAGTCAGGGCACCGAACACCGCCAGGCCTATGGGGCTGCGTGCCCGCGCGTGCAGCGCTGCGGTGACCCCTGAGACACCCACGACGATGAGCTTGACGATCAGCGTGACCCGGTAGCTGGCGTCGTGGCTTATCTCGTCCTGCACAGCGATGATGTTCCACACCCCAGTGATCACCAGCACGGCGCAAGCAGTCCAGGCCACCTGGCCGAAGCGGCCGGACTGTGTCCCAGCTGACGGTGAGCATCCTGGCGGCCATCCCTCCTGCCCCGGCCAGGCCAGGTGGCGCATCGTCCTGCCTGGCTGGCAGTGTCGGCATTTTGGCCCTGCAGGGACCACCGGCGCACCGTCATGGTTTATATCAATTTCTCTTGTGCAAAGAAGCACTGGCCCGGGATCCGCGGGCAGCCGGAGGATCTGCGCGCCGGCCAGCGGGCGGGCGGGTCTTCCGGATCGGTCCGGTATCCGCGCCGCATCCGCGTTCCGGCCGCGAGCGCGCAGGCGCCAGCCGTGCTCACCACGGAGTGATCGCACCGTCCGGCCCAAGCCCTTCGGTGTCGAGGAGTAGAACTGCGACGCACCCGCCGGCCCGGACGCCGTCGCCGTCTGGCAGCAGGGCCAGGGCATTGGCCTGCGCCATTGCCCGCAGCATGTGCGAGTCCTGGCCGGCGGGGCAAGTCCGTCTCCGCGATCGCGGTGATCCGCAGCCGGTCGAGCACCTGGCAGCCGGCCATGGCCCGCAGCGCGGGCCGGACGTACAGCTGTAGGCGACGAGGGCGGCGACCGGGTTCCCCGGCAGCCCGAAGGACACCCACCGCGGGGCGCGGGCAGGCCAGCAGCGACTGGATGCCCCGGCTCGCGAGCACCCCGATATGGGCGGGCCTGAGCTGGGTCCCTGGCGAGAAGACCTCGGTGCCGGCGGCGATGTCCTCGCCGGGATCGCGCTCGATCATGCACACCGCGTCCGCACCGGGCGGCAGCGGCGCACCTGTCATGATCCGTACCGCCTCGCCGCGGGCCAGGGCGCCCTTCGGCCCGTCGCCGGCCGCCGCAGTCCCGGTCACGCGCAGGCGGACGGGGGCATCAGCCACGTCAGCGGCCCTGACGGCGTAGCCATCCATCGCGGAATTAGCGAACCGGGGTATCGCCTCGCCGGCCCGGACCGTCTCGGCCAGGACCTGCCCGGAGGCATCGCCGGTAGCGACACGCCGCGGCGCAAGTGGCACGATCCCGGCCAGCACAAGACGGCGCGCCACCGCCACGGAGATCACCGCCGCCACACAGGGTGCCGTCAGATCGGCCTCCGCCCCGTCTCTGGCGCCCGCTGCACGATCAGGCGGCAGCCGGCCCGGTGGGGATCCTTGGGGACCAGGCGTTCCACCTCAAGCTGGCCGATGCCTTCGGCGAGCCCCTCGGCCAGGCCGAGGTGCAGCTGGCAGATCGTGCCCGGGTCGGCGGCCGCAACCTCGGCGAACGGGCAGCGCCTGAGCACGAACTCGAGCCGACGGCCCCGCCCGGCCCGGGCCGGGCGGAAGCCCCGCCGTGATATCTCCTGTTCCAGCAGGTCAGCCGGATCACCGGGGCCGGAGATCTCGGCGGCACGCCGGTGCCCATCCTGCCGCCCGGCCTGGCGCGGGTCCTGCTTACGGCGGACAGCCGTGGAGAGCAGGCTGGCCAGCCAGGCGTAGGAACCGGGCGTGTCCCATCTTTCGGCCACCTCCGGGTGCTGGCGGTAGAGCAGCCGGGGACGGCCGGGCCGGTCACGCTGCTCGGTCTCCTCGATCACCAGCCCGGCGTCTTTCAGTACCGCCAGGTGCTGGCGTACCGCGTTGTGGTTAAGGTGGACATAGTCAGTCAGCTCGCCGACCCCCACCGGCCGGGATGCGTCCACGATGTAGCGGAACAGGCGATAGCGCGTCGCATCCCCGAGTGCCCTGGCCTCGAGCTGCAGGTCTGCTGACATTGCCACCCCCTGCCTCTGTATATTCCTCGTCCCCGCGCTAGAACAACACCAGCGGGCGCGGCGTGTGGCCGACCGCTAGCTGCGGCAGCGGCATGGGTGCGGGCGCGCTACCCCGGGCGGCGGGCCCGCTGCCGGCCAGCCAGCACTGAAGGAGCCGGGCCCCTGACAGCTGCCGGTTCACCGTCACCTGATCCGGAAGCCGAGGGCTTCGGCCGCGGCATCGTCTATCATCGCAGGGCTCCACGGCGGTTCCCATACGACGCGCACGTCCACCGCCGTGACATCACCGACCGCCTCGGTGACCGCTGCCCGTGCCATCTCCGGGAGGCTCTCCGAGGCTGGGCAGCCCGGAGTGGTGAGGGTCATCTCGACCACGATGGTGCCGTCCTCGTCCCGCACGTCGTAGACCAGGCCGAGCGAGACCACGTCCAGGTACAGCTCGGGGTCATACACATACGTGAGTGCGTTCCATGCGGCATTGACCGTGTGGACCAGGGCGAGCCCGCCGACAGCCGGCCCCGCCGGGACTGGGCCGCCCGGCCTCATCCCGCTCATGATGCCCGCCGGAACGTGACCTGCCAGTCGCCGTCTCCCAGGTCGGCTGTCTCGTAGGAGAATCCCTGCGAGCCCAGCACGCCTTCCAGCGGGACCGGCTCGAACGGTGCCAGCACGACTAGCTCCTCGTGCTCGGCGAGGGCCGCGACAGCGGCCATGATCGTGTCGAACGGCTCACCGCCAGCAGCGATGATCGGGCGCGCGTCGACGGTCGCCATGCGCCGCCTCCCTTTCCGCCGCACCCGGCCGGGCTATCGTTGTCGCCCAGCCCGGGCTCCGGCTCTCACAATAATTCTAGCAGTTTCTAGATTTATATCATGCCGGGGCGCTCCTTGGCCGCATTGCGCACGATGCGCTCTCCCGTCATCGCCAGCAGGGCGCCCGCGCCGCCGAGCTAGGCGACCCGCCCGGCCCCAGTCGCCACGGTGAACTCGGCGAAGCCGCCCTCGCCGGGCATCAGGTTGAGGGTCTGGGCGGCACCTTCGGCCGGGTTGCCCGGCTGCAGGAGATACGCGCCGTTGTTGAAGACGGTGTCGAACTGGGCGCCGACCACGTGGAATGCGGTGTCGCCGGAGGACCCGGCATCGAGTACCCAGATGCGTATCCGCTGGCCCGCCCGGACCCGCAGTGGCGAGAACAGGTACTGGTTCAGGTAACCGTTGAACACCACGGCGTCGGGCTGCCCGCGGAGCATCTTCGCGTAGTCACCTGATCTGCCCTGCGGCCCGAGGTAGAGCTCCGACTGGACGACGAGGAACTCATGGGCCACCGGGGCAAGGTGGGGCGGGTCGATGATGATCGCCCCGAACATCCCGTTGGCGAGGTGCTCCAGGACCGGCGGAGTACCGGGCCGATGGTCCGCATCGCCTCCATGGACTGGCTGGCGGCGTGGAAGTCCAGCGAATGCCCCATGGACGAGTGGTTCACCAGGGTCACGATGAAATCATCCCCGACGTGACCGCGCAGGGTTGGCCCAGGGACCTGCCCGTCGAAGGTCCACATGTCCTGGGTCACTCCTGGCGCGACCTGTGTCTCCTTGTTTTCAGCGACCAGGGTGATGCGGTGCACCGTACCGGCCGGTGGGGGCGGCGGGGCTGGGTTGAACGGCCGCCACCCGGCTGGTGGCCTGGCGCTCAGGTTGATGGCCGCGTCAGGCTTGGTCGGCATGACCGAACACCCCGTAGCCGACGGTCTGGCGCTGCCCGGGGGCGAGCATCCCGGTACCCAGGCTTCCCCCTTCAAGCTGCAGGTCGTGACTCATGGCGCCGTGGTTGACCACGTGCAGGACGACCCGGGTTCCGTACGGCACCGAGATCGACGACGGCCGCACGAACAGGTCACCCAGTTCGATGTCGAATGCCTGGGTCTTGCCGTTCGGCTTGACCTGCGTGGTGGCCGCCGCGTGTGCGGCCGGGCCCGTCTCGCCAGGCCGGGCCGTCCACAGTGCTGCGGTCGCCATGATCACTGCCACTGCGGCGGCCGCTATGGCCACCAGTGACAGCGTGGCGGAACCAGCGTGCGGGGCGGATAGCCCGCGGTCAGCACCCGGCTGCCTGCCGCCGGGCAGCGCCCCATCCGGCTGCGGGACACTGGCCCGGGCCACCGGGCCGGCCGGGGTCACCGCGCGCGCGGCGGCCCGTTGCCGCCCGCCTGCGCCGCACCAGCGCGGTGCAGCATGCGAAGGGGTGTGATCGACAGGTTGGCGGCCACCATGACCGCGGCTGCGCTGAGCAGCATGCCGCCGACAGCGATGGCTCCGGGCAGGGATGCCCCGAATCCGGTGCACAGTGCGCCGATCGCCGCGGTCAGCAGGGCGTAGACGGCAGCGGCGAGGTAGTGGTTGTAGAGGTCGGCGAAACCCAGGGGCCGACCCGCCTGCGTGGTGGCGATCCCCCTGCCCCGCAGGGCCGACCACACGATAAAGGGCACGACCTTGTGGGCGTGGCCGATCAGGGCTTCGAGCAGCCACCCTGCGAAGGCGGTCACGGCGGCAGCTGCCAGTGCCGAGCCTAGGTGCTGGTGGCGGGGCATGACCAGTCCGGCGGCGAGGGCCAGCCCGGCGCCGGCCAGCAGCCAGGCCGCGGAGGTGATCACGAATACCAGGTGCAGGTCGGCCTTGCGGCGGCGGTGCCTGATGTGGGCGAGCAGCGAGAACAGGTGCGCGCCGAGCCCCGTGGCCAGGACCGCGGTGCCGGCCCAGGCCAGCCACGGCAGGCCGGTCAGCAGCCCTGGCGACAGCAGCACCACCCCGGCGGGAACCGCCCGCACGGCCATCTGCCCGGCCCGGTGCCGGCCGGGAATGTGCGCGAGGAAGAACATCGGCCACAGCTTCTCCGCCACGCTCACGTAGGCGAGCCCGAGCCAGGCGAACAGGCCGACCACTGCGTGGGCTAGCACCACGTGGCCCGTGAGATCGAACCAGTTCCCGCTCCGGTCGGCGACGTAGACGACCCCAAAGCACGCCGTCAGGGCGAACCCGGCGACCGCGAACCGCAGCCCGGTGACCGGGGCGCCCTTGCCGCGGGCCGACAGCGGCGCCCACAGGTTCACCACGAGCAGGCTGATGGCCAGCGCAGCGAGACCACCGCCCGCCTCCACCAGCCACTCCTGCTCCACCGCGATGCCCGACGGCAGCAGCCAGGCGGCGGCCAGCCAGGCCAGGAACGTCGCCCGGGCCAGTCGGACCGACCGCAGTGCCCGCTGGGTCACCACCGGCGTGAACTGGTGCAGCGCGCCGAGCACCCCCATGGACAGTGTCGCGAGCATCCCGAAGTGGGCCGCGGCAACAACCGGGTCGGCGGTGGGATCGGACACCGCGGCGGCCCGGGACCACACCAGCACCGCACCGCAGGCGACCAGCCCCAGCGCGGACGCCGCCAGGAAGCTCAACGGCACCGACGGCGGGGGGATCCCGGCCGGAACACCCGCCGGGCGGCCTGCCCACGACCCCGCCGGTGACGGCGGGCGCACGGATGCGTGTGGTACCTCTGCTGGCATCGTCTCTCCCGACTGGCCGTTCCGGCCTCGTTCCGGCTCCGCCTTGTTCCGTGCAAGATAAATCTAGTACATGGCAGAATAACTACCTGGCCGGCAGCCGGGTGCCTGACCGGCCGGGTCTTGTGCCATACCCGGGACGGGCTGGCGGGCCAGCTTCCGGCATGGGTCCCGCGATGGTGCCAGGGGAGGGCCACGTGAAGTGGAAGGGCGACGCGTGACCGCCGTAGTGGCGGGCGGTGGCCGTCGTCCCGGCCGCTAAGGGAGCGCTGCCCGGCCCGGGCAAGTCTTCCCGGGCAGGGCGACATATCTCACACCCAAGATCACTCGCGATCTAATTTCTCTTGCACATGCTAGAAATACCATGACTGGACTGCACGGTCCGAGGCTGGCACGGCCGGCCGTTGCGGAGGGAGACGCCATGATGCCGACTGGGGCTCAGCACGGGAGCCGGATGGGACAGCCGCCCGCTGGAGGGGCTCATCGCCTGGCCGCCGTGCTCGCATCCCAGCGGCCGGGGCGAGTGACCCGGTGACCAGGCAGCGTGGGCAGGTGCCGCGCCTGGACACTGTCCCGGGCAGCGGGCCGCTGCTCGCGCTGGTCGGCCCGCCTGCCGAGATCGCCCTGACCATTTTCGTCGCCGGCCACAGCTGGCGCTGGCGCACCGACCAGTTCGGCTGGACCTCGCGCACCACGCAGCCCCTGGAGAGCAGGCTGCTCCGGCTCGGGTCGCCGCTGTGCCGGGAATCCGGCCTCGATCCGGAACTGCGCAGGCGGCTGCTGGCACGGGCCGCCGATGGGCGCCTTGAGGTGCGCAACGACCAATGCGCTCACCGCCGGCATCGGCCTGGGCCAGCACCGGTCAGACGGGTACGACGAGCCCCCCTCCTCACCCTCGGCCAGGACTTCGGCTTCCTGCCCGGCCTGCCGCCGGGTGACTACGGCGCGGCCGATGTCATCCGTTACCTGCTGAGCCCTGGCCCTGATGACCAGGTACCCGATCCACAGCCCCGGAAGGAGGGGTGAGGACATGCGGGCGGCACAGATACGCACCTACCATCACGACACTGCCGACCGGCCGTTCATCGTCATCTGGGAGATGACCCAGGCGTGCCCGCTAGCCTGCCGGCACTGCCGCGCCGAGGCCCGGCCCAGCCGTCACCCGGGTGAGCTGACCACCGCCGAAGCGCGCGACCTCATGGCGCAGGTAGCAGAGTTCGGCACGCCACCGCCGATATTCGTCCTCACCGGGGGTGATCCCTTCCAGCGGCCGGACCTGTTCGACCTGATCCGGCACGGCACGCAGCTCGGGCTCCCGGTCGCGGTCTCCCCGTCAGGCACGCCCACGCTGACCACTGGCAGCCTCACCAGCCTCCGGGAGGCCGGCGCCCGCGCTATCTCGCTGAGCCTGGATGGCTCGACGGCGGAGGTTCACGACCGGTTCCGCGGCGTGCCCGGAGTGCTGCGCTGGACACTGGACGCCTGGCAGGCCGCAGCGGAACTGGGCCTCAAGGTGCAGATCAACACCACCGTAGCCGGGCACAACCTTACTGACCTCGCGGATATCGCCGGGCTGGTGCACCAGCTAGGAGCCATGTCGTGGAGCGTTTTCATGCTCGTCCCGACCGGGCGGGGCGCACTGCTGCCCGGGCTGACAGCGCAGCAGGCCGAGGACGTTCTCAACTTCGTCTACGACGCCGGTGAGTTCGTCCCGGCACGGACCACTGAGGCGCACCACTTCCGCCGCGTCGTCATCCAGCGCGAGATCCTCCGCCGGCACGGCGATGACCACGTTGCCGTCCTCGGGCTGGGCCAGCTCTATCTCCGGCTGCGGCAGCGTCTCGGCGACCTGGGCCTGGCGCAGCGGAAAGCCCGGCGCCCGCCGATGAACGTCAACGCCGGCCAGGGTTTCGTGTTCATCTCCCACCTCGGCACCGTCCATCCAAGCGGATTCCTCCCGCTTGCCGCTGGCAGCGTGCGCAACGGCCGGCTGGCCGGCATTTACCGGACCTCGCCGCTGTTCACCGGGCTGCGGGACCGCAGCAGGCTAGCGGGCCGGTGCGGCGCCTGCGAGTTCGCCGCAGTGTGCGGCGGATCACGCTCACGCGCTTATGCCACCTGCGGTGATCCTTACGCCGAGGAACCCTGGTGCTCCTACCAGCCGGGGACCTTCCCGCATCAGGACGACCTGGCCACGATCGGCCTGCGGCCAGCCACTGGGTCGCGGCGCCGGCGCTGATGGCACACGCGGCCACGGCACTGGCGGGGCAGCGGAGCCGGGCTCGCCAGTTGCTGGCCGGGAGTGCCTGGCCCCGCCTGGTGCTGCTGGCCATGCTCGGGCCCGGGCTGGTGGTGACGCTGGCCGACACCGACGCCGGCAGCCTGATCGCCGCCGCCCAATCGGGGGCCCGGTGGGGCTACCGGATGGTCCTCCCGCAGCTGATGCTCATTCCCGTCCTGTACGTGGTACAGGAGATGACCGTGCGGCTGGGCATCCTGACCGGCACCGGTCACGGCGCCCTGATCCGCCAGCGGTTCGGCCGCGGCTGGGTGATGCTGTCAGCGGGCACCCTGGTCGCCTCGGCAGTGCGCCCGTGATGGCCCCGAACTGGACTATGCATTGCGCAAGGACCTCTGGGCCGTCCACGGCAACCGCATCGCCGTGCGGTTCCAGTACGAGTCCCATGACGCCAGCGGGCAGTGGTACCGCGCCTACGGCAACGAGTTGTGGGAGTTCGACGCGGACGGCCTCATGAAGCGCAGGGAAGCCAGCATCAACGACGTGCCCATCGCCGAGGCTGACCGGCGCATCTTCGGCCCCAGGACCGAAGCAGAGCGGGGCCAGTCCCCTCCCCTCCGCTGAGCCCGCACGGCGCGGCGCGGCGCACCCGCGGTCCAAGCCCGCTCGGTGCGCTGTTCCCGCCCGCTGTCTCCGGAACTGCAGCCGTCCAATGTGACGGAGGTCTCGCACTGCTCACGCTGCGTCCCGAGCCAGACTGCCCTGCCCGCAATTCTACAAAGAGTAATGTAAATACTAAAGTTGCCTGTGCAGGGCGGCCTGAGAAGGGAGATGCCGTGACGATCACCGAGACCGAGGCTCTTGAGGCAATACGTTCACATCACCGGACCCTCGAGGATGAGCTCAGGGTACGGGTGGAGGCCCTGGACCAGGCCGTCGCGGGCGGCCACGCACATGAGCGGGCCACCGCGACCCTGGTCGCCTACCTGGCCGGTGAGGTGCTCCCGCACGCGGAGGCGGAAGAGCAGACGCTCTACCGGGCAGCCAGGACGAACCGCGACCTGGCGGACATGGTCAATGAGATGATCGCCGAGCACCGGGCCCTGTCTGCGGCGGCCGGGCAGCTGGCCAGCGCGGCGAGTGCTACCGCGGCGGCGGAGCAGGCCGGGCAGATCGCCGCGCTGTTCGCCGCGCACGTGATCAAGGAGAATGAGATCCTTCTGCCGGCCCTGCTCTCCGACGGCGAAGCCGACCTCACCGCACTGCTGGGGGAAATGCACCGCCGCACCGAAAAGGCCGGGCAGGCCCCGCAGGCAAGGAACATCCCGGCTGCTGATCCGCAGGCCGCAGTGCTGTCGCTGCTGCTGGAGGCGGCGGCCGAGCTGGCCCGGGCGGGTCATGGCGACCGGGCGTGCCGGCTCGCGGCATCAGCGTGGGCCGCGCTGCGCGAGACCCGGCCCGAGCTCGCGGTCCGGGTGACCGCGGCACTGCACGGGCTGGCCGGGCGGGCACCCGCCCGGCCAGCTGCGGCTGACCTTGCGGCCAGCCGCGAGCAGGGGCCCGGTCCCGGCGGCCGGGAGGCCGATCGCGATCTGGACGTGCGTGACCTCGCCCCAGCGCAGCGCCACGAGTCAATCTTCGCGGCCTACCAGGCCCTTGCCCCGGGCGCGGGCTTCGTCCTGTTCAACGACCATGACCCCAAGCCGTTGCGGTACCAGTTCGAGGCCGAGCACAGCGGGGAGTTCACCTGGGACTCCCTTGAGGCCGGGCCAGAGGTATGGCGCGTGCGCATCGGCCGGGCCGGTGCCCGGCCAGGCCAGTAACCACAGGACCATCGTCCGCGATCGCGCAGCACTGCAGGCAGCCGCGCAGGAGCCAGCCTCGGGAGCTGCCACCAGGCTCGTCCCCCTCTGCTGCCGCCTATCACCAGCCTCTGAACGCAGCTGCTCCAAATAATTTGTTTTTAACATATCTAGTCGTTAAAATTCTCGTAGAAGCATTCCGCCTAGGAAGGGAACAGGATGACCTATGTGATCGGCGAACCGTGCGTGGACGTGCTGGACCGGGCGTGCGTGGAGGAATGCCCGGTGGACTGCATCTACGAGGGCGAGCGCATGCTCTACATCCACCCGGACGAGTGCGTGGATTGCGGCGCGTGCGAGCCGGTGTGCCCGGTGGAAGCCATCTACTACGAAGACGATCTCCCGGACAAGTGGCATGGCTACGCCGGGGAGAACGCGCGGTTCTTCGCCGAGCCGCTGCCCGGCCGCGACGAGCCGCTCGGCTCACCCGGAGGTGCCGCGAAGCTGGGCGTGATCGGGGCGGACACGACGTTCGTCGCCGGGCTTCCCCCGCAACGGTGAGCCGGGCCGGCGGGCACCATCCCGGTGCCGCGGGCCCAGTGGGGCCCGTGTGGCTATCTGCAGGAGGGCACGATGAGGGTGATCATCTACGGGGATTTCAACTGCCCGTTCTCCTACCTGGCCAGCCAGCGGGCCGGTCGGCTGGCCCGCGCTGGAACAGTGCTGGCCGAGTGGCGGGCTGTCGAGCATGACCGCTGCCTAGCTGTCACCGGGACGCGATCAGAGGCTGACCGTGCCGCATGGGAGAGCGAGCTGGCCGAGGTTGCCGCGCTCGCGCTGCCCGGGGAGCACGCGCCGCAAGCGCCGCCACCTGTGGTCAGCAGCACTGGCGCTGCGGTGGCCGCCTACGCCGAGGCGGTATCCGATGGGATCGCCGACGAGCTGCGCCGCCGCCTGTTCCGTGCCGTCTGGGCCGAAGGGCGGCACATCAGCAGCGCCTACGAGGTGCGCCGCCTAGTCACCGGCCTCATGTGGCCCCAGGAAGACATCCGCGACCGGCTCGCGAGCCCGGACATTCCCAGCCTGCTGAACCGGGATCCCGATCTTGCCCGCATCGTGCGCCGCTCAGGCGGCACCATCGCCACGGACGGCGTGCCGCTCACCACCACCGGCTGGCGGCGGATCCGCCGCTGGCGGGAAGACTGGCTGGCGCTGCCCAGCCAGGTCATCCCCGCAGTCGTCGGCCCGGACGGGATCCTGCGAGCTGGCGCTGACGGATTGTGCTACCTCGCCGACCTGGCTGGCCAATCGGGCGCCGTAGCGGGCCTGGCGGCCGGCCCGGCGGCGGAGCCGGGCCGGCACCGGCGGTCCCTGCGGGCAGCCCGGACAGCGGCTTGACCCGGGCGGCGGACACGGGCATGGGTACCAGGCGGCCGCGGATCGTCTGGCACACCGCCACCGGGGCGGTCGTGGCGGCCTACCTGCTGGCGGCGGCCGTGGTGGTCATCGCCCATGCGGTGGTGCCGGTGCCGGAGTGGCTGGCATTGCACCTGCTGGTGCTCGGCGCGGCCACGAACGCGGTGTTCGTGTGGAGCAGGTTCTTCGCGCAGGCGCTGCTTCATGCCCGGCCAGGTTCCGAGCGGCCCGCCTGCCTGCGACTTGGCGTGCTCAACGTCGGCGTGGTGGCCGTGCTCTCCGGCATCACGAGTGGCCTGGCGCCGCTGGCCGCGGCCCGGGCGGCGCTGGTGGTGAGTGCGGTACTCGCGCATGTGGCCAGCCTGGCGGCGATGGCCCGGTCGTCGCCGCTCGCCGGGCCGCTGGGCGGAGGCGAACCTGCTCGGCTGGCTGGGGCTCGCGATCATCGGCACCCAGTTCATGCTGTGGCCGATGGTGTTGCGCACCCGGATGAGCGACGACGCCCCGCGGGTCGCCCGCCGCGTGCTCGTGC
>Ga0307375_10005329_pt1 | contig 12077 bp, 25 predicted proteins | sample TR1MG_FD_202531 | JGI IMG/M metagenome (GOLD analysis project Ga0307375, IMG submission 202531) | Soil microbial communities from Risofladan, Vaasa, Finland - TR-1 | ecosystem: Environmental > Terrestrial > Soil > Coastal area > Acid sulfate soil | place: Finland: Risofladan, Vaasa | collected... | reverse complement strand
AGACAACAACTGATAATCCCTTCTCTGACCTCACCTTCTAATATTCTTTAATATCCTTAGATAACAAGCATTTGGCGTATATGACGGCAATGCGACTCTGCGTCGTTGTAATGGACTATTAGATCTTAATAAGGCATCGTTGCAACGACGGAAAACAGGGATGCACCAGTTCGTCAAACGTGAACCAGAGTGCCGGTCACGACTAGTACTAAATTTTCATTTTGAAAAGGAAAACCGTTTTTGAAACGTATCGACAAATTTTATAGTACTAAAAAATTGGGATTGAAAAGCAATCCTGTAATGTATCCATCCCCGCTCACCATCTATCGCTAATACCATATGCTAACCCTCTACATCTACTACCCATTACTTATCCCATCACTCTCCATATATGGTTCCGCCCTTTTAAAAGACACCTAGCAATTTTTTAGAACAAAAAAAATTGGGTTTGAAAAGCAATCCATATATGCTATCCATCTCCTTTCGAATCCAAGACAATAAGCATACACCCGGTAACAAACATTAAAGATATATGGAGGATAGTATGCCGAAATGTGAATGTGGGTGCGGACAGAATGTAAAAAACAGATTTATATCAGGACATAACACAAGGGTTAATAACCCTATGGATAATCCAGACATTAAAAAGAAATACCTCAAAGCAATGAGCATCCTATTTAAAGATCCTGACTTTTTAGAAAAAAGAAAAAGATCCTGTAATACCGAAGAAAGAAAAGCACAGGTTAGCAACCATTTCAAAACCCTATGGGAAGATCCTGTATATAGAGAAAGGATGAAAGAAAGGGATAAGATATTTTCAACTGATGCTCATAAGGAAAAAATTTCAACTATAGTAAAGGACCGATACAAGGATCCTGAGTATGCTAAGCTTATAAGGGAAGCAAAGACTATAGCGAATAAGACTCCTACAGCTAGAAAGAGAAAGAGTAAGGCAATGAAAAAGTTATATAAGGATCCTGACTATAGAAAACAACATTTGAAATGGTTGTCAGAAGGAACTAAAAATATTAATTGGGATAAGAGAGCAGAAGAAACTTCAAAACGAATGATAGATGGGCAAGCGTGTTATATGCTTTCCTGTATAACAAACCCATCGAAACCTCAAATTCAATTGTGGAATATAGCACAGGGATTATTCCCACTTGCTATCTTAAACTATCCATGTATATGGACTAATAGATCTATTGACATTGCTATCCCACATTTAGCTGTAGCAATAGAGTATGATGGTTCGTATTGGCATCAGGATGATGAAGAGGATAGAATCCGACAAGAGTCATTAGAAGAACAAGGGTGGAGGTTTGTTAGATATCTTGATAGAGTACCTTCAGAGAGTGAGCTACTTAGAGATGTTTTTAGAAGCCTTCGATCGCGATTAAACTCATGAGGATAAAATCCAAGGCAAAAAAAGATGGTAGGGACCCGAAGGTCCCAGGCACCATCCTTATGTAAGAGGTTATCGTAATTCTAATCTGATCATTGATTGACCAGTTCTCGAGTTTTCACACTTGACTCTTGATTGCAATCTTCTTAATGCTTCTTCTGGAGTTTTTCCTCTTGCTTTTACACATTCATTGTATCGAAGGTGAGCTTCCCAATCACCACCCCACATTTTACAATAGTAAGCATCTAAACGATTGCCTCTTGAATCTTTAATTTTTCCCCAAGGCATAATAATACTCCTTATTTGTAGTCTGGACATAATTGATTTTCTTTTACACATTGTAATTCCAAAGTGTTGTTATACAACGTACACACGCTTATCCCATCATTTAACAACACCGTGTTTTCACAATCATCACACATGTTAGCTATGACAGCCGTTCTGTTTTCTGTCATAATTATGCCTCCTTATTCAGCTTTAGCTTTCTCATACAACAGATCGATTTCCTCATTGACAGCCATAACAAGAAATCCGTCTGAATGCCAAACTTCCCATAACTTGTAAACAGGGGATTCCCGCCAAAACTCTTTCTCTATTTGATACTCACCATAGTTAGTTGCTGCCATGGCTCTAGGATCCATTATTACATTAGTAATAAGTTCAATTTGGTATTCCTTTATATCAGACATGTCATTCTTCATCAAAATAACGATCTCTAAATGAGTATACTTTAGAAAGTCACTTTTGTTCTCAGAAACAAACTTGGATTTTTCTTTGTCAAGAGATCCACTTTTGATTAGTTCGTCTAAGTCATGTTCGTTAACCAAGAGGTCCAAGTAGTTTTTAAGAATGGGTTCAGAGGATAAATTTTTACTAGCGTTGATGAGTTTATTCCATCTTTCACTGGAAAGAATAATATCGTATTTGGTTGATCCAACTTTGGTTGATGCAGCTGATACATCGTTCAATCCATCAAGTTGGTCCTTGGCTATCGCAGCGAGAACTGCGTCTTTATGCATGGTTTCCCAGAACACGTAAAGGGGCTCTTGTCGCCACACCTCAAAACCCGCTGTTTCTTTAGCTTTAGGATTCGTTATCATACCGGTAATAATCATAAGTTGCATCTCCTGATACTCCGGCATATTAGTCCACATCCAATTAGCGCACCATACATGCATATACTTTACAAAGTCCTCTTTATTCTCAGAAACAAACTTGGATTTTTCTTTACCCAAATATCCACTTTTGATTAAATTGTCCACGTCCTGTTCGGTAATCAAAAGGTCCAAGTAACTTTTAAGAATAGGGTCTCTGTATGCGGTATCAGAGATTTTGACGATATCATTCCATAATTTACTGGAAAGAATACCATCGTATTTGGTTGATGCAAATGCAACTGCACTTGACATACAAAACATGATTGCCAATACTACGACTGCGATTTTAATTGATTTCTTCATTGATAGTTTCCTCCATTTAATAGTGTTATAATTAATAGTTAAATGATTAAAGGGGAAAGGTAACTCCAGCCAAGGTTGCGATCCTTGTTTTTAACTGAAGTCACCTTTATCAACGCTCGATGTGCCGGACGCTTCGTCGGTCTGCTGTTGCTTACCTCCACGTTTCCCGCCATTGATTTCACGCCTATCCCTCATCTTATTTTAATACTTATAAACCAACTTGTCTAAGTGCTTCTTCGTTGTTGGACAAAAGGTCATGTAAAAATACCCTCTCTTCGTTTTCCCTTTAAACCATGCGTCAATTGAGTAATCCCCGAAGTCCTTACTTGATGGTAATAAGGTTGGGTTTGCTTGTGCCACTGCATCTATTTGCCTTGTGGCGATCGTTCCATCTCGTTCATATCTGAGAATGCTTTGAACTTGTTTCCTACTGAGATATCGTGTAAAAGCACCTATACAATAATTATACCTATAGAAATTGTCTTCGCCTTTTTTGAAAGACGACTCCAAGATTCTACCATTTTCAAATTTACTAACAAGTTTTTTAGCAAACTCGATTATGGTTTCATCTGTTTCATATGTTTTAATAATTCGTGGATCACCTTTACATTCATAAGAAGTAACCATCCAAACTTGATCTTGTTTGGTTATGTCGTATAGCTTACGTTCTGGTGTTCCCTTAACTATAATCTCAATAGTTGAAATTACAGTTTTACAATTGTCGATTGTTGTTGTAATTTTTTGAAAAGTCTGAGCTGGGTTCTTCATTTGATTCTCCTTTTTGATTTTGGTTAAAAATAAATTGTCAACAAATCCTATCACCAATTAATATATATAGAACTGGGAACTATATTTAGGATGTCTTCGATCGCGATAAAACTAATGAGGATATTGTCTTGAAATGTATCTTTGGATTCCCCGCAGTATTATCTTGTTATTTAGAACAAAAAAATATATAGTGTTAAAAGCAATATTTAATACAAGGAGAACATAATGGCGAATCGAGTTTATGTCTACTCGGCAAATAGAATGCCCAAGAAAGGAGATAGCATCAGAGAACTCCAAGCGAAAAGAATAGTTGAGTTTATAGATACAATCCCGCCAGCAGTAATATGCCTCATAGGTGCTAAACCAATTACAACCGGAAAGAGTATTCTATTTAAATTAGAAGGAATCCCAATAAATAATATAGTATCTGATTTTGAAAAAGGATGTGCTCTTTTTGAAGAAGTGTTTACTGTGTTGGCTAAACTCAATACTTCAGTGGGACCAAAGTTTGATAAAGCTATGACATGTTTAAAAGAGAATCCGGGTAAATTCTTTATATGTGAAACAGGTGAATTATCTGGGATAAATGATCTCATAGCATTTAAAAATGATTTAAATAAACATAATAAGGAGTTATATAAGTTTATTAAAAAGGAAGCCAAAATATATAAGTCGCTAATAGGAAATACAAATAAGTTATGTAAACAGATGTTACGTAGTATGAGTGAAAATATTGTTGGTAACCTTGGTTTAAATTTTTGTGATATGTGGTATTACAGATAAAGGAGAATGATATGGAGGATGTAAAAGGACCCATAAGTAAGAGTCAACGAAAGCGAATGTCAATACAGTTAGAAAAGAGTAATGGATATAAAGAACGTTGGGCAAATCATTCAAAAGTCAAATGTGACTGTGGACATTATCCAAAAGATCATTTTAATCGTGAAGGTGCTTGTTTTAAATGTGGGTGTACATGGTACTATCCAAACCACAAATATATAACTAAAATGAAGAAGAAAAAAGGAGTATCCGAAAATTTTTAGAACAAAAAAATATAGGGTTTAAAAGTAATATTTGATAGGAGTAAATATAATGGTTGATAAAAGAGATACTTCATTAAATTTGAGTGAAGGTTTATATCTAGCTCATCTTAAGGATAGTATGCCAAGGATTGACCCATTGACTAAGGTTATTTTAGAACAACAGCATTCTCAGATTGATCAAATAGCAGAAGGATTGGGTCAAGATGTTTGGCGTTTGAGTCTTGCTGGGAGTAACTTCACGGGTACTCGTTTATTGACAAATGCTGAACTTGAGAAATTAGTAAGTCGTGCAAAAGAGGCTGGGGAAATACAAGGGCATGACCAAGGATATATAAGTGGATATAAGCAAGCTAGAGGGGAAACTCTTGCCCTGTTTAGTACAATTGCAGTTGTTGCTGCTATAACTGCTATTTCTGTTTATGTTTATAAGAGACTTTACTCTAAAGCTGCAAGAGCATGTGGTGATAAATTGGGCGAAGAAAAGAGTGAGTGTATGGCAGAGTATAGAGTTAAAGCTTTGCAATTTAAAGCAAAGACGTTAGCTGTCAATGCTACTGCACATTGCAAGAAAACTAAAAGTCCTGCTAAATGTAAAGCATTAATAAATCAGAAATTAAATAAAATTAAAGCTAATACAAGAAAAATAAGAGGAAATAAAAATGACTGATAAAAGAGATACATCATTAAATTTAAGCGAAGGAGTTTATCTAAACTTCTTAAAGGAATCTATGCCTGGTAGATATCATAAACCGATAGTGGAAGCTGAACCGGCTGTTCCTGAAGTTGATGCAGAGGAAAAGGAAGACGAAGAAGAAAAAGAGTAATGAGTTTTTGGATCAGTGGCGAAATTGGTGAGTGGCAAATCTTGTGACTACAGGGATATGGGTGTTGCCTTAATAGAGGGAGGTACTTACCATTGATAGACGCAACGCAAACAAAAGCAGGGTGATAGTGGACGAACTGTTCTGTGTTCGGGGGCGTTTCGGAAAGTTTACTGCTTTGTAAGACCGGAGTCCAGGTTTGAATCCTGGTTGATCCACAAAAAAAATACAAGTAGATAAAACGGTAGTCTTCTGATATTAATGGGGTGAGCAGAAAAGCGACACTTGCTACACTTCACAAGGTTTCTTTTCTTTTGCTTTGAGTTATTCTAACCACCAACTCACCCCTAAGGATTATCATTTTTTGCATTTCAACATACCCCAGAATTTATCCGGAGTCATCTCCTTTGCCTGTTTTGATTGTTCCATAGCTTTGGCAACTTGCTCGACCATCACACTTTCTTCTCCTAAAGTGATATCCTCTTTTACGGTTTTGAGATCAGGACCAACAAAGGCTCCTGTGGTTGCTTCTGCAATAAATGTTTTTCCATTTGGAGCAGTGATAACATACCCTTTATATCCCTTACCAATATCATGAGGTCCATCTGCTTCAACTTCACAACAGATTGGTTGCCAAACATTTCCGCCCATAGTAAACGGAAAATACCCAAGTGTGAATACTTTCAATTTCTTTCCTTTCTTTCCCAAAATGTTAATATGATACCCAAAACCAAAACGATGGCTGCACCAATCCAGGTGAGTGGGTCTACAAATACTTCTCCCCCGGTTTTATGCCAAGCCCTTATATTCAGAAAAACGGCAATTGAAAGAATCGGAACTAATGTGCAAATATATTTTAACATTATATCTCCTTTATAGTTTTACTGTTGTTCAAAACATGATTTACATGTGGAGAATATTTGCAGCTTCACCTCTTTAGTTTGCTCATTAATAGGAGTTGACAAACTATCTACTATCGGTGCTGCATATAATGAAAGAGCATCAAAGTCTTTGGTCGCTATGTATGTTTGTTTCTCTTTTTTTATTATTTTCAAATCAGGATCATATCCCGTATCATTAATGCCTAACTCACTTGGAGTCGAGCCTTCTAATGCATAGAAGTTTCCTTGTGGGGCACCAGGGAGTTGATACTGTATAAATATATCTCCTTTCTTAATATGAAAAACCTTTACAGGTTTAGAGAGATCAATACCATCCATATATGTGTCTGGATTAACATCCTGATTTATAAAATATGACACACTCAATTTTTTATTATTATTCTTGAAATGATATTGAGTATAGAAAATCGCAAGTACGGCTACTACAACAATAGCGATAAAGTGAATGTTTCGATTTTGTTTCATCCTCCCCCTTTAAAGTTTGTATTCGATTAGATAGATGTTGTACCAGGTTGATGTTGAAAGTTTTTCTTTCTCCCTTTTAAAATTTCAATAGCCAAGTCCAAACACCTAGTCATCTTTTTCATAGCATCCAGTTTTTGAAATGTCTCGTATGTTGTCTCGGGTTCAAACTTCACAACCTTAGAAGATATGATTTCATAGTTATCGGTATCATTTATCATGAGTTGGACAAGCGTATCGTCGTCGATTTCATTGATGAACTGCACCGATGCTCGATAACTGGCCTTCAGATTATATGTATAATAAGTTGTTGCAACTGTCGCTGCTAATACAAGAAACCCTAAAACGAAATATATTGTTTTCTTCATGACTCAACCTTTCTTCTTAGGTTAAAAATAGGGCGCCTGTAACAGCACGCTCCGGTAACTTGTTTTTGGGATTAACTACCCCCAGTCCTCATCATCTTTATCTCCAAAGAAATCATCATCATCAAATGCACATTCCAACGATGCCATTTGATCTGCTTGTTCGTCGTCCATTCCGTCTTCAATAAATTCTTCATAATACTGGTCATAATAACTCATTTTAATATCCTCCATGATAGTTGTTTGTGGGCGATCACCTTTCACCATAGCTGCGGCAATTCTAATTCGGGGAAGCATTGCCCCACCGGACCCACATGGTATTGTTATGCGTGTGAAAGTTTAACAAGCAGCACGCCGTTTGATTTCTCTTTCTTACCACACTCGTCTTTTTTACAGTTAGATTTAAATTGAACCATATCTAACTTTTTCTTCCAGACGTAATCTTTCAATCTACATTTTTCATTTTCAAGATTTATTCTCATGATGTCCTCCTTTTATATAGAAGTTTTTAATATAATAACGAACCAATAATATCCTATCATACATTAATATATATAGTTTTAGAAAATATATATGACCAATAAAAAAAGATGGGGCCAAAGCCCCACCTTAAATTAATTACAGGTAATAATGTCAACTACCTTTTCTGTGTATGGATTAATTATTATCCCCCAACCACATTCCGACTTTACTTGTAAATTAAAATGGTTATCTATAATATAATTTAATCTCATATTAACTGAGAACGATATGATTTTTTTTAATTCCTTCCTCTTTTTATTTTTAACTAACTTGATGAGATACAAATAATAATCTCTCATCTTTTTATAAGAGTAAGGACAGCACGATACTACAAGACAGATACTACTATGACATGGATCTGTTGTCATTCATAATCCCTTATAGCTTCTGCTTCAGGAATCCCAACAGGTTGCAACGGAATTCCGTCTTCTGAATACTCTGCAAAACGAACAGTGAGTTTCTTTCCAATTACATTTGGAAGATTAATAAACATCTGTTGGCGATCTTCAACTGTTCCACGTGGGCGAGCATCAAATTCTCTTCCGCTTTCTGTTATGCATCTATATATTATACAACCTGAGTCGGCACCAGTTCCCTCTTTTCCTCCGACGATTTCAAATTCAGCATCTTCAAATTCTTTAACCTTTTCAATTTCATCAGAGTTATATTGGAATATATAGATACCATCAATGTTTTTAAGCATACCACCTTCAAAACCATTTTGTACACATTCGTCATGATACGCTTTTGCTTCAGCATAGCTGCTAACTATGACAGTCGGAGTAAGTTTGATTGGACTATCCGGACCAAGTTTATCTACATTCTCTTTTAACCAAGTGAATCTTCCAGAAAATTTTGGTCCTATCCATGCCATATCATATAACCAATATTCTAATAGGTGTTGATCTGGTTTGATTTTCTTTGTGTAGGATCCGATTCTCTGAAGACTCCATCCATGTTTGTATAACTCGCCATGAATTGGAGAAGGCGGATTTAACATTTTAATCCAAGGATCAAGATGTGCGAGAGTTTCAAATAAATGACCGCCTCTTGAATGATGTTGGATTAAATCTGGTGTTGGTGAAAATTTTGGTGGAACCATTGGTGGCTCAGCCAAGTTACATATTCCATTTAGTTTTGGTTGCATATATGCAGGAAATTTAATCTTTCCTTTCTTGGGACCTTTAGCAAGTTGTGGAAGCATTAACCTCGGAATGTAATTGTCTGGATCCATTTGTTCCGGTTCATAGTTTTCATCTCGTTTGGCATTCCATTTTGATTGAGCTTCAGATAAAGCTTGCTCAAATGGAGTTGTCTCATTTGCCCTACCGATATTCTTGCCAGCTTTAATATGTTTGGGAATCTCACGAATCTTTCCGTCAACATATCCACTGTTTACAATGATAGAAGCTGTTTGATCTTCATGCTCAACAGCTCCAATTCCCCATTGTTTAACTTTTCTTGTGCTGGCAACTCCGTATAATGTTGGTAATATTTCCTCTCTCAATATATTCTCCTTTACCATCCGTATTTTTTGTGCGGGAAGGCATCCTTTAGAATTTTTTGTTTCTCTTCCCATGTTGGTAATGCGTTCCAAGCTTCATATGCTTTCTTATCGTTTCCGTGATACATCATATAGCTGGCATCAGATACAGCTTCAATAACTTCATCTCTGGTCATGACGTTTCCTTCTCCTATCTCCTCCATGATCGTGAGAATATCGCCGCCAATCACATCCCATGTTCTGTTTGCCATTTGATGAATACGTTTGACCATTTCTTTTTCCATTATTACTCCTTCTTTATGGATTATATCCAGCCACGCTTATCATCGGATCCCAATTTCTAGTATCGGGATTCCAATTATAATCATTGTTATCACCAGTGGCATAGAAATCAAGAGCTCGAATTGCCCCTGCTCCATACCCAACTCGTGTTAATGCGTCTGCTGGAGTTTCTCCCTCACACATAGTTCTCCTACCATCCAACCAAAAAAATGTGAACTGTTCCATCCTTTCTTCCTCCTTAATTTATGTTTCCAAAGCCCCATCTGGACCATATTTCTGTTGTAGATGTAACAGATGACTTTTAAATACCATTAATTGAAATTCTCTTACTTGTCGTTTGCACCACTTACTTACAGTTGCTTTGTTTTGATTTAAAGTTATCATGCCTAGTAAAAGTGATATAGTAAGAATCATTATTATTATTGTCTTTTTTATTACTTACACCCCCTTCTTTGAATTAAGACTGGTAATAATTTCCTTTCACTAATTTATATATATAGGTTTGAAAGGTATTAATGATGCTTGATAATTTTCAGAACAAAATATAAATTACTCATAAGGATGGTATCTAATCATGGCTGAAGATCAAACAGTTATCAGCGCATTATATGCTGAAATAAGTAAAATGTTTTCTAAGTATAAAGATAAGATTGCTACCGATTGTGCGACAAGACCTTTTGGTCAAAAGAGTAAGTGCAAAGCTATGTATCGGGTGGCAGCATATACAAAAGCTATTCCTATTGTCAAAAGAAGAATGTCCCAATGTAGAAAGGACATCTGGAATGGTGAAGATAAATGCAGAAAGAAAATGACTAAACTCATTAAGACATATGAAGCAAAGATCAAACTACATCGTAGAGAGTTTAAACAATTGAGTGCTGTTACCCCAACAAGAAAAGCTCAAATGAACAGCCTTGAAATTGATCCGATTACAAAAACAATTCTTGAAAAGGATAATACCAATGGATGAAGAATTTGATAAGGTTGAATTTTTAGTTAAGGGCGACGAAGGACAAATGGCTGCCATGATTGAGTACATCAATAGATGTTCTGCTGTTGGTCACTCGTTTGACATTGTAGTTGATCCCGACTTAAGTGAGTATAAAAAGTCATTCTTTGCTGATGGTGATGGTAGGTTTCGTATCAAAGATGTTAAAAAGAATGGAGTTAAAGTTGAGTTGGATAAAGAAGGGGACATTCTTGAATCTTATCTTAGGAGTTTATAATGATTGATTCTATTACACAATATATATTAAATGAAGATGTTAAAGAGACTGCCAAACGTGCAGCTAGTGCGACTGGTTCTGCTGCTAAACAAGTGGGTACTGCGGTTAGTCGTCAAGCACTCAATAAAACTGCCAAGACTAGTACGTATGTTGCAAATAAACTCAGATCAAAGTTTCCTGGAAAGGTAACCGATGATAAATGCCTTGAGTTACATAACACGCAATTAAAATATGGTAGAGGACAAGGTCAATGTAATGCGGCCAAATCTGAGTATTATAGACATCTTACACATATATGTAAGGATGGTTTTAAACTTCAAGGCGTTCTAGATCAAATGAATAAAAGATTCAGAACACCAAAAGGGCTAAGAGACGAAGCAATGAGACTCAAAGAAAGAATAATGGCATCGAAAGAAGAACTAAGTAATGCAAAGATTGTGATAGATGAAAAATGTAGAGAAGAAATGGAACGGTCAGTTAAAGATAAAGCCGAGCAAAAACGTAAAGCATTAAAAGCAACTAAAAAAAGATAAGAAGGACCGAAGAGGCCGTCTTATCTTTTAAGTATCGTCAATTAGATTTTACTCCCCCATTTTTCTTTGAAGGTGTCATAAATCTCTTCTGCCAGGCTATAATTATTAGCCCTCATTAATCTGTTTACAACGGCTTTGAAGCCGTCACGACTTTGTTTTGCTTCATTGTGCAAGGTTAATTCTTCTTCACACACATTAGTTTCATACTGCTTGCCGTAGCCGTAACGTCCTATAAACATAACCTACCTCCTGTTATAAAAGATTAAAAGAAATAAATGCTTATCATACATTAATATATTATAACTAAGACTCCTCTTTTAATAACGGAAAAACATACTCATAATGATGTTTCATGTCTTCACATGAATAATTGCACATTGTTTTTATTATGCATTTATTACATGGACAGCGGTTTATTGCTAAACTGCCACTTGTTAAAAATATACATGCTGGAAAATCACGACACCCTTCACATTCCATATTTTAATCCCTCGAACTACGATTTCAATTTTCCTTCTAACGAACATCCTTTGCAAGTCAGTAAGTTACAAATAAAACATTCATCTGGTAGATTGGTTTTGTTATAATCCATGCAGATGTGCTTTTCCCAAAAACTTAAGAAGCCCTTTATTAATTTTTCCATTGTAACCACCTTTCTGTTGTATGATTATTAGTTCCAGTCTTCTATGAGCTTCAGAGTTCCATTGAATGCTTCAACGGCTTCACGACAAAGCTGTGAGTTAAAAGACGCTACACTTGCAGTATCCCAATCATCCTTTTTAAC
>Ga0307375_10005327_pt1 | contig 12080 bp, 11 predicted proteins | sample TR1MG_FD_202531 | JGI IMG/M metagenome (GOLD analysis project Ga0307375, IMG submission 202531) | Soil microbial communities from Risofladan, Vaasa, Finland - TR-1 | ecosystem: Environmental > Terrestrial > Soil > Coastal area > Acid sulfate soil | place: Finland: Risofladan, Vaasa | collected... | reverse complement strand
ATAATGTATCAGGTCTTTTGCGAGCTGAACGAGGTTGTGTCCTTCTTCGTTGAGCGTGGCGAGATAGCTTAACGCTCCTTTAACGTCATTCTTTATTATAAAAGCGGAGAGTTCCTCGACTTTCTTGAGTCCGACTCTTCCGGTAAGGCGTTCGGCTGTTTCCAAATCTATTTTTCCGCCAAAAGAGGAGATTTGGTCCAAGAGCGATTCGGCGTCGCGGAAACTTCCTTCGCCGGCCGCCGCAACCAGTTCAAGCGCAGCAGGTTCAATATCTATTTTTTCCGCCTTGGCGATGGTAGCCAGCTTTTCCATTATTTTAGTTTTCGGCTGTTTTTTGAAAATGAAACGCTGAACGCGGGAGGTTATTGTTGCCGGAAGCTTTTCGTATTCGGTTGTCGCCAAAACCAGAATTGCGTGCGCCGGAGGTTCCTCCAGGGTTTTAAGAAGGGCGTTGAAGGCCGGGCCGGTCAACATATGCGCTTCGTCGATTATGTAAACTTTGTATTTGCTGCCGACGGGAGCGGTTCTTATGCTTTCCTTTATATTGCGGATTTCGTCTATTCCGCGGTTTGAGGCGGCGTCGATTTCAATGACATCAAAAGAGGTGTTGGCGTCTATTTCCTTGCAGGAGCGGCATTCGTTGCAGGGCTCGCCGAGCTTGGCGAATTCGGGGTCTTCCTGGCGCTTTTCGCAGTTGAGGAGCTTTGCCAGGAGGCGGGCGGTGGTCGTTTTTCCAGTGCCGCGGGAGCCGTAAAAAAGGTAGCCGTGGCCGAGGCGGTTCTGAATGGCGGCGTTTTTGAGGATTTCAACGTTGGTTTCCTGGCCGACCAGTTCGGACAGCTTTTTGGGGCGGTATTTGCGGTATAAAGCTAAAGCCATAAATTTAGATATTGGGATATTGAGATATTGAGATATTGCTTAATTGCCTAATATCCAAATTAGCCAATATCCAGTCCCTGTATTTTATGCCAACTCATTGCCGTCAGCAACTTTTCCCGATATAGTTTATCTTATGAATCCCGTTAGAGACAAACAATACTACTACGTTCATATTTTACGCAGTAAAAAGGATGGTGTGTGGTACACAGGATTTACTGACGATTTACGGAAGCGCTTCAAAGAGCATAGTGCCAATATCATCGGATGGACGAAAAGCAGAGGCCCTTTCGAAATCATATATGGAGAATTTTGCAAAAACATCACAGATGCAAGGTCGCGAGAAAAGTATCTTAAATCAGGCATGGGCAAGCGTTATCTGAAGAACAGATTGAAGCGCTTCCTGTCTCTAACGGGATGAAAGTGATATTCGGCGGCCTTATCGCGCTGGTTGGCGGTGTCGCGTTTTTTTTGTCTTTTTCGCCCAAGACAGTGGTTTTGCAAAATCCGCAACCGGGCGCTTTGGCGCAGACAATAAATTTGCCAGCCGTTCCCGAAGCTCCATTGCCTAGTTCTTCCCCTGTAAAAATTCCGAATACCAATGGCGATATTCCCAATCAGCCGCAATTAAAAAATCCTCCGGAAGTAATAAAGGCGGTTTATGTAACGGCGTGGTCCGCCGGTTCATACGCGAAAATGACATCGATAATAAATCTCATAAAATCGCGCGGGCTTAACGCCGTTGTCATCGATATAAAAGATTATTCGGGATATGTTTCATACGCGATGGATGTTCCCGAGGTGAAAGCCAGTGGAGCGGAAGAACAAATAAGAATTGCCAAGCCGAATGAACTGATAAAACGCCTTCACGACGAAAATATCTATGTCATCGGGCGCATCACGGTTTTTCAAGACCCGATTTTGGCCAAAGCGCATCCCGAATGGGCTCTTCATAACGCCAGCAGCGGCGCTGTCTGGCTGGACAACAACAAGCTTGCCTGGATGGACCCCGACGGACAGCCCACGTGGGATTATGTCGTTTCAATCGCCAAAGACGCGCTTAGCCGCGGCTTCGACGAAATAAATTTCGACTATATAAGGTTCGCTTCCGACGGCAATCTCGGCGCGATAAGTTTTCCGTTTTGGGACGGCAAAACGCCGAAACATCTTGTGATTAAAAAATTTTTCGGATATCTGCGCGAACAGATGCCCGACGCGAAACTTTCGGCAGACCTTTTCGGACTTTCCACTTTCGACAGCTGGGATGACCTCGGCATCGGACAGGTGATAGAAGACGCGTACCAATATTTCGATTACGTTTGTCCTATGGTTTATCCTTCGCATTACGCATCAGGAACTTTGGGTTACAAAAATCCGGCCGACCATCCTTACGAGATAATAAAATACTCGATGGATAAGGCGCTGAAGCGGCTTATGGCAAATAGCAAAGAGCAAATGGCAAATAGCTCTTCTACAAGTTCGTCGTCTGCGCCATTAGCCATTAGCAATCCGCCATTCAGAGCCAAACTCCGCCCTTGGCTTCAGGTTTTCGATTTGGGAGCGGTTTATACGCCGGAGATGATACAGCAAGAGATACAGGCGACGGATGATTCTCTCGCAAGTTCGACAAAAGGCTACGGCGGCTGGCTTTTGTGGGACCCGGCGAATAATTACACCAATTTCAAATAAATGGCGACTAATTACGAATTGAAAATCGAGCAATTTCAAGGACCGTTAGACAAGCTCCTTGAGCTGATAGAATCCAAAAAGCTCGAAATAAACGAGATAAATCTGGCCGAGGTGACCGCCGATTTTCTGGATTACCTTAAAACGCTTGAAAATCCGCACGAGAGCGAAAGCAGGGAAGAATATCAGGAAAGGCTGCGGGTTCTGGCTGATTTCATAGCGGTTGCCAGCCAGCTGATACTTATAAAATCAAAATCTCTGCTGCCGGACGCGCCGCTTACTTCGGACGAAGAAGCCGAAATAAAAGACCTTGAGGTAAGGCTGAAAACTTACCGCGCGCTGAAGCCGGCTATGAAACTTTTGCAGGCTCAGTGGCAAAAGAGCGAATCCGAATTCAGCAGGCCGTATTTTTTGAACGCTTCTTTCCCGAGGGAAGCTTCGGGCGCTAATATTTTTTATCCCGGAGCGAATCTTTCCCTCGAATCATTGGCGGCTTCGGTTGAAAGAGTAGCCGCAGTTGTCCAGAAATTCGTTGCGGAAGAAGCCACTGTTGCCAAAGATATAGTTTCAGTCGAAGAAAAAATGAAGGAGATAGTGGAGCGCCTCAAAAAATTCACCGAGATAAGCTTCAGCCATTTTCGGGGCGACCATTCCCGTTCGGAAATAATCGCCGCGTTTCTCGCGATACTTCATATGGCGCACGACCAGCTTATTTTTCTTGAGCAAAAATCGCATTTTTCTGATATAATAATTAGAAATTCAGCGAATAGCGGATAAATTACGAATTTATGAATGGATTCGACATTACTCACCATAAATTCGCATATTCGCAACAAATTCGTTATTCGTTGATGAAAAACCATGAATTTTGAACAAAAAATTGCAGAGCTTGAAGCGCTTCTTTTTATACACGGCGAGCCGCTGACAAATAAAAAAGCAGAAAAGATACTGGAATTGGGCAAAGAGGACTTTGAGGCGCTTGTCTCCGAATTGGATAAACGCCTTGCGGCCGAAGGCAGGGGGATTGCGCTTGTGCGCGATGGAGAAAAATTGCAGTTCGCCACCAAGCCCCAGTTCGCAAAACTCGTCGAAGGTTTCGTAAAGGAAGAAATGAGCGAAGACCTCACTCCGGCGACGCTTGAAGTGCTTTCCATTATCGCTTATCTTTCTCCAGTCACGCGCTCGGAAATAGACTATCGCCGTGGAGTAAATTCTTCATTTACTTTGCGCAATCTTATGCTCCGAGGGCTTGTAGAACGCTATCCCGACCCGGAACGTCCGTCATCGCTGCTTTATCGGCCGACATTCGAATTTTTCAAACATCTTGGCGCAAAAGGAAAAGAAGAGCTTCCCGATTTCGAAAAGTTCCGCGCGGCATTAACTATTTCGCAGACCGAAGGGCAGCAGGAAGCGCAAAAAGAAAATACACAATAATCGGATGAACTCTTTGCAAAAAATTTTTTTCGTCGGCGTGATCATTTTGTCCGTTGCCATCGGAAGCCGTTTTAATGGTACGAGTTTTGCAAACGGCAATTCAGATGCTTCAATAGTCGTTTCTTCTTCCAACGAGAAACAGGCCGCGGAGAACCCTCCTACGACGGAAACTGTCCAGCCGGCGACTTCCAACGATTCCACGACCTCGAACGACATCAATGTGGACAGCCAGCCGGCAGATTCATCGAAAACCCAAGACGAAACGCCGAAAACAGCGCTTGATAACGCTGCTTTGCTTAAGCCCGACCAGTCTGCCGAAAGAAGCGCTTTCCGACGCACCGGTTCCGAACAGCCTCCGGATATTCAGGCGCATGCGGCGATAGTCGCCGATTTGAAGACCGGCCAGGCATACTTCGAGTTAAACCCGAATCTCCGCTGGCCTACCGCTTCGCTCACCAAGCTTATGACGGCATCAATGGTTTTGAAGAATATGGACTTGAGCAAGCCCGTAACCATAGGACAAACTCTGGCAGGAGACAGCAACTCTACCAGTACTCCGGTACCGTCATTTTTCAAACCTGGCGACGTATATTCCGGAACAGACGTTCTTAATACCATGCTCGTAATTTCCAAGAACGAGGCAGCCGAAGCGTTCGCCAACGCGTATGGCAGGGATAATTTCATCGCCGGATTGAATAAAATGGCCGAAGACCTCGGAATGAATTTGACTCATTTTTCCGACCCCAGCGGGCTGTCGGTGGCCAATCAGTCGACCGTTGACGATCTTGAGAAGCTTGCGCTGAACGTTTACGATAATTATCCGAAAATACTCGAGATAACCAGGAAAAAACACGTAACGATAACCGAGCTCAATTCCAAAAAGAAAACAACCCTCTCGAATATAAATATTTTCGCCGGTTCGAGCGGATTTATCGGCGGGAAAACAGGCTACACTGACGAAGCTGACGGCAATCTGGTTTCAATTTTTTCTTACGAAACAAGGCCGATATTGGTAATAGTCCTCGGAACAGGCGACCGTTTCGGCGAGACCAGCAAGCTATTCCAGTGGTTCAGGGCTAATTATAAATAGCCATGCTGCGCAAATTTTAAATTTCTAATTCTCAATTTACAATAAATTTTCAAATGACCCAATTTTCAAACAACTGTAAATCGAAACATTGTAAATTAAATATAAATTGTAAATTGTAAATTTTATTACTATGGTTATTTTCGAAGCAACCCGAATAATGGCTTTGGCCGCTATTGCTTTTTTAGTGGCATTGGCCGTAACGCCGGCATGGTTTAACTTTATAAAAAAGCATCATGTCCGGAAACAGATCAGGGAAAGCGACAAAGCTCCGATATTCCATAAATTTCACGAGAAAAAATCGGGGACTCCGACGGCCGGCGGAGTGATAATATGGGGAACAGTATTGGGGCTTGCGTTGCTTTTTTCTCTTCTGTCGAAAATTTTCGGCGGCATTTTTCAGCAGTTCAATTTTATAAATCGCGCGGAAACGTATCTTCCTTTGGCTGCTTTGTTTCTGGCAGCCATACTCGGACTTATCGATGACTGGCTTGGAGTTTTAAGAATAGGCGGCGCCTCCGGAGGAGGATTAAAAATTCGCCACAAGCTTTTGCTTTACGCCCTTCTTGCTGGAGTAGGGGCCTGGTGGTTTTATTTCAGGCTGGGTTGGGATGTTCTTTACGTGCCTTTTGTCGGCAGCATCGCAATCGGCGCCTGGTACATCCCTCTTTTCATTTTTATAATCGTTGCCAGTGCTTTTTCCGCGAACGAAACCGACGGATTAGACGGACTTCTTGGAGGCGTTTCTCTCTTTGCGTTCGCGGCGCTGACCACCGTTGCTTTCGTTCTCAACCGCTACGATCTCGCTGCGTTTGGCAGCGTAACAATCGGAGCATTACTGGCATTTCTCTGGTTCAACATTTATCCCGCAAAATTTTTTATGGGCGATACCGGCTCCATGTCCCTGGGCATTACCATCGGCGTCATCTCGATGCTTACCAATACAACGCTGTTTTTGCCGCTTTTCGCGTTTGTTCTCGTAATTGAATCCCTTTCCGTCATTATCCAGCTGACAAGCAAAAAATTTTTCGGCAGAAAAGTATTTCTTTCAACGCCGATTCATCACCACTTTGAGGCGCTTGGCTGGCATGAATCTCAGGTGACTATGCGTTTTTGGATAATTTCGGTGATTTCAAGCATGCTTGGCCTGTCTCTTTTCTTTTTGGCGAGGTTTTTCTAAAATTGCCTCAGTGATTGACTCCGATGCCTTTTAGGCGGTTTAATGCTAATGGCTTCTTGATAGACGTGGTTTTCCCCATCAATTTAAAAAAGGATGATAAAGATGAATAAAATAAACCCAAAAGACTTCTCCCAGTCGGAACCGGTTCCGGAAGAAGGCATCAAACGCGCCGTGGAAATTATGCGGAGCGGCCAGCTTTTCAGGTACCTGCAATCGAAGCCCGAGGATTCCGAGGTTGCGCTCCTTGAGCGCGATTTCGCCAACCTTATGGGCGCCAAATATGCCCTGGCCGTGAATTCCTGCAGCAGCGCGATAGTCATTGCGCTCCGTACTGCGGGAGCGCACGTCGGTTCGCAGATACTCGTACCGTCATTTACCTTTACGGCGGTTCCGAGCGCTATCGTGAATATCGGCGCCATTCCGGTGGTTATCGAGACCAATGCAAACTACCGCGTTGACATCGACGACCTGAAGAAGAAAATAACACCGGAAACCAGAATTTTCCTTTTGTCGCACATGCGGGGCAATACTTCCGACATGGACGCAATTATGGAGATCTGCGGCGAAAACGGCATCACGGTCATCGAAGACGCAGCGCACGGACTCGGCTGCAAATGGGACGGACGGCTCGTCGGTTCGTTTGGCGTAGCGGGATGTTTCAGCTTCCAATCCAACAAGATCATCAACGCCGGCGAAGGCGGAATGCTCACTACCAACGATCCGAAGATTATGGCGCAGGCCGTAATACTCTCGGGCGCCTACGAGCGTCTCCACGAAAAGCATTTTTGGAGCGGCGAGCTGAACGAGCACTTCAGGCATTATCGAAAACTCCTGCCGCTTTTCAATATGCGCATGACCGAGTACGCCGCGGCGCTTGTCAGGCCGCAGCTTCCGCTAGTGGAGGAGCGCAGCGCCACTTTCCGCAAGAACTATGCCTATCTGGTAGCGAAACTATCTGTTTCGAAAAGCATTGAACTTCCGTCTCAGGATGCCCGCGAGCTTCGCGCTCCGGACTCCATTCAGTTCCGCGTGAAAGGTTTTTCACCGGAGCAGATGCGGCGGTTCATGCGGGAAGTGCGGGCTACGGGGCTGCCGCTGTCGGCGTTCGGCGCGGACGAAGATAACGCGCGCGTGCCGTGGAACTGGCAGTTCATCGGAAATGCTCCGGATGTGCCGATGACGAAGGCGAACCTCGCCAACGCCTGCGATATGCGTTTGCCGTCGACACTGACCGATGCCCACCTCGACTTTTTGGCGGAAACCGTTCTTGCCGCCATAGGCAAGGTCGCGTAGTTAAAACGCAAGACGGGGAAAGCCAATTCAAAAATAAAAAGCCGCCGGGATTAATTTTTCCGAGCGGTCTTTTTTTATCCGCCAAAGCGGATAACTCTTCCGAAGCCTTAGCGAAGGAGGGTGCTCATAAGCGTAATGATTTTATTGCCGATTTTCCTTGCGGACGATTATTATGGGAGTCAGCTCGCGGTCCTGGCCCATAGGATTGTCCAGAAGAATCAGGCGGGCAGCTTTCGCGTCAACGGGCATGCCTTTGCTCATGGCAATTACTTTCACGTTGATGTTGTTGCCGTCTATTATAATTGCCGGCAGTCCTGTCTCTTTTTCAATTTTGTCGCACTCTTTTTCCGGCTCGGTCGGAGGCAAAGCGGCCCATTCGTTATAGGGAGGCATAACTATAGGATTGAATCCGTCTATTTCTCCGAGGCGCTCGCCGACGATTCTCCAGAAAAGGCCGCGAATGCCGAAAAGTTTTCCGATGCCGCCGACAACCATCGCCAATACAACCCGAGGCCAGCCAGCCATTTCGACGACAAGCTGCATTTTCGGAAGATTGTCCCAGCCGAGGTCGTCTTTGTATTTTTTAACGCCTTTGACGACCAGGCGCGCCAGCCAGCCTACTTTGACCGTAGAAATGTGCCGCATATTGTTTTGCGTTACCGAAATGACTTTTTCGGAAATGGCAATCCAGTCGCCTTCTTTGGCCTGCGAAGAAGCATATTTTTTGATAATCGAAACGATGTCTTCTCCAAAAGTAATAAGGTGGGTTTTTACCGCGATGCGCCGCCAGGAAACATTTTCAACGGGACGTATGGGTTCGAATGAGTGTTCCATATTTTTAATGATTTTAAGTTTAACAAAGAAACAAATAAGCGGCAATTTTGCGATAATTTTTAGCCCGTGATAAGCTAGATTCGAAATGCTCCAGTCCAAACTATTCACTAAAATCGAAAGGAGTTTCCCGAAGGACGAGGAATCGCCGAACGCGCGTTTTCTCGAAAGAGGGGGATTCGCCTATAAGAATTCGGCCGGCGTTTATTCGTATCTGCCGCTTGGCTGGAGAGTCATCCAGAAAATTTCAAATATTGTCAGGGAAGAAATGGATGCCATCGGCGGGCAGGAAATGCTGATGGCCGCTCTTCACGACAAGCACTATCTGAAAGCGACCGGGCGCTGGGACGTTGATGTTGTTTTTAAAGTTTTTTCCAGAGGAGACAAAGAGCCGTCGTTCAACATCAGCTGGACTCACGAAGAAATAATCGCCGAGATAGCGAAAAAATACGTAAACTCTTACAGGGACCTTCCTTTTTCTGCTTACCAGATACAGACCAAATTCCGCCACGAACCGCGTGCCAAATCGGGGCTTTTGCGGGGCAGGGAGTTTTTAATGAAGGATTTATACAGCTTCCACGCTGATGAAAAGGATCTTTACAGCTATTACGACGAGGTTGCCACGGCATACGCCAAGGTTTTTGAAAGGTGCGGGCTTAAGGCCTATTACACGCTCGCGAGCGGAGGCGAATTCACCATAAACAATACCCACGAATTTCAGGTTGAGTCGGAAGTTGGCGAGGATACCATTTACGCGTGTGATTCCTGCATGTACGCGGAGAATAACGAAGTTTCAAAACTTTCCGCCGAAGGCGGATCCGCTTCTGGCGGAAAAGACTCCAATAAATGCCCCAAGTGCGGCGGAAAAATTTCGGAAAAGAAATCCATCGAAGTCGGAAATATTTTTCCGCTCGGCACGAAATATTCGGAAGCCTTTGACCTTAATTTTTTGGACAAGGATGGCAACAAGAAACTTGTGGTTATGGGTTCTTATGGCATAGGCATCAGCCGGCTGATGGCGACGGCCGTTGAAGTTCATCACGACGAAAAAGGAATAGTCTGGCCGGAGAACATCGCGCCGTTCAAAGTACATCTTTTGGCGCTCGGCTCGCACTTGCCTCGTTCGGCGAAGCCGGCGGGTCGCAACGAAGCGGGTAAATCTTCCGCGGACGATCTATACGCCGATTTACAAAAGAAAAACGTTGAAGTACTCTATGACGACAGAGAAGCCTCGCCAGGCGAAAAACTGGTAGGGGCCGACCTGATAGGCCTGCCTTTTCGGGCTGTTATAAGCGAGAAAACGGGCGGGAAAGTGGAGGTAAGGCGCCGCAATGAAAAGGACGCCAAATTGATTGATATCAAAGAGTTCATTAAGATATTGGGAAATTAAGAAATTATATAAATAAAATATCGCTTGACTCAATTGCCTAATTACTAAATATCCAAATTTCTAACTTCTAACATGAGTATTTTCGATAATTTTTTCAAAGAAATAGGAATCGACCTCGGGACCGCGAACTCGCTTGTTTACCAGAAAAACCGCGGGCTTGTTCTTAACGAGCCTACGGTTGCTGCGTTTAACAACAAGACGATGGAAATTCTCGCCGTTGGCGAAAAAGCGAAAAGAATGCTCGGTAGAACTCCGGAACATATTAGTGTCGTGCGTCCGCTGGTAAACGGAGTAATTTCTGATTTCGATATGACCCAGGAATTTCTCCGCCAGCTTATCAAGCGCCTTAACCGCGGAAATGATTTCGGAGGAGTGCGCCGTGCCGTTCTCGCGGTTCCAGACGACCTTACCGAAGTGGAACGCAAATCGGTTGAAGACGCAGCGATGCAGGCGGGATGCGCGAAGGTACATCTTATGAGTTCGCCTATGACAGTCGCGCTCGGCGCGGGATTGCCGGTTGACGAGCCGACCGCGAGCCTTATCGTGGACATAGGAGGAGGAACCACCGACATAGCCGTCATTTCCCTTAACGGCACAGTCATATATAAGACGCTCAAAATAGCCGGAGATAAATTCAATGACGACATAATTAAATTCTTCAGGGACGAATTCCATCTGGCAGTCGGAGAAGCGACCGCGGAAATGGCAAAAATAGCCGCAGGTTCCGCAATGCCTTTGGATGAAAGACTTGATGTGGCCGTTCGCGGAATGGATCTCTCGACCGGATTGCCGAAAGAAGTAATCGTCAAAAACAGCCAGATACGCGCCGCAATTTCCAAATCTTTGCGCTCGATAACCGAAGCGATAAAAGAAATAATCGAATCGACCCCGCCGGAACTGGTAGGCGATATGCTTAAGCACGGCATTTATGTTTCCGGAGGAGGAGCGCTTCTCCGCGGGTTGGATAGCCTGATAGAAAAAGAAACATCCGTTGAGACCAAGATAATCGATGACCCGCTTACCGCATCTGCGCGCGGACTCGGGCTTGTCGCCGAGAATATGGATTACTACAAGCATTTTTTGGCGAACCCGCTCCGGCCGCTTGAGATATCGCTGTAAGCTTTTACGCGGATACCGGCCGGCAATAGCCGGATAAATACAGACAGATATAATGAGGAAAGAAAACATACTTTTATTGTTCCTTGCGGCAATAGTACTGCTTATAATTTTCTTTCCTTCTTTGGGCTGGAGGGCAAGGCTCTTGCTTGTTCCGCAGTCCAATCAAAATATAGATTTCAAGAATCTGGCTTTGGAAAACGAATCCTTGAAAACGGAGATTGCAAAATTGCAAATAATGAGAAGTACGAGTTCGAGCGGCACGTCCGGTATGCTGCAGGTTTTCGTTTATTCGAATTACCCGTTCAATCTGAAAAGCCAGCTTTTGGTAAGCGGAGGAGCGGGCGACGGCGTTAAAACCGGCCAGCCCGTATTCGTTTCATCGCCTTCTTCAATCCCGGTACTTATCGGCAAAGTAACCGAAGTTTTCGCGAAAGATTCTCTCGTGGAAACTATTTTCGATTCCAATTTTCAGCTATCGGTAAAAGTCGGGTCCGCGGGCGTAAGTTCTTTGCTTAAAGGAGGGAACAGCCCAAGGCTTACGCTTATGCCGAAAGACGCCAAGGTAAACGAAGGAGACGCGGTTTATTCATCAGAACAGGATTATCCTTTCGGAATGCCGCTTGGCCTTGCAAAGAATATCAGCCTTTCGTCCGGCCAGTTTTTCGAGGAAGCCGACCTAGAAACCGCGTATAATCCGAACGATTTGCAGTCTGTTTTCATAGACACGAATTACAATGTTAAAAGCATCCAATAACAGATTCGCGGTTTTTTTGCTGTCATTCGTAATAGCTTCTTTTTTGCAGCTGAATTGGAAAGCCGCTTTGGGATGGTCTCCGGAGTTTGTTATGGCGCTGTTCATAATATGCGGGTTTTATCTGAATTTGTTTGAAATGTTGGCGCTGTCGGCTGCGGGAATTTTTATATTTAACTGGCGACCGGAACCCGGATGGGAAGTTCTGTTTTTCTTTTCCATTCCATTCATGGTGATTTACGCAAGGAGATTTTTGCCGTGGCATGGAGGCATAAATAATACGGTTGGGATAATTTTCGCCGTTTCGGCTTTCTACGCGATTTCTGACTTTCCGGCGGTCGCCGCCAATATTTCTCTTTTCTCCATTATCCTTGGAATAACGGCTGTTTTCGGCGCCGCAGTTTTCCAATTTTTCAGTTATTTTTATAAAATA
>Ga0307375_10005324_pt1 | contig 12088 bp, 12 predicted proteins | sample TR1MG_FD_202531 | JGI IMG/M metagenome (GOLD analysis project Ga0307375, IMG submission 202531) | Soil microbial communities from Risofladan, Vaasa, Finland - TR-1 | ecosystem: Environmental > Terrestrial > Soil > Coastal area > Acid sulfate soil | place: Finland: Risofladan, Vaasa | collected... | reverse complement strand
CAAGAATCTGGTGGGCAGCGGCGATCGTTCGGAGCGCATCCGCACCTACAACTTCCCGCAGGGCCGCATTACCGACCATCGCATCAATCTCACGCTGTACAAAATGGATGCCATCATGGATGGCGACATCAGCGAGTTGTCCGGCGCGCTGATGGCCGAGCATCAGGCCGAGCAACTGGCTGCGATGGCGGAAGATGTCCTCCATTAATTTTGCAGTGTGCACACCCTGCGCGAAATTCCGCTTCTGCATAATTTTCAAATGAAATCGTCCATACAGGACATTCTGCGCAACCACAGCAAGCAGCTGGAAGCCGCGCTGAATATCGATTCCAGCAGCGCACGCATCGAGGTGCAATGCCTTTTGCAAGCCGTGTTGCAGGTGAATCGCGCCTGGCTGCTCAGCCATCCCGAACAATCACTCGACGTCAGTCAGCATGCGCGATATATGGCGTTGCTTGGGCGGCGCCTGGCCGGCGAGCCGATCGCCTACCTGCTGGGAGAGAGAGAATTTTACGGGCTGACTTTCAAAGTATCACCCGCCACATTGATCCCGCGCCCCGACACAGAATTGCTGGTCGAACTGGCTTTGCAGCGTATACCGCAACAAGGCACATGCCGGGTACTGGATTTGGGAACGGGCAGCGGTGCGATCGCGTTGAGCATCTCCCGCGCGCGCCCCAATGCCCAGGTCGTTGCGGTGGATGCATCGGCCGCCGCGCTGGAAGTTGCGCAATTCAATGCTCAACAGCTCAACCTCGGCAATGTGAGGCTGTTGCATGGCAACTGGTTCTCCGAGTTGCAGGGTGAGCGTTTCGACATTATTGTTTCCAACCCGCCCTACATCGCCGCCAGCGATGTGCATCTTGCGCAAGGCGATGTGCGCTTTGAGCCGCGCGACGCACTGATTTCCGGCACAGATGGACTGGACGATATCCGGCTCATTTGCACACAAGCCAGAGTTCATCTCCGCCCGAAAGGCTGGCTGATTTTTGAGCACGGCCATGATCAGGCGGCGCAGGCTCGTGCGTTGTTACAACAAGCCGACTTTGCAGAAGTCTTCTCTGCCCGTGATTTGTCCGGAATCGAACGTGTAAGCGGTGGAGCCCGATTGTCCGATACAAACAGTATGGTATAGCTTTGAATTTTTAGGGTGTTGTTATATCAACGTCTAGGCGTAGAATAAACATGGTAGTTATGTAAATCAACCACACCGAGGGTACATCATGGCACACATTGTAATCATGGGCGCAGGGGTTGGCGGCATGCCGGCAGCTTACGAAATGCAGGAGAAAATCGGCAAGGGTGACAAGGTAACGGTTATCTCGGACAGCGAAACTTTTCAATTTACACCTTCCAATCCCTGGGTGGCCGTTAAATGGCGCAAGCGCAAGGATGTCGAATTCCCGGTGCGAACCTATCTTGAACGCAAAGGCATCAGCTTCATTTCGACCGGGGTAAAGCGCGTGCATCCGGACAAAAATCAGCTTGAACTTAACGATGGAAAAACGGTTGATTACGATTACCTGATCATTGCAACCGGCCCCAAGCTGGCCTTCGATGAAATCGAAGGCCTCGGGCCGCACGGTGGGCACACCTATTCGGTTTGCAGCGTGGACCATGCGATGAAGTCGCATGACGCGTGGGAAGATTTCACCAAGAACCCCGGCCCTATCGTTGTCGGTGCGGTCCAGGGGGCATCCTGCTTCGGTCCGGCTTACGAATATGCCTTCATCATGGAAACCGACTTGCGCCGCCGCAAGATACGCACCAAGGTACCGATGACCTTCGTCACCTCCGAACCTTACATCGGCCACCTCGGACTGGGCGGCGTGGGCGATTCCAAGGGTATTCTGGAATCGGGTATGCGCGACAAACATATCAAATGGATATGCAACGCAAAAGTCACCAAGGTGGAAGCCGGCAAGATGTACGTCACCGAACATGACGAGATGGGTGTCGAGAAACGCAAGCATGAATTGCCATTCGCCTACAGCATGATGCTGCCGGCATTTAAGGGAATCGATGCGGTGTTCGGTATCGAGGGGTTGACCCAGGCGCGAGGCTTCATCATCGTGGACAAACATCAGCGCAACCCCAAGTACAAGAACGTCTATGCGGTGGGCGTTTGTGTCGCGATCCCGCCGGTGGAAGCCACCCCGGTACCGACCGGCACACCCAAGACCGGCTACATGATCGAGTCCATGGTGACGGCAACAGTCGATAATATCCACGCCGAATTGAGTGGTCTGCAGGGTGACAAGGAGGCCACCTGGAATGCGGTCTGCCTGGCTGACTTCGGCGATAGTGGTGTGGCATTCGTGGCGATACCCCAGATTCCGCCGCGCAACGTGAACTGGTTTTCCGAAGGTACATGGGTACATCTGGCCAAGATCGCGTTTGAAAAATATTTCATTCGCAAGCTGAAAAAAGGCTCTACCGATCCATTCTATGAGAAGAGCATCATGAAGATGCTGGGTATCGAAAAACTGAAATAGTGCTCGGTCAGGCACGTTCCGCCAATAAAAAGAGGCCCGGTGATATCACCGGGCCTCTTTGGTTTTATGGTGCGCAACATTCCTGGAATTGCTATCAAACAAGGAGCTCATTCGTCACAACCAAGCTACATGAATAGACTAAATCGGGCGCCCATAACATTACGCGGAAACATAACAGATGCTCGGCATTAATTAAAGAACGGCAGGGTCACCCCTGCCGCTATCAGTTTGATTCAGATTTCAATATCACCTGGGTTTTGCGCAATTCTCCTGCATTTGTTCACTCATGTTCAGCAAGAATTGCAGCGAGTTCACCGTTTTTTCGTCTGTCATGATATGCCACAGGCTGCCGATACCGCCCTTGGCCGGTTGTGCCTTGCTACTTTTCGCCGCATTTTCCAGACAGCTCAGCATTCCGGACACCATGTCGAGACGCTCCAGCAGTTGCGGCAGGCTGATGGCGATGCGTTCCAGTGCGCCGGTGGATTCTAGACGCTCCATTACTTCCACCAGTCGCCAGAAGCCGCTGCGGTTGACGCGGTCAAGCAGGGACAATCCATCTCCAACTGTTTCAGCGAGCCGACCGACCATCTCGTCGGTGAGTGCATCCTGCGCGGCATGATAAACGCGGGCGAGTTGTGAGAGACGTTCGAGATCGCCGTTGTTGACCATTTCCACCAGCGCCGGGATCGCCTTGCTCAAACCGGATCGCCCCGCTTTGTCGACCAGGTCGAGCGCTTCAGCGGCGGAACCGGCGAGACGCCCGACCATTTCATCGGTCAATGAATCCCGCCCAGCCGCTATCAAGCGTTCGAACTCAAAATCCATGACGGCCTTTTCTTCCTTGGTTTCTGTATTCATGTCACACCTCCACGTTACAGGAGTCCGCGCGCGGATATCCAGTAGAGCTTGTTGTAGGCCATCTTGAACCAGTGCACTGCTTTGGTCGGTGCCTTGGGATCGGGCGGGTTCTTGTAGTCGAACATCGCATAGCTCGCGCGATCCTTACCGGCCTCGATGAAGCAGAATACCTTGCCATCATATTCACGCACCGGCATGCCCATCTTGACCATCGCGGCCAGGTTCTCGCCCAGCGTGTCGGCTTCGAAGTGCGCGGTGGAACCTGCCTTGCTGATCGGAATGTTGGTGGTATCGCCGAGGATGAATACGTTTTCGCGGCCTTCCATGTTCAGCTTGGTCTTGTTGGTCGGGATCCAGCCATTCTGGCCGAGGCCGTTCTTCTCAACTACTTCCATGCCCTTGTGGGCGGGGATGGTGATGAGCAGGTCGTACTTGATTTCGCCCCCTTCTTCGCTCTTCAGTACCTTGTTCTTCGCGTCGACTTCCTTGATGTTGAAGAAGGTTTCGTACTTGATGCCCAGCTTGTCCATTTCCGGAGCAGCCCATTTGGCGACGTTCTCCAGGCTATGCACACGCCCGATCGGGTAGGTGTACAGCAGCTCCACCTTGTCGGCCATGCCGCGGTCCTTGAAATAGTCGTGCAGCATGAAGGTGATTTCCAGCGGTGCCATCGGGCATTTGTGCGGCACGCCGACGGTGATCACCACCTTGCCGCCCTCGAACGATTGCAAGCGTTTGCACATCTTCAGCGCGGAGTCCTCGGTGTAGAATGTCTCCGCCCCCTCGACCATGCCGGGGACGCCTTCCGGGAACATGCGCGAACCGGTGGCGATAGCCATATAGTCATAATCGAAAGTCTTGCCGCTCTTGGTTTTGACCTGATTGTTGTCGAGCTTGAATTCCTCGACCGGGTCGACGTGAAACTCGATACCCGGCTCGAGCAGACTTGCTTGGTCGCGGTACAGCTCGTCGGGGGTAATGCGGCCCACTGCCAGGTAAAGCAGGCCGGGCTGGTACATGTGTTTTTCGGAGGCCGACAGCATCGTGATGCGAACCTTGCCGGTCTTGAGTTCATTGGTTAGTCGTCTGGCCAGGTTGTTTGCCAGTATCGTACCGCCCATGCCGCCACCAACTATCAAAATCTTTTTCATGTTACCTCCATGTCAGTTTTTGTTAGTACCCCCAATAATAATGCCCAGTTCCCCCTACTTCGACTTACGCAACGTGATATGCCACACGCCTTCCGCTTCGGTCGTCGAAATATACTCGTGACCGACTTTGTTAAGCCACTCCGGAATGTCGTCCGCCGAACCTTTGTCGGTTGACAACACTTCCAGTTCATCGCCGACCTGTGACGATTTCAACGCCACAATCAGCTCCATCAGTGGCCCGGGGCAAAAGCTCCCGCGCCCATCAACAATTTTTTTCTCTGCCATCTATATATTCTCCGCCTAATCAAAAGGTCCAAACTTGCCCATCCTGCGCATCATGAAGAAACTTGGTCAGCCCGGTCGCCTTCTGCAGATAGCTCTCCAGACCTTCCTGCTCGACTCCAAGCACATCCATCGCCATGGAACATGGATAAATTCTGGCTTCACCGAGTTCAACCGCCTGTTCGAACAGCGTCTTGAATTCGGGCACTTTCTTGGATGCCATCAACTTGCCCATATCGCCTTCATGCGGCGCTTTTGTGTTATTGCCTTTGACAAAATACGGCAACGCATTCATCGACAGGAAGACGATCACTTCCTGCCCGCTCACCGCCCCGACCGAGGCCACCATCGCGGCCATCTGTAGCCGCTCCAGCGAACCCGAAACAACCACAACACAAATCTTGCTGGCTGACATCCCTATACTCCGAAAATTGAAAAATAAAATTGGTAAACCACACCGGCCATCTGGGTAATCATACTCCTTGAGATCAATAACTCAACATGGCAAATTACGCATATATTGTGTGTAATTATTACAAGAGTGGCCTATCGCAGTTTCAAGGCAGGCAATGCGGGTGGTACATCTGCACCACCAGAACTGCGTTACTGGAACGGATCGTCCGATCATTGCCATGATCGGAACTTTCGCAACATACGGTTTACAATTGACAACACACAAATGTAACATGGCGGCGCTATATTCTCGGCTGGGCAAACGTTTAACGTTAGCAGGGGAAATCAAATGCACGAAATCCTTCAATACCTGAAAGCGAATGGAGAAAAACTTGATGCCGACATAGCAGAAGCTGTCGGCCTGTCGCTGTCAAAAGTTCATTATTACCTTGCTGAACTTTTTGCCAAAGGCGAAATCGTCGCATGCCACTCAATACGGTTTCAGGATGACCGGCAAATTGCCGGCATACTTTGCCGGTTATCCGGAATCACTCCGCAAGCTTCACCGGGCAGAAAAGCTAAGATACTGTAATTTGAAGGTATCCCATACCTTCCGGGCGATGATGATAAAGACCGGCAAGAATGATATTTCAGTGACTGGTTTTGGATGGCCCGTTTTCAGGTCTGCAATACTTTTAAGACGAGATTGAAGGAATGCTCGTGACCACAAGTCTGAATTTGGTGCGCCCGAAGCGATAAATATGGGCACTGGAAAGAGTCTATTAAGCTGTCCTAAATGGTTCATATGAAAGCACAGTGAGGTAATTGGGAAGCGACTGAACAAAGGCTTGAATCTTCTGCCGGACTTCCGGGTCAAGACCTGATCCAAGCGTGATGCTAGAGATTTGTGAATCGACAATGCAAACGCTAACGTCTTGCTTCTTCGAGACAAAGCGAATCTCTTCTTCGGGAGCCCAGCATGATGGTTTCGATAGGAGCGCAACTGAATAAACGATGCGAACAAGCGTCTGGTCACCAAGGAAAGCCGATAGCAATTGATCGACGCTCAGTACCTTTTTTTCCGGATATTCAACTTTGGACAATTGCTTATTGAGGAGGCAATCTGGCACGTCAATCTCAACGCAAACTCCATTTCCGCCTCCGCCATAACGTTGCCACATTACGGCGTTTTGATTAGATGTTGAGAAGCATGCTAGTCCAATCTCTTGGCGACAACGTTTGATCATCTCCTCGAATTCCGGCTTAGCTAGAGCTTCAAGTCGTCGATTCATTACTGCTGCCATTGCTTTGCTATGTGCCTCAATACTGGTTTTACCTTGAGCCTTAATCAGCACCTCAGAAAGCAGTGAGACGGTCTCTCCGGACGGTTGGTAGTCACATTCCCAGACAAATTCCATTGGATCATTGAGTGCATCTGGCTTGGCACACCAAAAGGTGTTACTGCGCAAAATATGGAACAACCGCTCCAGTGCCGTTTCAGCAGAATCAGAAAAGTCGCGATACTTGTACAACTTCATAATCGTGAAGCCCAACGAAAAGTATATGGCAAAAACACCGTATACGGTGCTGTCTAGTTGCAGTTGATGTTTACTTGGTAGCCGCCGACCATGGGTTGCGTTCCACCATAGGAGTTGGCTGTGATTTGGCCAGTGCAAGTGGTAAGCCCTGCGGCTTTGGCCTCAGGAATCACCGACACAGTACGGATCGTAATTACCACCAGACAAACGGCAATAACTGTGAGTATTGTTCTCGTGTAAATATCTAGTCTCATGAAAATCTCCTTGGAAAGTGGGTTGGGCCGGTCAACTTGTGGCCTTTAGTTGTAACCGTGTTGCTAAGTGACCCCCGTTCAAGTAACACGGGGGGCTATAAATACATAACCCGCAAGTTAGCAGCTAAATCTCCTGTCGACCACAGCAATATCGTACTGCCTCGCAGTCCGCGCGTACCGCGCTCTTGCGCGGCCGCACGGGCAGCGAGGCGGTTTAGTCGCTTTTTCCTGACACAGTTGGTTACATTTATTTCACTCAATCCTTGACAATATAAAGCTTTACTCTGTAAAGTTAGCGCATCGTATATTTATTGAGGGCTGTTTGTGAAAACTTATAAAACTGTCGCTGAGTTAGCCGAGGCCCTGCAATCGGGAGAGATTTCTGTTGACGTGCTTTCACCTGGCGGTGCTGCTGCAATGCTGGGTGTCACCCGTCAAGCAATCAATGACCGACTTCATCACGGCAATAGCTTGGAGGCTTGGGGCGCAGAAGGCGTCATCCTTATCAGTGTTGAATCAATAAAATTGGCGCTTGAAAAGAAGCGCACATCAGGTAGCAAGGGGAGCTGATCATCAACACGCCTATGCGCCTTCTGCTCTCCGGCCACGACACCATCGAGTGCGCGTATTACCTCGCGCCTTCCGATGGCTGTCTGCTCGACTATGAGCGGCTGGCCGTGGAGAAGGAAATCATGCGTCAGTCCAAGTCGCGCAAACCTACGCTCATCAAGCTTGGCTGCGAAGAGTTCATGCTGGCCGGACACGGTACCAAGAGCGGCTATTCTTTCCTGATCGAGAACGAGGCATACAGCATCCAGTTCGGCGAATTCAACAAGCCGTCATTCTTCGTCACCTTCCGCAGCATCGCACTATGGCATTCCAGCGCACAGGGTTTGCATAACCGCTTTCTGGCGTGGGCTGAATCGGTGGGACTGCGCAGCTATCAGTCGGAGAAACTCTCGCGGGTGGATTTCACTTTCGACTATCACCTGCCCGTCATTGACTTCGATGAGGACAACTTTGTTTCCAACTTCGCCAAGGACAACCAGCACCGCAAGAATGGCAAGGTGCAAACCTTCCGCCTCGGTGAAGGTGATCTCGGGCTGCGCGTGTATAACAAGTGCGACGAGATACAGGAAAGCAGCGCCAAGACATGGTTCTATGAACTGTGGGGCATGGAGCAAGAGGTGTGGCGTATTGAATGGCAGGCGCGCAAGTCATGGTTGCGGCTGGTTGGCATCAAGACCTTCGAGGATTTGAAAGAACGCCAGGGCGATCTGCTCCGTGTGCTGGTCAATGACCACACCTCGCTGCGCATCAAGACGGATGACAGCAACCGCTCCCGCTGGCCGTTGCATCCGCTGTGGCAAGACCTGCAAGCGCGTGTGGCTCAAATGGAAGGCTTGGGCGTAGTGCGTGAACTGGACATGGCCGGACTACTTGATGAACGGCAAATGCGCATCGCCATCAGCATGTACGGCTATATGAAGCGCATCGCTGCCATCCATTGTTTGCAGGGCGGCTTGCCGATGGTTACGCACCATGTCGCAAAACAGCACCTCGGCATTATGCTCGACCAGATACACGACCCGCTGACATGGCAAAACGATGTCGAGCGGCGCATCACAGAAATGCGGTTAGGCGAATGGTAATCGCTGCCCTGCTCCCTTCGATTCTCGACAAGCTCAACGAGCGCAAGAACCGCTTGCTGCTGACGGCACAGGTCGGCTTGCCGGAGAATCAATTCGACGCTTACCGCAAAATCCTGCTCGATGAGCTAGGGCGCAACGGGTTTGAAAAGGACTTGGAAGAAGTCCTGATGCAGCACATGGAACGGACTGGAATGGGCTGGAATACACAAGCAGGAAAGGGGGTGCCAAAATGAGTGAACGAATCCATACAAACCGAGATGCGATTCAAGCCTCAAGCGGCGGTTATATCGGCCGACGAAGTTGCGCTGCTTGAATCCATCCTGCCTGAGATCATCCACGCGATGATGCAGGCCGAAGAGCTGAACGACGACGAATAATTTTTTAATTGCCCGGAGGGCGGTGTGTTAAATGCTGGAATTGTTCGGGGACGGCCCCCGACTCTGCCCGTGATAAGAGACACACCCCTCTTCTGGCAAGCTCGCTTTTGACTTTGTAGTTACTGACAACGGAGAACCATCATGCACATTGCCCTATATGCCCGCGTATCAACAACGCGCCAAGCTGAAAACGACTTGTCCATCCCCGACCAGTTGCGGCAGTTGCACGAGTGGGCAAAAGCGAACGGTCATCTGGTGGTGCAGGAATATGTCGAGCCAGGTGCATCGGCCACCGACGACAAGCGGCCTGTGTTCCAGAAGATGATCTCCGATGCAATGATGAAACCGCCCGCATTTGAGGTCATTGTCATCCATAGCCTGTCGCGCTTCTTCCGCGATGGCATCGAGTTCGGCGTGTATGAGCGCAAGCTCATCAAGAACAAGGTCAAGGTCATTTCCATTACGCAACCCACCAGCGATGACGCAGGCGGCGAAATGATGCGGCGCATTATCAATCTGTTCGACGAGCATCAATCCAAGGAAAACTCCAAGCACGTTTCACGTGCCATGAAGGAGAACGCACGGCAGGGTTATTTCAACGGCTCAAGAGCGCCCTTCGGTTATCAGGCCGTTGCAACAGATCGAGCAGCCAGTCGAGGCCGCAGCAAGAAGAAGCTGGAAATCAATGAAGCTGAGGCCGGACTGGTTCGCCAAGTGTATGACTGGTATCTGCACGGACTGGATGGCCGTGTGATGGGCTGCAAGGAGATTGGTAAGCATCTGACCGCCAAAGGGCTATCCATGCGCGGTAGTGCGTGGACGCTCCAAAAGATACATTCCATGCTTTCCGATCCGACCTACATGGGCGATTATTACTTCAACATGCGCGACTCCAAGAACAAGGTCATGCGTCCGGTTGAGGAATGGGTGAAAACGTCTATTCCTCCCGTCATCGACGCAGCCACCTTTGAACGTGTACGGGCCAAGCGTGAATCACGCGCACCGAACATGATTCCACCGCGCCGTGTGTCCTCCCCTACGCTGCTGACCGGCCTGCTCAAGTGCGGCATCTGCGGTCATGCCATGACGCTGGTTACCGGCAAGAGCGGCAAGTATCGCTATTACAAATGCGTAAGCCGCCACAAACAAGGCAACCACGCATGCACCAGCGGCAATCTGGCGATGGAAAAACTCGACGATCTGGTGCTGGCACAACTGGCTGATAAAGTTTTTGCGCCGGAGCGTCTGCAAGTGTTGATGACGGAATTGCGCAAGCGCATCCAATCGTCCAAGGGTGGTCAGCAGGAACGCATCAACGAGCTGAACCGTCAGGTCAAGAAAACCGAGGAACGCCAGCAACGATTACTGGATGCCATCGAGACCGGAACCATCGAACTGGATGAGACCACGCAACGCCGCGCACAGCAGCTCAAATCATCGCGTGAGGCATTGTTCATCGAACTGGCAGGGGTACGCCGAGACACGTCTCTGCCTGCGGTGGAATACCTCAAGGCTAGTCAGGTAGATTTGTTCGGCAAGGTGCTACGGCAAAAGCTTCTGGCAAAGGGTTCGCCATTAGCAAAAAGCTATTTGAATATTCTGGTGGATGAGATCGTGGTGCAGGACAAGACAGCGACCATCAGCGGCAGTTATGCGGCATTGGCTGAAACGATGGAACAAATAAAAACGGGCAACTTGGATAATCAAGTGCCCAGTTTTATACATGATTGGTGCGCCCGACAGGAGTCGAACCTGTGACCCTTGGCTTCGGAAACCAATACTCTATCCAGCTGAGCTACGGGCGCATATTAAAGGATGTTGAAGGCGCGCATTCTACCCCAGAATGTTCCATAAGCGATTCGATGAAAGCTTCGCTCGACCTCTATTCAGTGGTGACCAGCAAGAAAGAATAGTGCAAACCGATAAATCCAGCCCAAGCAGCTTAGTCGCCGAATCGCCGATTTCTCAGCAACTATTCCATTCCCAAATAAGGGGCTCTGACATTTCAGCGCGTTGCCGAGTCGGGGCGCAATTCAATCGGACTAATGTCCGAAATAGCGGTAACGACTGCGACGAGTCCTTGCTCAAGCCTTCTAAGCCACAATGGGATTGGTGCCGGCGGCGCGCTCAGTTTGAATCTGCCTGGTCACGCTTGGATACGACGCCACAAACGCCTGGTTCGAAGCACTGAGGCCCATGACATTTTGCAACAGCCAATATCCAAAAACTAATGTATTATCGCCCCCCCGACTTTAATCGGGATTACATGTTTCATGATAGAGCTTTACTTCTTCCATTCGCAATAAATACAATAAACAAAAAATCATAAAAGGAGAGTGTCATGTCAAACCGCAAGTCAAATTCCTATAATCTTGAACGCCGCAACTTTCTTCGCACCGGTCTGACCGTTGCAGGTGCGCTGGCTCTGCCAACTGGATTCGCAAGCCGAGCCTTCGCAGCGGAACATCCGTCTATTGGTACCTATCCGGCCGGCTCTTCCGGCGACTCCGTATTCATCGGTATTACCGTGCCCCGCACCGGCGGTTATGCACTGCAGGGCGAGGATGAACTCAAAGGATATCTGCTGGCTATTGAGCACATCAATGAAGGCAATCCGCTGATCAAAAAGATTTCACCAAAGTCCAAGAAGGGTGTGCTCGGCAAGAAGGTCACCTACGGTGTTGCCGACTCTGCCGCCAAGCCGAATGATGCGGTGCAGGCCCAGCAGCGCTTCATTAGCGAGGACAAGGCGATATTGATGACCGGCGCCACTTCTAGTGCGGTCGCAGTGGCGCTCAACAAGCTCGCACAGCGCGAAAAGGTGCTGTACGTTTCGGGTATCTCCGGTTCCAATGACACCACCGGCAAGGATTGCGTACGCTATGGTTTCCGCCAGTGTTTCTACGGCCAGACCGCGGCTGCCGCGCTTGGCCCCGTCCTGGTTAAGACATTCGGCAAAAACAAGAAAGTTGCCTATATGACGCCCGACTACACCTACGGGCACACTGTCACCAAATCGTTCCAGGACTATCTCGCCACGGCAGGATGGACGACGGCTACCGATCAGGTTTCGCCGCTCGGTTCG
>Ga0307375_10005321_pt1 | contig 12091 bp, 4 predicted proteins | sample TR1MG_FD_202531 | JGI IMG/M metagenome (GOLD analysis project Ga0307375, IMG submission 202531) | Soil microbial communities from Risofladan, Vaasa, Finland - TR-1 | ecosystem: Environmental > Terrestrial > Soil > Coastal area > Acid sulfate soil | place: Finland: Risofladan, Vaasa | collected... | reverse complement strand
GTTAATTAAAAGTTAATCAATTATAAGGAGTACGTATTCCGGTCAAAACAGCCACCGCAAATTACTCGAAAGCAGCCACTGGCAATTATCAAAATCTAAGTTAGTTGACAGGCAGCAATCGACACATAGCAGACATGGTGTTGAGAATAAACTTGTTTGCGAAGATGTCGCTTATCGACCCATAAGAGACATACGACCATATAAATTAACTGCCCGAAACCGGTCATTCACGAAGTTCAGCATCAACATGGTTACTCAGAACTTGAATTGCCCTCGCCAAGCAGCTTCAAGCAGGCATCGACAATCTTAGCGTCATACAGGGTACCCCTGTTTTTCTCCATTATTGTTTGTCGTCCAGCGTAAGCGGAGCCAGGAATCTTGTTTCGAAGCTATTATCCATCAGTGCGCCTTTTATCCTTCCGTCTGGAAACTTCTGCGCGACCGTTTTCCGTGCGATCGGGAACATCTTCTTCATGCACCGACGAGACCACGACGCGATCCCGACCCGTCTCCTTGGCCTGGTACATCGCAGCATCCACGGCACGGATCAAACTGTCCATCGTTTTGCCATTCTCCGGGAAGGCCGCCACGCCGAAGGAGGCGGTCACCTGGATAATGGCTGCTCCCAGCGTTATCCGTTTTGCCGCAAGCTCCGTACGCAATTGTTCGGCACGTTGATACGCGACAGCAGGGGGCATGTCAGGAAGAAACATCACAAACTCCTCACCGCCGAAGCGACAAACGATATCGCTGCCGCGCGCATGTTTTTTCAACAGTTCGGCAAACACGCGCAATACCTCATCGCCTGCCAAATGGCCGTGTGTGTCGTTGACGAGCTTGAAATGATCGAGGTCGCACATCACGATTCCGACCGGCAGGTTGTTGCGCTCCGCGCGATCCAGTTCGCGTTTTATCGTTTCGTCGAGATAGCGACGATTGAAGAGACCTGTCAGCGGATCACGCAGGGCTTGATCGCGGAGTTGCTCATGCAATTTCTGCACTTGCGCCTCGGCAAGTTTGCGCTCTGTTATATCGCGCATGATGCCCACCGCATGCCAGCGCTCATTTAGCTTGATTCCAGAGATCGACAACTCGACAGATAATTCAGATCCATCCTTACGCAACGCCTCCACCTCAAGTGTCTTGCCTATTACAGCGCCTGTGCCAGTTTCTTGAAACAAGGCAAAACCTTTCTTGAAATCCGCATGGTAGCGGGATGGGGCGAGCAGCTCATGTGCATCGCGTCCGATTGCATCCTTCTCGCTAAAACCCAATATACGCTCTGCGGCCGGGTTCCAGCTAACAATCAACCCCTCATCGTCGATCAACAATATTGCATCCTGTGCGGCTGTCGTAACTGCACGGAACTCGGCCTCGCTTTTGATGAGACTCTGCTCGGCGAGCTTGCGTTCGGTGATGTCGCGCACGATGCTCAGCAAGTAGGGTTTGTCGATTTCGAGTAGTTTCGCGCTGACTTCTACCGGGAAGGTAGTATCGTCCTTGCGTCGGTGTACGCTTTCGAATCGCGCCTCTCCATTTTCCAGGATTTGTGCCTGGAACTCTTTAACCTGCTCCGCAGTAAATCCCACGTCAATGTCAGATACCCTCATGGACAGCAGTTCTTCCCGGCTGTAGCCCAATTCGCGACATCCCGTTTCGTTTATGTCCAGAAGACGCAGTGTGGCAGGATCCATCACTTCGACCGCATCACTGGAATTGTCGATGAGGGTTCGAAACAGCTGGAGTTCTATTTCGGACTGCTTGTGCTCTGTGATATCAAAGATCACGCCGTCGATATAAAGTGGTGCGCCGTCCGTCCCGTAAACTGGCATGCCGTGTTCTGTCATCCAGCGTATGCCGCCGTTCTTGTGCTTCAGCCGATACTCCACTGTGAAGGCACGTTTCCCTGCAATCGCGCGCTTGACTTCAGCCTCCACGCCGGGACGGTCCTCGTCCAGGATCAGCGGTTCGATCGAGCATACCGCGCCGGTTGTCAATTCATCCGCTGCGTAGCCTGTGATTTGAACGGGCATTTCATTATAGAACTGCATCCGCGCGCCTTCGCGGACGAACACCCGGTAGACCATGCCGGGCAGGTTCTGCGACAAGGTACGATAGGCGAGTTCGCTTTCACGCAGCTCGATTTCCATCTGCTTGCGTTCGGTGACGTCGGTACCAAAGCCGATAATATTTATCCCGAGCTTGGTTTCGATTCGGTTTGCCGTCAGCAGGTAATCGCGAACGCCTTCTGCCAAGACGAGGCGGGCTTCCAACGTAGCCGAGCCGGTTTCAAAGGCTTGCTGGATCGCCTGGATGGCGCGCGGCGTGTCATCCTCGTGATTAATTGACAATACGTTGATCCCCGACATTTCTTCCGGCGACAATCCAAGCAGCACCTCAAACTGCTTGTTCCATTGCAGCAGGCCGCCATCATGATCAAGCCGAAAGAAGATACCCGGAAGACTCTGGACCAGTTTGTTTGAGAAATTCCTTTCGTCCACGACCGTCTGTTCGGCCTGTTTGCGTTCGGTGATGTCGCGATCTATGCCGCGGTAGCCGCAGAGTTTTCCATCAATATCTGTGACTGGAGTGCCTCTGCTTTCAAGCACGACTAGATGTCCATCTTTATGCCTGCTGGTGTGTTCAATGTTTGTGATGGCTTGTTGCGATGCGACCAGCGGAGCAAACAGACCCGCTACCCGTTTGGCCTCCTCTGGTGCCATCAGATCGAAAGGTTTTTTTCCGATCAACTCTTCGGGCTGGTAACCGATGATGGCGAACGCTCTTGGACTCACATAGGTATAAACCGCGTTTTCATCAACTTCCCAAACCCAGTCGAGGGTGGTTTCGATCAGGTTGCGGTAGCGGCTCTCGCTGATACTCAATAACTGCTCTGCCTGCTTGCGTTCGGTGATGTCGGTACCAATACCGACCAGATGCTTGCCCTTAGCTGTGTCGGCACTGGTAGCGTTGAACACATAGTCCCGGATGCCCATCTTTGTGATGAGGCGCGCATCAATGCTCGCCGCACCCTGCTCAAAAGCTTTCTGGATTTTTTGGGCGACCGTCGGACGATCCGCCTCGTGAATGACGTCCAGAGCATTAGTTACCGCCAACTCTGCGTCGGAAAGCCCCAGTATCTCTTGCATCTTTTTATTCCAGCGGATAAACATCCCGGTCTGGTCAAGCACGTAGAATACGTCCGGCTGGCTTGCGATCAATGTGTCTGAGAAATTCCTTTCGTCCATGATCGTCTGCTCGGCCTGCTTGCGCTGCGTGATGTCGCGCTCAGTGCCGAAATACCCGTTAAAAGTTCCATCATCGGTAAATAAGGGTACTGCGCTGGTTTCAAGAATCACTTTATAGCCATCCTTGTGCAGGTTTATATTTTCCAGAAAAGAAATAGGTTTTTGCTTACTGACGATGTCCTGAAAAATTTCGGCAACACGGGCAGCTTCTTCTGGAGGCATGAAATCAAAAGGGGTTTTACCAACGACTTCTTCCGGGTTATAACCCAGGAGATCCTGAATCTTCGCGCCAGCATAAACATAGGTGCCATGCTCATCGACTTGCCAGGCCCAGTCGGTTGTTAATTCGGTAAGATTGCGTAAACGCTGCTCACTTTCCAAAAGCTTCAGTTCCATGCGTTTGGATTCGGTGATGTCTTCGTAAACACCCAGCATACCTATCACCTCATTGGATGCATTGTGCAAAGGCACCTTGGATGTTCGTAACCAGATTTGCTCACCCGAGGGGGTTGTCTGTGGTTCGTCATAGGAAAGTTTTGGCGTATCCGTGTCCATCACCCGCTGGTCATCGGCGCGATAGAGTTCAGCATGTTCCTTCCAGCCCATCTGGGAATCGTTCTTGCCCAGCATCTCATCCGGGGAGTTTCCCCCGGCATCCCTGGCAAATGCCGTGTTGCAACCGAGGTAATTCAATGCGCGATCTTTCCAGAAAACGCGCATGGGAATAGTCTCGATAATCTGGCTGGTAATTGTCTGTTGCTTGCGGAGATGTTCTTCAGCCAGCTTGCGCTCGGTGATATCCTGCAACGTCCCCACCATGCTGATGGGCTGTCCGTCATCTCCTTGCATCACTTCGGCCTGCGCATGCACATAACGTAGCGTGCCGTCCGACTGCAGGATGCGGTGATCTATACTGTATGTGTGCTGCCGCGCCAAAGCCTCGCGCACGGTGTCGTCCACCAACTGGCGGTCTTCCGGGTGCACCGCGTTCAGAAATGCCTCATAGTTCGCGCCGAACTGTTGCGGTGCGAGACCGAAGATACGATACATTTCATCCGACCAGTTCAGCGTATTATTGATTAAATCCCATTCCCAGTTGCCGAGATGGGCGATGCGCTGTGCGTCCATAAGGCTGGCGGTTCGCTGGGCCATCTCCTGTTCCAGGTGTGCGCGGTGCTGTTCCAGTCCTTCCTGAGTTTCCAGTAGTTGCTGCGCCTTTTCTGCCAATGCCTGATTCATTTTCAGGATTTCTTCTTCCGCCTGCTTGCGCTCGGTGATGTCGCGCACGCGCAGCACGGCACCGATGATTTCCCCTGCTGCCCCCCGTAATGGCGCCATGACGGACTCGAAGAATCGCTCCTTATCCTCTCCGGGGATGCAGTACGCGACCTCCCTGGGGCCGATGGCTTTCCCTTCAAGGCCTTCCCTGATCCTGTCGCCTTCGCCCGTTTCCTTCATGAACGGAATATCAGCCAGATACTGTCCGATTTCCTGTTCCCGGCTTTTGCCGCACATCTGCTCCATGAGCAGATTCCATTCCGTGATCCTGAGATCGAGATCCACGGCGAGAATACCATCCGGGCTCGATCGGATCAGCGTGTTAGCGTACTCGAGCGCCTGCACAAGCCTCGGATCTTCACTGCCCTTGCGTTTATCGGTCATTCGATCTACTCCTTCAGCCACTCCCGCGCCTCGTCTTCTGAAGTAAAGAGCAGGGTCGGCCCATAAGAAGGAAGAAAAAAATAACCGGGCCTGCAATTGAAATCGGTTTCATTTTTACTCCTTTTTGTCCGGCGTAAGCGGAGCCAGAAATCTGGCTTCAAAAATTTCCACCGGTACCGGCTTGCTGAACAGAAAGCCCTGCATCTCGTCGCAGTTGAGCGACAGGAGCTGGCGCATTTGATGCTCGGTTTCAACACCCTCAGCGACTACCTTGAGGTTCAGTGCGTGTGCCATCACGATGATGGTGGTCACAAGGGCCAACCCATCCGGCTTATCCATTTCAATGACAAAGGAGCGATCGATCTTCAGCGTATCCACCGGCAGTTTGGCCAGATAATTGAGCGAAGAGAAGCCGGTGCCAAAATCGTCGATGGCTATGGTGATGCCCATGGCGCGGATCGCTTTCAGCGTATCAATACTATATTGGACGTCCTCCATGATCAGACTCTCGGTGATCTCCAGCTCAAGTCCGGCCGCCGCTTGTGAATCAATGGAGAGCTTATCCTTGATCTCGGCGACAAACCCGGGATTGCGCAACTGCATCGGCGAAACGTTCACCGCGATGCGCATGACCGGCAGGCCGGCAGCGCGCCAGCGCTGGTAATCAGACATGGCTTTGCGCAACGCCCAGCGCCCGACCTCGTAGATCAAACCGGTTTCTTCCAGGATCGGGATGAACAGACCCGGTGGTACCAGGCCGGTGCGTGGGTCGTTCCAGCGGATCAACACCTCGGCGCTGGTGACCTTGCCGCTCACTAGATTCACCTTGGGTTGGTAATGCAGCACAAATTCTTCGTTGTCGATCGCCTCGCGCAGCTGATTTTCCAGCGCAAGTTTGTCGGCCACTGCTGCTGACATTTTTTGCGTGTAAAACAGATATCGATAACCGCTCGTCTTGGCCTTTTTGAGTGCAGCCTCGGCATTGTTGAACAGTGCTTCAATGTTGGCACCATCATCCGGAAATACCGCGATACCGACCTTGATGCCGATTCGGAATGTGGTGTCTTTCAGGCGGAACGAATGTTCCATAAAACTGGTCAACAGGTTCTCAACCAGTTTGGCCAGGTTGCCATCTGTTTTTACTTCCGGCACCACGAACGCAAAATGGTCTGCGTCGATCCGCGCCAGCATCTTGGCATCCCGCGTGAATTGAGTCAGCCACTCCGCCATCTGCTTCAACAGGGAATCACCTGCCGCCCGACCGAGGCTGTCGTTGATGTTCTTGAATCGCTCCAGGTCGATCAGGCCTATCGCAAGCTTGTGCCCGCCGCTGATTGCACTGTGTATATATTGTGCTGCCCGATCAAAAAACAGGCTGCGGTTCGCGAGACCGGTAAGTTCATCGTAATAGGCGAGGAAATTGAGTCGCTCCTGTTTTTCGATGTGATCGACCGCATACGAGATGTCGCCGGCGAGTTCGTTCAACAACTTCATCTCATCTTCGTGGAAAAAATCAATCTCGCTGGCGTAAAGCGTAAGTACGCCTACTGCTTCACCCGATATGATCAGCGGCAATACCGCCATCGAGTTTATCCCCGCCTCGACATAATGCTTGCCGAATAAAAGCCTGGGATCGTGTTGCGTATCGTTCGATATGATGGCTTTTTTCTCGGTGATTGTCCGCACGACCATGGTCTTTTGCATACCGTCACTGGATGACATGACGTCTTTTATATCTGCCAGAAGCTCGTCGCCCTTTCCTGCCGAAATGACCGTGACCGGCAGCATCGTGCTTGGATCTACGATCACCAGCAAGGCCATGCGGAACCCGCCTTCCCCAACCGCGATGTTGCATGCTTCCCTGAACAACTCTTCACGGTCAGTCACGCGCACGATCAGCGTATTGATACCGCTCAGTATCGAGAGCACCCGGTTAAGATATTTGATATTGGCTTCCGTTTTTTTGCGCTCGGTGATGTCTTGAAATGACCAGATACGCCCGTAGGAATCACCGTCGCCATTGAGCACCGGTGCCGAATAACGGTAGAAGAAGGAGCCGTCCTTCAGAGCAATTTCATCCTGCGATGTCTTCTCCGGATGTTCATAAAGGTAGCGCACCTTGTCGCCAAACTGTTTGGCATCTACGACCTGATTTATAATGTACTGCAGTTGCAATTTATCATCGGGGTTCGCCCCGATATCTTCCGGTATCTTCCACAGGTCGAACATCCGCCGGTTCTGCAGGATCTTATTGCCTTGAGCATCAACGACAAGAATGCCGTCTACCGACGTTTTCACCAGAGCCTCGAAAAAGGCCGTTCTCCAGCGCATATCTTTTTCCGCCAGTTTGCTGTCAGTGATATCTTCACCGATGCTTGCCGCTCCGATCACCTCGCCGGTAACCGAGCGCAACAAGGAATTATTCCAGCGTACGAGCCGGCGCTCACCCGAACGGGTGACGATATCGTTCTCGTGATGCATAGCCTCGGCCTGGTTGTCGAGCACTGCCGCAAAAAAATCGCCTTTCAAATCGTGAAGTTCGGGCGGCACAAAAAGATCCCACCAGTTCTTTCCGATAACTTCCTCACGCTTCCAACCGGTCATGCGCAGCAGGTAATCGTTGCAATAAGTGATCCGCGCCTCTCTATCCAGCATCATCGATAACAGTTCTACATTATTCAGCAGGTCGGAGAAGCGCCGCTCGCTTTCGAGTAATTTGAGCTCTGCATGTTTGCGCTCGGTGATGTCACGCACGATGCTCAGCAAATAGGGCTTGTCGAGATGGACCAGTTTCGTACTGACTTCCACCGGAAACGTCGAGCCGTCCTTGCGCCGGTGTACACTTTCAAATCTCGCCTCTCCAGTTTGGCGGATCTGCGCATCAATCCCTTTATAATCGTCCGCAGTAAATCCCGAGTCGATGTTCATAATGTTCATGGACAGCAGTTCTTCACGGCTGTAACCCAATTTACGGCATTTCGTTTCGTTTACATCCAGTAAACGTTTGCTGACAGGATCGACCACTTCGATGGCATCGCTGGAATCGTCGAGCAGGGTGCGAAACAGCCTTAAATGTTTTTCGGCTTGCTTGACTTCAGTGATGTCGCGTCCATAAATGTTGACATACTGCTCAGCAAGGATGGGTGTCAAGAAACACGAGAATATCCGCCCGTCGCACTCAATTTCCACTTCATTTGTTTTGCCGGATTCAAAAGTAACCGCAATGGATTTCCGCCAGTCATTTGATACTTTCTGGCCGACATCAAGTCCCCATGCAGTCAAAATTGGCGCGGCTGAATGGTTGGCATAAAGAATGGTGCCATTACGCCGAATACGTAATACAGGATTGGGGTTTTCTGCGGCGAATTTGGAAATGCTCCGAATTTCTTCTTCCGCCAGTTTACGTTCGGTGATGTCGGTCAGAGTAACCACGCTGCCGAGTAGTTTATCTCTTGTACCATTCAGGTGACCCACACTGACCAGAAGATCGAAATCCAGCCCGTTGCGTTCCAGCCTCACCTCCACCGACAGGTTATGATTCGTGTCGATGGCGCCGACCAAATGAAACGCACTACCATCCGGCTGGCGCAGGGGAAAGGCATGCTCAAACAATTGCCCGATCGGATTGTTGCCGTAGAGCGCTTGCGCCTGTTTGCTGGCGCGAATGATCCGCCCGGTCTCGTCGCAGATCACGATCGCGTCAGCGGCCTGTTCCAGAATCGCGTTCGAAAGTTTTTCTGCGGCGAGGATCGCCTTATTGCGTTTCTGTTCCGTCAGGTCGGTTGCAACCATGCATACGGAATCAATCTTACCCAGAGCAAGCCGGCTCACCGACAGATAGACTGGCACCTGTGTTCCATCGGCAGCAGCAAGATTCTGTTCCTCGTGGTAGTTGTCGATAGCCTCTTTTTGCAGCAGTGCCTGAATGACCTGCCGACTTTCCGGGGTAAACCAGTTGTGTATCTCAGAGCCGATCACTTTTTCGAGCGGCGTTCTGAGCATCCCGGCAAAGCGCTGATTGGCGTACAGTATCAGTCCCTCCGGTGTCAGGGTGAGCGCCCCCTCGCTCATGTTCTCGATCAGTGTCCGGTAGGATTGATCCGTGCCCGCGAGGGTAAATAGTTGCGCACCGTCTGCGCCCGAGACAAACATCGCATCCGCTTCACCGCTGAGAATTTCGCGCAGCGTCGCTTCAGCCTTTTCAAGCCGGGCATGCAGATCCCGGTTTTCTGCGTCAAGCTGCTGGGTGATGGGCTGGTTTGGCATTACGTTTTCTTTCGTATATCCAGCCCTACCAGCACGCGCTCGGTGTTCGACAAATCACCGATAATCCGGCGCAATGGAAGCGGAAGTTTCCTGATCAGTGTCGGTATGGCAATGATCTGCTCGCCCTCGGCAAGCTGTGGTTGCTGGTACAGATCAATTACGTCCAGTTGATAGCGCCCTTGCAAGTTTTCCTCGCAGATTTTCTTGATATTGGCGATAGCGGCTGCGGATTTTGGCGATAGTCCGGCAACATACAGCTTCAGAATATAATGATTGGAAGCTTGCTTTTTGCGCGGCACGCTTTTGACTTTTGGCTTCGCGGGACGGGAGGAATTCGTTGTCATTTCGAGTTCCTTTTTTGTTTGTTCGGTTTTGCATCCACCTTGCGGCTCAGCCCCATGTCCACACGTCCCTGTGCCAGTTGTGCTTTCTCGGCTGTTTCCTGGCCGATGATTTTCAACGATGCGACCTCTTGCAGCGCAAACTCGGCACGCAGCATGGCGATCTGTGCTTCCAGTGTTGTACGTTTGCGTTCCAACTCGATCCGCCGCAGTTCAACTTCCTGGTTGCGTACTAATAGCGTGGCTTCATTTTCCGCCTCTTTCGTCAGCCGCGCCGAGCCGGTCAGCACACCCTCCGGTCCGACGTATACATCGCGCAATTCCACGCCGTGATCGGTCAGCAGGAACTCGCGTATCTGGTTCGAGTGCGACATGCCGCGCGATTTCAGGATGGACAGGCAGCGATTGCGTTCGCCGCCGCTGTCGATATCGCGCAGCAACAGCCAGGTGTCGATCACGGATGAAATGGCAACCTCGGTTTGTTCGACGGGGCTGCCGCTCTGCGCCAGATTGGTGAACAAGCCGGTGATCTGCCTTGTTTTCAGAAAATCCACCAGCCGCAACAACATCGATTTGACTTCGATCTCATTGTCCCCGATGACGTAACTGTTCAGCGGATCCAGGATCACCACCTGCGGTTTGAACTCAATGATCAATTTGTGCTTCATGGCCAGGTGTGTTTCCAGGCCCGCAGACGAGGGGCGGTTCGCCTGAATCTGCAACAGACCTTTCTTGACCCACTGTTGCAGGTCGATGCCGATCGAATGCATGTTGCGCATGATCTGGCTGGGGGATTCCTCAAAGGAAAAGTACAACACGCGTTCGCCGCGACGGCAGGCAGCGTTGGCAAAGTGTGCTGCAAGACTGCTCTTGCCGGTGCCCGCCGTGCCGGAGACCAGCACGCTGCTGCCGCGGTAATACCCGGCGCCGCCCAGCATCGCGTCGAGACGCGCAACACCGCTTGAAATACGTTCGCTGGAGGCTTTATGTTCCAGACCCAGCGATGTGACCGGCAGCACTGAAATGCCGTCTTCGTCGATCAGGAACGGATATTCGTTGGTGCCATGGGTCGATCCACGATACTTCACTATGCGCAAACGCCGCGACGAGGTCTGTTCGCTGACACGATGGTCGAGCACGATCACGCAATCGGAGACATATTCTTCCAAGCCCTGGCGCGTCAGTGTTTCATTGCCGCGTTCTCCGGTAATGATGGCCGTCACACCTTTGTCTTTCAGCCAGCGAAACAGGCGGCGCAGCTCGGCGCGCAGGATGAGCGGATTGGGCAAGCCGGCGAACAGTGACTCGATGGTATCCAGCACAACGCGTTTGGCACCGATGGATGCTATGGCCGCCCCCAAGCGGATGAACAAGCCCTCCAGGTCGTATTCGCCGCTCTGTTCGATCTCGCTGCGCTCGATATAGACAAAATCCAGCACGATCTTTTTGCGCGCAATCAGGTCTTTCAAATCGAAACCGAGCGAGGCAACGTTCTGGGTCAGGTCTTTGGTGTTCTCTTCGAAAGCCATGAACACGCCCGGCTCGTCGAACTCTGTCACACCTTTCACCAGAAACTCCATCGCAAGCAGCGTCTTTCCGCAACCTGCTCCGCCGCACACCAGTGTCGGCCTGCCTCTGGGCAATCCGCCGCTGGTGATCTCATCCAGCCCGTTAATGCCGGTTGGCGCTTTGGGTAGTTGCGGCCTGGCTTTTGGTATTGACTTGGCCCTGGATGATAGTTTTGATTTTTGCGCCTGCTTGATAGTGGTCATGATTTATGCCCCTATTGGGTCTTGCGATTCAGCACTCGGGAGCCCGGTTGCTGCCCAGCATGTACCCGGCAACTGTGAGAGCGTACACCTGGCAAATCGCCGGTGGCGGTGGTACAAATCGGTGTTGAACCAACGAAGAACGGGATGATTTCATTTCTTCCCTTTCTGCTAAGACCAATGCAGAATGCTTGCTCAATTCTGCAATTGCAATGACAGGCTGCGGCGCATACTCTGCAAATCATGATCCGGATCGCGCACAGACTAGTAATACATACCGTAATGTATACACGCTCTGACCAGTCTACGCTCGTTTATCCGGGCTGTGTGTGCGGTAGCGCACATTTCCGGTCGCTTGCTCGACGGCGGGAAAGCGCGCAAATCTGGTGCGGTATATATTTTCTGGGTGATTTGTGGGAAGCACGGTGCAATCCCCAATAAAAAAGGCGACCATCCGGCCGCCTTGTTATTTTCATCATAGCCAACACGCCCCCCTTCAATTACGTTAGCAAACATTGAATAAATTGAAAGTGTTGGAGAACAACCCAAACGACTGCTTTTGGCACGGAGCCGAACTTCACGTGGACAATTTTCCATCCGTAAAGCAGCCACTGACGAACGACCGCTCTTGGCCGGTTGCCGACCTTATCGCTCACATACTTACACATAGCTTTAACGTCTGCAAATGGCACATTAGAGACGGTCAACTTACCTCAAATTTGATAATTGCCACTGTCTGCTTTCGTGTACATTTTCATGGCTGGTTTCGATAATTATGTGTGGGCACATTGATGAGCAATACGCA
>Ga0307375_10005319_pt1 | contig 12093 bp, 9 predicted proteins | sample TR1MG_FD_202531 | JGI IMG/M metagenome (GOLD analysis project Ga0307375, IMG submission 202531) | Soil microbial communities from Risofladan, Vaasa, Finland - TR-1 | ecosystem: Environmental > Terrestrial > Soil > Coastal area > Acid sulfate soil | place: Finland: Risofladan, Vaasa | collected... | reverse complement strand
GGGTGGAATTCCGCCTACTTGAAACATTTCTAAATACCATCCCAGGCTATTGGGGGCGATCCCTGTTTCTTTTGCCCGTTTTATCAATAATTCCGGATCAGTAATTCTTTTACCCCCTGAAGTTAATTCAAGTCCATCTGGACCAGGCGAAAGCAGGTCTAATTTACGTGTGAATTCGGGTTTCGTTTCATGGGGGCCATAATAAAATGTAACAGCTGTAAGAGGAAATTCCGTGATAAAAAAATGTGTATCAAAATTTTCACGTACCGCCCGTTCCGCTTCTGAAGAGAGGTCTTCATTAAGACTCACTTCAAATCCCTTCCTTTTGGCAATTTCAATTGCTTCTTGAAATGTGATTCTGGGAAAGGGCGCTTTAGGTATTTTCAGATCAGCTATATTATATAAAAGTAAATCTTTTTGACAATTTTTCTTTACATTTTCATAAATAGAAATGAGTAGATCTTCTTGAATTTTTATAATATCCTCATCAGTCGCAAAAGCAACTTCAACGTCGATTCCCCAGGATTCTGAGAGGTGGCGCCTAGTTCGCGACTTTTCCGCTCGAAAGAAGGGTGCTATTTCGAACACTCGCTCAAACGCTTGAATACCTACTTGCTTATAAAATTGGGGGCTTTGTGCTAAATATGCCTCTTTCCCAAAGTAATACAATGGAAAAAGGGTAGCTCCTCCTTCTGCGCCTGCTGAAATAATTTTTGGTGTATGTATTTCTACAAATTTATTTTTTTGAAACCAGTCCCGCGCCCCTTGCACACATGCGGAACGAACTTTAAAAATGGCGCGGGTCTTTGGGGATCGTATATCTAAATACCGATACTTAAGGCGGGTATCGAAATTAGCGCTAGTTTTTTGTTCCACCACACTAAAAGGTAAAGGTGAAGAGGCTTTTGCGATTATTTCACAAGATTTAAATTCAATCTCAACGCCATCCGGCGCTTTTTCGTTATGTCGTACTATTCCAATAATTTGTACAACGTATTCCTGTTTAATTTCATCTATCATTTCCCATAATGAATGATTTTTGGGCGAAACCAAAACGATTTGTGCCAAGCCTTCACTATCTCGTAACACCCAAAATCGAATTTTACCGAGATCCCGAATTTGATGGATCCATCCCTTCAATAGGACTTCCGTCCCTTCCGCAATATTCGGTAGATCCGTTGTGAAGACTCGATCCAGCAAGCATGAAACCTCTTTTGTTTTGTTGTTACAAAACAAGAAATAAATTCTTAAATCTTTCTTCTTTCTTCATATTGAGGTAATTTTTACTCCTATTTTTAAATAAAAAGATCCCTTCTATAAAAGTTGAGGGAAAAGATGTCCGAAGATATAAAGCCCGAAAAAAAGATGCGTGTCCAGCTGCGAGGAATGACCTGCGCTTCCTGCGCACTCAAAATAGAGAACAGTCTAAATAAATTACCGGGTGTAAAGAAAGCAACGGTGAATTTTAATCTAGAAAACGCCTACATCGAATATGATCCTAAAAAAACTGGGTTCAAGAATTTTAATGCTGCCATTGAAGATATCGGCTACAAATCCAATCTTTCACGTATTGAATTAGAAATTTCTTTGTTGGATTCGTTAGAAGATGCCCAAATGATTCAAAATTTTCTCGCACGCCAAGAAGGTATTTATAATGCGTATGTAAACTTATCAGCTAAAGTGGCAAATATTGAGTATAACTCAGAGGAAATAGAATCCAAAGTAATCATTCAACATATTAAAAGATTAGGATTTGAAGCAATTGAGCGTGTGAGTGCCATTGATTCGGAGCAATTAGAGCGGGAAAAAGAAATTAAAAAACAAAAGTTTAAATTTCTTTTCGCTTTAATCCTTACCATTCCTATTGTTACTTTAAGCATGTGGCCTACTCTAAATACGCTGAATGAAATAAGGTTATTACTCTTTTTCTTAACCATCCCAGTCATCGTTTATTCTGGGAATCAATTTTTCATTGGATCATACCGCGCCCTTCGTAATAAAAGCGCTAATATGGATGTCCTAGTTGCATTGAGTGTTTCTGTATCATTCATCTATAGCACTCTGGTTACTTTTGGAGTAATTAGTGGAATGCATGTCTTCTATGAAGCAGCTGTAATGATTCTCACATTTATTCTCCTAGGAAAATATTTGGAGGCAATCGCCAAAGGCCGTACTTCAGAAGCAATTAAAAAGTTATTAGGGCTTCAGGCAAAAAGTGCCACGATTCTTCGCGATGGAAAGGAAATTGAAATTCCCATTGATGAAGTTCAAATTGGGGATACTGTGATAAGTAAGCCTGGTGAAAAAATTCCAGTTGATGGCGTCATAATCGATGGAAAAACAGGTATTGATGAATCCATGATCACTGGAGAAAGTCGGCTTGTTAAAAAGAGGGTAGGAGACTCTGTAATTGGGGCAACTATTAACAAAACTGGCCTTATTAAATTTGAAACAAAAAAGATTGGGAAAGATACAGTCCTTTCTCAAATAATAAAACTTGTTCAAGATGCCCAAAGCCAGAAAGCTCCAATTCAAAGATTGGCGGATCGCGTGGCGGGAATATTTGTCCCCATCGTCATCTTAGTCGCCATAGTTACCTTTATTTTATGGATCACCATTGGAGGACAACCTTTGGAAACTGCGTTATTAGCAATGACTTCCGTTATCGTAATTGCCTGTCCTTGTGCGATGGGTCTTGCAATCCCTACTGCAATCATGGTTGGCACTGGAAAAGGTGCTGAATCTGGCTTACTAATTAAAGGTGGCGAATCTCTTGAAGCCGCCTATAAACTCACCACCGTTGTTTTTGATAAGACGGGCACTCTCACAAAAGGAAAACCCGAGGTAACTGATATTATCAGCGATACTTTAAAAGATGAGGACATTTTACGATTGGCTGGAAGTGCTGAAAAGGGTTCGGATCATCCACTAGCAGATGCTATTATTTCAAGTGCCAATAAACGGGGCATTACATTGACGAGTCCTAAAGATTTTGAGGAAATCCCTGGAAATGGAATCGTGGCTAAAATCGATACTCAATTGGTATATTTAGGGAATCAGAAATTAATGGATACCCATAATATCCCGGTCGAGAAATACAATGCAAAAATCAATGATTTACAGGTTATGGGAAAAACAATCACATATCTAGCGGTAAATGGCCAAATAGAAGCCCTGCTGGGGATCGCAGATGCTATAAAGCCCAGCTCGCTCTCTGCTATTAAAGCCCTTCAGGAAAAAGGTCTCGAGGTCATCATGCTGACCGGTGACAATACGAAAACAGCTCATGCTATCGCTTCACAATTAAATATTAAAAATGTTATTTCTGAAATTCTCCCTCAAGACAAAGCGAATCAGATTAAAAAACTTCAAATGGAAGGCAAAAAAATCGTGGCTATGGTTGGAGACGGGATTAATGATGCACCTGCTCTTGCTCAAGCCGATGTTGGTATTGCCATCGGGTCTGGAACTGATGTCGCCATTGAGACAGGTGATATCGTGTTAATGCGGAATGATTTGAGAGATGTTGTTGCAGCAATCAATCTAAGTAAAAAGACTGTCTTCAAAATGAAAACCAATCTATTTTGGGCATTCATTTACAATATTTCAGGTATTCCTCTTGCTGCGGGTGTCCTCTTCCTCTTAACTGGCTTCTTTATTCCGCCAGGTCTAGCCGCTGCCTTCATGGCCATGAGTTCTGTTTCAGTAGTTACCAATTCCCTTTTACTGAAAAGTTATAATCCGAAAATGAAAGAACAGATTGAAGAAGATGCGCGGCTCGCAGGTGAAATCGCGATTGATCCTGTCTGCCATATGGAAGTTATTCCGGGTAAGAGCTTGGATTCGGAATATAAAGGTAAAACCTACTATTTCTGCAACCCAAACTGCAAAATCGAATTTGAACGAAATCCTTTAAAATATATCACTGAAACTGGCGAGATTCCCCCCGAACCACTGCCTGAAGAATTAAAGGAGACCCCTCCAAAAGAGGTTATTGAATTGACTGATAAAAAACCAAAATTGAAATGTAAATCTTGTAATACCACCCAGGAGGTCCCCATGCATTGCGGGAAACCTATGCATATTGAAAAAGTTGATGGTAAACCCATGCTAGTCTGTTGGATGGGTCCTGGGTGTGGAAAACAAGCAATTCCTACTCATCATAATGCTCCGATGGAATATGTTGAGTAGTCCCTCCTTTTTTTTAAGTATAATTCGCTTTGGACTGCAAGCTATTTTTATTTCAAAATGTGTAAAAAGGTCTTTCTCTTATTTTTATATACGAGTTATTTGATAGGTTATACTGCATAAAATTGATTTAGAGAATCGTGAACGAAATGGCTGAAACTGATGAAGATATTTACCGGAAACTCCAGAAACATCTCGACTCAATGCCCATCGGATTTCCTGCTACGGAAAATGGCGCGGAAATTCGGGTTTTAAAAGCTTTTTTCACACCTGAGGAAGCTAAATTTGCAACATTTCTAAGATTCTTTCCCGAAACTGCGAAAACTATTTGGCGGCGTATAAAGAAAACTATGGATCTTTCTTTAGAGGAAACCCAAGCAATGTTAAAATCTATGGATGATAAGGGTTTGCTCTTACACGACTCGGACCCTGAATCGGGGGAGACTCTTTATCTGAATGCACCCTTAGCAATCGGGTTTTACGAATTTTCAATCAATAACTTGGATAAGAAAAAGGTCGAAGCTATTGAAGGCTATTTTGAGACCTTTATGAAAGAATTCTTCTTGACGGGAATCCCACAAATGCGCACGATTCCCATTGATGCTGCGATCACGCCAGATATGGGCGTAATGGCATATGATGAAGTATGGAATATCTTTGACCAGATGAAAGGGCCATTCGCGGTAGCTCCATGCATCTGCGTGCAAGAAAGGGAAATCCTAGGTCGAAAATGCGAGCATGAGTTGACCGAACGATGTATGACGAATTCAAGGTGGTATATCAGACATGGTCATGCTCGTGAGATAACCAAAGAAGAAGCTAGATCAATATTGAAAAAAGCTCAAGAAGATGGTCTGGTAGTTCAACCAGGAAACTTCAAACGTTCCGACTTCTTTTGCTTATGTTGTGGCTGTTGCTGTGGCATTCTAACTAATCTGAAAAAACTGGAAAAACCAGCTCAGCTTGTTGCAACAAACCATTATTCAGAGGTAGACCCAAACAACTGCACTGCATGTGCCACCTGCATGGACCGATGCCCCATGGATGCAATTACGGTCGAAGATGTCGCAGTGGTTAATCGAGACCGATGCATTGGCTGCGGTGTATGCATCTCCACGTGCCCAGCAGATGCGATCCACCTTCGAAGGAAGGCCCAACTCATTGAACCTCCCGAAAACTTAATGGATATGTATAAAAAAATTATGACAAAAAAAACAGAACTTCGGAAAAGTGGGAAATGACTCAAGAACTAAAAGAACAAATTTTAGGAAATCTCGTCCAAGCTATCGAATTTCTTCGCGAATGTAAGGGAATCAGCGAATTAATTCCAGAGGTCCGCATGAATATTGCATATGCACTTCCAAATGCTAAATCAGTTGCAGATATTGCCGCAATTCCTGGAAGAATTACCACTTATAGCGGAACGATACATGTGTATTCATATCCTGCTTTTGGCGCTTCAGATCATTTAGCCCGGGCGCTTTTAGAAGTCCAAAAATATGATGCTTCAATTCGCGCTGTTATAAACTTTAAATACACTCCTGAATTCTACCACTGGCTTCAGACCTATTGCCAAGGTGAACATTTGACTATGGTACTTGTAGATCGCGCAGAAGAACCGCACGAAGCAAGCTCAATTGATGGGCAATCCATGCCATGGAAAATTAAAAAAGGCATCGGTTTAGCTCAGAATAAAGTCCCAGATATCATTGGTGAAAATGAGGCACTTGGAAAAGAGCCCCTTTTTAAATTATTTGGGCAATCGGCAACTGATGTCGCAAAAAAATTAGTAAAAATCGCCAATGCGTGGATTGAACGGATTTAAAAAATTATTATTTTTTTAATAATTTTAAGGTTATTTCGGCTGCCTTTTTCCCACTTATTAGCATGCCTCCGAAAATAGGTCCCATTCGTGGTCCACCTGATACCGCATTAGCTGCCATGCCCGCAACGACGAGTCCTGGATATACCTCTTTAGTTGTATCAATTAATATTTTTTCGCCAATCTCCGCCCACATCGACTTTTCTCCCATAATCTTTCCCGTTTCCGTATCAAGTTTAATCTTTAATTTACTTTCAGCAATATGGCATAAACTGCTTTCATGTCCGGTGGTATCAATTACAATTTTGGCACGAATGGTCATGGGATCAACGTGAAGCTTAGCCATTTCAACGGCTGACCAATTAATAACGACTCCGGTTATTCGATTTTCACGAAACATTACATCTTCAATTGAGATAAGGTTGAAAATTTTCCCACCACTGTCAATAACCCCTGCCGCTAATTTAGTTGCAGTTTCTACTGCATCAGCGGTGTAATAATCTTTTTGATACTCTATATTTTTAATCTTGAATTCGTCTAGAATTGCCTTTCCTTCTTTCTGGACCACAATTTTATTAAACATCATACCTCCACCCCAAATGCCTCCTCCAGTACTGAGTTTCCTTTCGAATATTGCTACTTTCACATTATTATCTGCAAGATACTTTGCCGCAACCATCCCCGCTGGTCCAGCTCCTGCAATTGCCACATCTAGTTCAGAATATTCAATTAATTCTTTCAGATATGTCTCTAGAATTGCTCTTGTTATTACAATCTCGTCTAATGGCACAGATCATTCACCTTACTAACCAATTAAAATCTTAGCATTTAAAATTTTTTGAGTATTTATTTGATTATTAGGCGATTATTTGAAGATTCTGACATTTAGCCTTTATCACTTGTCCCCCAATTTTGCAGATACGTTCCGCTATTTTAGAGATTCGTGTTTCCTGAAATCCTCGAACAAAGGTATTGAAAGTATCTTTGATAGGATCTTTCCATTTAGACGGAATTTGTTCTGCTCCAAATTGAACTCCTAGAATTGTTCCAACATTTCCGACATTGCAATCGGTATCCATCCCCATCAAAGCCGTTGTGCAAATACTCCTTTCGAAATCCCCTTTTCCATATAGTAATCCTAATGTAATGATTCCTGCATTTGGGAGCACATGAACTTCGTGAAATTTTGGTCCCTTTAAGGTTATTTTACGTTTAATGCTTTGTGATTGGTTCAGAAGAAGTCCGCGAATTTCTTTCCACATTTTCATCAACTTTCCGCGTGCATCCTTCCAATTGCTATATTCTTCAGCCCAGCTCATACAATTCTTTACAATTTTATAATAATAACTCTCCGATGGAATGAACTTTTCGACAACTTCTTGAATGATCTCTTTTAAATTCTGTTTAACAAACGAGAGAGCGATGATACACGCTACAAAGATCTCACCAAGCACTCCCTCTCCCGCATGACTGATGCTGGCATCTACTGCTGCATATTTTGCCGCTACTTCCGGACATCCGGGACAAATTAACCCCCAAATATCCGCACGCATTTGGGCTCCAATAAAATCATAATAAGGATTCTTATAGGTAGCTGTCTCTGGGGGGCTTAATTTTTTCCTTCGTAGGTTCCTGAGTGCCACTTCCTCCGCTGTATAATTCTGCCTATAAAGCCGATCCTGCCAATTCTTCGCCAATTGGTCTACTGTAAAATCAATTCCGTGCTGTTCTAAAGTTAATAATGCGACTATTTCATACATCTCATCATCATTAACTTCTTTCCCGGTAATTTCTTTGACATAATTGTTTAGCCTTGCATATTTTCGGCTAATCAAGAAATATGGACGAAACTCTAGTGGTGCCCCTAACTGACTACCAATACAACGTCCAAGCCACCCGCCATACACTCTATTATAATATCCTGCTTCGGTCAATTTCACTCTTATCATTCTCATATTCTAATTATAAATTAACGGGCAAATAATAATCCCTTCAGTCATTAAAAAACAATTTCTTTCAAAGGACAATTTTTAATCTAACAACTTTAAAAAATGGAAATATTTCATAGTTATAAAATAATCTCAAACTCAGTGTAGGAAGGTTTACAAAATATGACTCAAGCGAAATATAACTATGGAGACATTCCGGATTCACAACCATTAAAGCGATATTTTCCTTTAAATCGTACGCTCTGGATTATGTTTAGGCATTATGGCTGGGAACATATTCAAAAGGGTTTCGAGGCGGGAACCGAGTTTCTAGGGTACGAACTATTCAAGTATCGTCTGAATGAGGCAATCATTACTGCGCAAGATATTCTCAATGGCAAAATCCCTTCCCCTGAAAAAATTATCGCATTTACCTTATTTCCGCCCGGTGGGTTTATTCGTGCAGATCTCCAGCAAGGATCCATGAAGCTCCTCTATGGTGAATCTGTCGATGTGACTTACACGGGCATCAGGGATGACACGATGGAAACTGCCTTTATTCTAAATGGGCATCTGGAAAACGGTATCCCTGTTGATTGGTGGATGGTAGGTCCCGAAGACACCGATGTTTTAGACCGGAGGCATCATAAGTACGGGATTAAGCTACGGGATATTCCTAAAAAATTTAAAGGATTAGAGAATGCAGGCTGGAAAATACGTGATATATTAATGGATATAAGGAATGAAAGAACCCCTCAATGGGTTGATTCGACGTATCAAATAGGCGTTGGGTATGGTACAATGGTCCATTTAGCCTATGAGATGTCGAGCTATGAAGGGTTTGGCAAAATTTACGATATGCTCGCTGCAAAGCGTATTTATAAAATGCCTGATGTAGGGTTTACCTATATCCCTATGCCTCAACTGATTCAAATGATCTCCTTCATGCAACGGCCCTTCTTCATTTTACGAAGTATGGGTTTAAATACCGAACATAAATTATTCACCGCCTTCCTTGAGAAATTTGCTCAGGACTTCTTTAAGAAGGACTTTCCTGAAGACTGGAATATGGTATTTGTTCGCACATGGGAAGAGACAGGTATACCGTGGCCCATCCAAACATTAGGTTGTGACCTTCCCAATTATCGCGACGATAAACTTTTTGGCAAATCGGATTTTGAATGGAAATTCCCTCCCGGGAAATTTATTACGCTTGAAGATGTCGATATGACGTTGGAAGAAGCCTTTCAGGGTATCTTCTACGAGATTGACCATGCTACTGAGGTCGGAAGTGTCAATGTCAAGGATAGCATTATTTCCACTGGGGTTGGACGCGATACCAAATTCCATAAATAGTCTTGCCGAATTATACATTAATTTCCCTTCAATAAGGGGGTATCCTCTCTTTTATGGTTTTTAATTACATAAATTAGAATAAAGTTAATATTTTTTAATAATCTAAATTAATCGATAAAGATGGATAATTCTTCCAATAGCGATATGGGCTATATCTTTGAAATCCAAAAGATGAGCACGGAAGATGGACCGGGTATCCGAACAACTGTATTTTTTAAGCTCTGTCCCTTGCGATGCGTGTGGTGCCATAATCCCGAATCGATTTTTAGAGAACCTTCAATTCAATGGTTCGGATCGAAATGTATCGGCTGTAAAACCTGCATTCAAGTTTGCCCACAACACGCACTCACACTTGATAAAGCAGGTATTCATATCAACCGGTCGAAATGCCAGTGCTGTGGCACGTGTGTTGAAGAATGTCCCTCTACTGCGTTGAGGAAGCTCGGCGAGCATCGCAAATTAGAGGATCTATTCCATGAAGTTGCCAAAGATAAAATTTATTATGAGAAATCAAATGGAGGCATAACTGTCTCTGGTGGTGAACCAACATTACAACCAGATTTTCTCCAAAAATTTGTGATGAAATGTAAAGAGCAAGGATTTCATACGGCGCTGGATACATGTGGCTATGCTTCTCAAAATACCTATGAGAAATTACTCCCTTATCTCGATTTGGTTCTTTTTGATCTTAAAGAAATTGATCCCCAAAAGCATAAAGAATTCACAGGTGTCTCGAACGAAAAAATCCTTGCCAACGCAATTTGGCTAGCAGAAAAAATCGATAAATTAGGGAAGCAGCTATGGATTCGTACGCCGCTCATTCCAGGATACACCGCCTTTGAAGAAAATATTAGAGGTATCGGTAATTTCATAGTTGAAAAACTAGATAACAAAATTTCACGCTGGGATCTTCTTGCCTTTAACAACCTCTGCAGAGATAAATACGCCCGAATGGATCTGGAATGGGCTTGCAATGATTATGAATTGCTTACAAAGGAACAAATGGATTATTTCTATGAGATTGCCAAATCTACTGGCGTAGAAAATATACAATGGTCTGGGCTCATTAAAAAAAAGTAATAAGTTGAATTTTTTTGCTATTGTGGTCTCGATTTTCGAAATGTTAAATAGCTAAATACAATTGCCACTGCTCCAGTAATTGCCCCGATGATCCCAATTATTAAGGTAATATCAATAAAGAGCCCACCTGTAATAGATTTTACTTGTATTAATAAGGTAGAAGTGTAGTTGGCAGGGTTTCCATGATTCTCCACATATCGATAGGAAATAAGCCAGCCTGTGGTATTATCCCATCTTATATATTCAAAAATTTGAACATATGCCCCTAAATCATCTGTATCGTAATCCCAATGATGAATAAGTACTGCATCTACTTCATAAGTAATAGTATAATTTGTTATTGAATCAAGATTTTGAAGTTCAGCAGTCCAATCCACTCCAACATTATCTGTAGCATTAAATCCGATTGGAAGAAGCGGATGGAGTTCCCCCGCACTCATGATATTACGAAAATCATTGAAATTCCAGTCCCCTTCATCATCATCCAATGTAAATAAATCTACATCCAAACCGGAGGTTGTAGTTTTTTGACGTTTATAAAGGAGTTCTGTATAATTGTTCCCATCATTATCCCAGATATTTATGACCGAAAAAATCTGATCCCCATTATCTATCGTGAGGTCAATAGTTCCGTTATAAATGGTTTTGTAAGTATAAGTTTGAGTGGTACCTTGTGAGGTTCCCCAAATATTCACGAGTTCCGCTCTACTCGATGGAACAATTATAAATGGTACTAAAAATAAAATTAAGCAGATTATGCTTTTTATCTTCCATTTTTTCATTTTAATCATCCACAACCCATCTATATTCTGGAGGTTTTATCTTTTTGTATATAACGAGTGTAAAACACAAACCCACAATACCGACTGCTAATCCTAACCATCCAAAAATATCTTTAATGGAAATTGCAAAAGTGCCAGCAGAAGTTTGTGAATAAGGTTTAATTTTTGTTAAAATCGAAAAATCGAGGGGTGCTTCATAAGTTTGTTTATATTCTAGTGATTGTAACCAGCCAGTCGTTAAATCCCAGCGAATAGTACCTGTTTCATTATACATTGCTGAAAGAGTAGAATCCATTTGGTCAGTTGCATCATACTCGATAAGCGCATAAGATCCATAATGATATCCTGTATAACCAGTGTAAGTTGTATTTATCTGATCTAAGGCAAGAGTCCAATTAATTCCATAATAAAAAATAATTAAGAAGTAAGATGTCACTGGCAATACTAAAGAGCTTAATAATGTTACTCCTGTGCTAATGCTTTCGAGCAATGTGCTATCGTGCAATTGATCAAAAATTGCAGCTCGTGCTTGTAAATCAATAGCTAACCAACTGATTGCATTTAGCGTTTGAACTGAAAAAGTTACTGGAATGTTTGATAAGTCATTAAAGCCAATTTTCAAATCCGAATATCCATCAGGAATGATATCTATATCGGTCTCATTCAAAATTATATATTGGATGAGCGAATCATCCATTGTATCAAGAAGTTTTCCACTCAAATCCCGTCTTTCACGAAGTAATTGATAAGTTCGTACATCACCATTTTCAGTTCCCCACACGCTGGTCCATGCTTGATTAGTCTGTATAAAAATTGTCCAAACTAACGGTAATATCAGGAGTGTGAGAATAATTATGGATTTTCTTCTCATAAACTCGAAACCTCTTTGTTAATAACAATTTCATTCATGCAAATTTAAATTTTTTTAAAGTAGAAA
>Ga0307375_10005316_pt1 | contig 12096 bp, 8 predicted proteins | sample TR1MG_FD_202531 | JGI IMG/M metagenome (GOLD analysis project Ga0307375, IMG submission 202531) | Soil microbial communities from Risofladan, Vaasa, Finland - TR-1 | ecosystem: Environmental > Terrestrial > Soil > Coastal area > Acid sulfate soil | place: Finland: Risofladan, Vaasa | collected... | reverse complement strand
CGCATTAGCTTTCATTCGGTAGTATTTCCATTTGGAGGGATTCGTAAGGCATTGCCATTGGGGGGCAACCAATTTATTGCTGTTACAGAAAGTGGGTATGTCTTCCGGGCTGAATACGATGGGTCCGTAATCTGGGAATCAAAACTAGGATCTATGTGCCGGGATCTGGATATACACCCTGAGGTGGGCCGCTGTTTGGTCGCAACGGAGGAATGCGCAGCCGTCGAGGTTGATATGGAAACCGGCGCAGAATGCCATCGACTAGAGGTGGAGAGCCCGGTCTACTCTGTCTGCTACGACGATGAAGGAAATGCATACGTGGCGCGCAGGCTTTTGTCTTCAATCGATAATGGCGAATTAACCGCGAAGAGCCACATTCATATTTTTTCGCTCTCTGGTGACGTTACGCAACTCAAAAAGATAGAAGTCTTTGGAAACGTGAAACGGATGAGCAGAACTAAAGATGGTCGCGTATTGGCAAATGGCAATGGTGATATCGGTATTAGCTTTATCAACACCAAAAAGAAATCTATTGATTCTTCCTACGATAATTGCTTGCTAAATACGACAGAGGGTGCACTTTACTATAATGGAGTGATATACGGATGTACATACGGATATCAAGTGAATACCTATCTTGAGGGTGATAATACTGCGATTGACTCGCAGTTTACGCCGGAAGACTACCCTAAATGTTTGCACTGCGAGGAAATTAATCATTTAGGAATGATTGAGTCGATATTGTTAGTTGGCGGCCGGGGCTTTTTGTCAATGTATTCGATTGCAAATAAAATTCCAGAGCTTGTTCGGACCATATATATTTAGGGCATTTCTTGACTAGCCTGTCATTGCCATTTAGTTCATACGGATATCCAGTTGGAGATTTCTTCCTTAACTACTTGCGAGTGTCGGTTGGCTGCTGCTTTTCATATTTTTATCGTCTATTTTCTTGATGACGATAAGGGAATAACGTGCGCCCGCTTTTCAATACGACGCAATGTCTTTCTTGGTGATAAAAACTATGTCCTGCTCGGGTTACCATCTTCCATTACACGCTAGCTAATATTAAATGCGTATGACTGGGACTGTGCTGCGGCCATACAACGAATTTGTGTTTAGAATCTAAGCCATGGAGTGATAAATCGATGACCTCTATCCTGGAAGGGAGTGCAGCACAAATCCGCACAAGAGTAAAAATTCCAATTCGATATCGTAGTAAAGCTCACGCGTACGAGCCGGAGATGGTCACGTTCAGCGGCTTATGTGACTATGCCGAGCATATCGCGTTGGTGTTTGGCCCGATAAACTCTATGCCACTGGTACGCATCCACTCCGAATGTCTGACTGGTGATGTATTTGGCTCAGTACGATGTGACTGTGGCGATCAATTGAATGAGTCAATTAGTTTGCTTAGCCAACGAGGGGGCATTCTTCTATATTTGCGACAGGAGGGGCGAGGTATCGGACTGTATAACAAGCTGGATGCATATAGGCTTCAGATAACAACAGGTCTAGACACTTTTGCGGCGAACCGTGCATTAAATTTTCCGGATGATATGCGTGATTTTCGGGTTGCGGCGCAGATGTTGAAGTCACTAAGCGCAGAGTGCATTGTTCTTATTACTAACAATCCAGATAAGGTAGAGCAAGTCCGTGCTCATGGAATTGACGTGATGGAAGTGTTGCCGACTGGAGTGTTTTTAAATAATGTCAACTACAGCTATCTATGTGCCAAAGTCATTAAAAAAAATCACACCATTGATATGTTGGATAAGTCACTATGATAGCGCATCGTAGCCCCATAAGTGGTATCGCCGCCTATCAAGACAAGTACGTCCTAACAGCTGGCTATGATAATCAGATCATTTTGTGGGATGCGAAGTCCCAAGAGCCCATCTCACGAGCGATGCATGATCACCTCGCAAATCATTGCACATTCTCGCCAGATGGCAGCTACGCGCTAACATCGTCGTCAGACTACACGGCTCGTTTGTGGAACGTGCCAGATCTTCGGCTCATTACGATATTCGCAGGCCACGAAGACGACGTCGAGATGAGTGTTTTCCATCCCAATAAGCCCCTCATTGCGACGGCGTCGCGTGACCACCGCGTCCGCGTATACAGCTTGGCAGGCGCGTTATCACATACTTTTGTAGGACATACGGCGGATGTGATTTCTGTCGAATGGGTAGGTGCGACAGATGAGTTAATCTCATCAAGCGATGACGGGACCGTCAAACGATGGTCCCTGTATAGCAGAGCGATGGTCAGTGATTTGAATCTAGACGGAGTAGAAACCGACACGATCGTCGTATTATCAGATGGACGTGTATTGGCGGGTAATGACAATGGGGAAATAGTTGTCATCGACCAAAACGAGCGATGCGTAATCAAGGCGCATGACGCAGGAGTAAAGCGTCTGATACTTGATAGTTGTCGAGGCCTACTCGTCTCACTCTCCTACGACCGAACAATGAGGCTATGGAAGATCATTGACAGAATACCTGAGCCAATGGCCTCTTCGAACTTGCCGGCTGAGGTTTGGCCTCGGTCATGCGCGTTTCAAGGCGATGATTATATTGTATTCTCGACGTTTCAGTCGACCTATCGACGTTACGACTGGCGACAGTCGCATTGGGACAATTCCGTCATTGCTCCGACCCACGGAGTAAACTCGGTTTTACCAAGCAATGGCCGCGTTTGGACCGTTGGAGACTCAGGTATTATACACGTCGATAAAAAAGTGGTCGCAAGAACCGGTAGTCTTTGTAATTTTTTAATAAAATCGGGCGAGTTTGTACTTACAGGTGGTCAACTAGGTAAGATTTTCGATGCTTCCACTGGTCGCGAAATTTACCAACATCACTCACCGATAAATTGCGCCGCATCGTTCGTACGCGATGCCATAACGCATGTTGTGATCGGGGCCTACACTGGTGAAGGCATTGTCTTACGCGTTGACGGTAATTCTGTTACATACATAAAGGATTTACCGTTACATCAGAATGCTGTGAAAGGTATTGCGTTTTCCGATGATTTGCTGTTTTCGGTTAGTGCTGATAGGTCTGCAAGTTGGTGGTGCTTCTCTACAGGCAAGCGGATTGCGATGATCAAGGACGCCCATGGGAAGATTGCCAATGGGTGCGTTGGGCTGGGTGGCGGCTATTTCGCATCTGTGAGTCGCGATTTGAAGCTGCGCATTTGGTCCCCTGACCAGGGGGTTAATATTGTGGAATCGCCACACTCCCACTCGATTAAGTGTGTTTCCGCCAGCTATGACGGACGTTTCATAGCCACTGGTAGTTATGACGGTCGCATCGCGATATATAATCGTGATGGTAGGGGGGGGTGGTGCTTCAACAGGCGAGTGACTGCTTCAGGAATTTCATCTATCAGCTACGATGCCGATGTGGATGTATTTCTTGCTAGCTCGTACGATGGAGGCATATACCGCGCGTCCGTCAACGATCCATCTGCATGAGAATTGCTGCCATTTCCATAAAACTCCTATCCTTAGGGAAACTCTGATTTTTCCCCGCGGTCGAAGCGAAGCCCTCACCGACAGAGTGTAGAAGATGCCCGAGCAGCTGACCCTGGCTAGCCAAGCTGATGGTGAATTCGAGGCTCATCGCAAGCCGGCGCGGCGCGATGTGTTCTTGGCCGAGATGGACAAGGTGGTGCCGTGGGCCGAGCTGTGCGCGGTGATCGAGCCATTTTATCCCAAGACGCGCGCCGAGGGTGATCGTCGCCCGGTAGGCCTGGAGCGGATGCTGCGCATCCATTTCCTGCAGCAGTGGTATGCGTTGTCCGATCCGGCGGTGGAGGAAGCGCAGTACGACTCGATGTCGATGCGCCGATTCGTCGGTATTGATCTGGGGCGCGAACCGGCGCCAGAAAAGACCACGGTGTGCAAGTTTCGGCATCTGCTGGAGAAGCACGGGCTGGCCGAGCAGCTGTTCAAGACGGTGAAGCAGCATTTGCACGACCACGGCCTGAAGCTCTCGCAGGGCACTATCGTGGACGCGACGATCCTGGGTGTGGCGTCCTCGACCAAGAATCGGGTCATGGCGCGTGGTCCGGAAATGCACCAGACCAAGAATGGGAATCAATGGTACTACGGCATGATAGCGCACATCGGCGTGGACGAAGCCACCGGCCTGGTGCACAGCGTGGTGACGACGGTGGCGAACGTGGCCGATGTGACGCAGGTGGGCCACCTGCTGCATGGCCGGAAGAAGATGGTGTCTGTGGCGACGCTGGCACACCGGCGCTCAGCAACATGCACTGGCCAGGCGCGGACAGCGCTGGCAGATCGCTGCCGAGCGCAGCAAGGTTAAGGCGATTGAGGACGAGGTTTTGCGTGATCTGACCGAGCAGATTGAACACCTCAAGGCCTCGATCCGTGCGGCAGTCGAGCATCCGTTCCGGATGATCAAGCGGCAATTCGGTCATGTGAAAGCGTGCTATCGCGGCCTGGCCAAGAACTGCTGCGCGCAAGTGCTGACGTTGTTTGCGCTGAGCAATCTGTGGATGGCGCGCAAGCATCTGCTGGCGAGGACAGGATAAAGTACGCCAGCCGAACGCACTGCCGCCATCAAACGCGTCAGAACGGGCTGCGAAATCGACCAATAACGGGGCGAATATCCGTGGGTGATCGTGAAGCGAGAGCAAGCATGATCGGTGCCGGAATGATCACCCTAGGTCCGCATTGGCTATGGCGCACCGGCACGACGGGAATGGAATGATTACAGCATTCCGGCGACGCACCATGCACTCTAAACCAAGGCGCCCGAAGAACTCAAACCCTGGCCTGATTAGCCCCGAACCTCAGCCTAATATGTCTGGAAACCGATGCCCAGCAAGGACTTTTCCATCTTGAACGCATCTTCCATAGCTGCGGCGGCAGCAAGTCCATCAGAGTGCGTGTTGACGCGGCTCCAGCTGAAGTGTTGGCTGAGATTCGGGGCTAATCAGGAACCCTGGCGCGATGCGATGGTGCTGGTGGCACGCACAATTGGTCGTCGATCTGCGCCATCACACTCAACCCCCAACCGAGACACCGTCGTCGCACGCAGGGGGATACCGATATGGTTGGATGACTGAGGCGACAGCTGTCCTGACGCGCGCTGCGTTCTTGTGCAGACTTTGCTTTGTGATGCGTTGAATAGATTAGAGTATCATTATGTGGTGTCGCGAGTCCGTATATTCTGATCGGTACAACTCGTTGCTACCTTGGTTAATCACGCCCCCACTTTGCTTGGAGGCACTTATTCAATTACATTGGTGCTTGACGACCTATGATGCGTATTAATGTGAATCCTAACTACTTGAACGACAGAGAAGCTATGGGTCTACCTGCGGGCTTTGTTTCGCGCACACCCGCAACCCTGTTGGGTGAATATAGGGACCTCATTACGGCTAGCGTAGAAACGTGGATCGCGGAGGCGGAGAGTTCTTGTGCTCCGTTCAGCCGGAGATACGCCGCCGGAACGTTGCTTGGGCTAATCGGCGACCCCCGCATATCTCCACTTAATCCTGCGATGTGTTCCATTCCCGGCGGGAAAGTGCGGCTCGGACTCGACCCCGAGAATGTAGCACCTGTGGTTGCACAATGGTGCCACGTAGGTGTCGTTGAGGCCTGGATTGCAAAGGAATGTCCGACATACATCGTCGCGCTCAAACCTTATGCGCTTATGCGCTATCCGGTCACCAATTATGAGTACCGCTTATTCTTGGAAAAGACAGGGTCGACTTGCTTACCAACCTCTTGGACGTTTGGTGTGTACCCAGTTGAACGCGCCAATCACCCAGTATGGTCGGTTCCAGTAGAAGCGGCGGAATGCTACGCGAAATGGCTAAATGCCGAGACAGGGCGTGAGTTCCGCTTGCCAACAGAGGCGGAATGGGAGTACGCGGCTACCGGTGAACTTGGCCGCCAATATCCTTGGGGAGAGCTATTCGACCCAGAGATAACGAACACAGCGGAGGCTGGTCCGTTGTCAACAACACCCGTCGGAATTTACGCCATGGGACATAGCCCATTTGGGGTAGACGACATGGGGGGCAATGTCGAGGAACTTGTTGCTGACGAGTATCGGCCGTACCCCGGCGGATCGCTGATAATGGATGACCTAGCACTTGCCCATGGCTCTTACCGTATTGCTCGAGGTGGCAGCTTCGCGCGTTTTGGTGATCTCGCACGCTGCACGCGCCGACATGGGGCGTATCAACGTAGCATTTATGCCTTGGGCTTCCGCCTTGCAGAATCACTGTAAAACGAAATGGAAATTTGATTTCGATCGAAATTTACGACCGGTCGGATAGTGGAGCCCACTGGTAATTATCTTTGGCGCGGACGGCATCTTCATAAGTTATACCCAACCACCCCATTCTCCCATGCGTTATGTGGCAACATTGTTTAAAAATTGAGTGTGGTTTAGCAGGAGCTAGGGTGCAGCGATTGAAAATTGTGTGGACTCCTAAAAATATAAAAGAAAAATTTATCAATCATTTTTTCTTCTCGATGACGACTGTAAAGAGAATTTCACCACAATTTAAACACCCGAGCGGGTACCTTATTAGCGTCAATCCTCAGCTAAGAATGCCTCGAAACCGTTGCGCTACCTCGCTTTGGCGGATTCCATAAGGGCCGTCTCAAACTCCATGTGCAACACCTTGCTAATTCTGACATAGGCTGTTGCGATGAGAACGTATAACGAACTGAGGTTGGGAGAGCGGGTGGAGATGCAACAGCGTCTGGAATCCGGTGAGAGCCTGCGTGCCATCGGGCGCTCGTTGGGACGATCGGCGAGCACGATCAGCCGCGAGTGCCGCCGATCGTGCGCCGAACGCTCTGGCTACAAGGCACAGGCAGCACAGCAGCGCAGCCAACAGTGCCGGGCCAAGCCCCGCGTCACGCGCAAGCTGGCTGATCCGGCGTTGTGGGAAACGGTGCAAGCGTTGCTGCGGGCGCGCTGGTCGCCGGAGCAGATCGCCCGGATACTGGCGCGAGGTTTTCCCGACGCAGCGAGCTACCGGGTGTCCCACGAAACGATCTACAGCGCGATCTACTTGGTGCCACGCGGCGAGCTTCGCAAGGAGCTGATCGGATGTCTGCGGCAGGGTCGCAGCACGCGCAAGCCGCGTACACGGGGTGCTGACCGGCGTGGTCAGATCCCGAACATGCAGAGCATCTACGTGCGCCAGCCTGACGTCGCGGACCGAGTGATTCCTGAGCATTGGGAGGGCGACCTCATCAAGGGCGCCGGAAACCGTTCCTCCGTGGGTACCTTGGTCGAGCGCACCAGCGGCTTCGTCGTACTGGCCAAGATGAGCGGCGCCAGCGCTGCCGACGCGCTGGAGAGCTTCGGTAAAGCCTTGAAGAGCATTCCCGAAGCGCTGCGCAAGACGCTCACCTACCACCAGGGCAAGGAGATGAGTTATCACGATGCGCTGACCTTGCGTACCGGCGTGCAGGTGTACTTCGCCGACCCGCACAGCCTGTGGCAACGCGGCAGCAACGAGAACACCAACGGTTTGCTGCACCAGTACCTGCCCAAGGGCACCCCGTCTACAGCCAAGCCAGATTACCCTGAGCCCTCAACACGCGGCCGCGCAAGCGCCATCAATTCCGCACTCCACTGGAGGTCTACAACGACCATATGCGACTTACCCAGGCGAACGCCGGAACGATTCACTGATCATGTTGCGCGTGAACCTTGAAGCCGCCCTTTCAATGTTGTCGCCCGGGGTTGACAGCTACCAGTATCAACGCGAATTTCAATTAATTTAACGAGAGCGCACATGTCTGATGGTTTCGCTAGTAACAATGTACGATCCCTGCTTGCATCTCAATTCCTGTCGAGCTTTGGAATGTATCTAAGCACACCTTATATTGCTGCCTATTTAGTCGGAGTTCTACATGCGTCTTACGTAGAAGCTGGCATATATGCTGGTCTAGCGATGGCTTCATATAGCCTTTCTTCGCCGATTGTAGGCCGTATTATTGATGGAGTTTTAGTGAAATGGGTCTTTCTAATCTCCACTGCTTGCTCCACACTACCATTTATCCTTATGATTCTTTTTCCAGATCTCCGCGCATTTTATATCAGCGCACTATTCCTTGGTGTTGGACGCGCCGCATACACCAATGCAATGAACGTTTGTGCGTCGATCGCTCAGCAGGAGAGCGGGAGTCAGTCAATATTTAGCGCTAAGTATGCGGCTCTAAACGCGGGCGCTGTAGTTGCTCCGATTATTTCTTCGCATGCGTTTGCATCAGTTTCGGGTGCCTTCTCTTGGACAATCATATTTACAGTAACATCGAATTTTCTTCTCTACAAATTCGGCGGGCTTCGTAGAACGCAGCGAAAAGATTATGAGAAAAAATATAGCGACGGTCACGTCTTAATGAAGATGAAGAGGATATATATAATAATTTGCGGAATGTTTTTGCTTTCGATCTGCATATCTCAAATGACAACGTTATTCCCATTTAAAATAATGAGTGAATTGCCAAACTGGAAAGAGGTTTATTCAAAATTTTTTTTATTTAATGCTATAACGGTTATAGTGACTCAGTTTATTTTGTCAAAGATACCTTCGTTCCTTCGCGTCAGAGTGTGTGTGTATATTGCGCCAGTACTACTAAGTTCATGCTTTTTAATATTTGGTTTTTTTAATTACAACACGACCTATTATATCGCCATCATTCTTATGTCGCTAGGTGAGGCAATTATAGTGCCGTGCTGTCAGTCTTGGATTAGTGATTTTGCTCCAGCCGGCACTGCTGGGCGGTTGTTTGGAATCTATTCTCTTTCTCAGGCAGGATCCTCGGTGGGTCCAATTTTGTTCGGTTATATCGCATCATTGACGAGCCCTAGTTCGGCAATAATTAGCCTGAGTGTCGTGCCATTCGGAATATTTATCTTTTTATTAAACGTTTATCGTAGCGCCGATATGCATGGCTCCACAATGAATAAAGTTGCATGTGCCCGCGTTGAGAAAGGCTGACCATATTACCGTCCTGAGGAATTTAGAAACAGACTGCCGCCGTTTGGCATTACGCCGGAGAATACAGTGCATTTACAAAAGCTCAAGCTTATCTGGTATTTTGCATATAAAGAGATCCTTTTGACACGCATGAGTAGCTTGTTAGTGAGCGCCATAATCGCGTGTGGTGTGATTACCTCTGCTGTAACAATTAAGTTGTATCAAACGATGTCATCTGTTCCGCTTCAGGACGCGAATGAGTTATATGTTCCATTAGTAGATATGTGGGGTCCAGGAGGATGGGATGGAGGTGCCCCACCACCTGCGCTCGATTATTTTGACGCAATTAGCTTAGTGAACGAGAGGCGCGCAAGAGGGCAGTCTGCCGTATATCAGATCGACGCGGCGGTCCGTTCGATTGGAAAACCATATGATCGGCATGCGCTTGGTTACGCAGTGAGTCATGATTTTTTTAAGATGTTTAATGTTCCATTTGCACATGGTAGTGATTGGCATGTCGATGGCGGAATTATGCAAGATTACGAAGTAGTGATCAGTCATCGTCTGGCGATGGCGCTCTTCCATACGGATAACTCAGTGGGTAAGGATATTGCCGTTAATGGCAGATCCTACCAGATCGTTGGCGTCATGAAAGACTGGCATCCTGTGCCCCGAGTATTTGATGTGATAAATGATGGTGGGTTCGAGGCACGACCTGTGGATTTTTTTATACCACTCGCTAGCGCAGTTGCTCAGGGGATTAAGAATTCGGGGTTTAGGTACTGCAATAGTAAGCTTTTAAAAAAATCTTTCGAAAATATAGAGCATTCAACCTGCATATGGATTGGGTATTTTGTCAAGTTGGATGGTCCTCAAGAGTATAATTCCTATCTTGCTTATTTGACGAGTTACGCTTCCGAACAGCAGCTGGCCGGGCGATTTACTTGGCGCCCCAATGTTCGTCTATTGTCTATTCGTGATTGGCTTAAATACATGCACGTAGTACCCAACAGCGCATCCGTTTCTGCGCTTGTGTCGGTGTGCTTTCTTCTTATATGTGTTGTAAATTCATCAGGCATTCTAATGTCAAATTTTATGCGCCGCGAGCGGGCTTTTATACTTCACAGGGCCCTCGGCGCCTCTTCGAGTGACCTTAGAGCGATCATATTTACGTATGCATTTATAGTTGGGGTATTTGGCGCATTGTGGGGTTGGCTGGGGTTGGAATCGATACTATTTGTATTGAGGAGGGAACTGCCATTTGCGCTATCGGATAAAATGCATTTAGATCTTGAATTGTTACTTGTTGTGTTTTCTACTTCGGTGTTGTCTTTGGTTGCTTCTGCAGTAGCTCCCGCGATTAGGTGTAGCCGTTTAGCTTGATTCACTAATGGAGTGTAAAGATGCCAGGGGTAAAATACTTTTTGAAGTCTTTATTAAGGAGAAAATGGTTCTTAGCCATTGTTTTGGGTCAGATATCGCTTTCAGTGGCAGTAATGAGTAACACATCTTCTCTTATATGGCAGAATCTAGAGATTTTACGTCGACCGACGGGAGTCGCTGAAATGGGGCTTGTCGTTATAGAGCAGCAATTTAGGGATGACGGCGGTATCTCTGGCGATTGGCGAAAGTTAAACGATCAATTGGAAGCCTCACGCCGGGAGGATGTGCGGATGCTTAGAGGTATGACCAACGTTAAGTCGGTCTCTGTGATTAGCACTCTTCCTCTGTTCAATCGTGGGGTAAGTTTCTCACAGATTGGAACAAGGCCCGATCAAAGAAAAGGCCTAGCGTATACGTCTGTTGATTATGGCGATCAGGATACGGTGAAGACGTTGGGGCTGTCGTTGATATCTGGTAGAAATTTCATCCAGGGAGAGGTTCAGCACGTAAAAATATATGATACGCCTAGCCCATCAGTGACTATAATTAGTGAACATTTATCGCGCCGACTTTTCGGGGAGAAGAGTGCTGTCGGGCGTTCGGTTTATTTAGGTGGTGAGTCGCGGCCGGTAGAGGTTGTAGGAGTTGTAAAGGACCTCGCGGGGTCGAGCACCGGCGGTTGGGTTAGCAAATTTGCAGAAGACACATTGCTGTTGCCCGCAATTTCTAATCGTTATAAAACAATCTATGCTGTTCGTGTTGCGGATCCGCACGAAGGTATTTTCAAAGAAATTGTTATGTCGAGTTTAATGGGTTTGAATTCGACTAGACTGCTTGATCTAAGTGATATTCGAGACTATAGCCAAATCGTCAGTGATGCTAGAAGGTCAAACCGAGGGACGCTCTATGCCATGATCGCTCTTGTTGCCGCGCTGATTGTTGTGGTTGGAGGAGGGATTTGGGGCATCTCCAGGTCGTTGGTTGCTGAGAGGCAAAAGACATTTGCTATCCATCGGGCTCTGGGGGCTACGAAGCGTATGCTGATGCTTAGTGTGCTTCTTGAGGGGTTTGTACTTGCTGTCATCGGCATTGCTATTGGTGCTGTTTTAAGTGAAGTTTTGTCAGGTTTTCTTTTGACGCATTTTGAAGTCGAGCACTTGCCGAGTGTCTTTGTTTTTGGTGCTGTGATTGAAGTGCTTTTAGTCAACCAGTTCGCTATATTGCTCCCTTCGGTTGAGGCGTCGCGGGTGGCTCCGGCTAAGCTCTTACGGGAAAGTTAGCCTGGCAACTGAATCGCCCCGACTGCCGCAGCGCTGCATTGGTATGGGCGCAGCGATAAGATTGCGGTGGCCGCCATGGTGATCGCACTGCTGTTCAATCCGATCCGGCCAATCGCCTTGGGACGGCCGTTGTGGATGCTGGTGGACATACTCGTGGGGGCGGTGGCGTTGTGGTTAAGCTGGAGCTTGCGCAATGGCACCTCTCGCTGAATGCTCGACGTCACTGCACAACAAAGATGCTGGCCTGCCCCTGACGAATGATCCGCAACAATGCCATCACATTCGCTTGAAACCTATCTGCAGGCGGCACAGCGGAAAAATACCGAACGTAGCTATGCCTCGGCCGTGCGTCATTTTGAAGTGACCTGGGGTGGTTTGCTTCCGGCGACCACCCAGAGCGTGGCAAATTATCTGGTGGCCCACGCGACGTCCCTGTCGATCA
>Ga0307375_10005315_pt1 | contig 12096 bp, 14 predicted proteins | sample TR1MG_FD_202531 | JGI IMG/M metagenome (GOLD analysis project Ga0307375, IMG submission 202531) | Soil microbial communities from Risofladan, Vaasa, Finland - TR-1 | ecosystem: Environmental > Terrestrial > Soil > Coastal area > Acid sulfate soil | place: Finland: Risofladan, Vaasa | collected... | reverse complement strand
GCACGGCCCGGCGCCGGTCAATCGCCCTCAGAGATGCGGGCGCCCCCGCGGATCCGACCGGCGCTGCACCACGCGCACCTCCAGCATCCCGCGGTCGGCGCGGTCGATCATGCGCGTCAGCGTTTCGTTGGGCCGCCGCGCCGCCCACCCCAGCGAGAACGGCACCGGCGCCGACCGCTCGCCCGATTCGCGCAACCGCTGCGCGATGGCCTCCGCCTGCGCGTCATCGGCGTCCACGAGAATGACCACGAATTCATCGCCCCCCACGCGCACCACCGCCTCCTCCGCCCGCACGTGCCGCATGAGAAAGCGCGACATCCGCACCAGAATGCGGTCGCCCGCCTGGTGCCCGAACTCGTCGTTGTACTGCTTGAAATGATCGATGTCGATGAACAGACACCCCCACTTTCCGCCAGGATCCGCCTTGAACTGCGCGTCGAGCTGGTCCAGATACCGCCGGTTCAACGCGCCGGTGAGCGCGTCGTGCGTGGACATCTCCACCAACTCGGCCTCGAGTTGCTTGCGCGGGGTGATGTCCACGAGCATGCCGTGATAGAACACTTCGCCGGTCTCGGAATCCGTGACCACGTAGCTGGTGTCGAGCACCGTGCGGCGCTGCCCGTCGGGACGCCGCAACTCGAGTTCGAAGTCCCGCAGCAATCCGTCGCGCGCCAGCATCTCCCGCTGCAGCCCGCGGCGCTCCGGATCCACCAGCAGATCGCTCGCCCGGTACCGCGCCAGATCGTCCACCGACCTCACGCCGAACATGGCCAGGAACGCCGGGTTGGCGTCCAGGATCCGGCCATCTTCGGCGGTGATGTACAGCCCTTCGCCGAGGTTGTGGACGAACTGCAGCAGCGACTCCTGGTCGGTGAGCGAGCGATAGCGCATCCTCAACAACTACCCCGATGACCGGTTGCCGCGCCATTTCGGCAAATGTTCGGGCATCTCGCGGTGCCGCAGGTCACCGCCCCAACACTGGCGCAACACCCAACGTGGGGCGAACTTGAGCGTCCACGGTCTCCCATCCTTCCTATGGCACTGTTTCCCAAGCGTCCCGTCGAGGCCCCCGACCCGCTGCCGGTCGGCTACTCCGTCCTCGACTCGCAGATGAGCGTGGACGGCGACGTCGATACCCAGAGCTCGCTGCGCATCGACGGCAAGCTGCGCGGCAACGTCCGCTCGGGCGGGGTCGTCGTGGTCGCCGCGGGCGCGTCCGTGGTCGGCAACGTCACGGCGCAGGAACTGATCATCGGCGGGACGATCACGGGCAACGTGACGGCCACGCAGCGTGTCGAACTCCAGGCGTCGGGCACGGTCAACGGCGACATCGAAGCCTCGGCCATCATGATTCTGGAGGGCGGCACGGTGGAGGGACACCTGATCATTCACCCGACGTCGGGACATGCGGGCGCCGAGCGCGTGCTGGCCACGGCCGCCCCCCAGTTCCGTACCGCGTTCGGCGGCGACGCCGGCTGACCGGGCCTCCCGTGCGCGAATCCCACCCGCAACCCCGGCGCAGCTGGACGATTCTGATCGTCCCGCCCGAGCCGACCGCCAAGACGCACACGATCCGCGTGCACGGGCGCCATATCCGGCGGCTGGCGTGGGTGGCGGCGACGGTCTTCGTCGCCTACACCGGCTGGTCAATGACGCAGGCCATCCAGGTGAACGCGAGCGCCGCACAGCTGGCCGAGGTGCACCAGCTGGTGCTCAACCTGAGCGACAGCCTCCAGACGGCCAATCAACGCGCCGACTCGGCGCTGGAGCTGGCGGCGGTCACCGCCAACGTGGCCCACGGCCCCACGCTCATCACGCGCAAGTCCACGCATGCCACGAACGCCGCCCTCAGCGCGCTCGTGCCCGGCGTGATCCTGCCCGTGGCCGGCACCATCACCAGCCGGTTCTCGCAGTCGCGCTGGCAGCCGATTCTCAACCTGTTCCGCCCGCACGAGGGGCTCGACATCTCGGCGAACCTCGGCACGAACATCCGGGCCCCGGCCGACGGCCGCGTGACCTTCGTGGGGCGCCGATTGGGCTACGGGCTGGTGGTGGAACTGGACCATGGCGCCGGTGTGCAGACGCTCTACGCGCACTGCCAGAAGATCCTCGTCCACGACGGCGACTACGTGGCCACGGGCGCGGCGATCGCCACGGTGGGCTCCACGGGGCTGTCCACGGCGCCGCACGTGCACTTCGAGGTGATCGTCAACGGCCGGCACGTGGACCCGCTCAAGTACCTGCTCGAGCCCAGCGATCCGGGCCCGGCGGCCACCGCGTCCACGTTCGCGGCCGGCGACCACGACGAATAGCGGTCGGCGGCCCCGCCGGACGCCAGAACTAAGAATCCACTAAGCCCGGTCCACTCGCTCCCGCCGCCACCCGGTAGGGCTCGATATTTCTGTCGAGTGCGGCAGCCCCAGTCCGGGAGCGACGAATCCGGACGGGCGCCGCCAAGTACACGGTCGCGCGGGAGCGCGCCACGGAGGAAGCATGTTTGAAGGATTCGGCCCAGAAAAGCTGATGATGGTGCTGCTCATCGTACTCGTGCTGTTCGGCGGCAAGCGCATTCCCGAAGTGGGCGCGTCGCTCGGCAAGGGCATTCGTGAATTCAAGCGCGGCATCCGCGACGTCACCGACGGCATGAACGAGACCGACACCATACCGGTGCGCCCCACAGCGTCGCTCACCGCCGGCTCGGTACCCACCTCCCAGGTGGTGTACGACGACACGCGCGGCGCCCCCAAGCGTCTGCTCGAAGACTGACGCCGCGCGGGCCGGCGCGCGCTACACGCCGCCCGGCCCGATGCCCCTGGGACCGAACTTCGCGCGCACCTGATCCACGGCGCGCGCCACGGCACGATCACGCTCCGTCTCCACGGCCGGATTCCGCTCGCCCTCGAACAACGCGAGCTGATCGGCCGTTTCGTCTTCGGCCAGCGACGACAGCGCAACACCCAGCAACCGCGCCGGCACGCGCCGGCCGGCGCGCAGCCGCGACAGCAGTTGCCGCGCCTGGGCCAGGATCACGCGATCGCTCATCACGCCCTGCTCCATTGTACGGCTCGCCGAGCGGTTGCGAAAATCATGGTCGCGAATGCGCACCGTCACCGTGCGCGCGCGCAGGCCCTCACGGCGCAGATCGGCTGCGGCCCGCGTGACCAGCGCCAGCAGTTCCTGGTTGAGCGATGCGTCGTCGGCCAGATCCTGCGGAAAGGTCTCGTCGCGGCTGATGCTCTTGGCGTCGAGCCGCGGCGCCACCTCCCGGGCGTCCATGCCGCGCACGCGATCGTACAACCAGTGCGCCTCGCGCGCGCCCAGCCACTGCACCAGCGTCTCCACCTCGTACGGCAGCACGTCGGGCACGGTGCGCATGCCGAACCGGGCCAGGCGCTCCTGGAAGCGCGGCCCGATCATCGGGATCTCGGCGAGCGCGATGCCGTGCAGGAATTCCGCCTCGGCGCCCGGCGCCACCACGAACACGCCCGTGGCGCCGCTGTCGGGCTTGGGTTTGGCGCGCTCCACCGCCAGCTTGGCGACGAGCTTGGAGGTGCCGCCGCCAAACGACACGTGCAGCCCGGTGTCGCGCGCGATTATCTCGCGCATGCGCCGCGCCGTCTCGGCCAGCGGCTCCTCGCGGTAGAGCGCTTCGGTGCCGGCGAGATCGAGGTACCACTCGTCGATGCTCGCCGGCTCCACCACGGGCGAGAACCGTTCGAGCACCTGACGGATCTCACCGCTCTTCTGCGCGCACGCCTTGCGCGGCACGGGCACGCACACCGCCGCCGGGCACAGCCGCAGCGCCTGCGCGATGGGCATGGCCGAGCGCACGCCGTAGGCCCGCGTCTCGTACGACGCCGAGCAGACCACGCCGCGGCTCGCGCGCGTGCCGCCCACGATGAGCAGCGGTTCGCGGCCCACGCCGTCGGGATCCTCCATGCGCGCCACCGCCACGAAGAAGGCGTCGGCATCGGCGAGCAGGATGCGACGCGGCGGCTGATTCACCCCACGTACACGTAGCTGAGCCCGCGCTCCTGCGCGCGATTCACGGCAATCACGCCGGCCACCACTTCCACGGCGCCGGGCACGAGGTTGGCGCGGAAGTCGGCATGCACGGTGGCCACGTCGACGCCCGCCTTGCGCGCCACCTCGCCCGCATAGAACGCCATGGCCATGCCGCACACCGTGAACACGGCACCGCGCGCATGCAGCGCCGCCAGACTGGCGCTGCCCGTGCGCGTGTCGTCGGCCGATCCGGCCGCGGTGTTCTTCACCGCCGGCGCCTTGGTGCTCGGATCGTCGTAGCCGATCGCCTCGCCGAGCGCGTACTTGGCCCACATCGCGTCATTGAGCCCCATGGCGAACGACACGTGGCGAAAGCTGACCACGGCGTTCACGTCTGCATCGGCCAGTCCGTACCCGCTGTTGTTGGCGTTGAGGAAGTTGCGCGCGAACGCCGTGCCCTCGCCCGCCTTGGCCGGCGACAACACGTCGTAGATCTGGCGGTGCTTGCCGGTGAGCGGGTCCAGCCAGGCATCGGGATCGGCGGACCGCGCGCGCAGCAGGCGCTCGGCGCCCGCGGCGGACGGCAGGGCAGCGGTGGCGAGCACGGCGGCGCCGGCGGCGAGGCGGGCGAGGAAACCACGGCGGGGAAGCTGGGGGGACGGCGTCATCGGCGAACCTCCGAAGGAGTGAGGGTGTCGGATACGGCGGCGGCCGTCACGTGGCGCGTCTCACCCACGCGTGCCATGCGCACGGCGTGGCCGCGGGCGGTGGCGGTGCGCGCGTCGGCGCTGTCCAGCGGGGTGATTGCCAGTTGCAGCCCCGAGTCGGCCGCCGTGATCACCACCGAACCGAGCCCCTTGCTCACCACGAGATCGGCGGGGGTGGCGAGCAGCAGCGAACTGTCGCGCTGCATGGCCACGATGGCCGAGCGGATGCCCAGCTGGAGCGTACCGGTGACGGCAACGGTGAACCGGGCATGGGCGGTGTCGCTCGTGGCGCTCGCCACATGAACGCCGAATTCGCCCGGCGGCTTGGGGGGTTCGGGGAGGCAGGCGGCGAGGGACACGAGGGCGCAGGCGAGCGCGGCACGGCGGACGGGGAATGGCATCGGATCAAGATGGGTGGCCGGCGGGCCCGATGCCACTGGCGGAGCGGCGCCCCGGCCCGCGCGCTGGTGCATACATGTCTGCACGCAACTTTGCTCAACTTACGGCGCTCGAATTCGACAGCAAGGGGTCCGCTGCGGGCCCCTTTTGCCGTATATTGGCGGAGGCCCCAGCCGCACCCCGTGCCCATGACTCCGCGAAAGCCAACGTCCCGCGCCTCGAGCGCTCAGCAGCCGCGCGGCGCCACCCCCGTCGCCCACGGGTCGCGTCCCGAGCAGGTGTACACCCGCCTGCGCGACCTCATCGTGCAGGGGCTCGTCGCCCCCGGAAGCCGCATCGTCGAAACGGAGATCGCCACCCGCCTGGGCGTCAGCCGCACGCCGGTGCGCGAGGCCCTGCAGCGCCTCCAGCAGGAGGGGTACGTGATGGGCGCGCCGGGCGCCCAGCAGTCGCGCCTCACGGTGGCCCCGCTCACCCGCGACGACGTCCACGAACTGCTGGACATCGTGGGGTCCCTCGAGGGACTGGGGGCCCGCCGCGCCGCCGAATTGGAGGGCGACCCGCGCAAGACCCTGGTCAAGGACCTGCGGGCCCTCAACGCCGAATTCCTCAAGGCCGGCAAGGCCAGCCCGGTGGACCACGGCCGTCTATACGACGCCGACGAACGTTTTCACCGGCGTGTGGTAGAAGCAGGGGAAGGTCCGCGGCTCATCGCCCTGCACGATGCGGCAAAGCCACAGGCCGAACGCTACATCAGGATGTACATCAGCATGCTGACCGGAGACATCCGGTCGTCGGTGCAGGAGCACGATGCGATCATCGACGCGATCGACGAGCAACGGCCGGGCGACGCACAGAGCGCTGTCGAGACCAATTGGCGCCATGCCGCCGATCGGTTGGCCCACGTGATCGATGTCGTCGGCGAACGCGGAAGTTGGTAACCCCATTCAACCCCCAAGGGGGAACGTCGCTGTGAAGAAACTCGCTCTGCTGTTGCTCATTCCCGCGCTGTTCGCCTGCGACACCAAGGCCAAGCAGCAACTCGTCGTATTGGCCAAGGCCGATTCGCTCCGGCAGGATTCCCTGCTCAACATCAAGAACCAGCTGCTCAACGACATGCTGGTGTCCACGCAGTTCATCAACGACATCGATGCCGAGATCGCCAAGGCGCGCAGCCTGCCCAAGGCCAGCACGCGCACGGCGCTGGCCACGCCCGCCGAGGCGGCCAAGATCAAGGAAGATCGCGACGAGGTGATGGGCAAGATCCGCCTGCTCGTCGAACGACTGAACAGCACCGACGCCCGGCTCCAGCGGGTGCGCGCGCAGGCGGCGTCGCTCTCGCAGCACGACTCGACGCTGATGGGCCAGATCGCGCAGTACGAACAGACGATCAACGACTTCCGCCAGACCGTGGACCGGCAGAAGGCCGAGTTCCAGGCGATCATCGATCAGCAGAACCTGCAGATCGCGTCGCTCAAGGGGCAGGTGGACACGCTGACCACGGTCAAGGCCGCGCTCAGCGACACGGTCTCCGACCTCACCCGTCTGAAGAACACGGCGTACTACGTGGCCGGCACGCGCGACGATCTCGTGAAGATGGGCGTGCTCGTCGAGGAGGGCCGCAAGCAGTTCTGGCTGGTGGGCGACCGGCGCGTGGAGCCGGCGCGGTCGCTCGATACGTCGGCGTTCACGAAGCTCGACATCACGCGCGACACGAGCATCGCCCTGCCCGACGGCGAGTACACGATCTTCTCGCGCCAGGATCCCAAGTACATGCACGCCTTCGAGACGCGCGACAACAAGATCGTGGGCGGGCTGAACATCTCGGCGCCTGCCGAGTTCTGGTCGACATCGCGGTTCCTGATTCTGATGAAGCATTAGGAACAGCGATAACTGAACACTGCAGGCTGAGAGCTTTCAGCTGACAGCTTTGAGTTGACAGCAACAACGCAAGGACCCCCCTCTGCTCGTTTCGGCGAGTGGAGGGGGGTTCCGTTTTCGTAACGACGACCCTGCGCAGAGGCGGCCTTCGCTACCACACCGGCTTCTCGCTGGCCAGCTCCTCCGACAACTTTAAATAACTCTCATAGCGCGCGACGTCCACGTCGCCCCGCGCCACGGCGGCGCGCACCGCGCAATCGGGCTCCACGCCATGCCGGCAGTCGGCGAACCGGCACTGGTCGCGGACGGCGCGGATTTCCGGGAAGCAGCGGTCGAGACTCTCCACGGGCAGTTCCCACATCCCCACCTCGCGCAGCCCCGGCGTGTCCACCACGAATCCCCCGGCCGCGCCGGGCAGCGCGTGGAGCGACGCCCCCACCGTGGTGTGGCGCCCCTTGTTCACCGACGCGCTGATCTCGCCCACCCGCAGATCGAGCCCCGGAAAGAGCGCGTTGATGAGCGACGACTTGCCGGTGCCGCTGGGACCGGTGAGCACCGACGTGCGCCCGCCGAGGACGCGGCGCAATTCCTCCATGCCGTCGCCGCGCTTGGCGCTGGTGAGGTGCACGGGGTAGCCGGCCCGCGGGTAGGCGGCGAACCGGGCCTCCGCCTCCGCGAGATCCACGAGGTCCACCTTGTTCACCACGATCCGCGCCGGCAGATCGTTGGCCTCGGCGATCACCAGAAACCGGTCGAGCATGCGCGGGTGGGGCTCGGGGCGCGCGGCCGCGAACACCAGTACCACCTGGTCCACGTTCGCCGCCAGCACGCGCTCGCCGCGCGCCCCCGCCGGCGCGCGGCGGGCCAGGCGCGACGTGCGGGGCAGGATCTCGGCGATCGCCAGCGTGCTCCCGCGCTCGTCGGGTTCGAGGCGCACCCGGTCGCCCACGGCGAGCTTGAGCACGTCGCGGGCCGCGGCGGCCGTGTCGCGGCGGATGGTGCCGCCGACGCGCCGTCCCACGTCGGCCTTCTTGAGGCGACCCCGCATGGACACCTCGTGCACGGTGCCATCGGCGGTGACCACGTGCCACACGCCCCCCGTGCCCCGGGCCACCGTGCCGATCAGCCCCTCGTCGTCGGTCACGGGGTGCCGGGGTGGTCGTCGGCCCGCATCGCGTCCCACCACCGACGCGCCGGGGGCCCGCCGTCGCGCGCGGCGATCAGCGCGTCGAGCGTGCGCTTCACGTCGGCCAGCGGCATGCCGCCCGCCGCCGCCCGCGCCGCCAATTCCGACTCCCCATGGGCCAGGTAGTCCGTTTCCACATGCCCCTGCGGCGACGCTGCCCCCACGCGCGCCCACTGGATGAACAGCAGGTAGGCGCCGAACGGACCGTCGGCGCCCGGCGTCGCGTCGGCCACGATCTCGACGCTGTACGAGAAGCCGTCCGAACCGTCGAACGCGGCCGGGCGGTCGTGCACCGCCATGTACCCCCCGAGCGTGTTGGCGTCGCCCTTGGAATGGTCGGCGGGGAGAAACTGCCCGGACACGATCAGCGGCGGTTGCCCACCATCTCGCGCAGCACGCTGCCGGTGATGAAGGCGACGTTCGCGGGACGCTCGGCCAGCCGCCGCATGAGATACGGGTACCACTGCGTGCCGAACGGCACGTACACGCGCACGCGATAGCCGTCGGCCACGAGCTGTTCCTGGAGATCGCGGCGCACGCCGTAGAGCATCTGGAACTCGAACCGGTCGGGCGAGATGCCGTGTTCCGCCGTGAATCGCTTGGCCTCTTCCACGAGCGCCGGATCGTGCGTGGCGATCGCCGGATAGTTGGCGTGCTCGAGCAGCGTGTGCATGCACTTCACGTAGTTGGCGTCCACGTCCTTCTTGTCGGGATAGGCCACCGACGCCGGCTCCTTGTAGGCGCCCTTGCAGAGGCGCACCCGGCACTTGAGCTGCACGGCGCGTTCGGCGTCGGCCAGCGTGCGGTACAGGTAGCTCTGGAGCACGACGCCCACCTGCTGCTTGAAGCCCGGGTACAGGCGCTCCTCGAACAGCCGCAGCGTGCGTTCGGTGTAGGCGCTCGACTCCATGTCCACGCGCACGAAGGTGCCGTAGCGCTGCGCCCGCTCCAGGATGTCGCGCATGATCGAGACGCACAGCTCCTCGGAGATGTCGAGCCCCATCGCGGTGAGCTTCAACGACACGTTGCAGTCGAGCCCCTCGGCGTTGATGCGATCGAGGACCATGAGATATTCGTCGCGGGCGGCGCGCGCCTCGTGCTCGGTGTGCACGCTCTCGCCGAGCAGGTCGAGCGAGGCCGAGATGCCCTTGGCGTTGAGCCCGCGCGCCGCCGCGACCGCCTCGTCGAGGCGTTCACCGGCCACGAACCGCCGGGCGAATGACTTGGCGAGGCGGTTCTTGCGCACGAAGCGGAACACGCGCGGTTGATTTGACAGATACAGCAGCGTCGAGCGAAACATGCGACCTCAGGGGGTATCGGGCAGAAGCACCACCCGAAAAATAGACGGCCCGCGCCGAAACGCAGGCCGAAATGATCAGGGATTGATGGGACGGAGCGGCGCGTTCACCGCGAACGGCTCCACGATGCGCAACACCGGGTAGTCCCGGCCGGGCCCGATCCAGTCGTCCATCACGTTCCAGGTCGTGAATCCGTCGTCGCTCTCCGGTTCCAGCAGGTACATGGCCAGGATGGCCAGCGGCTGGGCCTCCCGCACGACATAGGTGCCCGCGGGCAGGGTCACGGCCAGGGGCGTCCAGAGCCCCTCCAGCCGTTCCTCGTGGTGCCCCTGATATTCCTGCGGGTTGCGGATCAGCGAATCGATGGCGAACCGCTCTGCCGCCACGTTCAGCGAATCCGCCAGCTGCTCCACGAAGATCCCGTGCAGGCGCAGCCGGTCCACGAGGGGCTTCTGGTCGGCCCCGAAGGCGTAGGCCACCGGCATCCGCCGATCCAGGGTGGACTGGAACCGGTCGTATACCGGCATCCGTTCGGTGTGGAACTTGCCGATCCGCTTGTAGCCGCGCTTCACCCCCGGCAGCTTCTCGGTGCTGTCGGGAAGCCTGGCCAGGTCCTCGAGAATGATGTCGGCGTACTCCGGGTGCTGGGTGTACTCGGAGCGAAGCGACACGTACGGGGCATCGGAGGGGGTGGTGCCGCCGGCAATGGTCTTGCGGTCGGCCTCGTGGGCCACGTCCACGATCTCTTGCTTGTTGGCCGCGAGCAGCGACAGCAGCTCGCCCACGAACGCGTACGTGGATGCGATGCGGGTGCGGAACGGGTCATGTGAGTAGGCCTCGCTGAGCACCGAGATGCGGCCGCGGAGGCCGTAGTAGTTGGTGCCGTAGCGGGGACGGGCGTCGTAGGTGTACCAGCCGCGAGGGCCGCCGTCGGGCGACTCCACGTTGCCGTAGTCGAACGTCTGGATCCGCTCGCGGGCCAGCAGGTTGCGCCGCACCGCCGGGAGCAGCGTATCCATGGTGAACGGGCCGGTGAACTTGGCGGCCGGGCTCAGCGACGCGGCGTAGGTCAGGGCGTAGCCGTGATACGTGCCGTCGGTCGTGTGCAGGTCCACGAACACGTCAGGGTCCCACGCGTCGAACATGCGGAGCGATGCCTGGGTCTCGGGGGCGTCGGCCTTGATGTAGTCCCGGTTGAGGTCCAGCCCCTGCCCGTTGGCCCGCTGCCCCACCAATTCCGGTCCGTCCTGCGCCGGCCGGCGGGTTTCCTGCGGGCCGAACATCTCGTTGCCGTCGGCGTTGTAGATGGGCACCACCACGAGCACGAGCGAGTCGAGCACGTTGGGGTCCTTGTCGTCGGTCAACTCGCGCAGCATGGCGAGCATGGCCTCCTTGCCCTCCACTTCACCGGCGTGGATGTCGGCCTGCACGTAGACGATGGGCCGGTTGAGCCGCTGGGCTTCGGCCGCGGTGTGCACCAGCGGCCGCGAGGCCACCACGTACGGGATCTCGCGCCCCTCGCTCGTCTTGCCGATCACGCCGGTGGCGATCTGGTCCTTCTCCAGCAACTTGAGCGAGTCGATGAACGCAATGACGTCGGCGTAGTGCGACGTCTCCATGAAGTTGGTGCGCTCGGCCCGGGTGAGCGGGCGTTCGCTGGCGAAATTGGTGGGGTAGACCGCGTGGATGTTGACCGGCGAGATGCGGCTGCGCTCGCCGCGGTCGGGGCGCGGGGGGCCGCCCGGCGCGGGCCCAGCGGCGGGGGACGCGCCTCCACCGCAGGCGGCGGCGAGGACTGCCGCGACGAGCGGCGCCAGAACGCGAGCGTACGAACGGGCCATGGAGCGACTCACGGAATGGAGAAACAAAGGGCGTGGACAGGGAATGTTACCCTGTTGCCGCCGGAACGGTCTAGGGACCGCTCACCGCCCCGGGGAGCGGCGCCGGCGGCCCCCCGCCCCCACGCCGCAGCAGGATCGCCCCCCGCGCGCGGGTGCTCGCCGCGGCCGCCGGGTCCGCCCCGCTCTCGATGTCCTGGCGGACGCTGCGCTGATAGACCGTGAAGTCGGCGTCCCGCAGGCCGGCGCGGGCCAGCATCACCACGTCCGACGATGCGCTCCGCGCCGGCACGCCGCGCGAGACCAGATCCGTGAGCACCATCAAGGGGGTGGTGAGCTCGCGCCCCACCGCCGAGTGCCGCAACCGCGTGAGATCGGCGGGGGCGACACCGGCGTGGATGGCATGGGCGCCGGCGCTGATCTCCTCGGCGCGGGAGCCGCTGCCCAGGGCGTTACGGGCCACGCGGAGTTCTCCGGCCAGCGCGCGCACCGCGGCCACGATGCGGGGGCCGTCGGCATGCTTGCCGGCGCCTTCCAGCGCTTTGTTGACCAGCATCTCGGCCGGCAGCTTGGCCACGCGGGCCGAATCCACGATGGCGAGCACGGCCCTACGCGTCGCCGGATCGAGCGCCGTGTTCAGGCGCTCGAGTTGCGAGGTCTGCGCGGAGACGGCGGTCGCGACGAGCAGCAGCGCCCACGCCGACCAGACGGACCGCATCAAGGCGTGTCTTCGACGACCAGAGCCGAGTTGGGCTTGCCGAAGTCTTCGTCGGCCACTCGGG
>Ga0307375_10005314_pt1 | contig 12098 bp, 12 predicted proteins | sample TR1MG_FD_202531 | JGI IMG/M metagenome (GOLD analysis project Ga0307375, IMG submission 202531) | Soil microbial communities from Risofladan, Vaasa, Finland - TR-1 | ecosystem: Environmental > Terrestrial > Soil > Coastal area > Acid sulfate soil | place: Finland: Risofladan, Vaasa | collected... | reverse complement strand
CGCTGGACTGTGTCGACTTCCACGGCCTGTCGGAACGGCTCAGGCAGAATTCACTGCAGGAAAAACTGACGGCGCAGTGGATTCAGCATTGCATGCCGGAGCTGAGAAAGCAGCGTGCACTTGTGTAGAACCATGCCGACGCGTCAGCAGACCCATTCGTAACCGAGGATCAAAATTAGATCCCCATTGGCAAATGACTTGTTCTTCAGTCGGTTGGTCCGACTTAATCAGCGACGACGTCCTTCTTGCGGTTTATTGGCGCGGACAACTCGCCGTTGGCTGGAGCGTGGCCTGCGTGGGCTGGTCCGAAAGGACGTAGAGGATGGCTCAATCGTTCCCTGTGACCCCAAGCTGGTCGCGGTGACCATCGTGGGCGCATGGCCTAGGTCTCAAAGTGGTATAACCCGCAAGGCGCCTGAAAAGGCTATCAATTCGCCGCTGCCATGAGTGCCTTGGTCGAGCGGATGCCGGGCCGGCGACGCCGGCGACGCCTATTATAAAAGCGCAATTGTGCCTGAAGACTGCGACATGGCGGCACGTCCGCTCATTGCTCACCGCGGACGAAGAAACTCCGGCAAGGTCATCTAGATCGAGCGGTGCTTAACAGTATATTCTCGATCTTGCGCACAGGGGCACCATGGGCAGATCTGCAAGGGCGCTTCGTCATACCACACCTGCCACAGGCGCTTCCAGCAGCGGGTCAATTCGGGCACGCTCAGGACGGTGCTGGAAGCCTTGGCCGAGGACTTGCGAAGTCGCGCCAAGCTCGATCTGTCCGAATGCTTCATCGACGGCACTTTCGTGTCGGCAAAAAAAGGGGGCTTCTCAGCGGGAAAGACCAAGCGGGGCAAAGGTACGAAGACCATGGCCGTGGTAGACGGCCATGGTCTTCCTGTCGCCGTACATATTGCATCTGCTTCGCCACATGGACTCACCCTTGTCCCGGACACTGTTGCGGGCCGGATTGTCAGTGCTAGCCCTGAGCGATTGATCGGGGATAACGCCTACGACAGCGACGAACTTGACGCCGAACTTACGCACCGGGGAATTGAGGTGATTGCCACGCATCGGGCCAACCGCACCCACTCACTTACTCAAGGCGGTCGCCCCTTGCGTCGCTACAAGCGGCGCTGGAAGGTCGAGCGCCTGTTCGCCTGGTTGCAGCACTTTCGCCGTATCCTGTTGCGCCACGAGTATCACGCTGCCAACTTCCTAGGCTTTGTACAGCTCGGTTGTCTCCTTATTCTCATGCGGCAGTATTTTTGAGATGAGTTCTAGGATGGCGCGGCTGACGAACTCCGAGCCATTAACGTTTCCGCACACGCAAGGACGTGAACCGAAATTCAGAACGAATTTCATCAAGGTTACGCCCGACATCGCGGCCCTTCCGCATGCTCCAGCCGTTTACGCCTGCGCACCCGCGGAAGGCCCGACGCGCGAACGGTCAGTCGGCGCAGCCCAACATTACTCCGCCATCAACGAGAATCTGGGCACCAGTTACGTATTTCGACGCCGGTGAGGCGAGGAACAGAGCCGCGCCTTGGATCTCGGCGACAGTCGCCACGCGCCCCAATGGGACCACTCGCGCGAAGGCTTCGGCCGTTCGCGGGTCGCGCATATGGCCGCCGCCGATGTTCGTGACAAAGGGGCCGGGGGCTATCGAGTTGACCAAGATGTTGAACTTCGCCAGTTCGAGTGCGGCTTGGCGCACGAGGTGGGCCGAACCGGCTTTGGCGGGCATGTAAGGCGTGCCGATGATGGCCTCGCTGCGGAGTGCCCCGACCGATGTCGTGACGATAATGCGTCCGCCCTGCGGGCGCCGCTTCATATGCGGCACCGCGGCCCTTATCGAGGTGAACACCGAAGTAAAATTGGTCGCAATCACCTTGTCCCAGCGCTCGTCCGATATATTTTCGAACGCGCCGTCGAGGGATCTTTCGCCCGTCATGGAGAGGAAACCAGGCGGCGAGTCGATGCCGGCGTTGACAAACACTACGTCGAGACCGCCAAATACGCTGGCCGTTTCGTCGAAAGCGGCGCGCAATGCCGCTCGATCGGTGACGTCGAGCGCGATGCTGCGAATATCTGCTCCCGTCGCCCGGAGTTTGGCGGACGCCGCATCAAGGGCGGCGGAATCGATGTCGAGTATGGCGACGCGCGCGCCGTTATTCGCCATGGCTTCGGCATAAGCGTAACCGATACCGCTGGCACCTCCAGTTACGATCGTCGCCAGGCCGGTTACATTGAACAATTCGGATATCTTCATGAGCGGTAGAACAGCGAAGGCGTTTTCGTCAAGACGGCCTTGGTATATGCCCTGCCGCCACCCATTGGTCGAAAATCTTCAGCACCGCATCAGCAAACTCGCGGTCATTCACATGGGCGCTTAGCTCGATAAACGGTATATCGGGACGTAAGCCGTCCTTCACGGCGGCAGCCAAAGTCGCCAGTCCAGCCGGATTATGGAACGGCTTTCCCGGACGATCCAGCTCGTCAATGCCGCCCATGGGCATCACGAAGGCCGTCGGCGACGACGCCTTGTTCAATTTGTGCCTGATCGTTCGGCCGATGCGTTCCTTCTCAAGATCATTGACCGGCAGTGCGCCGATGAGGCGGTTGTGCGTGTACAACGGACGGTCCTCGAAACCACGCGGCGCCGGCTTCCACGCCGGGACGTTAATGATGCCGAGTCCCGCCGGCGCGACGATTTGGGGAACGCCTAGACGGCCGGCTGTTTCCAGCCGTGCGTCACCGGCGGATACGTCGCTGCCGAGCTCGTTGTTGCCGATCTCGACAAGGCAAAGGTCCAGTACTGCAACCAGACGGCGCTGAGCAACCAGCGCTTCGAGCGCTCGGCCACCCATACCGGTCGTATGAAATGCGATGACCTCATATCCCCGCTGCTCGAGCGACGGTTTGAGAAACGATAGATACTTGCAAACCGACGAACCAAAGGAGCTGATGCCCACCGCCGGACGATCCCACCGCGGCGCCTCTGGGCTCGCGATCGCGGCGCCCGTCACGGCCCCTGCGGCCTGACGCAGCACCGCGGTCGACAGAGGGTTAAGACCCCATAAACCGCCCGCCCATAAGATCATGATCAGATCGGGCGAAATCCTTTCGGGCGGGATGAGATGCGAGAATGCCACTGTCGACACAATGACCTTCGGCAATCCCAAAGGAAGAGGGGCCATTACGTCGAGGGCGAGATCGGTGGCCATGGTTCCGCCAATCGCGAGGACACCATGAATCCGCCCCTCCCTCGCGAGGGCAGCCGCCAAACTCGCCGCTCCGACGGCCATCTTTTGCATGGCCAGATTCTCGCTGCCAAGGCCGATAATCTCGGCCCGGCTCATGCCGCTTGCCGAAGCGACCTGGTCGTGATCAAAATCGGGCGTAAATTGAGGGTCGTGGAGGACGCCGACGTCCATAATCAGGGGTACGTGCCCCGCTCTAGCAATCTCGTCGCGTAGAAACAGCAGCTCATCGCCTTTGGTGTCGGCGGCGCCGACCAGCAGTATTTTGCGCGGAGAGGTCAAGTCGTGCCCTGTCATGGTAGTCATCTCGATGCAAGTTCGGTTTCCGTGGTTGCCTCTTGCAATGTCTTCATGCTTCGGTGCCGGTTCACTCCCTGGGTCGATCCGTAATCGGCACCTGCAATCGGCGATGCAATACGTTCATTCTCGGCCAAGAGCCTTCTGTCGTACGAGCGCGACTCCACCATGCGCCTTACTTGGCTGGGTTAGTCGGTTCGGGAGGCGCGCTCGACACTAAACAATTCGAAGCGAAGACCGCGCGTGACAGAATCCATTGGACCTTCTAAGTCCGCAAAATGCCTTGCCGTTTTAGGTTCTCCAGAGACTCGCTGTATGCCTTCCATTTCTCGTCGTAATCGCGCTGATTAGTGTTCGGGTCGAGATATTTGTTGGCGGGAAAACAGGTTCTCTTCGTATAAGCTGTCGCAAAAACCTCGGTCCGCAGCCCCATGATGAAGTTCCATCGATACCCGCGCTCCTTGAGCGCCCTCAATTCATTTACGTTGATTGCCGCCTGCACATACGACTCCGTGTTGTCGAGTCGTTCCGTGACGATCTGGCCACGATAGTCAACGATCATCGCGTGGGCGGTTGACGCCTCATACTCGGAGAGCGGCGACGCCGCCCAGTTGCATGTGACCAGATAACAGCTGTTTTCATAAGCGCGCAGCCGGTTTTGCATCCGCAACATGTCCAGGGATTCGACCGTGCCGCGCGGCCAATTGTTCGGGCGGATGAGGACTTCCGCTCCGTTCAGGGCGGTGCACCTGGCGACTTCCGGAAAATTCGCGTCAAAGCAGATATACATGCCGAAGTTGCCGTATGGAGTCTGCAGGACCGGGAAGAGCACTTCCGGATCATGGCTGTAGTTGTCCCAAACGTCGTGCGGGCTGGTGCAGAGTTCGCGAGGATTGTTGCTGGTGTTTATTTTTCGGTATTTCAGGGCGATTTTTCCGTCCGGATCAATGATGAATCCGGTGTTGAAGATCTTGCCGGGAAATTTTGGATCTCCGCGTTCAAACGCGGATCCGGCTACGTAGATGCCGTACTGTTTGGCCTTTTGGGCCAGCACTTCCACCTCCTCGCCGGGCAACTCTATCGCAAGCGACTGGAGCTTTTCCCAATCGACCGGCGGCATTCCGAACCCGTGGATAAAGGACTCGGGAAATACCACGAGCCCGACACGAGGCGCCCCCTTCCCCTGCGCCACATCGACACGCGGAACGTAACGATCGATCAATCCGGCGTATCGCCGGACGTTCTCCATCTTTTGGGTCTTCGCGTCTTTTCCTGAGAAGTAATGCGTGATCACTTCTGGCTGGATCGCTACGGCAACAAACGGCTGAACTGGCATTGGTTACCTCCACATTCGCTACAAAACCGATATCGAACAATCCCAGCCTCGATTTAGCTGGGGCCATAGCGGCGCTGGCTCGCCAATCGCGGGGACTGGTTACGCACTAGCCGATTATTCTCTCTCCTGAGCATTTTTACAATGGGCAAATCCAGCGGGCTAGTAGGATCGCTCGGCGTTCGCGGATCGCCACATGCGGCTGGATAGCAGGTGGTTGAGTTCTGCCGCAAATGAGCCTGCGCCGCTTCCGCGTCTTGGCCGGACAAGCGGAACGGCAATATCCTTCTCGTGGCGATACCGGCCTCGATGACCTGACCAATAACCAATGCCGCGCAGGGGACCGGTTAGGATGGTTGCTAGACCGCTCGCAGCTAAGAGTACGGCGATCTTCATCCCGGCGTTTCCTGGAGGATTTCTGAAGCAGGCGCGCCTCTCCTGGCGGCGAGATAGGCGCCGTGCAGGACTTCAGGCTTTTGGCGAAGCTCTTCAGAAGATCCAGCGAAGACCAGTTCCCCTCGCTCCAATACCAGCGCGGTGTTTGCCAGCGCCAATGCAAGCGTCGTGAATTGTTCAATCAGCAAGACGCCGACGCCGCGCTTGGCGATGATCCTTATCGTTTCGGCCAGTCGGCTCACGATCGTCGGCGCCAAGCCGAACGACAGTTCGTCGATCAGGAGGTAACGCGGCCGCGCGATCATTCCCTGTGCAAGCACGACCATCTGCTTCTGACCGCCGGATAGATTTTCCGCTGCGGTTGAGAGCCGGCTACGCAGCTCCGGGAAGGCAACCAGCGCGGCCTCGATTTCGCGATCGGCCTCGCGCCGGCCGTGCATCAGCGCCGCAGCTGCGAGATTGTCGCGCACCGACAAGTCGCTGAAAACCGGATGGCCCTCGAGCACCAGAGCTACGCCGTGCCGTCGCACCACGTCAGGCGGTTGTCCCAGCAGTTGCACGTCGCCGCAACGGACACTGCCGCTCAGCGCCGACACTATGCCACCTATACTCAGCACCAAGGTCGATTTGCCGGCGCCATTGGCACCGAGCAACGCCGTGATTTCGCCGGGCGGGACGGTGAACGATACATCGTGGAGCACCGGGCGACCGCCCCGGGCAACGAAGAGATTGGATATCGTCAGTTCGGCTTTGGCTATCACAAATTACTCGCGTCCCAAATATGCGCGGCGCACCACCGGATCGTCGAGCACCGCGCGGGTCCGCCCCATGGCGAGGCGCTTTCCGAAATCCAACACCACCGTCTCGCTGCAGATCGAGGCGATCAGATCGGCATCGTGGTCGATAAGCACGAGCTGACAATCGAACATCCCAGGAATATCGACCAGGAGCTGCTGCAGGCGCTGCGTTTCGGACTCGTTGAGGCCAGCTCCCGGCTCGTCCAAAAGAATGATCTTCGGCCCGCCGACCAGCGTCTTCGCGATGTCGACCATCCGGCGCTCGAAAAGATTGAGGTGACGGCCAAGCGTATTGGCCCGTTCGCCGAGCCCGACGAAAGCCAGCGCTGCGCGGACCTCGCGCCGCGCTGCGGTCCGGTCGGCAGAAACATGATCGCCCACCGCCTGGACGTTCTCCATCGCCGTCAATTCGTCGACGACGAGTTCCTGCTGAAAAGTACGGCGCAACCCCAACTTGACGCGGCGCCGCAGCGAGAGGTTTAGCAGCGAAATGCCATCCACCAAAATCGCGCCCCTGACCGGCCTGACAAATCCCGAGAGCACGTTGAGCAGGGTTGTTTTGCCCGCGCCATTGGGGCCAATGAGACCACAAATCGGGGCCGCGAATTCGGCGTCGAGATCGACGAGCGGCTTGATGCCGCCGAATTGCACCGTCAACGCCTCAATCTTGATCATGGCACTTGTTGCCTTTGCCATTGCTTGTAGAGGCGTCCGGCCAAGCGCTTGTAAAGACGCTCACCCACAATCGCGAGTTGTCCGCCGATCCCCAAGGGATCGCGCAAGGCGAACAACAGCGCCGCCCCGAAGATCATGAATCCGATATTGGTATCGACGTTGAGATCGGTCAGCAGTGCCGGGATGAAGTGGGTCAGAATGCCGCCCAAGAAAGAGCCGAGCCAGACGTCACATCCGCCCAACAACGCGCCGATAAAAATCACGATCGAGTCGGTTGCCGGGAAAGCCGAGCCGTCGAGCTGACCGAAGAGGCCGGCTAGTAACGCGCCGGCAACGCCGCAGAGAAATCCCGATAGGGCAAACGCCCATGCTTTATAGAACACGATTCTGACGCCGGCTGCCCGCGCCATCTGTTCATTCTTGCGAATCAGGGCCCAGGCCCGGCCGGGTTTGCTGCGACGATGCATCTCGACCAAAAAGATGCAGACGAGCGTGACGCAGGCGACGAAAAAAAAATACCGCACGTCACTCGCGGCGAACATCGGCCGCGCCATCATGACGCGGTCGTTGCCGCTCGCACCCACCTGACCGAGAAACCCTGGCCCGCCGACGGGAAAACTGGTAACGAAGATTACGGTTTGAAAGGTGCCCGCAAGCATCAGAGTGACCAGCGCCAGATACAGTCCGCGCATTCGGAGAGCCGGCAGCCCCCAGATCATGCCAATGACCGACGCCCCGGCGCCGCCGGCAAGGAGGGTTAACAAAAAGGGAGGATGAAAGGAATGATAGACGCGCAGACTGATCCAGCCGCCGACGCCGACCAGCGCCCACTGGCAAAGCGAAACCAAGCCGAGCTCTCCGTACAGCAGCGCGCAGCCGAGCACCGCCAAGACTATGCAATAAGCCTGGGTGAAGTTCGACAGCCAATACCGGTTAGCGGTCAGTGCGATTGCGACGGAGACGATGCCGACCACTGCGACGATCGCTGCGGCTCGAACACGGGGGGTAATCTCTGGACCGGCCGGAAGAGGCAACCCGATCGAGCCATGCCTGCCGAGTTCTGCGTTGGCCAACTCGCTCACTCCCGCGCTCCAACTCCGTAGCCCGCGCCAAAGATCGTTAAGAAGATCAAGGCTGCGAGGTAGGGTCCGGCGCTGCGCAAGTTGGCGACGTCGGGAAAGGCGATGAGCAGGGCCTCGATCAGCCCGGCAACCATGCCGCCGACGAAAGCGCCCGGCAAAGACGACAAGCGTCCTAGGATCGCGGCGGCGATCGCCGGAATAACGAGAAATGTCAAATAGCCCGGATCGAGGCGGTTGAGATTCGCAAACAGGATTCCAGCGAGTCCGGCAAACATGCCGTTGAGCAGCCAAGCAAAGGTGTCGATCCGGACGACAGGTATGCCGATAGCGCCGCTGATGTGACGGCTACTGGCGAGCGCGCGCATGGCGAGCCCGATGCGCGTGCGGTTCAGCAGCAAGCCGGTGCCGCCGACCATCGCCACCGCGATGCCTAAGGCCACGAGGCGCGTCAACGACAATCTAACGCCAAACAGTGCGACGAAATCGATGTCCGTCGGCAAGGCGAGACGTCGTGGGACGCCGACCCCCCAATACCAAGCCATAGCGCCGAGCAGAAAAAGCGCCAATCCCAACGTCGCAACGGCGCGCACAACCCGGTCGCGATGCGCGAGGCGCGGCGCGAAAACCCGTCCGTAGCCGTAAGCCACCGCGGTCGACGCGACGATTCCTGCGATCCAGCCGATCGGCGCCGGAACGCCGGCTCGCGTGAGCTGCCAGGCAAGAAAAGCCGAAACACCGCCAAACGCGCCGAAGGCGAAGTTGAGCGTGCCCGAAGCGCGGTAGAGAATCACCAGACCGACGCTTGCGAGGGCATAAACGGCGCCGAGGCCGATGCCCGAGGCAACAAACGGTAACAGATTCATGGCGAACGAAATCTATTTTCGCCCGCCGGTCTTTGCGTCGGGCCGAGGATTTCCCGTAATTTGCACGGGAACTCCTCGGCGTGCGCCCTGCGCCGCCGCCAGACGATGCACCCGTTCACCGCTATTTCACTCTGCCGGGGATCCCGATTCCCAACTTCTTCTCAAGATTCAAGACCGGTGCTAGATCCGGATCGGGATCGGCCATGCAGCCCTCTATGGTCTGCCACTTGCCGTCGTGGATCCTCACCATTCGCGTCATATGATTGGCATTGTGCACCATCGCCTGGGGGCCGCCCCAATACCACGGCGCACAAAGAATGTCCGTTGCATAGGGCTTCGCGTTCTGGATTGCCGCCGTCACGGTCCTGCGATTTATGTGGCTCGGGCTCTTGATGCTCAGCATGGCATTGACCACCACCCGAGCGGCTATGTAACCGCCCTGCGAAAAGCTGTCGCGCTGCGCCTTGCCGCCATAAGCGTTCATGACCGCGACCCAATTCTGATTATCCTTGCCTTCGCCGTCCAGCGGTGCAAATTCCGCGTTTACCCAATAACGATCGTTCCAATATTTGGTGTCAATCGCACCCGGGAAACGTGCGGTGTAATACGAGGTCGGCGCTAGCCATTTCATCTTCGCCGCGCCATCCTGTTGTTCGGCAGCTTGCAGAAGCTGCGCCCCATACACGTCAACGCCGTTGGTCACAGCGGCACCCGCTCCGCTTCCCATAAGTTGCAGGACTAGCGAAGTCACGTCGGGGGACGTGGGATCGGTATAAATGCTCGTGACCTTGACGCCGAATTTCTTGCCCCACGCCTCCACACCGCCGCAAATCCATTCGGAACCGGGGAACTTTGGCACGGTACAGACCACGCTCTTGGCGCCGAGCTCGCGCCGCGCATAGTCGGCAGCGCCGATACCGCTTGCCCGCGGGCCCGCATTGACCGGGGCAATGTTCTTGGACAGAAAGCACGGCGGAGGAATGCCCACGCCAATCTCGAGTACATTTTGCTTGATGTAATATTTTGCGTTGGCCACGCACTCAACGACGCTGGTGCTGCCCACCATTGCATAGACACCATCGTCGCCGACTAGCTTCTTCGCAGCTTGCGCGGCGACGTCGAGCCTACCTTGATCGTCCTCCGCGTGATAGCTAATCGGCCGCCCATGAATGCCGCCGTTCGCGTTGACGCAGTCGAAATAGGCTCTCGCGGCGTCATCGGCTTCTCTGAAATTGAAGATGCCGCTCGTCGTGGAGATCGCACCGATCGGAATCGGCTTGCCCGTCGCCTTCTTTCCGGTATTTAGGCCGCAATCCGGCGCCGCTTGCGCCCGCCCGACAAAGCCCACAAGCGCAATGACCGCCAGAACCGCGAACACGCGAACCGTAGTTTTCATGACGCCCTCCTCCTAACTGTCGCACCGCCGAGATGGCTGCGACTTGTCCTTCCGGCGTTTTTACGCCCTTTTATCAGAACAACAGAGCGCTTCGTTTACTGCCGCAATAGGCTCTTGCGTAGCACAAGTCAGTCACCGGGACGCGGCGCCGGTGCTCGCGGCCGGTCCGACTCTCGGCCCATAATGCTCGCAGCTGAGAATTTTTGCAAGAGGAAATTTTAGACGGGAGAAAACACCACGCTGACCCCCGTAGACTGTTGGAGATGGCCGCGATGGACGGCCAGAGTTTCGCCGCAGATGCCGCCGTGCGCGTTACGCAGGACCCTTTTGTCTCTTCTTTCTGACGATGCCGTTGATCACCAAGTCGGCAACGAAGTCCCCGTAAAGGGCAAGCAAATCAGCAATATCCTCGCGGTCACGAAGCCAGGCTCCCAGAATCGGGCGTCCGACCACGATAAGATCACACAATCCGACGATTGCGATGTCGAGTAATCGGATATCAAAGTTATCGCGGAATTCACCTGTGCGTCGTCCTAACTCGATAATTTCCCGAAGGCTAGCGTGACCTTGGATCGCGGTCGTCCTGATCGTCTCTGCGGCCGAGCGCGCCTTGCCACTGAGAATCTGCTCGGTGTAGAGCGGGTGCAGCGCCGGATTCATGAACTCATAGCGGACGAATTCGCGGATGCGCCGGCGCAGCCGTGTCGATGCCGTGCCCGGGCCAGCAGATGCCTCGGCAAGCGCGGCCACCAAGTCCCTGGACAATTGCCGTGCCACTTCGGCAAGAAGCCCCGACATTGTGCCGAAGTAGTACCGTACTAACCCGCGATCGGCGGCCGCCGCTCTTGCAATCCGGCCGGAAGTGAGCTTGCCGGGTGGCATCGTGCGCAAAAGCTCACGGGCCGCGTCAACCAGCCGTTGTCGTCCAACTCCGTCCTCCGAAGCCAATGGGCGGCCTTGGCGGCGCTTTGCCTTGCGGTTGCTTCCAGCAATCAAATCCAAGTTGTCCGAATAGATGTTGAGTTAAAGGGGCATAAGGGAAGGAAATTCCTTCTTGAAGGACATTCCTTCGGGATGGAAATTCCTTCGCGCACCCGCTCCGAAACGGGAGCGGCGCCGACGCGCGTCGCGTCGCTGGGCGGTGCTAGTGGATACAAACGTTCAAGTTCGCGCTTGATGGCCGGAATGCAAACGGCCCAATGGCAAAATTCTGCGCCCTTTGGCGCGTTTGGGCAAGTTCGGAAATAAAACATGTTCGGAAATAAAACAGAAGGCGCGCAAGAAACGCATCGTAATCATCTTCAGCACCGATACGCGCGGAAAAACACCGCAAACCCTAAACCGCGAATTACATCGTCATCGTTCTGTGGTGCCATGCAGGGTTATCCTGATCCAGCGACATGGAGCAACGGCTCACCCCGCTGGAAAATGTTGTATTCGCTCTAGAGGTACGAGCAATCAGTGCGAGGCACATCGGAAAGCCTGCTGAGATAGTCTAAGACTTCGCCCTCTTTGGCTAGCACTGTGCACCCAAACGTTTTGTCGAGCGCGACATTGCCAGCAGTCACCAGGATACGTAGCGGGTTCTCGGTGAACATAGCGTCGTGGTAAGGGATGCCCGAGCTCGCATGATGAATGTCGAGTAGGTCGTGTCCATTGAACTTTCGGGATTTGTCCATTCGCACCGCCGCATGGCACATTGCGTAGGCATAGAGTGATGGTACGCGCTGCGCCATGATCTTGGGTCGTAGTCGGAAAGCGTTGACCAGTCCGGTCAGCGTCTTCTGGGCTGCTCCCTCAGCCTGCTCCTTCGGCACGGGTCTGCGGTCGCCGGTTGTGCTATGGAAGTGTCGAAGCACCAGAACTAGGATTTCGTCCTTGAACGCGCTGAGTGCGCCGGCGCTCTCGGCGGCGAAGGCTTGCTGAATACTGCGTACCTGATGCGCATAACGCCGCATGTCCGTAGTGATCTTGGCGGCGCTCTGCCCCCATCGGTCGGACA
>Ga0307375_10005312_pt1 | contig 12098 bp, 9 predicted proteins | sample TR1MG_FD_202531 | JGI IMG/M metagenome (GOLD analysis project Ga0307375, IMG submission 202531) | Soil microbial communities from Risofladan, Vaasa, Finland - TR-1 | ecosystem: Environmental > Terrestrial > Soil > Coastal area > Acid sulfate soil | place: Finland: Risofladan, Vaasa | collected... | reverse complement strand
CCTTGATGTCGCCGCCGCTGGAGAAATGTTCGCCTTCAGCGCGCAGCACAATCACGCGTACTACAGGATCCGCGTCAAGCGACTCGAAGACCAGTCGAAGCTGATCCCGCTGTGGCATCAAGATGACGTTCAATGGCGGTCGCTGCAGCACGATGTCTGCCCGCTCGCAGGAGGGATCAACCTCAACCCGAAAGCCGTCTAGCGTGTTGAGCAGGCGGTGGGCGGGGTGGGTAAGCTGTGACATGACGGAACTCCTATGTGGTGGGACACAGAACAAGTAAACAGGAAGAATGGAACGGAACTAGGCGAGGGAAAAGCTGTTCATTCGGTAAAGGAAAACTAAGTCAATCCCACCCAGCGGCGCACGAGTTTGGTGTGATCGAGACCGAACAGGTCCAGCACACAGCCGGTCGTATGAGCGTTGAGCTCGCCGATCGAGGCCGGTTTGGCGTAGAACGCTGGCACCGGCGGAACGACCGTGTCGCCCCGTCTCGGTAACGGCGACCATATTGCGTAAATGGGCCCACAGGTTCAGCGGCGCCTCACGCGTCAATAATACCAGGCGGCATCGCCCCTTTAGTGGCACGTCGGCGGCGCGGCTGATTAGATTGTTCGCCAGACCGTGGGCGATGCTAGCCAGGGTCTTCATCGAATACAGTACCTCGACCTCGCTACGCCGAATGCCGAGCTCCTGCGCTGCCGTCAGCGCGCCCGAAGCTGACAACACCAAGTGCGTGTGCCAGTGGGACGTTTCACGCAGCTGCGGCTGCAGCCGCACACCGTATGCTGGGTCGCTCGCGCGGGGAATGGCGACGATTAGACGTTGTGGGTCACAGGAAACTTCCGTCACGTCTGCCCCGCTTCGAAATCGACGCGGACGGACGGATCGACCTCGACCGCTAAATCTATCTCCGACTCGCCCGGAATGCGCACCTTGGTAAACACGTGCTCGCGGTACACGACGGGCTTGGTCGCATCTAAGCCCATCTTGGCACTTAGCCCTTGCAAGTGGGTGGGTATCATCGCGTCACTCGAATCCTGACCAACGGTGGTGGATGGATCGAGCACTGAGCCTTGTGCCCCCGGGATGACGATAAGGTCGCGATCCGCCTGGAAACGCGTGGCAACAGCCCATTCGACTTGCTGCGGATCGTGTATGTCCACGTCCTCGTCGACCACAACCACCTGCTTGATGTCGTAGTGTGCGCCAAAAGCGGCACATATTACGTTCTTTGGCTGCCCCTCATGCGACTTGCGCAGCTTGACGTAGAGATGGTAGCGACCGACTCCACCAACAGGCAGATGTACGTCAAGCACGTTCGGGAAGCTATGTTGCAAGTGCGCAAGCAACGTGGCTTCGCGCGGAATCGAGCCAAGCAGTAAATGTTCCATTTCTGCAGGCACAATCGTGTGGTAAATCGGGTTATGGCGATGTGAGATTGCGTCGACAGCGATCACTTGGCGTTGCTCGCGAGAGCTATAGTACCTCGGGAACTCGCCGAAGGGACCCTCCGGCTCGCGCACACTTGGCAGTATCCGGCCCTCAATAACAATCTCGCACTCGGCGGGGACCCGCACCTCGTTGGTTCGGCACTTGACAACTCTCAATGGCGCGCCGTGCAGTGCGCCGGCCACTTCGAGTTCATCCCAATCGAGCGGCCCGATTGCCTGCGAGGCCAGGAGCGTCAGAGGATCGACACCGATCGCCACCGCCACAGCCAGCCCCTGATTGCGTGACTCGGCTGCTTTGTAGTACGCCATCAGATGCCGCGGCAATATCAGCATCGCCAGGCGGTCCTTCGAATGTACTTGGATGCGGTTAATCGAGACATTCTGAACGCCCGTAACAGGATTGCGGGCGATCACCACGCCGGCTGTGATGTATGGGCCGTTGTCGTGCTCGCTGTGGGTGGGTATGGGGAGCACCTTCCGCACGTCGCAATCGCGGTGGGCAATCTGCAGACACGGCGCCTCGGCCGGCGGCACTTCGCGGCAGCGTACGGGTCGGGCGGCGGCATCGCGAAACCGCGCCAGCAGATCGGCCTCGGATACGCCGAGTGCCTCTGCAATCCACGCGCGCTTCGACATGAAGCCAGAGACCACGGGCACGGAGTGACCGCCCGGGTGCGGAAAGTAGGCGGCCTGATGGCCGTCCAGTTTCTTGGCAATGGCCGCCAGGCGGTATTCGAGAGGCACGCCGCTGCGCATGACGGCCAGACGACCCGTGTCGGCCAAATGATTCAGCCAGCGGCGCAGGCTGGTGTAGGGAGCGGCGGACGGCGCCGACGCGTCAGTTGGGATTTGACTCATAGTGGCATCGGGACTGCAGAAATAGCGGTTGCTTGTGTCATGGTGTTTGCTCGCGGCTGATGTCAGCTTTCTCGTAATTCCCCGCCACTAGCATTCGGCGAAGTATCTTGCCCACCGGTGATTTCGGAATCTCGTTGACGAACACGTACTCGCGCGGGCGCTTGAAGTTGGGGAGATCCGAATTGCGACAATGTGCGTCAAGTGCGGACGCGTCAATACGACTCGCTGCGTTGCTGCGCGTAACAAAGGCTACCACGCGCTGGCCCCAGCGTTCATCGCTCAGCCCGACTACCGCCACTTCGCCGACTCCGGGACACAATGAGATTACCGACTCGATGTCTACTGGCGAAATGTTCTCGCCGCCGCTGATGATCATGTCGTCCACGCGCCCGGTAACGTGGAGGTCGCCGTCAACGTCGAAGTACCCCATGTCGCCGGTGAAGTACCAGCCGTCGCGCAGCACCCTGGCGTCGGCGTCGGGCCGCTTCCAGTAGCCCTCGAAGGCCTCGTCACCGCGCAAGTCCGCGATGACCTGGCCTTCTTCATCCACGGCTGCGAGGTCTTCCGGGCTTGCCGCATTGAGGCGCACCACGCGAAGGCGCGTGTTGAGCCCCGCACGGCCGGCGCTGCCGGGTTTCTTCGGGGCAGCCTGCTCGATGGAAAAGGTGTAGATCTCGGACGATCCGTAGTGATTGACGAAGAGATCGGGGCAAAAGGCACGCGCCAGCCGTTGGAGTAGCGCGTCGTGCATCGGTGCCCCCGCAAATCCAAGCTTCCTGACCGATGCGATGTCCGGTCCCGGGTCGCACCCAAAGCCGTGGCGCTCACGCTGCGCCAGCATGTCGTGATAGAGGGTGGGCACCAGATAGAGGCAGGTGATCCGCTCCTCGGCAATCAGCGCCAGCGCGCGACGACTGTCAAAGCGGGGCATGCAGACAAAGCAGCCATCGACCAAGGCCAAGGCCAGCAGCGAGCGCACGCCCATGGTGTGGTAAAGCGGCATGACGCCCAGCGTACGTTCGCCATTGCGATATAAGTTTTGTGCGACGTGCGCCAGCGCAGCCGCACGTTCATGACGATGGCGGCGCGGTACGCCCTTGGGTTTGCCGGTTGTGCCCGAGGTATATAGAATCAGCGAAAGGTCGTCGGCTTCGGCACGCGGCTGCAGGGCGGCAACAGAATCTGCGAGTAGCGCTTCCCAACGCATGCTGGCGTCCCGGTCCGCTGCGCCGCAAGCGGCAATGCGGGGAAGCGCGCGAGCACCGGAACTCGACGATATGGACGCCTCGCTCGACGTATCGAAAAATACGGCTTTGGCATCCGCATCCGTGATGCAATAGTCGACTTCCTCGGGCTTGGCGCGCCAGTTCAGCGGTACGACGACCACGCCGAGAAACTGGCAGGCCCAATGCAGTGTGGCGGCCTCGCAGCAGTTTTGCAGCACCGACAGCAGCCGGTCGCCTTTTTGGAGCCCCAGCGCTTCCAGGCCGGTCGCCGCGCGCGCGATAAGCTCATACCACTCGGCATATGTGAGACGCAAACCCTTGTCCACGACGGCGAGAGCCCTTGGGCTGCGCTCCACGCTTTGCAGGAAAGTACGTCCGAGATCGAGCATGTCAGTTCTCCAGCCGTTCAATCAACGGCAATGCCTGCGCACCTGCGGGCGGCGGTGAGAAAGCAGAATGCGGAATGTCGTATGTTGCATCTTAGCGGTCCATTGCCGGGGACAAATGTGCGCTACGGCGCGCAGCTGCCGTTTCCAGCACCGCGCGAACAATGGGGGTGTACCCGGTGCAGCGACAAAGGTGGCCGGAGAGCATCTCGCGCACTTCGGCCTCGGTCGGATTGGGACAGCGCCGCAGGAAATCCGCGCACGACATAAGGATGCCTGCGGTGCAAAAGCCGCATTGCAGGGCATGATTGCGATGAAACGCCTCCTGAAGGTCTGACATTGGCCCGTCAAAGTCGCACAGGCCCTCGACGGTGGTGACGCGCCGACCGTCGGCCTGCACCGCCAGGGTCAAGCACGATCGAGTTGCAATGCCGTCGATCTGCACAGTGCAGGCGCCGCAGATTCCATGCTCGCAACCGACGTGCGTGCCGGTGGCGCCGAGCGACTCGCGCAGGAAATCCGACAGCAGCGTCCGGGACTCGCACATGCCGCTGCGCCCCACCCCATTCAACTCCAGGCGCACTAGATGCAGCGCGTCACGCACCAGCTCCTTCACTATTTGTTCTCCGTCACTTGACGAACCACTTGGGCGCACAGTCGCCGTACCAAGTGGCGCCTGAATTTGGCGCTGGCATGCACATCGTCCTGGGCTTCAAGCTCCCACGCGAAATCGTTCAGCGCAGCCTCCAAATCCGCGTCGGACAGCCCGCGTGGCAGGCGCACTAAATCTGGTCGTCCGGCGACTCCGCCTACCGCGACACGCACGCCATCAGCATCGGCAATCGCCGCCGCTGAAACGATGGCGAAGTCACCGCGGCGGGTGGAGAATTCAGTGAACGCAGTGCGCCGGTCAACCCCGGTCAGGGGAAAGCGCACCTCCTCGATAAGCTCGTCGGGCGCGCACGCCGTTACCAGCATGTCCTGAAAGAAGTCCGACGCGGCCACCGTACGCCTGCGCGAGGCGCTGCGCAAAATCACCTCGCCGCCGAGAGCGACCAATACCAGAGGTAGCTCGGCACTCGGATCGGCATGCGCGACCGAGCCGCAGACCGTGCCTCTGTTGCGGATCTGAAAATGCGCTATGAACGGGAAGACCTGCGCAAGCAGTGGCACTTCCCTCGCCAGGCCTGGGCGCCATTCGACGCTGGCCTGAGTAACCGCCGCGCCGATAACCAGCATGCCCCTCTCGGCACGCACATAATTCAGATCGTCGACACGTGATATATCGATCAGCGCGGTCGGCTTTGCGAGGCGCATATTAAGTATAGGTATCAGCGACTGGCCGCCGGCGAGGATGCGAGCATCGGGGCCAAGTTCGCGCAACTGCCCCACCGCCTCCTCAGCGCTGTCGGCGCGCAGGTAGTCGAACGCGTGTGGTTTCATTGCACTATACCCAGCCATCGTAGCAAGCGCAGCCAGGGCGAGACGCGACGAACTCCGGTCGCGCCGCCGACCTGCCGGCCGAGCTGTTCAAACATCTGGCGCAACACCATCTTCGCCGCACCCTCAAGCATGCGGCTGCCCACTGCAGCAATCTTCCCTGAAACCTCGGCCTCGTAGTCATAGCGCAGCAAGGTTCCGCCAGCGGACGGCTCCAGGGCAACCAGGCCGCTGCCCTTGGCGGCGCCGACGCTGGATATCCCGCTACCCGAGAGCCGCAGGCGGTGTGGGGGCTCCAGATCGCTCAATACCAACTGGATGGCATAGCGCGCTTTGATCATGCCGACTCCGATGGTCACATCCGCGCGGTATCGGTTCGGGGCGATCTGTTTCAGGTTCGTACACCCAGGGATCACGCGCGTCAACGCGGCTGGGTCGAGCAGCACGGCAAATATCGCCTCGGCAGCCGCAGGCAGCATGATCTCCCCTCGCGCCGAGAGCGTCTTACCACGCTTGCCGGATACGGCATCTGGCGCTGTGGTGCCGGCGGCCGACCCGCCGCGCGTAGGCACCGGGTCGTCGATGCCGATCAAGTCCATGACGCGCGACGGCGTGAGCGGCAGCACGATATCGGCCTGATCAAGCGCGTCCGCCACCGCGTTTGCGATGCACACGGGCGTGCTCATATTGTTGCCCTCTCCCAGTCCCTTGGCACCCAGCGGGGTGTAGGGGCTGGGAGTTTCCATGTGCAGGATGATGGGTTCGGGCACCTCGCAGGCCGTCGGTACCAAGTAGTCGGCAAATGTGCCGGACTGAAAGCTGCCGTCGCCGCCATAGCGGAATTCTTCCATCAGTGCCGCGCCCAGGCCTTGCGCGAACCCTCCGCGAATCTGGCCGTCGGCCAGCGCCGGATTGAGCAATCTACCTGCGTCGTGCGTCGTGACATAGCGGTCGATGCGCACGCGCCCGGTATCGGTGTCGACCTCCACCGCGCAAACATCGAAAGCGAAACCATAGGCGACAGAGGTGTTGACTCGATCATGTTCGTCCGGAGCGCTCAATTGCGCCGGTGTCCAGAAAGCCGTCTCGCGCAGACCCGGATCGATACCGGGTGGCAGCAGCCCTGGTGCCCAGTGCGGGTTGGCAGCCAAGCGAACGAAAGCCACGCCCCGATCCGGATGGCCCAGCACATGGATCTGCCCGCCAGCGAAGACCACCTCCGCCGGCTCACAGCCCAGGTGTGCCGCGGCGATCACGGCCAGCTTGTCGCGCAAGCGCAGCGCTGCCAAATGCAGCGCACCGGCTACCGCACCGGCGAAGCGGCTCGAATAATTGCCCGCCGCCACCGACCATGCATCTTTTTGCGTGTCGAATTCAACGTTGACCGCTATCTGCTCCGGGTCCAACCCAAATACATCGGCCACCACCTGGCCGCAAACCGTGCGATGCCCCTGGCCGGCGGGCGACGATGCAATCACCACATTGATGCCACCCAGGGGATCGATGGACACCGTCGCCGCTGCGATAGCGCCATTCTTTGGTCCGGCCTTCGCGCGTGCCTCGGCCGGCATCACGGTCGTGATGTAGCCCATATTGGACACCGACGGTTCGACGATGGCCGCGAAACCGATGCCATAGAGCCGGCCATCGGCGCGTGCCGCCGCCTGCCTGGCGCGCATTACACTCAGGCCGCCTTCGCGCACGGCCAGGTCCAGCGCCGCCTGGTAGTCCCCCGAGTCGATCAGCGCTCCGGCTGCCGCCCGATATGGAAATGCGTCGCGGGGGATGAAGTTGCGCCGGTATACGTCGAGCGGATCCATGCCAAGCTCCACGGCGATACGCTGCACCAGCCGCTCCAGCGCGAAATAGACCTGGGGTCCGCCGAAACCGCGCACCAATCCGGCTGGCGTCTTGTTGGTAAGGACCACGCGATTGCGCACCCGCAAGTGTTCGATGGCATACGCCCCGGTGAGGCATCCGTGCATGCGGTAGAAAGTCGCTGGTTCGGGCGCGCGAAGGTAGCCGCCGCAGTCGTCGAACTGGTCATACGAGAGAGCGCCGATCCCGCCGTCAGCGTGTACCGCAGCCTCGATATGGCACAGCCGTGCGGTAGCCGAGGTGGCTGCAGTCAGATGCTCCAGACGGTCCTCCACCCACTTGACCGGCGCGCCCGCCTTGCGTGCTGCCAGACACATCAAAACTACTAGAGGAAACACTGCTTGCTTGACGCCAAAACTGCCACCGGAGTCGGCAAAAGTCCGGTGCCGCAACCGATTGCCGGGCACTCTGAGAGCCAGCGCCATTACCGTATGCAGGGAAAAAGGTCCCATGAAATTGGAGATGGCGTCGTAGCCGTCCCGCTCGGACAGGTACTCCGCGACGACTACCGCAGCCTCTATCGGAGTGCAGGAATTGCGCGGATATCGCACTGTCAGCTTTACGCGGTGCGGTGCCTCGGCGAACACCGCGTCGGGGTCGCCATAGACAAAACTGCGGTCGCTCACGACATTGCTGCCGACCCGATCGTGCAGCACCGGCGCCCCCTCGGCTGCAGCAGACTCCATATCGACGACCGCCGGCAGCGGCTCGTAGTCGACCTCGATCAGATCGAGCGCATCCTCCGCCAGGTAGCGGCTCTCGGCCACCACAACGGCAATGGGCTCGCCGACGTAACGCACCCGGTCCATCGCCAGCGCCCACATTTCCATCGGCTGCTTAACCCCGACGATGAACGGCTTTGACCATCGCGCCACATCCGCGCCGATGAGCACAGCGCGTACGCCGGGCATCGCCTCCGCGCCTGCGGCCTGTACCCGCAGCAGCTTGGCGTGGGCGTGGGGCGAGCGCAATATTGCTGCGTGCAGGGTGTCTGCCCGCACGCCGAGGTCGTCGCCGAACCGGCCATGGCCGGTGAGCAGTGCGCGGTCTTCGACCCGCGCGCTAGCCCGGCCTAGATGCGGTGCGGCATGTGCCTTGGGTGAGTTGACGGAAGTCATCGGGGGTGTTGGTTACCGGGCTCCATGGTGCCCCGCTTGGCGATTGGCGCTCACTTTGCCTTCGCCGCAGGCAAGAACTTATCGGTGCTTTCAACAGACCTGCACATAGCGTCGACGACGACGAACAGATCTTTGGCTTCGACCAGTTGCCGCAGCATTTCGCACGCTTCGTCGGTGCCGCAATCCGAGAGCAGACCCGCAGATGCGATCGCGCCAATCAACGGCTCTGGAAGCAGTACGCGCGAAGTGTTCTCGATCAATGCCGCCATTTCGTCGGCCCCATAATCCAGACCGCCGTGCTGTTCCGCGACGAAAATAAGTGGCCAGCCCAGATCGACAATCTGACTCCACGTGCGCCGATCCAGAGTTGGCGACTTGTTACGAATCGCCCGTGCCCGCTCGACACCGCCCAAATCGCTGGCGAATTCGAATGCGCTGTGGGCGCCCATGCGCACGCTCTCGCTGAATGGGCTATCGTTCATTCCTGACCCGTGCCGTTGGAAGCCCCACCGCCTTGGTCGCGACTATGGTGCGTTGCACCTCATTGCTGCCGCCGTAAATCGTCAATCGACGCGACTGCAGAAACATCTCGGAGTAGTCGAGCAGACCAAATTCGGTCTGAACCGCATGCCTTATCGGTCCCGCCTCGCCTGCGACCTCTTGCAAATGGTCGAGAATTTTCTGCACCGTCTCCGTTGCGAGTATCTTGAGATAAGAGCTGTCGACGATGTCGCCCTGATCAAGGGACTCCGCAACGCTGAGATATGAGGCGATCAGGGTCTCTATCTCGATTTCCGCATCAGCCAGTAATTCATCGTGGCGCGAGTTGGCCGGCATTGCGCGAACCATTCTACGCAGACGTTCCAGTGCCTTTAGGGCGATCGCCGGAGATCCTATGCGCAAACGCTCCTCGCCGAGAAGCGCGGTCGCCACCGCCCAGCCGCGATCAATCTCGCCTACCATATTTTCCAGTGGCACCCGGACGTCGTCAAGAAACACTTCGCTGAACTCATGGTCGCCTGCGATCGTGCGAATCGGCCTGCAGCTAATTCCAGGCGTTTTCATGTCGATCAACACGAACGTGATGCCTTGCTGCCGTGGAATGCAGGCAGTGGTACGAACCAATGCGAACATCCAGTCTGCATGGTGTCCCCATGTCGTCCAGATCTTGTGTCCGCCGATCACCAGATCGCCGTCTTCGACCACCGCTTTGGTTCGCAGGCTCGCCAAATCAGATCCAGCACCGGGCTCGGAATAGCCCTGACACCAGACTGCGTCGCCTGAGCGTATCAAGGGAAGGTGTCGCATGCGCTGCGACTCCGTGCCGCATTTTATGAGAATCGGTCCAATATGGTTTAGGCCCTGGGACGGAATATCGGGCGCACCGGCGCGCGCCATTTCCTCCATGAGGATTACTTGTCGCACCGGGCTGGCATTCATGCCGCCATATCGCATGGGCCAGTGCGGCGCGATCCAGCCTTTTTCAGAAAGCATCTTGTACCAGGGCATGCAATCGTGCGGCAACGGCCAAAACGTGACATGTCGCAGGGAAGCGGGAATATTTTGATCGAGCCAATCCGCCACCGTGCCACGAAACTGCACATCCTCGTCGGATTCTGGCCTAAACATGGACTCTCTCTAACATTGTGCCGCCGCGATCGATAATTGAACGATATCCTGATAGACATGCTTGGTTTCGAGAAAATCATTCATGCCCTCGACTCCATGCAGCCTGCCAAAGCCGCTATCACGATATCCCCCGGTTTCGGCCTCTGCAAAGAGCTTATTGTGCGCGTTGATCCGGGCCGTACCGGCGCGTATGCGTCTTGCAATTCGCTGCGCGCGCGAGGTCCGGGCTCCAAACGCTCGCCCCCAATCCGAATCGTGTCGCATTGGCCAATCTGACCGCGTCGTGATCGTCGTCAAAACCCTCAAGCGTCATGATCGGACCGAACGCTGCCTCGCGACGCGCACATCAGGCGCTGCGATGCGCTGCGACGGTGATGCGGGACTGCGCCAGTTCGATCAGCGCCTTGCGATCGATCTTGTTGGTCGTGGACAGCGGTATCGCGTCGACGAACCAGACGAAGCGCGGATGCTGGTACGCCGGAGCCTTCGCCAGCGCGTATTGCTTGACCTGCGCTTCGGTCAGGCTCGCGCCTTTGCGCAGGACGCAGAACGCGACCGGTTTCTGCCACTTGATGGCGTCGTCCACGGGCACCACGCAGGCCTGGACGATGTCCGCATGCGTCTCCAGCAGCTTCTCGACTTCGCCCGGATAGATGTTCTCGCCGCCGCAGACGAACATGTCGTCGACGCGTCCGACGAAATAATGAAAACCCTGCCGGTCGCGCCGAAACACGTCACCGGTAATGTAGTAGCCATCATCGGTGAACGGCGGCTTCAGTTCCGGCCGATTGTGGTAACCGCTCATGACCGCAGGACATTTGAGCTGCAGCACGCCCTGCTCGGCATTAAGTTCGGCGCCGTCGACCAGCCGCAGCTGCACCCGCGGATGCGGGTATCCCACGGAAAGCGCGGGCTGCGCGATGCCGTCGGGATGCGGACCGAACACCACCGGCCCGCCCTCGGTCGTCCCGTAGGCGTTGCTGGTGAGCGCATGCGGCATCGCCTCCGCAATCGACTGCAGCAGACCGGGGCTGACCGGAGCCGAACCCATGCGCAGGAATTCGACGGAGGAAAGATCGGCCTGTGCGAGCAGCGCCTTCTCCCGCAACATCATCGCGATCATCGGCGGAACCGCCGTGAGCCAGGTGCAGTGGTAGCGGCCGATGGCTTCGATGTAGGTCCGGGTCGTGAATTGCGGCAGCAGGACGATGGTCGCATGCGCGGCACAGGCGAGCTTGGACAGCGCCAGCGCGTTCATGTGATACAGCGGCGCTGCGATCAGATAGCGGTGACGGGCGAGGTCCTGCCCCTCCATGCGCACCTTGACCACCCAGATGTGGCTTTGGTGCGACAGCACCACGCCCTTCGGCTGCCCGGTCGAGCCGGAAGTGTAGGGAATCATCGCAGCTTCGCCGGGCGCGGGCATGACCGCCGAAAAAGGACCCGCATCGAGGAAAGCGTCGAACCCCGATTCGCCTGCAGCGCCGAATTCGATCGCGGGAAGGTCCGCCGGAGCACTGCTGCGCCGTTCCGGATCGCAGAATACCATCCGTGCGCCGGCATCGCGAACGACGAACTCGATCAGCGCGGGCGGAAAGCGGTAGTTGACGGGGACCGCGACCAGGCCGGCGCGCATCGCGCCGTAATAGGCGGCAAGGAATTCGGCCCGGTTGGCCGAAAGGATGGCGATGCGCTCGCCGCGCCGCAAACCGCGCGCGAGGAGGGCGCGGGCGACGCCGCTGGCCATGTCGTCAAGCTGGCGGTAGCTGAATTCGCGCGGGCCGGATTCGCCGCCCAGGTCGATGAGCGCGAGCTTGTCCGGATCGCGATCGCGATCGACGAGATCGCCAAGGTTGTAGATTTCCCTCATGCCGCCTTTACCCTCATCCGGTCTTGGGCGGCGCCGTCAGGTACACGCCCCGACCGCTCGCGACCAGCATCTCGTCCTTGTCGAACACCCGCGCCTCGCTGACCGCGTACTGGTTTCCCCACTTCACCAGTTTGCCGCGCGCGGTGAGGTCGCCGGGCATCGCCGCCCGATGATAGTCGATGCGCATGTCGATGGTCGGCACCCCGCGGCCGGTCTTCGACACCAATGCCCAGTCCGCGGC
>Ga0307375_10005305_pt1 | contig 12106 bp, 9 predicted proteins | sample TR1MG_FD_202531 | JGI IMG/M metagenome (GOLD analysis project Ga0307375, IMG submission 202531) | Soil microbial communities from Risofladan, Vaasa, Finland - TR-1 | ecosystem: Environmental > Terrestrial > Soil > Coastal area > Acid sulfate soil | place: Finland: Risofladan, Vaasa | collected... | reverse complement strand
GCGGGAAAGCCACGCACGTCAGCGGTCGGCTTCCTGTTGTCTTTGGCCAAGTCCCCCGAATGACGAATAGAACGGTGCGACTATGTTGGAGGTGGAATGGAGTACCATATCTGATACTGAGAGTGAGCATGGAGCCACGTGTCCGGTTCTCGAGCGCCAGTTCTCAGGGATTCTCTCTGATGGAGGCTCCTTTTCTCTCTGAGGTGCAGGTGAGTCCGACTTTGGATCCCTTGCCAGTCCGGCTTGAGGAAGTCTTCTGCCACCATGTTTGATCTTCTTAACTGGAATGGTGACTACGCCCTGTTGACGGGTCAGGTTACCGGAATATTGGTCGTTGGATGGAGTGCTCTGTACCTCTTCTCTTTCCCGTTGAGCAAGGCCTTTTTCAACAAGACTTTCAGCTCTTTGAGCCCATACCATCAATACGAATGGAGTAGTCGGTATGTTCTCTCTTCCTCACCCCTTTTTTGGTTGCTAGAGTACCATGGCTGCCTAAACGGCGCCAGTTTGGCTCCGGTTGTCGCTTCAATTTCCCCAACTGTGACTTTCTGGCCTGTTTGTGATCTGACCTTCGTCCCAACTTCCAAAACATAGAATTGTCTCCACTGTACATGCGATTATGGCTGTGGGTTTGGCGTTTTACACGATTCTGATCGACCCAGAGCTCAAGGTGAGCACGGCTCCCTCCGCCGAGAAAATGTCGGTCGGTATCTCGCTCACTGCGGCTACTACTCTCTCTTACTGGATCTACGATCTTATCCTCATCCTAAACTAGTACGTTGCACTCCCTCTGTCCGTTCATATGCTCATCTTCGCCTATAACAGCGGAAGCAAGACCTCCTCCCTGTAAATCTCGCTTCCCTACCGATACTTCAACTTATTTCCTGCCCTATTCCCTTCGCCATGTATGATCCGTTCTCTTATGCCCTATTCTAACCGATCTGTGTCATTTTGAATGCGATATGCAGTTGGAAGACCAACCGAGATTGGGCGATGCTTGCGCACCACATTTGCGGTATCGTTCCGTTTGGGCTGGGTACTTACTACCGTGAGTTCATGTACTTCTCTCCAATCATCGTTTTGGCCGAATGCTCGACCCCCTTCGTCAATGCACGCTGGTTCATGTCCGTCTCCCACAACACCGGCTCTATCTGGTACGCTTTGAACGGTCTGATGATGTGGCTCTCGTTCTTGCTGTGCAGAATCATTTGGCTGCCATATGGTTGCAGAGAGTTGATCGCCAGATCGACGGAATACCTCACATCGGACAAGTACCACCTCTCCGTCATCATCCCCATCTTCGTCGGCACACCTATTGCCTACCTCCTCTCTGCCTATTGGTTCGTTCTCATCACGAAGGGTCTCGTAAAGGTAGCACTCGGCATCGTCAAGGGATCCAAGAAGTCCCACCAACAACAGCAGCAGCAGCCGCAGCAGCAGCACAGCAGCACCACTGCTCATCAAAAGACCAAGAAGGTTCAATGAGTTCACACGCCGCGACAACAATGCACCTCTTTGCGCGAAATGCGGCCTCGATTCCCTCATACAAACCAGGTCAGTCGCTTGGTTGATGCGCGGCGGTCAGCAACACCAACCTCCTTTCCAGAGTGTGTTTATGTACCAATGCAACTAATACCGAAATCCCATGTATCTATCACCTCGTCAACGATCGCAGTGGAGACGTATAATATGTTACATGGAGAGTGCACATGATGTGCACGGGATCCAGCCTCAATGCAGAATCGAACGACACTCTTTGAGACACGTGTTCGGGTTCAGTGAGACACCGTTCCAATCTTCAGAGGAGCCATGAGTTGCTGCGCAGATGCGGAATGGCCAATGTCCTTGAAATCACGAGTTGCGTCCTTACCTTGAGTTGGGAAGCCCGCGATCAAGAAAACGATACCAACACGTGGTGAGTATGACGAGAAGGCAATATTGAGGAGAAAGAGGGTGAACGAGCCGAAGAAGAGTACCATCAAAAGAGCGTACCTGCGTGTTCGAGCAAGATGTCATCTGGAAGCAGTAAGGGTGGTGGTTTACCAGGAAAGTGACAAAAGAGAGCATTTGCTATTAGAGTTTCCTAACGATGACCAGATAGAAGGGAAAGATAGCCAGGAATCACGTACCTCCTCCAGGGTGCTCGATCATGAACTTGGACACGTCGTACACGGCTCCATCAATGACGATCCAAACACCAGTGGCGGCAATAGTGTGCTTCTTGATCTCTTCCCAAGAGTAGACGCTGGACATGGTCGATCTGTGTTGGCAGTACTGAGAAAGGGACGAAAGACGACTCATCGCCCAGGCGAGGCTGGTTGGGGTAGGGTTGTATGCCGGCCTGAAGAAGGACGAGTACAACCCCGTTGCAAGTATTCTACCCCTTCATACCCTCATGGATTCTAGTGACTGGTCTCTTCCACTAGAAGAGGAGACTATGGTACGCTCAACGGCATCCACAACATCCAGCAATCGGGCCTCGTTTGACCGCGTTTGCGTTTTTGCCACTTCTGCTCTACAGTCAGCTTCTTTCTCATTGTTACCCCTGTTAACACTGTGACATTCGTATTTTAAACCGTTGTTGATGCAGAAGAAGGAGCTTGAATGGCTTCTAGATCAGGAATTCACGACGTTTGCATCGTTGCTCCAAAACCAACTTCGCGTACGTACACTACTCTTTACAGACTTGTCTCTGCTCGATTTCGACTCTGACATTCGATTTACATACCATAGGAGTGTATTAGATTCATTACCCGCCCAAGAATCATTGGAACTGCCACTCCTGATCCCTCCAGGTCTTCCGCCTCTCAGCCCTCTTCAGATGGTACGTCCACCCCATTTCCTTGACAACTCGCTTGATTTGAGCTGACCCCTCTCTCCAATATAGCTGCTGAGATCGACTCAATGGACGCTCTGGATGATCCAGTTTGGATTGGGATTGAAACGACAGGGTATGCTATGCTTCCCCTACTTCTGCTCGATGCACTTCAAAGTACTTACCATTTGTTCTGAACTTCGACATACAGAAAGACTGTTGAGGCTAGAATTGCGATCGAAGGTTGGCAGTTGAAGGATGGTGTACGCCCTCACATGACCTTGTTTCCCCAACTCTCAGTATGGATGATGCTGACGCTCTTGCATTCTGTAGAAAATTGGAGTTAGAACGCCGAAGTTCAACAAGGGAACCCCGTTCGTAGCGAAGATCAACCAACAGTGGAAATTCACCCAACTGCACAATGCCCACAACTACATTGTCCTTGCATTGGATCAGATTCATGATGTAGTAAGCGTCCAGGCTATTACTGCGCCTCAAATTCTGAGAGTACGTGATACCGGCGCACCTTCCATTGTCTCCCTTCGTAACAGCCCCTTTCGTTCCCTTTGACATCCCACCGACCAAGCATCATCAAAAGACTTACGTTCCATGTGTTCTATCGGAAGGGCATCGACAAAATCCAATTCTATCTCAAGTTGGCGAATGATGAGTTCGTTCTGAATCGTGCTACGTCTCCCAAGAGCCCTCAATCCATGCAAGTACGTGATTTCTCGTCTAAGATGCATAGTTCTCGATGTATTTCTATTACGGACATGACGGGTGCTAACCTGGCATTGACCGAATCGGTGTTGCTCCCCCACGCTCTAATTTACTCTCTTTCTCTACACATCGTGAACAACAGGTGTTTAAACCATCATTGCCAGCAACTCTCAACATTCAATTTGAGATCGTGGCCACATCTTGGGTCACTACCGTGTACATTCTGGACAAGCCTGCCAAGGGCTCAAAAGTGCTCTCTGACTACTCCAATTCGTACGCAGCTTGTCACACGTTACTATTTACATGTTAGCCACAGTATTCAGGAAGATTGAAGTGTTGCATGCGATGATCGAGTGACTGACCTTCCATCCCGTCCTCTCAGTGATGATCAACAGGGTCAATTCAGCGGCCTAGAGGTTGTAGAGGTGTTGCAAAACTTTAAACCTAGCAAGAAGCTGGAAACGATTACCAACTACCTTCACAATTTGAATCAGCTCTGTTGCGAATTCCGGGAGAAGCTTGTCGTCCTCTCTTCCATTGAAACAGACGGGCAAACAGAAGCAATGCAATCTATTCGAATCGATAAATAACCCATTTGAGCCCTGTTTCATACTGGCATCTGCTTCGCCATTCACGCACAATATGGGAAAAGCAAGATTGAATCTCGCGGAAGGTGTTTACCAAGGGGTCCTATTTCACTACTTTTAGAAGGTCGCATCACCCAAGTTGAGAAAACCCTCATTCGTGAGCTTCCTGCCTGGTACGTCAAGCATTCGTATTCCTAATATTGATGCATGAGTGGGTTTCTATGGTATTCGTTCCCCTTTACAGTGTGCCATTCTTGTTGGAGGTCGAAACGCGTCGTTTCCGGAAGCGGTTCCAGACCCCGAATTTGGTCTTTGCCTGTAGCCCCTGTTTGGTGCCCTTTTGTCTTTTGGTGTCGCCAGATGATCGTCTTTTGTCGTATTCATCAGTCTTTTCGGTGTTGTTTCCGTCGTTTCACCTCTTCTGACTGTGTGTGCTGACGCGTGAGTCTTTCTTCACTTGTTGTCCGTGTTTCTGTCTTGTAGATTGCCGCTGTGGTTGAGTGGACTTCTGATAAGTTAGTAGAGATGGGTAATGTTACGGACAAGCAGGTGTTGAAGCGTTACTGGCAGAACAGTCGACAGGGCATGACGGCGAGTCGCGATAACCGAGAAGTTCGGCGGTGTTTCGATCTGTACGATAAGAACGGCAGTGGTGCCCTAGAGTTGGATGAGGCGACTGCGTATATTGAGGATATCCTGCAGATTTCCAAGTTGGACGAGAAGATCAAGTCGGAGGCGGTTGCGGAGGGCCAGGACCCGGAAGTGTACCATCGTAAGGTTGTTGCCTCTCTCTTTAAGGAAATGGATCGCAATGGCAATGGAACGATTGAATACGAAGAGTTGGTGCGACCGAAGGTGCATCTGTGGGAGGATTTCCTGCGTTTCGTTTCGCGTCAGACTTTGCACGTGATGAAGACCAAACTGGACGAGCAACCGAAGAAGAAGAAGAAGGTGAAGAAGTCTGAACTAACAACCATCCCCACGCGCAAGCCGAAGGCAGAAGGCGAGGATTCGACGAGTGAAGAGGAGGACTTCGTGGACGCGGAGGACGAGAATGTGAAGGTCGAAGAGCGCGTCGCGCGCGAAATTCAGAAAGTCGGCATTGCGAACATCAAGGACTTGAGATCATCACATCGTTCGGTGGATCACAGCGGCATCATGAACATGCGCCAACAACACGTCCAGGCCGTCGTAGAGTTCTTAGGCGTCACGCACACGCAAGCCCAGGCTCTGTTGGCTGCTTATAGTTGGGACAAGGAGAAGCTAGTGGAGGAGTTCATTGAGTGCGCGGAGAAGGCGTGCAAGAAGGCGAAGTTGCCCTACCCACTCCCTGGCAAGGACGCCATCACCGCGACCACTACCTCCTCCGCACCAGCCGCAGAAGCACCCGCTGAGATCGAGTGCTCGATTTGCTACTGCGACTCGGATCAATACACGCGTTTGGATGCCTGTGGACACGCGTTTTGCAACGACTGCTGGCGAGGCAACCTGGAGATGTCCATCAAGGAGGGCCACACGTTCGATATTCACTGCATGCACAAGGGTTGTCCTGAATTCGTCCCTGACTTTGTCGTGGAGGCATTGGTATCGCCTGAACTGTGGACCAAGTACTCGACCTTCCTCGCAAAATCGTTCGTCGAGGGCTCCAAGCAAATCCGCTGGTGCCCAGCGCCCAACTGCGGCAAAGCAATCGTAGACAAGATCTATGAAGGACCATTCACGATTGGAAAGTGCTCTTGTGGAAACTTGTTCTGCTTCGATTGTGGAGAAGAGGCACACACACCCGTCACCTGCGATACACTCAAGATTTGGAAGGAAAAGAACGCAAAGGACCTCAGTTCTATCAAATGGATGATGGAGAACACCAAACCATGCCCGAAGTGCAAGGCAGCGATCGAGAAGAACGACGGATGTTTCATGATGACTTGTCGCTCTTGCAGCGCTCAATTCTGCTGGCTCTGCTTGGGAGATTGGTCAACACACTCCAACCACTTCGAATGTTCCAAGTACAACTCCAAAGACTTGAACAACAGACCTGAATGGCGCGATGGTCAGCGTCCCGGCGGTGTCGATGGCGTTCCTGAGGAATGGGTGCACTACATGGACCGATTCATGCAATGGTCAAACTCTTTAGACTCAACCGACAAATCCTGGGACCCTTTGGAGGTGAAGATGAACGCGCTCAGCGCAGACGGACAGGACCCCTCCTTCGCCCTCGACGCCTACCGACAACTCAAGGAAGCCAGGCGCATCATCAAGTTCATTTGCGTACAAATCTGCTGCTGCCAAGATGGAAACGCAAAGCAACTCAACCAACTCTACTTAGACTCGCTCGAAATGGTGACGGAGAAACTCGGAAAGGCTCTCGGCGCTTCTCAGCTACAGGCTTCTCAGATCAGGCAATACACCAAAATCGCAAGAAATGCCATCCAGCAAATGCTCACCTCGATCTCAGCTTAAAACAGGAAGATCTAGCGGTAGGACGAGACTCCTCCAACTCTCCAACCGACACCTCCTCCTTCATCTCTTTCAGAACTTGCTCGCTTGCTACCCTTCTACATAATGTATTTTGAAATCTCAATCAAGTGTCTCGATGTGTTTTCGCTGCCAGTCTTATTGCACTCAAAGGAGCACACAAACAGGGAGATCGCCCAGCTCTGGGAAACTTCGGCGAAGTTGGCTCTCCCACATCTCCAGTCTCCCTGGAGGACCCGGCCCTGCCTGCTCAACTCAATCACTCCTCTTCTTGTTCGGAGTGTGTTTCGACTATGGACGCTGCTCCATCTTCCTCCATCCCTCCATTGATTGTCGAATTGGACGATGAAATCGACAAGCTCTCTGTCTCGCCTCCAAGACAGTCTTCCATCCCACGTGACCTTCAGTATCCGAAATCTCCAGTCTACTGTGGTAGTATGTTCCTCTTAGAATGCTATTCTGCGGATTGCGAGCTCATAGCTAACCATTGAACTCCTGTTGCCTCATCGCTCTGCAAGCTTGTTCCCTGCCGCCCGAGTATTGCTGCAATTTGACTCCCAAATCACGTTTTGAAGCTTGTTGGCCTTGGCTTATTGCGAATGCCCCCGATTTGTACCCACATTTGGCTGCGTTGATGGAATCGAAGAAGAAGAAGGTGCAGAAGGCGAAGAAGAGCGCCGCAGTGGCGCAGAAGAGCTTCGTGCGTTGGTTGGAGATCCCCAGCTTCTCTAGTTTGAAGACTATTCTGTCCAAGTCCGCCGATCTGCCTAAAGCGCTTGCCTATCGTGGAAAAATCAAGTTGCATGGCACGAACGCCGCTGTGGTGGTGACCAAAGATGGCAAAGTGTACGCTCAGCGTCGAAACGGCGTGATTGACTCCTCTGGCCTTGCAGGTGATGGTGAGTCCAATTTTGCATTCGGAGAGTTCGTGTACGAGAACCCAGACTACTGGAAGGCCCTGGGACAACACTACAAGTTCGCTTCAGTGGCGGTGTTCGGAGAGTGGTGCGGCAGAGGAATCATGGCAGGCGCCGCCATCTGCACCATTTCAACTCGTCACTTCGCCGTCTTCTGCATAATCATCAATGGAGCCTACACCATGTACGACCCAGACCAAATCCGCGCCTTCCTCAACATGAGTGCTTCATCCGATTCCGTATCCGCCTCTCATTCCTCCGTCCCCTCTTCTTCCACTCCGCCTTCGATTCCTTCCCCACCTGCTGAGCTTCTCATTCTCCCATGGATGACCGACACCTTCTTCTTTGATTATACCTGGATGATGCTGCACAATGACGATGCAAAGAAGATCGAAGGTCGCAAGAACTTGCAGTTGGCAGTGAACGCGCTGAACGAACTCGTGGCGAACATTGACGCGCACGACCCCTTCGTATTGAGTACTTTCAATGTGGACGGCATCGGAGAGGGACTGGTCTTTTACCCTGTGCTTTCAGAAGAAGTTTCGCCTACACATACGGTCAATGGTGTCGCCGATTTGGGAGACTACAAACTCCTGTCTTCTCTCGTCTTCAAAGCCAAGGGCAAGAGTCACCGCGTCATGAGCTCCAAAGATGCTGCTTTGATTGACTCGCAAGTTGCCACATCGGTTGGAGAGTACGCTGACATGTTCGTCACGCCACAGCGATGCGAACAGGGTTTCATCGAGACGTCAAGATCCATCACTGGCATCTACACCATACAAGATGCGGTCGCGTTTACTAATTGGGTGTCGTCTGATGTGAAGAAGGAAGGAAAGGAGGAGATGGGAGACCTCAACCCAACTCAAGTCGACAGAGCGGTGAGAGCGAGAGCGGAGGCTTGGTTCGAACAGAAGATGATCCTGATGGGTATCTCTCAAGAACCTCAGTAGTGATACTCCTTTGCTGCTAAATGAATGTAGAATATCGATTCCAAATACGCTCGCTATGTTTGAGTGGGTCAGTGCAAAACAGGGGGAGTTCGAGGCCCTGCGCCGACACAGAGAGATTGGAGAAGACGAAGACCCTCTGAGAAGAGGCAGAGGGATGTTCACTGCAGACAGAGTCTTCCTCACCCGCATGTGGCGTTTTGAAGCCCAACAGAACCGTTATGGCGGCTACTTGTATATTCGCGACGAAGATGGGTATTACTGGTGTTTCTTCAAGAGCTGTGGTCAGAAGATGCATAGCAACTTTGCAAATCACATAGAACTGCACGAGTTGAATGGCGACGATTTTGACGACGAGTATCGTAAGTTGGCAATGCACAAGTACCGTGGTCGTCCAGAAGCCACATTGCCTAATGCTTTGCGCGTGAAATCAGCGCTTGCCCGCACTCGGCAGGAGGAGATTCCGCTCTCGACTTGTCTGGGCGTGCTCGAGCGCTTGTGCTTCTATTGTGACTCTGTCCCTCTTGTTCTGTCTGAATGCCACGAGTTTTCCGTTCGTCCTAGTAGATGCCATTACAGTGCGACTCTTAGTAATCTCGTATTCGATCCGCTGTTGGCGAAAGCGTATGCGTATGTTTCTCAAGTCGAAAACGCTCTTGATTTGGGCGCTGTGTACCGCAATTTGGTTCAACATCAGTATAAGGATGCCGAGGCGTTTGCTATGGATGTTCGTCACGCTCTCAACTTTGCACGACTCGCTTCAACGTCACCTACCGTGTTTGCGCCGCTTGGCTTTGGAGAGTTCCGTTCTCACCTCCGCGTCCTGAGTACTGGCTTTTCCTTCCTCATGGAGTACGAGCGATTGAAACTCAGATTCAGAAATGCCGAGAAGAAGCTATTTGCCAAATACAGTCAACTGGAACTGCCATACGCAGCACTCATCGAGATCATTCAAGAGCTCATCCAGAACTCTCTTGCCGTGTACTTTCTCGATCCCAATGATGTCGTTTCGGACGAATGCCCCTTTCTCATCCACTCCACACCTACTTTCTACAATACTATCACCCCTAGTGTGCTCACCGACGTATATGACGACCTGAAAAACGGTAAATTCGCGGCTCGCCCCTCTCTTCTCTTTGCCCGTGCGATCCGCGCCTTCTTTCTCCACATATTGCTCTGGAACGAACGGAATTCGGATCTCTACATTAATGCCGATCGCCTTGCGAATGTATTCGAAGGATTGTTGGAGAAGGCGTATCAGAATGGGCTTCGAGCGAATCAGAGCGACTTTCGCTACACTGCTCGTGACGACCACTCTCGCCTCCTGGTTTGGGACCCAAGACAGAGAGCTTACTATGTGGAGTACTTCGAAACGCCTTCAGAATGGGACAATGCAGATCGACAACGCACAGAGCATGAGGCGAAAGAGGCGCAGCTCCAGGCGGCCGAGGATATCTCCGTCCCTGCTCCTGGACAAGAGGACGCCAATCGCCGCCCGATCACACGATTCGCAAAGCCACCTCAGCCTATGCCAACTCAGGCGCCATACAAGAGCACATTCTCACCGAACATCATCCAACCACAAGCATCAAACATGCTTCCCCCCACACTCTCCCGCACACCATCGTCTTCTGGCACCACGCACTTTGGAGATCCTCAACACGCTACTCAGACACACGGCATAGTTCAAAGGGGGCCTTCATTGGCACCATCCCCATCATCACGTCAGGACACCACAACTCTCGGTTCGCTCCGTCCTCCTCCGCCTTCCTCTGCTTCTTCCTCTGTACTTTCTGTAGCAAGCTCTGGTCTCCCGCTAACAGCAACACCGTCATCTTCGTCATCTTTCTCATCAGGAGCCACATCAACAGCAAGCATTTTACAGCTATCTGGCCCGCCCAAACAGTTGCTGGAGCATTGAGTCAGAACGTGCCTGCCGTCTTCGATGCCCGGTCGGTGTATAGTCAGAACCTTGGATCGAATGGATAGAAAGCTCTCTTTTACAGGATATTTGTATATTGAGGGCGAATGTCTCCAACATGTAAAGCAAAAGGTTCATTCAGTTGTGCACAGGATCTGGTGGTGTTGCTTTGCATTGTTGCATGGACAGAGCAGTTCTGTCATGAGGAGGAGAGACACCGAAGCGCGGCTTAAGGATCCCAGGGGATGGATGGCTGACAGGTGCCCAAGCTCTCGCAGGTGTCGAAGGGGAATCTGTCCGGTACGACGTTGATGGTGGTGGTCATGCGGATCCACTTGTCAGGGTTGAGAGGATCTCCAGTGGTGTATCCACCAGGGTAGACGGCTTCGATGAGGAATCCAGTCCATCCGGCAGTGGGGGCGGGCATGGTGACGGTCCAGGAGGTTTGTCCGGGGGCGATGGGCAGTTCCTTCGAGGTCCAGAGCACAGGGTTGAGGCATCTGAGTTCCGGGTGTGCGCAGCGGATGAGTCTGAAGTCTCTCTGCTTGGTGCTGAGGGTAGTGGCGTGATACAGATAGACATTCGAGGGCTGGTAGGAGCCGGTTGCCCACGCTGTGATGGCTGCAGTGGAGTTAGAGTAGGTGAGCTTCCAATCGAAGACTGGCAAGGACATCTTTCTAACGAGTCTCTGAATGAAGGTGTCGATTCCATAAACGACGTCGATAGCAGGCGCGGTGATCATGGAGTGCTCGGCATTGGGCGTGACGCGAAGCATCTTCGGGTGAGGAAGCATGTCCCAGAAGTAGCGAGTGGAGTCAGGCAAGAAGAACTCGTCTCCAGCGGCAGCAATGACGTATTTGGGCATCGTGTGCCAGCGAGAGTAGTAGACCATCGGGTCGATGATGGCCTCCATTGCGTTGAACTGAGGCGTCTCCAAGAACTTCAGAACATCGGCGTTCACGTAATCGGCAAGGGCAAAAGACCAGTTTCCATACACGCGATACATGGCGTTGATCAGAGGAGTCATGTTGCCCATAGGCATCACAATGGGTACCATGGCGATCACACGCTTGTCCACCGCAGCAGTCGTCCACGTCGTCCAACCACGCTTAGAGGCACCAGCAACGACAAAGTTATCCACAGAGCGGAAATGCATATTACGAACGAATGACTGAACGGTATCCATAGCACGCACGACGGCCTTCGTCATGGGCAAACGGGCCAACCACTCCGGACGCTTCGTGTTGTGCAAGAACTCACGCCAAGTCCACGCCACCATGGCATCCTCACTGCGCTGCTTCTTCTGCGGATCGGAAGCGAACACCATTGGCTGGTTGGGGATCTGTCCAAGGTCTGTAGACGGCGAGAAAGAGCCGTAGAAGAGCGAGGGAAGAGTTAGACATCAGCTTCAAGCCTTCTAAGACAGTTTTGGGTTGGAATATCAGAAGAGAGACTCTACCTCCTAGTATGGAGAAGAGGGAAAGCAGGGAAAGAACCAAGACGTACGAGCGACGACGGTGCCAGCGGTACCGCAGATGAGTCCGGTGAAGTAGTCCATCTCAGAGGGAGGGTTACCAAGACCTCCACCGTGGGTGTTGCCGCCTCCGTCAATGTAAATAAGGGCAGTAGGTGCTTGAAGAGGGAGCTAAGAACAGAATCAGGGCAGTCAGCAGGAGTACAAGTCTCAGAGGGGCGAAAGGAGTATCGGCGGCAGAACTTTCGAG
>Ga0307375_10005304_pt1 | contig 12108 bp, 10 predicted proteins | sample TR1MG_FD_202531 | JGI IMG/M metagenome (GOLD analysis project Ga0307375, IMG submission 202531) | Soil microbial communities from Risofladan, Vaasa, Finland - TR-1 | ecosystem: Environmental > Terrestrial > Soil > Coastal area > Acid sulfate soil | place: Finland: Risofladan, Vaasa | collected... | reverse complement strand
TTACCCCCTGTAGAGGGCAGGCTCGGCGGCAAGAGGGACGCGGATAACGAATAAGGTGCGTTAAAATAGGGCACACCCAAGCGACTGACACAAACGCCCAGGGACCCAATCAACCGCGCGCGGTCAATAAAAGCGAGCGCCCTAACGCTTGGTAGTTTTTCCGAGAACCCAGTACAGAAGCATGCCGATACCCAACACGCCGATCGTCTCCTCCCCTAAACGCAGGCCATCAAGGGTGCGCGCGGCCGGAAACACTGCCGAGGGAGGCGACCAGAAAAAACCATAAGCTAACGGCGCATGCAACTGAAACCCCTCAAAGTTTACCCATACATCGCGCCACGGGGGATAGAGCAGAATCGCAGCGCACGCACAGAACGTGACCGCAATCACGCCCTTCTGGGCGGCAGTCATCCGATGGGTGTCTCGCCCCCTTTTGCGGGGAGGGGCCGTTCGTTTCTTAGAGGATCTCCGTGCCGTCATGAGAGTGAGGCGATGATGGTCATTCGTAATAAGGGGCGCAAGGGACACAACATGCGCGATATCATCCCACTTACTCTCCATGAGCGCTACCTCAGCGGGAATACGGTGTCCTTCCGGCAAGCGTACAGGAAGGACACGCATCTCAGGAGACCTTTCTTATAACACATACGCCCGCCCTGCTGGGGACTCGGGTGAAATTCTCTCCGGAAAACCCCCAGACCGGCCGTCCGAAAGCAAGGATCTACCAGAGAAACCACCCCTCTATGAATCCGACCCTGTCCAAAAGGACAGGTCCGGTCACAATCACTCTGAACTATGTATAAGGGCCTTACTTCCAACCGGGCCCCCTCATGAACGACACCTTTGGTTTTAGCGAGAGCGGACTTTTTGTGCGCGTCCTCAAGAGCGCGGAAGATCAGCACAAGGCCTTTCGATTCCGCCACGCCATTTTTTGCGACTCGCTACATTGGGTCAGGGCGCAGACCGATGGACTCGAAAAAGATGACTACGAAGAGGGCTCAACGTCTTTGGGTATTCTGACTACCGCAGACGAACTCCTGGGCATTGCGCGCATGATACCGGCACACCGCCCATTTATGCTGGAACACAGCTTTCGGAGTCTTGTGGGCCCTCTCCATAGCGTGCGTAAAAGTTCCGACACCGCGGAGGTGACGCGTCTGGCCACACGCCCATCACCAGACCTCTACCGCAAGGCCCCGCCGATCTCCTGCCTCTTGTACAAGGCCATCTATCGGTGGTCGTGCGCACACGACGTTCGCTACCTCTATCTCGTTGTCGAAACACGCTATCTGAGAACCCTCCGCCGCTGGGGCTTCCCCTGCACACCTGTTGGCCCGGCTTGCCTATTGGGCCCAAACACTTTGTGTGTAGCTGCCCTCCTGGATTGGGACATCTTCCGCAGCCACATTGCGACCCGTCCTTCGCCCTTCACGACCTGGATTACGGATCGCCATCAAAAAACCCAAGAGCCGCAGCCTTTGCTATGGCCTGGGCACGGTTACGCGCCTCTAGTTTCCGCATAGCGTTGCGTACATGAAACACGACAGTGCGCTCACTGATACCGATAATGCGCGCCATTTCCCACGTGGTCTTGCCGGCACTCGCCCATCGCAAGACCTCTTGTTCCCGAGTCGTCAAGGGCATCGCACTGCGGGGGTTTTTAGCCGCCAGACGACTCAGCATGCCGTGAAAAGCAGGCGCCAAGAATTCGAGTATAATTCTGTGCCGCGGGATCCGCGCAAGATCATCCCCCACAAACGACAAGACGCTCCCATAACTTTGCCCATCGCAGGCGATACCCAAAGTCATCCCGTCTTTCAGGCCAAACTCGCCAGAGGCCTCGATAAAGCGCCGCTCGGCCGCTGTCGTTATTGTTTCGTAGGTCTGTGACCACACCTGCGGGGTATAAAAGGCGAAATGCCTCCGCAACACCGGATCCACGCGGTCATAGCGTCTGGCCCTATAGAGAGCGAGCCACTCCGAGGGATATCCCACATTGAGGAGCACCTTCACTTCAAAGCTCTCCTCCCGGATATCCAGACGCGCAAGCGCGCAGACGGCTGCGTGTACCGGCACCAAAGACTTTATGGAGCCAAGGACATCTTCCGCCACATCCTGGCTCCCCGCCATTCCCGATCGATACGAAAGGTCCGCCAACGCCACCAAATCCAGCTTCGAAAGAAGCGCTATTTTTTTGCGCATAACCAAACCCCCCCGCCGGGCCAGTTGAAACATACCATCCCATAATATACAGAAGAACCTACAATACCGTTTCCCACCCGTCCATACGGCTATATCAACACTATTAAGAGGCTATGTCATACTACCGATTAACCCGTATCTTTCCTCATTTTTTTTAACAGAGCATAAATACTAGCGTATCGGAGACCTCCGATTTCCTGCATCCTCACGAAGAAAACGGCGGCGCAATCGCAGCGTAACGCCCCTAAAAGATTAAGAAGATACCGGGCCACTACGGGCCTTAAGGCAGCACAAGCTTCCGCCGCCAATCCACAAGGCTTGCAAGGCCCGCGCAAAAGACGCATTGCATTGACTAGGCACTACCTCTCGAAACGAGTCCCCTAGCGTCCCTGGAATCGCCTAGACATTCGCAGACGGAATCGCCAATTCGGCCGACGAACGACTCCATTCGTCTCTCCCCGGCCCAACTATCCACCCCGGTTAACCCTATTGCGGATGGCAATACCTGGCCGAATTCCCGCATCCTATCCCATGTTCGCCCATTACGAGCGCAGATATCCCGTCTCTTTTTCGTATCCTGATATCCATTGCGCATATTCATTTTGTTCTTATACATTAATAAGATGGGGTATACATATCCCATATACCATGATAGCCGGTAGATGCCAGGACAATAACAGAACAATAGGCTATATTGACAAGGTACATTATCCCATACGATGCTATACCAATAGCCACTCATTGGCTCGCTGTGCATACCTCCTATTTCCCTATACGGCTAGCCGTATAGGGAACCAGAGCTCTTAATTCAAGTAGGCGCGTAGCCTAGAAGGGGTAGGATACAATGCAATATAGGAAAACGCGGTTTTCACTTTTGCCAGCTGTTCTCATCGGCGTTTTATCGGCACCCGCTTTCGCCCAAACACCAACCACCATGTCTGCCAAGGCCGCCCCCGGCACACCAACGGTTGCACATGCGGTGTTTGCTTTGGGGATACAAGCGCGCACACCGGTAAATCCGGTCACTACGCTCACAAATAACGTACAGCGCATCTACTACTTCACCGACCTTAGGAATATGGCGGGACAGACCGTGACCGACAGCTGGACCTATAACGGTGTCGTGATGGCTAAGGTTACTTTCCATGTCGGCGGTCCACGCTGGCGTGTGTGGTCTACAAAGACACTCCTGCCCGGGCAGCTCGGGACATGGACGGTCACCGTAGTCGATGCGCAGGGTAACGTACTTGCCAAAAATTCTTTTACTTATGTAAAGGCAGCCAGTCCTGCAAACGGATCGCCTGCAGCCGCCCCGCAACCGACGGGTGGTCCAGGGCAGTAGAGTCTCCAACCCCGCCCCCGGCCTGACCACCTCAAGGTGGGAACAGGCGGGGGGATTCTGAGGGGACGGGCCCACGGGGTCTCCGGGCTCTCGCGTTGCGGCACCAGCATCCCGGCCATAACCGATGGCAAACCCTCTTTTGCAAACGACCCGCGTGACGGTGTGCAGCCCCGATATTGAGGGACGTCGCCACCGTAAGTTGCCCGACGGCTCGATCTTCGCAGGGCCGGAACCACCCCCGTTTGCAGCGCCGCAGGTGGCCGAGCCAACCCCATGGCCTCGATAGGGCATGGGTGGGCACGTATTACTCAATACGCAGCGGGCGAGGAACCGAGTACGCGTCTCGCCGCGCCATATCTGACCCACCTTTCAACACATGCCGCCACCGTTATTCGATGGCCCATGAACTGGCCCTCCCTCTACAAGAGCGCGCGGCATATAAACAGGGAATAGGGACTTTGCCGCTGCGCGCTACCGGCCGGGCCGCAGTATCCGTTCTCATTACGGACGCATCGCCCCCGCACACTGGGAGGCCCGGATGGGTAAGGGAAACCCCCTGTCTATTTAGCCGCCTTGAATACTAAAAATCGGCATCGAGAACGATGCGATAGCGCGGTTTTCCGGAACGCAGGTACGCAAAAGCTTCGTTGACCTGACTCATTGGAAAGCGCTCTACTATAGGAGAAAGACTATGGCGCGCGGCGAAACCCAGCATATGTTTCACGGTGGTAATGCGACCCAAGGGCGAGCCTGAGACCTCCTTTTGTCCGCCAATCAAACCAAAGGCCGGAAGATTAAGCGGCTCTAATACCGCGCCCACGAAATGCAAGCGCCCATGAGGGGCCAAAACCTGCAGAAAGCGCGGCCAGTCCAAAGATGCGCTAGTGGTCACCAACAGAAAATCCACAGACCCCGCGATGCTTGCCAATGCGGCATCGTCACTGCTGCCGACAACACGATGCGCACCCATGGCACGCAAGTCCTGGGCCTTGGTGGAATGCGACGTAAAGGCCGTTACATCGCACCCCCATGCGTGCAGAAACTGCAGAGCCATATGGCCTAGCCCACCGATGCCCACTACGCCCACATGATCGGTTGGGCGGATGTTGTACTCTAACAAGGGACTAAATACCGTGATGCCGCCGCAAAATAGCGGGCCACTCAACTCTGGCGCCAAGGCCTCGGGCAACGGCAATGCCCAGACCCAATGGCAGCGCACCCGCTCGGCAAATCCCCCATGACGCCCAACAATAGTGCCCTGAGCCTCACGGCAAAGATGGTAATCACCGCCCAGACACTGGATGCACTGCATACAGCTTTTGGCAAACCACCCCAGACCCACACGCTGCCCTTCGCGCACGCCACGCACATGGGACCCACAGGCTACGACACGCCCGATGACCTCGTGCCCAGGCACAAGCGGGTAGACGCTCCGACCCCATTCATTTTCCCACATGGACAGATCAGAGTGACACAAGCCGCAGTGCTCGACGCGTATCTCCACGTCTTCCGAACCAAGCGGCCCCAGATCAAAAGAGAACGGTTCTAGATTTTTGCCTGGCCCTGAGGCGGCCCATGCCCTCGTTAAGTTTTCCATATCTTCCTCCGTACGGATCACAGGTCCCACTCAGGGTATACAAGAGCCTGAGCACCCGGAACGCAAGCTCATATCCACCCATTACCACGCCTAGACGCAAACACTATCTCCCAAAAAACAAGCCGTACCATGCGTTGCGGATCTCTGCGGTTGTCACGCCTGAGCCAGACCACGCAGAGCAATATGTACAACAATCCACTCTTCCCAGCATAAAATGGTGGCCAAGCCGTCGCAATGTCCGTTTGGCGTAGTGAGGGCAGACCGCCCCCCATTGCACAAGGCGCAGCGTTAAGCTGCCCTTCATTCACTCTGGCCCGAAAGGAGAGCCTCGGCTATTGGCGCGTCCTAAGGTATCGCCATCACATTCATGCTCATAAGCGCGGTCCCAGTCCTTAAACCCAGCAGTCTGTTGTATAATGGCGGGCCGAAATCACGGCAGGTGGTAGTGTGGGCATTTAAACCTGGGCCACCAGCTGCGGAAAATCTGTGCCTTGCCAAAGATAAGGCACACCAAACGCTCTCTACTCTTGCCGCCCCGCGTTCGGCGCATTGTTGTAGGTATACGCGGCCATTTAGAAGCTCAATAGCTTTACGTGATACAGGGAGGACCGAAACCACCGACGTAAGCGAAAGGGACGAAATCCGAATCGACTCCGACAACTCACCTGCACGACTTTACTTATTGGGAAGAACTTATGGATGATCATGACGTGACACAGAGACTGATTGACGGATTCCGGGACTTCCGCAGCCGCTATTACCAAGAAGACCCGGCCCTTTTTCAGGAATTGGTGCAGAATGGGCAAAATCCGCGGATCATGATGGTCGCCTGCGCTGACTCACGGATCACGCCATCACTCGTATTTAACCCCAATCCGGGCGAACTGTTCGTCGTGCGTAACGTCGCCAACCTCGTGCCGCCCGCGGAACTTGATGGACACTTGCATGGCACGAGCGCGGCCGTCGACTTTGCCGTAGAGCAACTTAAAGTCGAGCATATCATCATCAATGGCCACTCTCATTGCGGGGGCATCAAATCCCTACTTGATGGGGCCGAAGGCCGCTACATGCAGCCGTGGGTAGAAATCGCCAAAGACGCCCGGACGAATGTCCTCGCCCAATATGCCGGCGCAAGTCCCGAACAACAGGCCAAAGCGCTCGAACAAGCGGCCATCTTGATCTCGATGGAGAATCTTTTGAGCTTCGATAGCGTGCGCCGTCGCGTTATTCGCGGCGACCTCCAATTGCATGGCTGGTATTTTGATCTGGACGAGGGCCATCTGCTCCGCTACGAGCGCAAAACGCACAGTTTCGAGCGGCTCGCCTAACAGTGAAGATTCCACGTTCTCTGGAGGGTTCCCGCAGACACAGAAACCCGCGCCATGCCATGGCGACCGCAGTGTTGATTCGGGCTCCTCGGCAGGACCATGTCGACGCTACCCAAAAACCCCAAGCGGACACGATAGAACAGTACGTTTTTCTACCGCCCCGCCTTGGGTCATGACACTTGGTTAAGGTTTGATCGGCACATAGCCCTGCATGATTTTTCTTGCCACCTCAAGAACCCCGGCCGGAACAACTCTTGCGAACGGGAAGATTTCGTTTCTCGTGAGATGGGTTGCGAGCATGGCGTTATGGCAGGCTCGGATCTTCAGGCCATGCGCCTCCAGGCGCTGTAAAGCCGCCTCATTCTTGCCATCCGCCGTTTTCGACAACATGCGAACCCCCGGCCCAAAGGCTACGAGTTCCAACTGATAATGCCGACCGTTCTCGGCAAATGATTTTTCGATGTTGGTGAGGATCACAACGGCGTAATGCCATTTTGCGGGGGACGGACTATCGACCTCGATAACGGCCTTCAGTATCTTGCCTTTAAAAAACTGAGGCACTGGTAACGGGTGGCTATTATAGTAAGCCGGGTATGAATTATACGATGCAGGACCATATTTGAGAGCGTGAGCGCTCGTGAATAGGGACAGCAGACCCATTGCCGCTACGAATGTCGCCAAGCTTAATACTAAGTGATGGTTACGCAACATATATCTCCTCTCATTGTCCGGACGTCTTTTACCGGGATTGTTTACGCCTTTGGTGCGACGCCTTAAGCGCCCTACCACCCGTTAACCTTGCCCTGACCGCGTTCGTGCGTCAAGAACGCGGTGGACAATAGGGCTTTTATTGCTCACAATTATGCGCGTAGTCGAGTTCGACTGAGGCCCTTACGCCGTCTATAACCCTGCTACACTATGTTAAGATCTCTCAGTGTGTTCTGGAACCCCATATGCGAAATAACACAAGGCAAAAATCAAGAACGACTTCTGCACGAATACTACGTGGGCTGGTTCTGACAACCCAAATATTGGGCTGGATAGGGCTTAGCGCACCGCTCGCCATTGCCGATGTCAACCATGATGCGCGCAGCGTTGGCCACGCCCTGGGATCCGCTGTCCATAGTGTCGGTCACAAAGCCAAACACGTGGGTATTGCCATTGGGCATGACGCCAAAAAGGCAGGGCTTGCGATAGGTCATGCCGCAAAGAGCGGCGGCCTCGCCTTTTGGCATGCCGCCAAAGGGCATTAAACGAACCGAAAACCTTCCCATCCGGGACCGGCTTCGCAGTAAGGTTCAGTCCGTTGCTGCACCCGCCGGGAGAGGACACACATCGAGCAATAATTGCCCTTCCGCCAAATAAGGCAAAACAACACGCGCTGCCTGCCGCCTTGCCATCGCCTGCAAAAGCGGTAAGGACCGCGCGGCAGGATTGGACGTCCGCAACGCCTCTAACGCCGGCCGGTCAAGGACCAACTCCTCACTATCCCGGGGCCCCCATGCCCAATCAATGCGTGTACAGGCCTTAGCGGGCCTCTCTTGACACACGGCAAGCGCCACGGCGAAGGGGGCCGTCACCTTTCGTACCGGTGCTAAAGCGGCCGGAGGGAGGGTATCGTAGACCACCAAGAGACATGGCGAACCGAGGCTCGCCATCATCAGGGCCTCCAGAAGGCCTGCCGCAAAACTGTCCTCGTAGACCGAGAGGCTCGTACTTGGGGCCCGCGAACCCATGGCAATTCCCCAATATCCAGCGACCGCATTATGGACGGAGTTATGAAACAATATCGGGGACACAGCGATAGGTTCCTGGATCAATGCGCGACAATTTTTATCGAGAATCTCAAGATCCCCGCTCCCCGAACTAAAGACTGTTGCGACCCGAGGCGCCTCCCAGCCAGCCTCGGCCAAGGCCTGCTGCCCGACATCTAGGGCATAGCGGGCCGTCGTCGGACAACGCCGCATCTCGTTGGCAGCAAGCCCTGCAACCATTGGAATGCGTGCATCCAGCCTCACGTAGGGCTCGTCACCACGGAGCACACGCAAAGCATGCGATCCACTGTTGAGTCCTGGCGCCAACACGCCCAACCCGGCGATAAAACAACTCACGGGCAGGCCTCCAATACGAGACTACAATTGCTGCCGCCAAAACCAAAGGTATTGATAAGGGCACAGCGCACGGTAGCCCGATGTCCCTCAAGAACCAAGGCGGATTGCAAGGCCGGGTCGCGAACCTCGGTATTGACAGTTCCCGGAATGAACCCTTCGCTCATAGCAAGCCCCACAATCGCCACAGCACAGGCGCCCGCCGCGCCCAGCGTGTGTCCGGTGGCGCCTTTCGTAGAGCTAACCGGCGTCTCCTGACAACCGAGCTTTAGGATCGCAAGATCCTCAGCGGCATCGTTATGGATAGTTCCCGTTCCATGGAGATGGATATAATCAAGATCGCGAGGAGCGCGATGCGCCGCCGCAAGCGCCGCCGACATGGCCTCCCACGCCCCCAGACCTTGCGGGTGCGGAGCGGTCATATGGTAGGCATCAGCGCTATCTCCGATGCCCGCAAGCATCATACCGTAAGCCTCTTCCAAGACCCCGGGCGCCGCTAGGATCGCAAACCCGGCTGCCTCGCCAATCGAGATACCATCACGCCCCGCACCAAAAGGCTGCGTCCTTGTGCGCGATAAAAGACCAAGCGACTGAAACCCGTAGAGCGTGGTATCACATAGACTGTCGACCCCACCTACCACCACCGCCCGACAGATACCGGAGTGAATCAAGCGCGCCGCTGTCGCGAAGGCCTTGGCGCTCGAAGAGCAGGCCGTCGAGATAACAAAAGCAGGGCCCGTAAGCCCGAGATAACGACGCGTAAAATCCGCGCAGGAAAAGACATTATGCGTTTCTCGATAAGGAAAACTTACCGGAAGGACTCCTGAATTACCAAAAAATGGATCGCGATAGGCAGCTTCGGTGACCGCGATACCAGAGGTACTGGTCCCCACCACGACACCGATACGATGGGCTCCCACCTTCTGAACCAGTTCGCTTACCGTCCCGGCAAAACCATCGGTCTCAAGCGCAAGCGCTGCCAAGAGATTGTTTCGACAGCCATAACGACTGAGCGACTGCGGGATGCCGACATCCTCGACACCCGAAACGCGGCCTACGTCACACACTAGGCCCCCCACCGTTGTATACGCCTGGAGACCAGAGCGCCCGCTATAAAGCGTAGCAAAGGTCTCATTGAGCCCACGACCAAGCGCACTCACCAAGGTATAGTGAGCGATTTTCAGACGCGGCGGCCCCATATCAGTCTCCCAACCCCGTTTCATCATTCGAGCGCGACCAAGCGGCGGTAAAAACCAGGGCCAGCAGTGCCCCTATGCTCACCGTGAGCCCTACGGACTGCAAAAGACGGACTTGCGCAAAGGCCATAACACCAAAGCCTGTAATGGTAGTGGCCGCGCAAACCCACGGGGCAAGCGCCCGCCGCCCCTGAATAAGGCCGTTATCGCCCAGAAATAAGGCATAGCCCATACCGAGGCCGGCTATCAGGAGCAATGCCACCACGTTTAAAAGCGTAAGGCCTGGTCCCACAGCAACCAGTATCCCACAGGTTACGAGGATGGCCGCAACCATGGGCAGCAGCAACCGCGATGCGCTCGAAAATGAGCGCAGACCTATACCGAGGACCACAGCCATCAAAAGTCCGGCCATAAGAGAATGCCGCAGCAGCGCATTGCGATAGTGCGCAAGGAGCCCCGCTACCTCGGTTTTTACAATCACAAAATGGGCGTTCTTGACACCGCTATGCGCCACGGCCTGCGCTATGAGCGCTGGGTCCTGCACCCCTGTCAGGTGCACAAAGACTACGGCCTTCCCATGAATCGTCATTAAGAGGGTGCCGATTTTAGTCCGCATGCTCGGTGGCAAATCCGGGAGTTGCAGGGGACGCGCATGCCGCGATCTGTGAACCGCCTCCAAGAACGGGAGGAATGCCCGTTGCCGGAAAGGCAGCCCACGACTCGCCGCGACCAGACGGCGCTCCAATAGGGCCCGTGTGGGCAGGGCCTGCTTACGCAGGTTCTGGAGCGCGACACTGGGGAGATAGCGTGCCGCCATATCAAAACCCGCAATCTGCCCCTCTTTGCGTAAACGCATAAGCGTTGGCGTAAGGGCCGCGCTCCTCTGGAGCACCGTCTGCTGACGAGACCCCACGATCACCAGCAGGGAAGAAAGGCCCGGCACGCCAAATTCACGGGCGAGCACGCCTGTCTGGGTCATCAAGGCACGCGGGGCTGGGCTTAAGGCCGACAAGTGATTGTCCCACACGTGCGCCGCATCCTTCCACAAGACAACTGAAGCGAGAATAGCCAAAACGACGACCAGCCACGCTAGACGCCGCAACGCCCGCACCAGTTGACGCGCCCGCCCATCCCACCCAGAAAGGGTCACTCCGTGCGTCCAGGCAGGCATCATAAGCGGCAACAGCAAGCGTGCCGCAAGCGCTGCTGCCACTAAACCCACGATCGCAAACACCCCGAGTTGAACAAGCCCCGAGAGATGCGACATCAGCATGGTGGAAAAACCAATTACCATGGCGAACATCGCAAGCCCCAACGCCCGTGATACGCGCCGTGCAGCTTGGGCTACGGGCTCCCTAGGGCCGGTATGCAAAAGCACGTAGGCGGGATAGTCCATAGCTACCCCGATCAGCATCGTACCAAACCCGAGCGTGGTAACAGTGACATCAGGGAATATCAACGCGGCAACGCTTGTGGCCGCGACCGCACCGGTCACAAGCGGCACAAGACTTGCCACGATAGGTCGCCACGACCGGTAAACAAAAAGCAGGATAGCAGCGATCAGTAGCGTATCGATAATCGTCAGGATTTGGGCGTTGCGCGCCACCCGATTGTTGGCGGCCACCGTAATGGCGCCCGTGCCCCCTAAGCGTAGCGTCAAAGTGGACCCATGCGCCACTTTCCGAAACGTGCCCTGGATGAGCGCCACCGCCCGGCGCTGGGCGGCCACCGCAAATCCGGATTGGCGCGTCTCAACAAGCAAAAGAGCCGCATTGCGGTCGGGCGACACCCAGACCCCCTGCTGCATGCGCGGTCCGGATGACTGAAGCCAGGGCTTGGCTGCCGCCACAAACGCCCCGGTCGGATCAGCTAGCACATGCGCGGCACTCAAACCCGCGGGCGATTCGAGAAAAGTGAGATCCCGCTCGAGATCAGCGCGTAAAGAGGCCGTCGACCACGAGCGTCTGGGCGCCAACAGGTATCGATGACGGAACAGGAAGTGCGTAAAACCACGCGCGGTATCCTGCCCCCCATTAGTGACCAAGACAAAAAGGTTATGATGCCGACCAAGGGCATCCGCGAGTTGACGGCTTGCCCGGACGCGCGCGTCCGCTGTGCCTCCTTGCACAGATAACAACAAAAGCCGGGAGGCCTCGCCTTTGTGTAATCCCTGCACAAGCGCACGCTGTACGATGCTTCCCGAGCGCGGCAGGAACGCAGTCAGGCTCCCGCCCCACCGCGCTTCCCGGGCAAGGCCCAGCAAAAGTACAGCCATGACGCCCAGCCAAACGGCTATGGTCAATCGTGCGCGATAGGTAGGTGTCACGGGATAATA
>Ga0307375_10005303_pt1 | contig 12109 bp, 12 predicted proteins | sample TR1MG_FD_202531 | JGI IMG/M metagenome (GOLD analysis project Ga0307375, IMG submission 202531) | Soil microbial communities from Risofladan, Vaasa, Finland - TR-1 | ecosystem: Environmental > Terrestrial > Soil > Coastal area > Acid sulfate soil | place: Finland: Risofladan, Vaasa | collected... | reverse complement strand
TTGGGGAAAGCCATGGACCTGCCATTGGCTGCGTTGTCGACGGCTGCCCGCCTGGCCTTGCGCTCTCCGAAGACTGCATCCAACCGGACCTCGATCGGCGTCGGCCCGGAACATCCCGCCATACCACGCAACGCCGCGAGGAAGATCGCGTGCGCATCCTGTCAGGGACGTTTGATGGCGTCACGACCGGGGCGCCCATCGGGCTTTTGATCGAAAATACCGATGCGCGCTCGCAGGACTATAGCAAGATCGCCGACACCTTTAGGCCCGGTCACGCGGATTATACCTACCAGCAAAAATACGGGGTGCGGGATTATCGCGGGGGCGGGCGGTCCTCGGCGCGGGAGACGGCCACGCGCGTCGCGGCCGGGGCCATAGCGCGCACCTACCTAAAGACCCGTCTGGGGATAGTCGTCCGCGGCTATCTGGCGCAATTGGGCCCGCACATCCCGCGCGCCTTCGATTGGAACGCGGTCACCGAGAATCCGTTTTTCTGTCCTGACCCCGGCCTTGTGGAAACGCTTGAGACCTATATGGACGAACTGCGCCGGGCCGGAGATTCCATTGGGGCGCTTATCACGGTGATCGCAGAACACGTGCCACCGGGGCTCGGAGAGCCTGTGTTTGATCGTCTCGATGCCGACATCGCGCACGCCATGATGAGTATTAATGCCGTCAAAGGGGTCGAGATCGGCGACGGATTCGCGTGCGTCACGGCCCGCGGGTCCGAGAATCGCGATGAAATCACGCCTGAAGGTTTCCTCAGTAACCACGCCGGTGGCATCTTAGGAGGTATATCCTCCGGACAAGATATTATCGTGCGTCTAGCCCTTAAGCCGACCGCGAGTATTCGGATTCCCGGGCGCTCCATCGACAAACACGGCGCGCCAGCCGAGGTCGTGACCACCGGACGACATGATCCTTGCGTGGGCATACGAGCCACGCCTATTGCCGAAGCCATGCTGTGTCTTGTCCTCATGGACCATGTCTTGCGCCAGCGCGGACAAAACGGGGAGGTGGTCAGTCCAACGCCCCGTATACCAAGCCGGCACCCTTAAAAACGAGCCTCGCGCGGGTAAGACAAAACCCGAAAAGCCCGCTACACTAGGGCCGTGTCTTGCCAAGAGTCATCCTAAAAGCCCGAAAAGGGGCGGCGGACTTGGGCGACCCAAACGAGGGCCGTCTTAAAACAGCACGGGGCACCACGCGGAGTTCTGGCCAAGCACCCATAAATCACCCAAATCACGTGAAGGCGCAACACCCCCATCCTCATGGTTGAACCTCAGCGCCCCCGATATTGGTCGCGTGCCGCTTTCTATTGGTGCTACTTCAGCGCCTTGGGCGCGCTTCTTCCCTACTGGCCGCTTTATCTCCGATCTTTAGGATTTGGCGCGCGTAGACTGGGCGAGCTCATGGCGCTTTTAGCCATTTCGCGCGTCATCGCACCCTATGCGGGCGGCTTTCTGAGCGACCACTTCGGTCACAAGATCGCGATCATACGGATCTCCGCATGGCTTGCGTTCGTCGCATTCCTGGGGATCACCGTAGCCCATAGTTTCACGGCGGTAGGCGCCGTCATGGTGGTCTTTAGCTTCTTTTGGTATGCGACGCTACCACCCCTTGAGGCGAGTACGCTCGCCTCGCACGGAGATCACTACGGACGCATCCGGCTCTGGGGGTCGATTGGCTTCATTATGGCGGTCTTAGGCCTAGGTCCTAGCCTGGATCGATGGGGCTCTTCCATCCTGATCCCGGTAATCGCCTTACTCCTCTTGGGGCTTTGGCTGACGACTTTGCGTCTTCCCTCGCCAGACGCCCACCGGTCCAAGCCTCAGCCCTTAAACCTAAGACCGGGCCTTATTCCTTTTCTCTTAGCATGCTTTCTGATGCAGGTGAGTTACGGTCCTTATTACACGTTCTATACCCTCTATCTCACACACTACGACTATAGCAAGGTCACGATTGGCCTCTTATGGGCGCTCGGGGTTATTTGCGAAGTGCTTGTTTTTTGGCAAGCCGGACGCTTGTTTGCCCATTTTCGGGAACGCAGCCTCCTTGCATTCACCTTTGCGCTCGCAGTCCTCCGGTGGGTATTGATCGCTTGTTTTCCGCACTCTTGGCCGCTTCTCGCCTTAGCCCAGACCTTTCATGCCTTTACCTTTGGGCTCTACCATACCGTGGCGGTGCGCCTCGCCGCCCGCTATACAGGACCCGGATCCAAGGCCCGTGCGCAAGCCTATTACGGAACCGCGGCCGGGGCGGGGGCCGCCGTCGGCGCGGCCTTAAGTGGCTATCTTTGGGTCTTTCTGGGGCGCCAGGAGATGTTTCTCACCGCCGCAGGCCTCTCGGCGCTTGGCTTTTTGCTCGTGTGGCGCGTACTCCCCAAACAGAGCCCCGAGTGGACTTAGCGGGCTTGACGGGTCCGCATCAGGGGAAACCGCAGGATCAAGCCTTGCGGGGCCCTGGTCTTTGCAGGCCTAGGCTTGGGCGGACGACCCAGTACGGCCTGAACCGCGCCCACGAAGGCCTCCAGGAAACGGTAGGTGTCGATATCGGTATGATCCGCTTGCAAAACCGCGGCATGGATGGGCGCAATGGCGCGTAAACACGCCTCTGCGGCGACCGTGTCCTTTAGGTGTCGACAGCGATTCTCCGCGTACATGGCGCGCACCAAGGCCTGCGTGAGATCATGATGCAGTCCACATCCCTCAAAGAGCTCGGGGAAGCTTTTAGCTTTTGCTTGCAACGGCACATGGATATGACCGAGCCGGTCTTCCAGGCCTTGCAGAAGTTGCAGAAAGGTCGTCATTGTTCCAACACGCAAGCACTCGCTCGTTTCGGTACCATGAAAGATCAAGGCCGCTGGTTCCGGCCCTTCCTCTATATTGTCTGGCAGGATGGTCTTGCTGTCGAGATGCCAGGAGGGAGTTATTCCGTTCTGTTTTTTCGGAAAATGTTGGCATAGGGACCCGCCTTCGTTACCATGAGCGGCACTTTCAAGGGGTAGTTTATGGCGCAAACGCTATACGATAAATTATGGGAAAGCCACGTCGTACGGGAATTGCCAGACGGCACCTGTCTTCTTTATATCGACAGACAGCTCGTTCACGAAGTGACAAGCCCCCAGGCCTTTGCCGGTCTGCGCGCGGCAGGCCGCGGCTTGTGGCGAGCGGACGCCAATCTCGCGGTGGCCGATCACAATGTCCCTACCAAGGATCGGGCGCTGGGCATCACAGACCCCACGTCGCGCCTCCAGATCGAGACCTTGGACCAGAATTGCCGGGATTTTGCGGTCTCGCTCTTTGCCATGAACGACATCCGTCAAGGAATCGTGCACGTCGTAGGCCCGGAGCAGGGGGCGACCTTGCCTGGCATGACGATCGTATGCGGCGATTCCCATACCTCGACCCACGGCGCCTTTGGCGCATTGGCCCACGGCATAGGGACATCCGAGGTCGAGCAGGTGTTGGCGACCCAGTGCCTCCTCCAAAAAAAGGCCAAAGCCATGCGTGTCCGCCTCGAAGGGGCGGCACCCGCGGGCGTGGGCGCCAAAGATATGGCCTTGGCCGTCATAGGCGTGCTCGGAACGGCCGGCGGCACCGGGTATACCATTGAGTTTGCGGGATCTGCGGTGACCGATCTCTCCATGGAAGGGCGCATGACGCTGTGCAATATGGCGATAGAAGCCGGTGCGCGCGCGGGACTCGTAGCCGTTGATGAAACCACCATCCACTACCTCAAAGGTCGTCCCTTTGCGCCGTCAGAGGCCTTATGGGAACGGGCTTCTACCGCTTGGCGCGCCCTCAAAAGCGACCCCGACGCATCCTTTGCAAAAGAGATCACGATCGATGTGAGCGGACTTACGCCGCAGGTCACCTACGGCACGTCGCCTGAGATGGTGGTCTCCATAGAAGGGCGTGTCCCGGATCCGGCACAAGAGGCAGACCCCGCACGACGGACAGCCCTTGCGGCCGCGCTTGCGTACATGGGTCTTACGCCAGGCACCGCCATGACCGATATTCCGATCGACGTGGTCTTTATCGGATCCTGCACGAACGCGCGGCTAGAAGACCTCCAAGCGGCCGCACGCTTTTTGCGCGGTAAGAAGATCGCTCCCAATATACGTCGCGCGCTAGTCGTGCCCGGATCTGGTCTCGTCAAACACGCAGCCGAAGCGCTCGGACTCGATCGTATCTTCAAGGAGGCGGGCTTTGAATGGCGCGAACCGGGTTGCTCCATGTGCCTTGCCATGAATGCCGATCGTTTGGAAAGTGGTGAACGCTGCGCCTCGACTTCGAATCGCAACTTCGAGGGGCGTCAAGGACAAGGGGGGCGCACGCATCTTGTGAGCCCTGAAATGGCGGCCGCTGCGGCGGTAGCCGGTCATTTTGTGGATATTCGTCGTCCATTCTAGGGAGGCTTCTTGCAACGCTTTGAAACACTAACAGGCCTTGTGGTACCGCTTGATCGCTTGAACGTCGATACCGACGCCATCATCCCAAAGCAATTCCTAAAAGCGATCGGTCGCACGGGGTTCGGCGCCAATCTCTTTGATAATTGGCGCTATCTCGATTCGGGTGAACCGGGACAGGCGGGCTTGAGAACGCCCAATCCGGATTTCGTTCTCAATAAACCGCGCTACCAAGGGGCATCCATCTTGCTTGCACGCGGCAATTTTGGTTGCGGCTCTTCGCGCGAACACGCGCCTTGGGCGCTTTTGGAGTACGGCATTCGCGTCATTATTGCGCCAAGTTTTGCAGACATCTTTTACAATAACAGCCTCAAAAACGGGCTCTTGCCGGTGACGCTACCGGACGCCGCCGTAGACGAGCTCTTCTGTGCTACAGACGCGACCGTAGGTTACACCGTGACAGTCGACCTTCAAAACCAACGTGTTCTAAACGGTGCGCGTGTGATAGGGGAGTTTGCCATCAACGCCTTCCGGAAAGATTGCCTCTTAAATGGTCTCGATGATATTGGCTGGACGCTTCAGTATGAGGCCGATATCCGGGCATACGAAGCACGCCGACAAAAGGTCACACCGTGGCTCTTCACGCAAGTTCGGGGGAATAATGAGTAAAATCACGGTATTGCCGGGTGATGGAATAGGGCCGGAAGTGGTCGCAGAGGCGGTAGCCGTTCTTGAATGCTTAAGAGACGATGCCGGGCTTGCGGTGGAATTGGAGTACGGCTTGGTGGGGGGGGCCGCCTATGATGTCCACGGCCACCCGCTCCCTGATGCCACGCTCAAACTAGCCCAAGAGTGCGACGCGGTCTTGTTAGGGGCCGTGGGCGGCCCCGCATGGGAGTCTTTACCCATCGCCCTACGCCCCGAGAAGGCCTTGCTTGGCCTTCGATCCGCGCTAGGGCTTTTTGCCAATTTGCGCCCCGCGGTCTTACACCCGCAATTGGCCAGCGCATCGACCCTGCGCGCCGATGTCGTAGCCGGCCTCGATATCATGATCGTGCGCGAGCTCACAGGGGGCATCTATTTTGGCGAACCGCGCGGTATACGCACCCTGAAGAACGGGGAACGCGAAGGGTTTAACACGCTCGTCTATTCCGAGTCCGAGATCGAACGGGTAGTCACGCGCGCCTTCGAGATCGCACAAACCCGCGCCCATCGCCTCTGTTCTGTCGACAAGGCCAACGTCCTCGAATCTACGGAATTGTGGCGGGAAGTCGTGATACGTGTCGCCGGCCGCTACCCCGGTGTGGCCGTATCCCATATGTATGTCGATAACGCCGCCATGCAACTCGTGCGCGCGCCTAAGCAGTTCGACGTCATCGTCACCACCAATATGTTCGGCGATATCTTGTCGGATGAGGCGGCCATGCTCACGGGGTCCATCGGCATGCTGCCTTCGGCCTCTTTGAATGACACCCGCCGGGGCTTGTACGAACCAATACACGGTTCGGCCCCCGATATCGCCGGGCGCGGCATAGCCAATCCCTTGGCTACCATCCTCTCGGTGGCTATGATGCTGCGCCACAGCTTATATAAGCCCGATCTGGCCGCACGCGTAGAGCGCGCGGTATCGCAAGTCCTCGATCACGGCAATCGGACCGCCGACATCCAAGATGGAACGTCGGCACCCGTATCCACACACGCGATGGGGGAGGCGGTTGTGGCGGCGCTTCGTGCGAATCTTTCTTCCTAAATTGGAGTCGTTAAGGCCTTAAAGGCCGGAGTCTGTATGACAAAAACCTTTGATGTGGCAGTTGTAGGCGCGACCGGGGCCGTGGGCGAGGTCATGCTCGCTATGCTGGCGCAACGGAAGTTTCCTGCGCGCAATATCTATGCCCTGGCCTCAGCGCGCTCTGTAGGCACGCATGTCGCGTGCGGCGACCGCGATATCATCGTGGAGGACTTGGCAACCTTTGATTTTAGCCGCGCCCAGATCGGGCTTTTTTCGGCAGGGGGCGACATCTCGGCCCTATACGCGCCCAAGGCGGCCGCCGCGGGCTGTATTGTGATCGACAATACCGCCCATTTTCGTTATGACGATGACATCCCGCTCGTCATACCCGAGGTCAACCCTGAGGATATCGCGCAGTACAAAAACCGCGGGATCATCGCCAATCCCAATTGCTCCACCATCCAGATGCTCGTGGCTTTAAAACCCCTTTATGATGCCGTGGGGCTTGAGCGGATCAACGTCTGCACCTATCAATCAGTGTCCGGCACGGGCAAAGAGGCCATAGAGGAACTCACGAACCAATCACAGGCCGCCCTCAATGGGGAATCTCTCGCGCCCCAGGTGTACCCAAAGCCCATTGCCTTCAACGTATTACCGCACATTGATGTCTTTTTGGAAAACGGCTATACCAAAGAAGAGATGAAAATGGTGTGGGAAACCAACAAAATCATGGGTGATCCGTCGATTCGCGTCAATCCAACGGCCGCGCGAGTACCCGTCATGTACGGGCATTCCGAGGCGATCCATATAGAAACACGCCAAAAATTGAGCGCGTCCGATGCCCGCGCCCTCCTGAGCAAGGCGCCCGGTATTGTCGTTCTAGATGAAAGAAAGGCGGGCGGCTACCCGACCGCGGTCACCGAGTCGGCAGGACATGATGCGGTCTTTGTCGGGCGCATCCGCGAGGACATCTCGCACCCCCGCGGCTTAGACATGTGGGTCGTATCCGATAACCTCCGCAAGGGGGCGGCCCTTAACAGCATTCAGATCGCGGAGTATTTGGTAGCACAGTTTTTATAGTCTATAGTCAATGATAATGCGAGGGAATGTCTCAGATCCCTCTGTTAACTTAATGAAATCTCAGGGACGCAAGCGGACCCTAGGAGTTAGGCGCAATGGCAAAAGTAGGCAAACGTCGATCACGGATAGCCCCGGTCATCATCCCGGTCCTTTGGACGACAGCGCTTCTCTACACACCGCTTGCGCAGGCACTAGGGCTTGGTCGGCTTTATGTGCAATCCCATCTAGGTCAGCCCTTGCGCGCGGAGATTCCGCTGCTAGCCCTACACTCGGGAGATCACGACAAAATCGTGGCACGTATTGCTTCGCGTGAGGATTTTGCCCAAGCGGGTATTCGGAAATCGCGAATCTTACGCGACGTTCAGGTGCAAGTCGTCCCCAGCGAGGCCGGGGGATACGAGGTTGTTCTGGGGAGTGCGACACCCATAGACGCCCCGTTCCTGCACTTCCTGCTCAAGGTCTCCTGGCCGCAAGGGTCCTTGCTGCATGAATATACGGCATTATTGAATCCTACGAGTGGCGTGACGACCTTAAGCCCGGGAGCCATGCCGCGCATCTTGCCTTTGACCGCCCCGCGTCCAAGGGCCGCCCGCCCAAGGGCCCCGACAACCCAGCACATAACGCGGACTCGGCCAACAAAAGCGGGGCAAACCCTGTGGGCCCTTGCCACGCGCGTGACGCCACGACACGCCACCATGCCACAAACCCTAGAGGCCTTTCTGCACGCCAATCCGGGGGCCTTCTTACGCCACAACGTCAATAACTTACGCCAAGGCGTCACACTCAAAATTCCGACCCGCAGGCAGATCCTCACCATACCTAAACGCCATGCCGCGGCCTGGCTTGCACAAGAAGATGCCGCATGGCAGCACTACAAGACCGAACTGGCCCAAACGCCTACGACGGTCCGAGGGGCAAGCAAAGGCGTCGCCGGGACCATATCAAGCGTTCCGGTCTTACCCGGCAACGGCGAGACCTTAAAGATCGAAACGACGAACCTCAAGACGCCGTCGAACGCCACTCCCGGGAATGGCAAGAAGGGCGATAGCACACAACCGCTCGTCGTGCGTGTGGCGCGCCTACAAAAGGAACTTCAAAAAACCCGGCACTTGATGACGATCGAGAACCAAGAATTGGCCCTTCTTGAGAAACAAGCGCGCGTAAAGAACGCAAAGATCCCGCCTACGGTAAGCGGGACGATCCATCCGAATACGCCACTCGTCCACACAAGCCCCCCAAAGACGCCGGGGCCAGCGCACGCGCTTGTCGTCAAACGACCACTAGCAAAACCGGTCGTATTGGCACCGGTACCGCCGGCTCCTTCCTTTTTTGCCACGCTGATGGCCTCCGCGCGGCTTCCCATTTTGGGCGCCTTACTCGCCATAGTACTGGGCGGCGGCGCGCTCATCATACGCAGACGTCGGCAGACTATAGCCGAGTTTGAAGAAAGCATCTTATCCGGGGGTGGCCTGAATTCCGAAGGACTGATGCCCGACACCGCGGGCCTCAAATCGCCGGACGTCTCCTTCGTGAGCGGCTATAGCGAGACCAATGGCGCCGGCGCCGTGCATACCGACGACGTCGACCCGATCGCTGAAGCGGATGTTTATCTCGCCTATGGGCGCGACGAGCAGGCCGAGGAAATTCTCAAAGAGGCGGCCATCAAGGATCCGGCACGCATCGAGCTAAAGCTCAAACTGCTCGACATTTATTTTCAACGACATGACGCCAAGACATTCGAGATCGTAGCAGAGGAAATCTATGCCGCCTCAAGCGGGAGCGGGCCTGCGTGGAAGAAAGTCGAAGAGATGGGACGCAAACTCGATCCGGCCAATCCGCTCTTTAAGGGCGGCAGCGCAAGGCGCGGGGACGACGACCAGCCCTTGTCGCCTTCGCCCGCCAATCGCATCGATTTCGCGGCCGTCGCGCGTGAACTCAATGAAGTCTCAATCCCGGGACCGAGAACGACAAACCCCGAGGCGGATGAGGACATTCTGATACCGGAGTTCAAGGCGACCGATCAAGAGCCGCAAGACGATGGGCTGGAATGGGTCACAAACAGTACGCCGACCCCCTCATCCGCTCCGGACCTAAAGCCAACGGCTTTTGGGGGAGCGGACGATGATCAAGGGCTCGACTTCTCGCTCGATATCGGAAGACCATCCGAACTCGTAGACGACAGTGAACCGCCGATGCGCAGCCACGCCTCCGCCTTGGATTCCCAGGCGGAGAGCCTCAATTTTGAGTGGCATCCCGAGGCCGCAGTCGAGGCCACGATCGCACCTTCTGGCCCGAAAGAGGAGAAGCAGGACGAGAAAGACGATGAATTCGCGATCCAGTTCGACGACGAGGACATGAGCAACTTAACCGCCGCGGACTTACAGCTTTCTGATGTCACAAGCACCGATGCCTCTAAAATGGGGTCTCTGTTCCCGTTTCCCTCAGACGAAGCGACGGCTGAGGGAGAAGGAGAGGTGATCCTGGAAGAAGAACCTCAAAGCGCGAGCCATGACACCGTCGAAACCAAAATCGATTTAGCGCGCGCTTATATCGAGATGGGCGAGACCGAAGGGGCGCGAGACATCTTAGATGAGGTCCGCACGGAAGGAAATCAAACGCAACGGGCATTAGCAGAAAGCCTGATTGCAGGAATCGCTTAAGCCTTACGGTCGAGCGTTAAGTAACGAAAGGCATAAGCATGGCGATCGTCTGCGGGGTGGATCTCGCAGGCGATCGTTTCCCATTGCGCCTTATCATAAACCGGGAAAAAGGCGTCACCCGCCACCGTGGCCTCCACTTCTGTGATATAGAGCCGATCGGCCTGCGCAATCGTCTGCTCATAAAGGCTCGCGCCCCCGATAATAAAAATCTCCTCGGAACGTGCCCTATCTAAGGCTTGATCGAGCGAAGCCACGACTTCGATGTCGCTCGCAGTCCGTAACGCCGCGGTCTGATGCGTCACCACCACGCAATGACGGTCGCGCAAAGGGGCTGGCAACGACTCGAACGTCCGCCGTCCCATGATCACGGTCTTATGGAGGGTAAGCTTGCGAAATCGGCGCAGATCATCGGGAAGTCGCCATGGGAGCGTGTTGTCGCGACCGATGACGCGATGGCGAGCCACGGCCGCAAGAAGCGAAACCGTCATACCGCGACCGGGGCCTTGATGGCGGGATGGGGGTCATAACCCTGTATCTCGATATCCTCGAAGCGGAACGCGAAGAGGTCGTGAACGTCTGGATTCAAGGTCAGCGTCGGTAGTGGACGAGGCGTTCGCGTGAGCTGCTCGCGCGCCTGATCGAGATGATTACTATACAGATGCGCATCGCCTAGGGTGTGCACGAAGTCCCCGACCAAAAGCCCCGTGCTGTGCGCCACCATATGGGTCAAAAGGGCATAGGACGCAATGTTAAAAGGGACGCCCAAAAAGATATCGGCGCTCCGTTGATAGAGCTGACAGGACAAACGTCCTTGCGCGACATAGAATTGGAAGAGCGCGTGACAAGGCGCGAGATGCATATCGGGTAATGCGGCGACATTCCAGGAAGACACGACAAGCCGACGAGAGTCTGGGTTATGCCGAATAGCCTCCACGACCTCTTTGATCTGATCTATAGTCGTTCCCTGGGGCGTGGGCCATGACCGCCACTGCGCCCCGTAAATGGGGCCTAAATTCCCTTGGGCATCCGCCCACTCATCCCAGATATGGACACCATGGTCACGCAGGTACTGAACATTGGTGTCCCCCTTGAGGAACCACAAAAGCTCGTGGATGATGGAGCGTACATGCAAACGTTTGGTCGTGACGAGCGGAAACCCCTCCGCCAACGAAAAACGGAGCTGATAACCAAAAATGCTCAAAGTCCCGGTACCGGTTCGGTCGGCTTTTGCGACCCCGTGATCGAGGACGTGGCGCATGAGATCGAGATATGGACGCACGAGCGGATTGTAACAGAATCGGCCCCCTATGAGCCACGAGGAAGCGCACGCCATGATTTATGTAAGAGAGAGCCCTCAGCATGGTCGAGGCGTCTTTGCCGCCCAAGCGATCGAGGCGGGAACGATGTTGATGGTCTTTCACGGTCCGTTGTTGCGGCGGGCGGAACTCGACCCCCAGGATTACCATCTGCAGATTGGCGACGATCTGTACATCGGTCCTTCAGGATTGCCGGATGATTTTGTGAACCACTCGTGCACGCCAAATGCCGGATTCGCAGACGGCCATACCCTAACCGCCCTGCGCAATATCCCGATCCACGAGGAGATTACCTGGGATTATTCCTGCGCGATCGACGAAGAGGATTTCGCGGGCTTCCCGTGCGCCTGTCAGACACCGTCCTGCCGCAAAATCGTGCGATCCTTCCGCCATCTGGAGCCAGCGGTCCGCGAACGCCTACGTCCCTGGTCGCTCCCTTATCTGCGCGACCGTTATCGCTGAACGCATCTTGCCCTTCCTTGTCCCTCGAAGGCTATTGGCCCGAAACAAAGGGCAGGGGAGCGCAGGGCAAGACGACCATACCGTGATAGAAAACCGCGATAACCGATATTGGCCGACTTAAATCGGGCGATACGCCGCGCTCAAGCGCAGGCACCCCAGACGGCCCGTTTTCGTGCATAGCCGAAAGTCCTGTTTGCGGGGATATCAGAAGTTCCGCGCCCCCCAAAAAAATCTCTTGCACTAGACGGCCCCAACAGTGGATATAATGGCGTCTTGGAGCACACGCTCCGCAACCCACTTCATGGAGATCCTAATGAAAAGAATCGTACTTGCCTCAGCCGTTCTTCTTGCCCTGGCAGGCTGTCACAAGGCCCCTTCGCACTCCGGCGCATCGAGCTCGACCACGGCCCCCAGCGCCGCCCCGTCTTCGACTGGCACGTCTGGCACCACA
>Ga0307375_10005302_pt1 | contig 12110 bp, 15 predicted proteins | sample TR1MG_FD_202531 | JGI IMG/M metagenome (GOLD analysis project Ga0307375, IMG submission 202531) | Soil microbial communities from Risofladan, Vaasa, Finland - TR-1 | ecosystem: Environmental > Terrestrial > Soil > Coastal area > Acid sulfate soil | place: Finland: Risofladan, Vaasa | collected... | reverse complement strand
CGTCACCGTGCGCCAGACGTGTGATGAACGCTGCGACGTCGCGAACGTCGATCACTTGGAAGGGATTCGTTCGCGGCCCCGGTGCCAGGACCTCGCCGCCGGTGCCAATGCGCCGAACCCACCAGGTAAAACGCCCGGTATGGTCGTAGGGTCCGGCCACGTAGGTGGGTCGCACGATGCTCGGCTCGACCCCTGACCAACTCGGTCCACCGGGTCCGAACCCTTCGTGCGTGGCCACCTCGCAGAGGTACTTGAGCCCCCCGTAAGTCTGGCTGGTGATCATCTCGTCGTCGGGATCGACGAGTTCCACGTGAGGTCCGTCTTCGCTCATATCAGTCGCCGAGCTTCTCGAATACACCGCCGTCGACGAAATGTGCACATAGCGTCCACCTCGACCGCCCAGCGCTTCGGCCAGTGTCCTCACCTGGCGTGGCACGTACGCCGAGACGTCGACCGTCGCGTCCCACTCGCGACCATGAAGTGCCGTGAGATCAACATTGCGATCACCTTTGAGGTGCTCGAGTGCACCGAACAGTCCCGGGTTGGTGATCCCGCGGTGAAAGAGTGAGACTTCATCGCCGCGCTCAAGCAAGGCGTCAACGACGTGTCGCCCAATGAATTGCGTACCACCCATCACCAAAGTTCGCACTACGGCATACTGTCACACAACCGCAACAGACTTTTGAGGCCCCGCTAACTAGCATTTGGTTGCGAAGGGTGCCAAGACCCTGCATGGGTCGAGGTTGCGCCCTGCGGTTAGGAAGTTCGAGTTGACACGTACCTTGCGGTTACTCCTCGTTGCGTGCGCAGGCGCCGTGGTACTTGGCGCCTGCGGTCGTTCGGGGAACGGACCCGTGGCTACCTCGAGCGTGCACCAGAGTTCGACCTCCACCGAGCGGGTCGCCACCGCGTGCGCAACGAGTCAACTCAAGGTGGTCCTTGGCATCGCCAACGGCGCAATGGGCCACATTGGCCAGGAGGTTCACCTCCAGAACACCTCAACGTCGGCGTGCACGTTAAGCGGCTACCCTTCGCTGCAACTCATCGACGGCGTCGGCAAGCCCTTGGCCACCCACATCACCGACGGTTCCGACTACATCGTGCCACGTATCCGCGTGCGCACCGTGACCTTGGCGCCCAATGGAGCGGCGGCCTTTCTCATCGGCTACGCTGACGCGACCGGCTACGGCTCCGCCCAATGCCCCAAGTCATCGTCGGTCAAGATCTACCCCCCGCACCTGACGTCGCCGCTCATCGTTGCGTGGCACCTGCAACCCTACGGTGGTGCGACGATCGCCACGCTGCGCTGCGGTGAGATCACCGTGTCGCCCGTAGCGCCAGTCGGCGCCATCAAGTGGTGAATCGCCAGAACCGGCATTGTCGTCCCCGAGAGGTGTGATTGACTGATCCGATGCTGACACGCGAGCACCTCGTTCGACGCGGTTTGCGCCTCGAATACACGACGCTCCTGTGGAATGTCGTCGGCGTGGTGATCCTGGCGATTGCGGCGTGGCACGCGCGGTCCGTCGCCCTGGCCGGTTTCGGATTTGACACGTTGGTGGAGATCGGTGCGTCAACCGTCGTGGTGTGGGAGTTGAAGAGCGTGCGCGAAGAGCGGCGCCAGCGCGCAATGCGCCTCATCGGCGGCGCCTTCATTGTACTAGTCGCCTACCTCGTCACCCTCACCGTGGTCGCCTTCGTGCGTGACATCCATCCGCTGCACTCACCAATGGGCATCGCGTGGACCGGGCTCACCGCGATCGCGATGTTCGCGCTGGCGCGAGCCAAGACACGAACCGGCGAGGAGTTGGGCAATCCGGTGCTGCGCACCGAAGGTCGCGTGACCTTCATCGACGGGCTCCTGTCGGTCGCAGTGCTCGTGGGACTGAGCGCCAACGCGCTACTGGGATGGTGGTGGGCCGATCCCGTCGCCGGACTGGTCATTGTCTACTACTCGGTGCGCGAAGCTCAAGAAGCGCTCGCGCACTCCTCAGGTCCCGATTGAGGTCCTCGCACGAGCTACCCGCTCAACGAGTCCACCGCGATACGCGTTGGCGTGAGAATGCACGCGGGGTCGTCACCCAACACCCGGCCCGTGCGCGCCAGCGCCCGGGCCCGAGAGCCGCCGCACAGTCGCGAGAATTCACAGCGCCCGCACTCCCCCTCTAGCTCACCGGCGCGTAGCGAAGTCAGCAAGGGGTTGGTCGTATAGATCTCGCCGAGCGTCTGATCGCGGACATTACCCAGTGCAACGGGCAAAAAGCCGGATCCGTGCACTTCGCCGTCGTAGCCAACGAAGATAATGCCTCGGCCGTCACCGGTCGCGAGTGTCGAACTTCGCATGACCCGGGTGTCCGCGCCCTCGTCGCCCAGTGTCGCACGCAACTGCTCGTAGAGTTCGCCCACGGCGAAATGCTCGCGCGCCTCGTCGTCCCCAAAGCGCGCCCGCTGCGCCTGCACCCGGCGAAAGAACGGTGCCTCTACCGTGCGAACGGTCAAACCGCGCGAGGCTACGTCGACGAGGAAATGGCACACGTCTTCGGCCTGCACAGCGCTGACCTCCTGGATCGCAGTACCCCGACCGACGCTGACCAGGAAGAACACTTCCCAAATCGCGACGCCGGTGCGGCGCAACAGCGATACCACGTCAGCCAACTCGTGCACGTTGCTCCGCATCACGGTGGTGTTGACCTGCAGTCGAAAACCCATGTCGCTCATCATGGAGAGCGCCGATATGGTCTTATCGAAATGACCGGGAATACCTCGCAGGGAGTCGTGTGAAGCGGGACCCGACCCGTCCAGACTGATCGAAATGCTGCGCACGCCGAGCCGGTAGAGCTGCTCGAGCCGGTCGCGAGTCAACGTGGGCGTCACTGATGGCGCGACGCCAAGTCGCAAGCCCAGGGTCGCCGCGTAGCCGACGAGTTCAAAGAGATCGGACCGTTCGAAGCAGTCGCCACCGGTGAACACCACGATTGCCTTGGGTCCCTCCATCGCAGCGATCTGATCCAGAAGACGCTTGCCCTCCACCGTAGAGAGCTCGCCCGGCAGCGGACCAAACTGTGCCGACGCTCGACAGTGACCGCACGCGAGCGAGCACGCCTTGGTCGTCTCCCAGAAGACGAGGTGCGGTGCGTGCTCGTACCTCGTCAGTGTGCGTGTCAGTGTCGACTCTTTCACCCTCTGCTCCGCTCCGCCGCACTGCCTGCCCACGGCCACACCGCGCTTGCGCAACCGCGCAACTCGCCGTGCATCCGTGAACCGCGCGACCTACCTCCATGTAACACGCTGTTCCACCCGGCCCGTTAGGGCCGAAGGTCAGCAGCGGTGCGTGGGCACCACGGCATCTACTTGCTTGCCGGCGGGTGCGCCTGAGTAGGCGAACTACGTGTCGACCGCGGGGTGGCGACGCCACCAACCGTAGATATTGCTACAGATACGAGCTACATTGAGCTCGGGCGCACGAAATGAGGATGCCATGACGCGAACGGCACCGCGAGACTGCAATCCAGCCGATGCGCCCCAGTCCCCCGGTCTCACGCTCGAAGCCGGCGTGGGGTTTCTCCTGAGTCGTAGCCAGCGTCTCGCGCGCGCGGACTGGGACCGCAATCTCACCGACCTCGCGCTCAGCGCCCCGCAGCTCTCGACGTTGCGCGCAATTGCCGAGTGGCCCGGCGTGGGCCTGCGAGAGCTCGCGCGCCGAGTCGGCGCCGACGTGATGAACGCCAAGCGAATTGCCGATCATCTCGAACGACTTCTCCTCGTCCGATCACTGAGCGATCCCACCCACCGCCAGCGTCGGGTGCTCGTGATCACCGACGAGGGGCGTAGCCTCGCGCAGGCGGTGGCGCGCCGTGCTGCAGCGTGGAATGAGCGCCTCCGCGAACAACTCGGCGATGAGGAGTACCGCGACTTGCAGCGCCTCCTCACCAGGGTGCGCGATGTTATGGGTACTGCGGCCTCAGTCGCACAGGACTCACCGTGATCGCGACTGCCGGGCGCGACGCTCGCGAACCGCACACCACACCCATCAGCGCGCCCGCGCCGGACGCGGCGCTGGTCGCCTGGGTTAGACAGGAGTCTCCAGGTCGGTGTGCGGTCCTGGGAGCCGGAGACGGGGGCAACAGCATCTGGCTCGCGCGACACGGCTGGCGGGTCACGACGGTGGACTCGTCGAGTCCCGCTTTCGCGCGAATCCGAGATGCGGTGGTCCGTGAGCGCTTGCCGATGGCCACGATCACCGACGAGTTGACGCACTTCCTCGAGCAGGGCCACACCTTCGACCTCGTCGTGATCACCAACCCGGAGGGTGATTTCGAGGCGCGTCGCGCTCTGGTGACGCTGGCGGCCTCGACGGTCGGACTCGGCGGGCATCTATTCGTCACCAGCCGAAACCACTCAACAAGGGGCGTGGGCGATCAACTCGATCCTCGCTCACTCGTTGACAACGTCGCTGGTCTTCTCGTGCACCAACAAGACCAGCGAACTCGTACGCACGATGACGAGATGACTGGTATTGAAGTCATGCTGTGGGCCACCAGAATCGAGCGCCCACACGATGACAACCAGTTCTAGGCGCGGGACCGACCTAGGAAATGGCTTCGGCGATAACGGCGGTCCCGTAAGCCAGAATCTCCTGAAAGGTGCCCGCCAACTCGTTCGAGTCGTAGCGCATCGCCACCACGGCGGTAGCACCCATTGCCTGGGCCGCCTCGCTCAGCCTGGCTAGCGCTTCGGCACGCGCCTCCTGGAGCTGTTTCGTGAGCCCACGCAACTCTCCTCCGCCGAGCGCCTTGAAAGAAGCACCGATTTGGGCACCCACGTTGCGCGTGCGCACAGTCAACCCGTTCACCTCCCCCAGCACCTTGGTGATCCTCATACCGGGCAGGTCGTTGGTCGTCGCAATCAACATCCAAGTCTCCTTAATCGAAGCAATGATCCACTCTAGGAGTTCGCATCGGCGATGCGAGTGGGTTACTCCTGGATGATCTCGAAAGCCCGAAGCCCGCGAATTCGTTCCTGACGTCGGTTCCTCAGACGTCGCTCGGACAACTGGGACAACTCGACGTAGGCCCGCAGAATCTGCTCATGGATCCGCTGGACGGTGACAAACGGATTCGCATCCTCAGGAATGACCTCATCGATGAGTCCCAGCTCGAGTTGGTCCTTCGCCGTTGAACGCATGGTCGCGAGCGTGGTCATTACCTCGTCACGAGTGGGGCTGGGCGTCTTGTACAGGATCGACGCGGCCGAGCGTGGCTCGGCCACGTAGGCCATGGCCTTCTCCAGCATCATGACGTGGTCGGCCATAGGCGTAGTAGCCAGACCACCGCCACTGCCGAGCGCCCCCGCCACCAACGAGATCACTGGCTCGGGGTAGTCAATCCCCTTCAAGATCGAACGGGCTATGGCACGCGACTGCCCGCGGCGCTCACTCTCGAGGGTGGGCTTGGCCCCCATGGTGTCGGTGACGAACAGCGCAGGCAGCTTCAGACGCTCGCCCATCTCAAGAACACGCTCCATGAACGCGAAGTCCTCGGGCGCCGGGTTCGATGGTCGCTTGATCACCGAGTCGCCGATGCGCTGGTAGGAGGGCTGGGTGCCGACGATCACGAAGGGCTGAGTGCCGATCTTGGCGAAGGCGCCCACCACGGCCGGATACCTTCGCTGTCCGCTGTCCTGTACGTAATTGTAGACCGCGACGGCATCGTTGAAGGCGTAGCGGACGATGAACTCCAAGTCAACCCGGTTTGCGTCGGTCATCAGATCCTGGTACTGCTCGATCAGCGCGTCGGGTCCGGAATGTTCGCGAGCCAGGCGCGAGGCGGCCGGGTGCGCGAGGATCCCCGTCGTACCGTCAAAGCGGGGACCGTAGATGCCGCGCGAATCGAAGAAATACGAGCGCTGCTGGGTGGGATCGGTGACATTTCGAATGTGCGGCTGGGTGTCACTCGTAAGTTCGTGGTGCTTGTCGGGCAGCGCCGTCGACTTGAAGAGTTCGCCGAGGTACCAGATCAACTCCCCCACGTCGGGCAGGACCACGTCGATGTTGCGATCGAGCAGGTTCGCCTCGGCGCTCTGGGAGTCAGTAGGCACCGACGCACCCTCGAAGGCCTCGATCACGTTGGGTCCGGCGAAGCCGAAGTTGGTACCCGAGGTCGCCAGGATCAGGTCTGCGTTGGGCACCGCACTCGCCGAAACACCACCCCAGACGTTGCCCAGCAATACGGCCACCTGGGGCAGGGCAACCTTGTCCTTGTAGTGGCGAATGGCCTCCACCATGCGCGTCATCTGCGTGAGACCCGCGAAGTTCTCGTGCTGGCGCACACCACTCGAGGCGTACACCGTGACGAAGGGTAGCTTCTTGCTCACCGCCAGGTCCGCGGCGGCCTGGAACTTCTCACCCGACACGACACCCAGCGAACCAGCGAAGAAGTCCCAGTTCATGGCGTACAGAACAATCGGGCGCCCCCCCACGGTGGCCAAGCCGTAGGTTGACGACTCGGTCTTGCCGCGGCGCGTCTCACGACGGAGTTTGTCGCCGTACGACTCGTCCTTCTCACTGCCCTGACCTCGACGTATCAGACCCACGAGATCCTTGGCAATGTGCCAACGACCGTGACTGGGTTTGAAGTGGACCAGCTCCTGCAGTTCGAGAAGTTGCGAAGGGGTGTTGACCTTGCGCCGGTTGTGGAGGTGGGCGCCCACCGCGGGCTCAAAGACCGGCAGACCGACGGGAAAGCCCTCGCCTAAGTGTCGCGTTTCGAGATCGTCGTCCGGGCGTTGTCCACCCATTTCCTTGGGATCAGACATGGATGACCATTATTGCACGCTTGCCTCGCTCGGCCAACGCGCGCAATCCGCCCACCCGCTCGGTTCGGCCACACGAGGCGCTACTCATCACCGATCGGCCCGCTTCATCAACCCCACGCGCCATTACCGCGCGGTAATGGAAGTGACCCCGATGTGACGTGAGTGAGGCAACCGTGGTCGTGGCGTGCGGTGCAGTCGGCCCGATGACGGAGACGCCTGCATCCACTGGCGATCGCCGTAGCCGCCGCCAGATCTGCGCGACAGGTCCGAGGGCGTGGATGTCTCACGCGCCCCAACCGCTCAGTTCGATTCGGCAGCCTTCTTCAACGCAGCAAGCGTTGCGGCGATACCGTCATGTGCGGTCCGTCGCCGTTGCTCAATCTGGGTCGCTGCATCGTCCCCGTAGCGTTCCCTGAAGCCCTCCAGCCCATCTTCGAGGAACTCCCACGACTCGGTGACCACTGTGCCCTCGCCCGAAGGACTGAACTGATAGCCCCAACGAATCCAGGTGCCGTTCACCACGAAGGCGAACTCACGACCACGCTCGGCCGCCACCACGACCGAGCGCGTGTCCCAACTGCGCTCGAGTGTCTCGTTGTGCCCGGTGAACCAGGCACCGACGTAGGCCGACGCCCCCTCGTCCCACCAGCACGATTTACAGACGGGACTCCACTCGCCCATTCGCGTCACGTCCGCGATCATGTCGTAAAGATCATCGGGCGACCGTGCAATTTCAATGGAGTTCGAATACGTGAGTGTAGCCATACCTGCAATTCTTGCCGATGAGGGGTTCGTCTCACGGCTGAGACCCCCACGATCCCGCCACAAACCCAGTGGTGCAATGATCCCCCCACGGCAAAGTTGGTTGGTGAAGGAGTAAGGCAAATAGCCATTCCGTCACCCAACTTCTGCGCCGTGGTTTCTCCTACACCCCGATAAGTACTGGGGTTTCGGTTGACGCTTCATCGGGGTGAGCCGATTCGTCGGTGTTCTGACGAACCGGTCTTACCTCCCCTCGACGTCCAGCCACGGAGTGTGTCCCCGCGGAGGCGACTTGACTGGTCCACCCGGCCAGGTTGATCGCGCCATTGTGGTCGCGATCCAACGTGAGACCACAGGCCTCACAGTGATACGTCCTGATCTTGAGAGGCAGTTTGGCCTTCACTGCCCCACACGAGCTGCAGGTCTTGCTCGATGCGAAGAAGCGGTCGGCCTTGACGACGGTCGAGCCGTACCACGTGGCCTTGTACTCGAGCTGGCGCACGAACTCACCCCAGCTGGCGTCACTGATGTGTCTAGCCAGGGAGCCGTTCTTGAGCATCCACCTGACGTTGAGGTCTTCGACGACGATGCGGTCGTAGTTCTTCGTGAGCATCGTGGTGGTCTCGTGGATGAGGTTCTTGCGGGCGCTGGTGATGTCGGCGTGGATGTTTTGGACCCGAGCATTGGCGCGCTTCCATCGGTTCGAGGGAGCTACCCCTTTGCGAGGCCCTGGCGGCGTGACGCCACGCGCTGCGCTCTGGCCAGCCGTGCTTGGCGTCTCTGGTAGTGCCTCGGGTTCGCCACACTCAGGACCTGCGTGCCGTCAGACGTAGCGCCGGTGTAGAGGGTCGTGAGCCCCGCGTCGATCCCGACCACCCGTTCGGGTGGCCGAGGAGCGGGGATGACCCGGCTCATCTCTGCGGTGAAGGAGAGGTAGTACTCGCCCCGACGCTCGGCAATGGTGACCGACAGGATCCGAGCACTGTCGCGCTCGAGGTGGCGATGGAGTTTGCGCATCGACTCGTACGTCTTCACTTCTCCGATGCGGCTGAGGCGTACGTGGTGCGAATCGACCAGGCGGGTGGATCCACCGGCCTGGGTGAAGGACTCAGATCTACCCTTGGACTTGAAGTTCGGCACACGAGCACGGCCGGCGTGAAAGTTGGCGAAGGCCTGGGCCAGGTGCACGTGGGCGTAGTTGTAGGTCGACGACGCGTTCTCAGTGAACCACGAGGCGGACTCTGCTCGCCGCTCGTACCAGAGCTTCCGGAGGTCCAACTGGCGAGTGCCGAGGTAACTCTCTCTGGTGACCTCCTCGCCGGCCTCCTTCCCCTCCCGGTTCTCCTTCCAGTTCTCCAGGACGATGCCCAGCAGGAAGTTGTGGCAGAACCGTGCGGCTCCAGTGTGGCTGAAGAGCAACTGGCGTTGCATCGGTGTCGGGTCAAGCAGATACGAGAAGCCCTGGTGCACCTTGGTGAGCGTGGACTCGAGCATGTGATCAGTATCGCCTCGGGGTGTGACGCAATTGCCTTACTCCATCGCCAACCAACTTTGCCGTGGGTGCAATGATCTATAGGGCAAGAAGTGGGTGAACTCGCCCGTGTTACCGCACGGCTGCGTCAATGCGGTCCGTGATGGTGCCGATCGTCCCAAGCCCGGGACCGGTCGACGTGAAGCTCGCCGTTCTTTCGTGCTATGTAGGTGCAATGAAGAAATCCGAATCGTCGAGCGGTGACCTCCCATCACAGTTGATCGAGGCGAGAATCAGAGAGTTGGGTGACTGGCGTGGTGAAACGCTGGCTCGGATTCGCGCTCTCATCAAGAAGGCCGACCCTTCAGTGGTTGAGGAGTGGAAGTGGCGTGGCGTTCCAGTGTGGAACCACGAAGGGATGATCTGCACCGGCGAGACCTACAAGAGCGTCGTCAAGATGACCTTTGCCAAGGGAGCCTCCTTGGAGGACCCCACGGGCCTGTTCAATTCCAGCCTCGAAGGCAACGTCCGGCGCGCCATCGACTTTCGCCAAGGCGACTCGATCAACGAGCGCGCACTGACCGCTCTAATCCGAGCCGCCGTGACCTTGAACACCTCACGACCCACGTAGTCAACAAGACCGCGCCCCAGGCGGTGATGCACCATGGAGTGTCGAGCCCGGGCGCACACGGCGAGCCAGATCGACTCCTCGCCGTTGGAATCCAAGGCGGTCCGAACATAGCGAGACCACAGGGCACCAGCCCGATGGGCGAGATGGGTGGTGCTGGCTGGGGCGGCGCCACTAAAGGTCGGACTTGGCCCGAGGTGTGACAAACATGAACGCCTGGTCGAACCCGAGCAGTTAACTACGCGTGAGGCCGCTCGAGTTCCGCACCTGGGTGGAACCGAGGGGGATTTCGAACACTGGCTCGAAGTGGAACGAGGCGTCGGGCACCGCGTAGACGACGTGGTCGCAGACAAAGGATCCGCCAGCAACCGTGTCGCGCAATCGGGCAAGCAGGTCGTGGGTCTCCTCGATTGAGATGAACTCCGCCACTGTCATGTGCGGCACGCGCTCCGCTCGGGGCAAGGCGCGATCCGCGAAGATCGTGGTTGACTGAACCACAGTGCGAAGGGCGAAGAAGTCGTCCACGGGAGCCACGGCGAAGACCACACCGGGGTAGGAACCGATGCTCGTGAGTGGGCCGTACGCGAGTTCGAAGGGGGAGACACCGGCCAACGCAGAACGCAGTTCGTCCAATTGCTCTTCAGAGAGCGGGTTGTCCAACGGCTCACTCAAACTGATGTGGGCGTCGCAGATGGCAGCAGCCTTGGGGTCGTAGTGGGACCTGAGATCATTGACGACAGTGGCGACGTCGCTGGGGGGAAAGAGGTAGAACGCCCCATTCCGGTACTCGTCCTGCCAGGCCTCCCAGTCTGACCGATCGAAATTTGTCATTGTCGCCTCCGTGGTCGCCACCGAGTCTTGCGCAGTGTCGCGATGAAGCCATAATCGAGGACCGTGGCCGATCGGGTATGCCAGCGCGCGAGGTGCTTCGCGTCTTCATTGGTTCCGGACCTTGAGTCACACGATAGGAACCAGAAGTTCGGCGGCGATCACGTAGTTGCGCTCTGAATCTGCACTTGAACACACTGCCCATCACTGAAGCTCGATCTCTGTTGTCCAAGTTGGTCGACGAAGCCAGTTCAGCGCACGAATACATCGAAATCGCAGAGCACGGCCGCCGAGCCGCCGTGCTCATGGGGGTCGACTACGACGCCATGCGAGAAGCGGTTGCCGTGCGGTCCGACCCGGCGCTACCGTTCGCTCACCAGGAGGGCGTACAGGCGCACTCGGAAGGCGTGCTCAACGGCGATCAACTCGCCGAGGCAGTGGATGATGCCGGTCGCAGTGTCGACTCCACGTAGCAACCGATACAGCCTCCTAATTGCCCGATCGGCAACGAACACCCTCTCGGACGCGCTCCCGGGAAAGATTGCGCACGCGATATATCGATATATAAGGTCGTTGCCGGGCCGCCGCTCGACAACCTTCAGCGAGTTGGAAAGCCGCTCGGGCCACCTCTAGCACCGGCATACTCAGTTCGCTGCGGCGACTGCGGAGTGCTCCACATCATTGATGACGTCATACACACGGTGAAGGCGACCGCGACCAGACATTTTGCAGACGCGTATCGGTCGTGAATCACTGAGGCCAATCCCCGCCGCCACTGAACGGTTCGCGCAATCTGAACTGATGGAACCTTGAGTCACACAATAAGAACCAGGGGCGCACCGCCGAACAAATCGCGCTATAATTCTGTACATGACGACGCTACCCATTGCCGACGCTCGCGCCCAGTTGTCCAAATTGGTCGACGAAGCCAGTTCGACCCACGAACGAATCGAAATCACAAAGAATGGGCGTCGAGCCGCCGTGCTCATGGGCGCCGACGACTACGACGCCATGCGCGAGACAATTGCCGTGTTGTCCGACTCGGCCCTTCTGCTTGCTCACGAAGTGGGCGTCCAGGAGTTTACGAAAGCCGACACCCTCAACGCCGATCAACTGGCGGAAGCAATGAAGAACGTCGGACGCAGTGTCGACACCAAATAAGGACAGCTACAACCTACAAGTCGCCCGCTCAGCAGCATCAGCAATTGCCGACGTGCTCCCCGAGAAGATTGCGCATGCGGTGTACGAATTCATCACGGGTCCCTTACTTGAGAATCCACAACGTGTTGGCAAACCTCTCGGTCCACCCTTGGCGCCCGCGTACTCAGCTCGCCGCGGCGACTATCGGGTCCTGTATTTCATTGATGACGCCACGCACACGGTGAAGGTCACCGCGATCAGCCATCGCGCAGACTCGTATCGGTCGTGAACCACTGAGATCGATCGCCGCCATGCCCGAACGGTTCGTGCAATCTCATTTTGTGGGCGCTGAGGGACTCGAACCCCCGACCTGCTGAGTGTAAATGGGAAACGGTCCGTCGCCGTCAGTCGTCGATGGTCGCTTTTGTCGATATTTACTGGGCTTTCCGTCGCCCCTTGTCGGTCCTG
>Ga0307375_10005301_pt1 | contig 12113 bp, 11 predicted proteins | sample TR1MG_FD_202531 | JGI IMG/M metagenome (GOLD analysis project Ga0307375, IMG submission 202531) | Soil microbial communities from Risofladan, Vaasa, Finland - TR-1 | ecosystem: Environmental > Terrestrial > Soil > Coastal area > Acid sulfate soil | place: Finland: Risofladan, Vaasa | collected... | reverse complement strand
CATCATCTCTCGGTGCACCTCCGCCACTCCGGCCGCCGGGGCGAATGAGGCAAGGCCTGCGACTCCGTTTCGGAGTACGAGAGAGCACTGTGTGTTCTGGTCTTCGTCAACGGCCGCTCCGCCCGTTCAAACGCCGCATCTCCCCGCTTTCCCTCACCCTTTGAACCTCTTTCTCATGTGCTGACACTCTCACTCGGTCTCCTCTTGTCTCATTTCGAACATTCTGCACTCTGCTGCAATCACGCATTGATCGATTCTCCCCAACTCCTCCGAAATTCACGCCACGCCCCCCGATATAGGTCCTCCTCACCACCGTCCAAGCCTTCCTCTTCACCACTCACTCGTCACAAACACACCTTACTTCGATTTCGTTCGTATCGCTCCTCATACTCGCCATTCTGAACTCATCTGCACTGAGAGACCGCCACGAGGCGCTGCGCGGAACACCGATCATGGCCGCTACGATCCTCCTGACCTACGCCTCGATACTCGCTGGCTCAAATGCGAAAACAGCGCTCTCAACCTACATCTCTCTATCTTCTTTACTGCCATTTGCAGTGACTGTATTCCACAAACTACTTCTCGAGGAGGGACCTCATCTCCGCTCTTGGATCAACGCCACACTCACCACTCGCCTCTCGCATAGTACTTCATCATCAACTCTAACTTTGCCATACTTGGTTAATTGCTCCATTAGCGTGCTCAGCCGCATCGAGACCTCACTGTTTGGTTCGGTTGCGTTTGCGAACCCTGCGAGTATCACCCTGCTCTCTTTGGTTCTTCTGACCATCTCTGTATGGCTAGAATTGGTTTATAGTCTCATAGAAGTGATGGCGGCGAGAAATGAGGTGATTGGCTTGGCAAACATGGCAAAACAGGTTTCCGCGAGTTTGCCTCCTACCATGTTGGAAAAGTTCATGCGTTCCTTTCAAGTGCGATCTTCAGATTCTATTCTTGGCGGCAGGTCTTCTGAAGAGGCCGCGACTGGTACTGCTGGAAAGGAGCCTGCAGTGACTCCTCTAACACATTTGGCTGTTTACCTTCGACTCGCGGATGGTCTCGCTCGTGAGTCTCGCACCTACGATACGAATTCTATTGGTCTGATTCAAATGTTGATGGATACGCGCATGTCGAAGCAACAGGAGCATTTACTGGCAGACTTGGAGGCGTCGATCGCGTACAGTTCCCGACTGCTTCAGAACAGTGTGCTCTTCTTTAAGGCCGATACTGGCTGTCTTACGATGGACATGTCTCTTCGCATCTCAGTCCAACAACTCTTCGATATGGCGCTTGCTGATCAAACGAGAGAGCTGGAAAACAACCGAAACGTCAACGTCATCCGCAACGTCGATCCCAACTTTCCCGTCCTCCTAGGAGACGTCAACTACATGTCTCATATCATACAACTACTGGTCGAGAATTCTGCTAAGTATACCGTCCAAGGCACAGTCACACTCGGCGCGAGAGTGATTGAAATGACAACAACTGGATCTTCATCTTCTTTCGACGAACACATCGCCGAGGAAGACGCATATGTAAACGACAACGACAATGAGCATGATGTAGCACTCGTAGAGTTCTCAGTGACCGATACAGGCTGCGGTATACCCGCGGCGCAGTTGCCCCTTTTGAAGACTCCCTTCTCCACGCATTACTCCGAATTCTGGTCTGTTAACGAAGGCCTTGGATCTGGTATTGGAATTCCAACTGCTGATTGTCTTGCGCGAGCGTTTCCTGGCGGTAGAATGGACATTGAATCTGAAGAGGGCAAAGGCACTCGCATTGTGATTCGTTGTCGCCTGAGAATCGATCAATCAGCTCATTATGAACAGTTTGGTGTTGAAAAGAGCATTGATGGCCGAGAAGAGCATCGTAAGATCGCGATTTGCGCACCGGAAGAAACATACAACACCATCGTCGGTATGCTGGCACCTCATGGCTTCTCCTTCAAGCATATCACGAGCAAAGCTCCTATATCCGATATATGGTTCGATGTGAGGCAGGATTCGTTGGGAAATGAGCCCTTTAGCGCGGTGCTGATTGATGCGCTTTCCCTTGGTCTCTCTCCTCACCACTCTGAGCTTGTCTACTCTCTCGCTGCGCAATTGAAGAGCGACCCAGTGACTGCCGATATCCCTGCTGCGCTCTTGATTCACGCGGGTTACTATGCACAAGACTCGAAAGGCGAGAACTACTCCGAAGCGATCCTCAAACCGTTGCTCTATCAACACGTTACTGCTGCTGTGAAGCGCATGATTGGTTCTCGAGAGACCACAGTGATCGATGCTCGAGCTTGGGGTAAAATGGCGGAATCTGGAGCTGGTTCGACGGCGATCTCTGCCTCGTCTCCTCTGCTTCCTTCAGCATCAGCAGGCTCTTCTTCGGCGCCTGACTCGCTCTTCGTGCCCGCGATTACGACTCGTGCTTCATCTTCTGAGTTCATTGAGGCAGGAGGAGCGAGATCATCTCGCCACAGGGCTAATGGTGCTTCCACTACTGCTCCTACTGCGACACACAGCGTACCCTCTTCTCCAAGGCAATTGTCAGGACGAAGGAGTTCCATGGGCTCATTGCCCTCTGCGTCTTCTTCTCACCTCCGAGCGTCCTCATCAGCAGTTTTCGGCGTTCCGGACGAAGACGACAACGACAACAACAAACCCACCTCTTCGATTGCCTATTCCGTTCCTACCACTCTTTCTCTTGTCAACGAGTCGCCAGAGGAATCATCTCCTCGTGTGAGGAGCATGGCACCGCATGCAGAGGAGGATGAGTCTCTGATCGAACCGCCGACACTATCTCAAGCCTCGCCTTCAACCACTGCATTGCAGCGCCCACCTGTTTCTTCCACTGCTTCTTCTTCCTCATTCACATCCTCGGCGTCTTCTTCTTCTTCTTCTACCACTTCTACTGCTCCCTCTGAGTCCAGCAGCGGCCGAATCGCGAGTGCCCACCCTCTTCCGCCCCCAACCTCTCCTCTTCCTCCTCGACTCATCAAAGCCACTTCTAGCATCGATTCTGCCAATCTGGCCGGTGTGATGGGACGACGAGTGTCTGACCAAGCCATGGAGGAGGCGCGTTTGAATGTGCTGGTCGTTGAAGACGACCCCACCAATCGTCTGGTGCTTCAACGTATGATCATCAATTCTGGCCAAACCTGTATTGCGGCGGACAATGGCATCAGTGGTGTGGAGACTTACAAGGCCGAGAATGGCAAGTTCGATTTGGTGATCATGGATCTCCGCATGCCTCAGCTCGATGGCTTCCAAGCGACACACATCATTCGACAGTTCGAAATAGAGCACCAGCTGCCGCCAGTGGAGATCATAGCGCTCACGGCCGAGGACGGTACGCGCTCCAAGTGTGTCCAGGCTGGGATGAATGATTGTTGGATCAAGCCGCTCAAAGCTCACTTCTTGCAGTCCTCGCTCCTTGAGCGCGTTGCCCGCAAAGTCGATCGTCCAACCACGAAGCCACAGTCTAACCAAGGCTCGCCGGAGAGACAGAGAGGCGCGCCATTGCCGTACCGGCGCTCCTCTTCTCCGACCCCTATTGGAAAGACGTCCGCAGATGATGACCTCGGCCTTGAATATCCCGCGAATCTTCCATGGGAGAGTGCAGGAGGACAGTATAAGCTGAAGGAGGACGCGCGTGACCGTGGTAGCGCTGGGAGAAACAGACGCGGTGGCAGGCGCAGCGAGTCGGCTTCGAACACCCTCAACTTGGCTCCTGGACAGGACGCAATGGTCGTGGAAGATTTGGCTCCTCAACGCAAGCAGCAACATCAACAACATCAACAGCAAGGAGATGTCATCAGTGCGCCCATTCCTTCCGGAGTCGGCGGACCCCCATCCCCGCACTTGACCAAGGCACCTAGTCCGAAAGACACCTCTTCCCCCTCTTCTTCGAGCGCTGTCGCGCAGCTGCAAGCTTCCATGAGCCTGAGGTCGATCGGAGGCGCAGGAGGCGTAGTAACAGGCGCTGCTGCAGCGGGGGGATTGAGAAGCAGAAAGCCCATCGTTCCTCTCACCTCTTCTCAAGCTGAAGAAGCGCGTCACGACTTCATCATGCTAGTTGAAGACAATGCCACTGTTGCGAAGATCGCGACGACTGTGCTGGCCAGGAATCATCAGAAGACTGAGCACTCGGTGGACGGACAAGAGGCTTTCGAAAAGCTCACGACCGACCACTCTGCCTTCTCCATCGTTCTCATGGACATCCATCTTCCCAAAATTGGTGGATTCGAATGCACGGCACTCATCAGAGAGTTTGAACAGAAACACCACCTATCTCCACTGTACATCGTTGCCCTCTCGGGAGACCGAAACCTGGACGCGGACTTCTATCGCCAACACGGATTCAACGACCTCCTACGAAAGCCTCTCAATTACCCAAGTTTGATCAACGAATTGCCACGCATGAGAAGGGACCACGCAGACATGAGAGAGATAACGACTTTGCGAGGCTCCAGCACAGAATCTGCGTCCTCCTCAACCGGCACTTCCTCTGCTGCTTCCACACCACCGCCCACTGGAGACGTCTCGCTCCCGTAAGTGTATTAACATCATCTGTGTCTTAACACATACATCCACAAATCCACCCACCCACCCACTCACAAACCCAATGTCACAATACGCACACCTTCCAGTTCGTACAAAGACAGCGAACAGTGTGTTCACTCGATCACACTCTCACCCCCCTCACTTGTAGAATATGTACACAAAGCAACGCATACCGTACTTCCGCGTTCCGTCTCTCTCAGTTCGCACAACTTGCACGTGTTTGGGCTTGTGCCGTTCCTATTCGAACGGCGATGAGCTGTATTACATTGTGGGGCTCACATTCCTCATTGTAAGGTCACAGCCTGCCAGATGCGGCCAATGAGTCCCCGTTGTGGGGGCACCTTCAGAGGCCTGTTTGACGACGGTGATTGCGCGGCTGACGGCTTGTCCTGTGTTTGGGTGGGCGCCGATTCCCCAAGATCCATAGATACCGTATCTCCAAGATCGTCTAGATTGATTTGAGGCGAGAGATGTCCATGTTGAAGTCCAGGGAAGGTGGAGTGCTGATGTTGTTGCAGCAGTTGAGTGGCATCCAGAGGCGCAGTGACGATGAATGGTGCAGGAGCAGGCGCAGGAGCTGACGAGGCAACTGCGGGAGTGAAACGGGAGGGAGTCTTGCCAGGAGAGGAGTCAACGAGTGCGGTAGTGAAGCCTACCGGAGACTTGGGCTGCCAATCTGTTCCTGGGGTAGGAGGTATGAATGCTGATGAAGCTTCCACTGAAGCAGATGATGACGATGATGACAATGGCGATGACGAGGGGACAGTTGAGACTGGAACTGAAGAATAGGAAGAGGAGGAAGAGTGTGCATCCGGTTTAGCTTCATGATTCTGGACCAGAATAGGCGCAATTTGAGAAGATTGGGTAGACAATGATGTTGCTGACATCGAAGAAGATGTTGTTGCCATTGATGACGATGATGATGATAATGCTGACGATTGAACAGGGGTAGAAGCGGGAGGCGGGTTTGAAGTAGTCGGCACCAAGAGTCTGTAGTCGATGGAGTTCAGCCTTCTCACCAATTCATCACACTCCCCTTCGAAGTAGGTAGCCTTCGATTCGAGGTCCTTGTTGCGTTGTCGTAGGGCTGTCAGCTCCTTCTGGCTCGATTCGAGCTCATCTTGAAGTCTATCATTGTCTGCCACCAGCGCACCAACCGAGTCTGGATTCTTGGACTCTTGAAGCACTCTCCTGGCAAATTCAACTGCCTTGACGAGATCAGCATTTTGGTGAATGAGACGATCGATGACGCTGGTTTGAGAGGCCGCCTGTTGTTGCATCAGCGCCACATACCTCTCGTTCTCCTGTTGAATCCTAGATACTTCGTCCGCATGCTTCTTTTCTAGATCGGTCGTATTGAACAGTTGGCGAGAGGAGCCAAGCTCTCTAGCCTCAGAGAGAAAACGTTCTTGCTGCTGCATCAACGTTTGCGATTGCGATACGAGTTTCTCCGCCATCTCCTGTTCCATCTCCGAAATCTTCGATTCATACTCTTGAACTATTTTCTTGGCATGTGCAGCTTCAGACTCGTATTTAGACTTCCAGAGATACGCCTCCTTCTCGTTTTCATTCGCCAACGCCTGCACTGTCGCTGAATTCCTTCTAGAGTCCTGCAAGGCCTTCTCTAACTGTGCTACACGAGATTCCAATTCAGATTGAGCAGAAGCATGAGTGTTTGCATCAGATACGATGGAAGATTCCAACAGGGTCAACTTCTGCCTTTGCTCTCCAATAGTTGCAGCATGCGCCTTCTCGATCTTCGAAACATGTTCTTCAGACTTGTCCACCTTCTCTTGCAATTGAGAGTTCTGAAGTACCAGTTGGTTGATGCGCTCTTGAAGGGAATGATTCTTCTCCTGTTCCATCGTCAGCAGCGCAGTGAGTTGTTGATGGTTATCGCCAGTAGAATCCTTTTTCATAGCCAAAAGAGTTGATAGTTGAGATTTCAAGTCACTCTCTGTAGTTTGAAGCGAAGAAACGAGGCGAGAAGTAGATTCAGAGGATCTGCGATGATCCTCTCCTGAAGCGTAGGCACGTTCTAGTTCATCAGATAGTTCCCGAACCTTGGCATTCAAAGAAGCGACGAGTTGAGATTCGGGAGGGGTATGAGACGACGGGAAAGAAGGAGAAGGCTTGTCACGCGTTGTTGAAGATGATTGCTGATCTCCGTCTGAATCGCTGAGTGTGATGCTCATGGGATTGTTGCTGTTGTTTCTAGATGTCATGTTCGCGTTAGTCTGATCTTCTTGATGTGCGATGGGAGCAGTAGTGGAAACAGTGGCAGAATGAGACGACGACGGTATTTGGTTGGATCTCAGTCTTTGGAACAAGTTAGAGGCAGACACGTTATCATCTGAGTTGAAGGGATCAGAATGGGAAGGGAGAGATGATGATGATGATGATGATGATGATGACGATGATGATGATGATGAAGATGATGATGAGCCGCCATGAAGAGGAGAGGACAAGTCGATGGAGACGAGGGCTGAGGCCGTGCCAAAGGGGTGATTGTCCTCGATGACGTGATGATGAAGTTGTTGTTGTTGATGATGATGATGGGAAGGAGGAGTGGGATTTGACATCGATGGGGCCACAATAGATGCAACTGACAAAGCAGGAGCATTCGCACCGCCAAAAACGCCACCAGGGGTGAAGGTGCTCTTGAAAGACCCAGGACGAACCGGCTTCCTCTTCTTGTTGCCATTGCCATGGATGTCGGCTGATGCTGGTGGGGATGATGATAAAGATGGCGCTGGTGCTGGTGCTGATGCTGGAGATGGATGACCGAAAGGAGCAGCAGCGACTTCGGTTCCAGACGACGAGGGGCCCAGACCAGGAATTTGAGCCTCAAATGAAGGAGGAATGGGCGCAATCGAGGTTGAGATCACGTTCCCAAGAAGTGCAGAGGCTGTTGAACGCGTAGAAGAAGAAGAGGGTGGAAGGAGAGGAGAAGAGCCGAAGAGTTCATCAGTCGCTGTGTCGTTGTTCTCATCGGATTCACTACCGCTACCGCTTCCTCCTCCAAAAGTAGACTTGAACCAGCTGATTCCTTTCGATTGAAGCTGTCCGAGAGGTTCGAAGAGAGATCGTTTGGAAGAAGAAGATTCAGACGACGAAGCTGAAGCAGCAGCCCTCTCCTGCAATTGATCTCCGCCCAAATCTGAAGGCATAGTATCGCTTTCGAATACAAAAGGGGCGACGGAGGAAGAGGTGACGATGTTCGGGAGAGACGCGGGAACGGGAACGAAAGATGATGGCGGTTTTCCAATAGCTGAGGATGCTGAATGGGGAGCGTGATGTTCTTGAGGGTGAGAAATTGACTTGGGAGGAGGAGGAGGAGTGCCATCAATGGGTCCAGGAGGCAGCGCTATGGAGGCGGAAATCGGCTGTCCTGCTGTGTATTGGAAGTGCCTTGGTCTCTTAGGTCCAACTTTCGCTCTCGCTGCACTCGTAGACGTAGATGAAGGAGGTATCGATGGCAAAGAAGAAGCAGAAGAGGTAGAAGAGGAAGAAGAGGAAGCAGAATCATCGGAAGACGATGACGAAGAAGAAGTTGAAGCTGTATCACGCTCCGGATGTATCATTGGAGGTGAATCTGCAATGAAGGGCAAAAATGTTGACGATACAGACGATGCGATCCCATTCGAATTGGTCGTTGATTCCATCTGTTCAGAGACTTGATGCGGTGCCACGAAGTTCACTGGCTCCAAAACAGTGGAAGGAGCATATGAGAAGGGTTCATATGCCAAGGAGGAGGAGGAAGGAGGGAGAGGAGAATGGAAGGAAGGGAAAGCGGAGTTTGCAGCTGTTACATGCACTGTTTCGATTGGCTTCGCAGGCATTGCAGAATTAGTACCAAATACCAAATCTTCACCATCTTCATCCTCGTCAAAGAGACTATTAGTAGATTGGAGGGGCATAGAAGAGGACGTTACTGGAACAAAGTGCGGCTCGGCCGTTGGTGGTTCCTTGGGCACAGATTCGGGGACCAAATGAATATTCTGCGCGATAAGTCCGAAAGGGTTGGAGTTGACGACGGGGAGATCACTATGAGATGAAGGAGCTGAAAGAGGCGAGACGGACTTAGGTTCGTCCTTTGACGGCGTCAGGCTCGTTGCTTGAGATGAAAGATGAATGGAAGGCTCCAAAGCAGGAGGAAATGGTTTAGATGCAGCTTCAGCGAGAGTAGTAGAGGGAGAGAACGAAGAGGAGGGATGAGAGCCATGAAGCGAATCGAAGTCGAGTTCATCGTCCTCAAATCCAGAGAAGAGCTCCAATACAGGCAAAATAGTTAATGCACTCTTTGTCGATGTCTGAAAATCAAGGGGAGGCGCAGAAGCAACAGAAGGAGAACGAGATACCTGCGAATTGAACGAGTTCAGAGCAGATTCCTTTGCATCGCCACTCTTCTGCAGCGGTTTCGTTCCAAATAGACCGTCGACTTGCTCCGTATCATCTTCTTCAAAGAGGCTATCGCTATTTCCAGAAAGGGCGATGTGATGTTGCAAGAGAGCAGAGGTATCGGTTGGCGCAGGAAAAGCGCTGCCATGGACTTGGTTCAGAGACGTCTGTGAGGTAGATGGCATGGGGTTGTTAAAAGCAGTTGGGGCGACCGTAGAAGAGGGAACAGAAGCAGGAGAGACGCTGAAGGGGGGCAGTTCGGCGTCGGTTTCGTCGCCCAAGTCGAAAAAGTCCGCAGTCGAGGTCGGGACGATCTTTGCGAGGTCAGCAGTAGGTCTAATACCAGTAACAGAAGGCACATCAAACAAATCGGATCCTTTGCCGATTGGAGTGAACATGGAGGGACTCAGGGAGGGCGAAATCAGCGGCTCGGCGAGGAATTGGCTCGTTGGGCTCACCAGCAAGGGTTTCGTGACAGCCATAGGTATAGAACCAGAAATTGGGGTCGTTCCATTCGTAGTGTGAGAGTGGGGAGGCGGTTCAGTAAGGGGGAAGCTCGAGACAGGGGCAAAGTTCGCGGGCGGGGCGGTACTCGCGCTCGTCGCGAATGATGCCGTCGGAGCAGCCAACCTACGTGTTCTATGAGATCCATTAGAAGAATGATCGCGTTTTCCACTAGGCGGGGGCACAACATCACCAAAGAGAGGAGTATCGTCTATGTGCGCTGGGAAAACATGTTTCTCGCTTTCTGCTGCAGGATGAGTCATCATGGGTTGGTTTGCCGGTGAAGGAGGCGTGACAGGGTGTTTAGCAGGAGCATCCATAAGAGGGAGAGTAGAAGAGGCGGAAGGAGCGGAGAGAGGAGAGAATGAAGGCGATGACGTCGCAGAAACACCGTTCAGACCACCAGCTGCAGAAGTCTTCTTGGGAGGCAGCACCTCGGATGTAAGAGAGCCATTGAGAGCAGGCACGCCGGGAGACGATGATGCATGGAACGCCTGGGCGCCATAGGAGGGCGGAGCGATTCGTCGAGTTCTGGGCTTGCCCCCCTGGGCCGGAACAGGTCCTTGGAAAGTGCTACCAGCCGTAAGAGACATCTCTTCGATGTGTTCCACAGAGTTGGAGTATAGATCCAGATGTAGCGCGGAGAGGAGAGCCAGAGAACTGATGGTCAACCTTGATGAGAGGGCGGATGCAGCGGCGATATTGTTGCGGTGTCGTGAGAAGGCAACCCCCGGTATGCTTTGAACGACAGTCATCCCGTGTGGCTGATGTTCCCATCTGTGATCCTTCCGGTTGTTACGTCTCTCGTTGGTTTGAGGTTGGAAATCAGAGCATGAAGGACGTGAATTGTGTTCTCAGGAGGTATTGTATATGTTGAGATGTTCTCTGCGAAATGCTACGGTTCTACAAACGAGTATCCATGGAACTTTCCTCTTTTCAGCTTTGCCAAGAGTGTAGGTACTGCTGTGAAGGTGTTGGTGAGTCCGCTGGCGGGCGCAAGTCCAGGGCGGAAAGGAGGTTCGAGACCGGCGCTCTCCGCGAGCTTCCAATTGAAGGACGTCCAGAAGGGGTGCTTTTGAATCGAAGTCCCGGATTGAAGTCTGGCCTTTGGGTCCATGTGTAGTAGTCTAGAGATGAGATCCTTGAGTTCTGAGGAGATGTTGTTGGAGGAGCCGAAGTTGACTTCCTGGCCATCGTCGACCCATCCGAGCGCAGGGATGTAGGCCACTCGGTTCTCGATCGAGTTGTTATTGTTGTTGCTGTTGTTGTTGTTGCTCTTGTCCGAAGATGGTACTCTAGAGTGTTTCCCAGTGTTTGTGCCCGATTTTGAGGGGGAAGGTGGTACCGAAGAAGAGAAAGATGATGAAGAGGCTTCAGAAGCGGACGGCGAGGCTTGAGATGCGGAGAAGGAGTGCACGACACATGTGGCGAGTTGGTACAAGAGCACGCCGAAACAGTACCAATCGGTGCTTGATTTGTACGTTTGTTGTGATGTTAGAACCTCAGGACTGACGTACTCAGGACTCAAGTCGGAAGGTTTGATGAGGGCGTGTTGCGAGAAGGGCACCTTGTGTAGGATGATGTGTCCCGCATCGTCTACGACCAATTCCAATGGATTCAAATCGCCATACATCATTTCTCTCGAATGAAAGGATTGAAGGGCCAGCAGGATCTCAGCGGCATAGAAGCGGATGTGTTGCTCTCTCAACTTGGGCGGCGAATTCGGGTTGCTAAGAAACTCCCATAGAACTCCTGGGTTGTACGCATAACGATAGAGTAGGCAAAAGTCATCTTCTTCCGTTTGGAACGAGTATTGCAACTGCGCAATGAAGTGGCGCTCGGTTTTCAAGTGGCTGATGAAGGACTTCCTGAGGGCGAATGCTTGCTCCTGATTCATGCTAGACAGCGCTCCTTCCTTTTCTAGAATGCCAAGTCGATCGAGAAGCTCATTGTGCGCGACGAGGACCATGACGAAGGGTTGCTGAGTGGATTTGCGAACAGTGCGCATCATCTTACCAACGCCTGCATCGCCCCCATCAATCACTGTTCCGACAGTAAACGAGTCCAAAGTCACTTTTCCAGCCTCGTCTTCATCATCCACCCATTTGTTGGCGATACCGATGGTGCGAACGATGTTGGACGCGTACTTCGACCAATCACCCTCTTCCAGCTCCTCGTTCAGCATTCTCCTCGTCGTAGGGTTCGACAACAGACTCTTGATCGCCCTGTACGCCTCCCTCTGAATGGCATCCTTTCCTTCGTTGCTTAGCGAGTTGATGACGTTGATGGCACGCCGTTGGATGGACTCTCTTCGAGAATGAAGCAGCGATAGAACGGGATCCAATTTGAAGCGCTCCGTGCCGCCGTATCTCAGTGCCACCTTCTTGAATACCTCCAGATAGCAGTTCACGATGAAGAGAATTTGCGTTTCCTTGTTCTCCAGCTGCGGCAGGGTGGTGAGGAAGTACACAACGCTGCCCCAGTTGTACAGTGCGTCGTAGTAGTTCAACTTGATGTTGATGGCACTGATGTAGCGTTCGCAGCACAGACTGCAGAGCTCGATAGCGGTGGCGTAGCTGCGGCAGCGTTCGTGCATGCGCGCGCGGCGGTAGAGGGCATTTCCGTAGTTGAAATACACCTCGCAGTCGT
>Ga0307375_10005300_pt1 | contig 12114 bp, 9 predicted proteins | sample TR1MG_FD_202531 | JGI IMG/M metagenome (GOLD analysis project Ga0307375, IMG submission 202531) | Soil microbial communities from Risofladan, Vaasa, Finland - TR-1 | ecosystem: Environmental > Terrestrial > Soil > Coastal area > Acid sulfate soil | place: Finland: Risofladan, Vaasa | collected... | reverse complement strand
CGGCCACGCTGAGCACGGCGGCGGCGCTGATCACGATCCACATCATGTTCATGACGGTTTCCTCGTCGACACGGGAACGGGCGGTTCGACGCGATGGCCGAAGGGCTGATACGGCCGCCCGCCCGGGTTATAAAACTTTCCGAAAAACTCCACATAGTGGAGACGGAGCGCGTGAATGGCCGGACTGAACAGCCCGATGGCGAAATTCACGAGATGGAACAACAGCGCGAAGATCAGGCCCACCACGGTGCTGCCGATGGCGCCCACCATCTGGTTGGCCACCACGGCCAGCATCACCGACGCCGTGCCGATGGCCATGATACGGGCGTACGACAACACGTTGCCCAGCGTGGCCAGCAGTTCGATGGGCGCGATCATCCCCTCGGCGAACACCAACACGGGGAACGCCACGAGCAGCGCGATCACCGCCGGCGTGAACAGCCGGTCGGGAAGCACCTTGAACGCCGCCAGCAGCGCGCCCACCACGAGCAGCACCATCACCGCGCTCACACCGCTGCCCAGCGCGTGCTTGGGCTCGCGGCGGAACGACGTGATGGCGCCCAGCACCAGGCCCAGCACCACGTGCACCACGCCCAGGCCCACCGCGGCCGCCAGCATGGCGAACACCGCCCTCTCGCGATCGAAGATGATCGGATGGACGCCCAGCAGCCGCATGCCGAGGTCGCCGAAATACTCCCCGTACAGCACGCCGAAGATGATCGCGAAGGCGGCACACGGACCGGCGATCTCGGCGGCGGTGCGCAGCAGCGACCCCGGCTTGGCCCGGGCATGCACCACCAGTGCCAGCACGGCGAGCAGCAGGCCGTAGCCCACGTCCCCGAGCATCATGCCGAAGATCAGCGGGAAGAACACGGCCACGAAGGGGGTCGGATCGATGGTGCCGTAGCGCGGCAACGGCAGCAGCGCGATGAGCTTCTCGAACGGACGGAACAGCCGTGGATTGGACAGCACCACGGGGGCATCGTCCTTCCCCCAGTCCTCGCGCGCGACCGTCTCGACGAGCACGGCGGGGCCGACCGTCGCCGTGATGCGTCGCGTGAAGGCGTCCACGCTGCGCTGCGGCAACCACCCTTCGATGGCGAATGCATGGCGCGTCGTCGCCGTCTGCTCCTCGGCCCGGGCCGCGGCCAGCCAGTCCTCGATCGCCGAGCGGGCCCGGCGCAGGTCCGGGCCGCGGCCGCCCGCCATGGCCCGGCGCTCCGCGGCGCACGCCTCGAGTTCCGCCGGGATCTCGACCAGCCGCGCCAGCATCTTGGGCACGGCCGCTTCCAGCGGCATGCCGCGATACGCCGCGGGCAGCGGCACTTCGGGCACGCGCGCCTCGGCCAGCCGCGCGTCGAGCTTGTCGCTGAACTCCCGCGGCAGCACGAGCAGGATGGCCAGATCACCGCCGGCGAGCTCGTGCGTGGTCATCGTGAATTCGGCGCCGAGCTGCTCGCGCAGCGCGCCCGCCAGCGCGTCCACCGTGGGACGCGACTCGCGCGGCACGACCACGGCGTGGCTCGTGAGGCGCGGCGAGCCGGCGACCTTGCGCACCGCGGGCAGCACCGCAGACAGGAAATCACGGTATCGCGTGATCAGCGCCCGCTCCTCGCCCAGCGCGGTCTCCCGCGTGCGCAACTGCTGGGCGTCGCGCGACGTGCGGCGGGCGAGCCGCGCCCAGTGCGCGAAGTCGCCCACGGTGGCATGGGGGGCCGCCGGCCGGCTGCCGTTGGCCGAGAGCAACCGCAGGGCGTCCTCCACCTCCGCCAGCACGCGCGTCAGTTGGACCCGGCGACGTTGGGTTCTCGGCGTGAGGTGGGCGCGTTCGATGCCCGCATGAACGGGCGCCTCGGCCAACTCCAGTTGACCGAAGTCCTGCACGGCCGTCAGTGCGGCGTCGAACCGATCCTTGGGTCCGAGCACCCGCACCTTGGCCATGGGGATGATCACGGGGAGGACGCCGCGGGGGCGACGACGCGCGCCAGGCGTTCGGCAATGGCCGCGATGCGCACCGCATCGGCGCCGGCGAACAGCCGCGTGCGCCGGTCGGCGTCGTCCTGGATGGCCCGCACGTCCTCGTCCCGTTGACGCGCCGACTGGATGTCCAGCAGCCGCAGCGTCTCGGCCAGTTCCAGTTCGGCGGCTTCGTCGGTGGCGTCCGCCGCCGTCCGCGCCTCGTGCACGAGCCGTTCCGCCTCCCGTTCGGCCTGCTCGAGACTGAGCGCGACCAGCCGTTCGGCTTCGAGCAACGCTTCGAGCGCCGACTGATCGGGGTTCTCCTTCGCTTTCGACTTCCCGGATGTCCTCATGGCGGCCCCTCCGCGTGGCGGTGGTGCGGGAACCGGGCTACGACGCTAGATACGCGGTGCACGAGGGCCGTGGGCATCGGGCGGTTTCCGCCAAAGCGTCGGGGATTCACCCACCGCCAATCCATGGGCCGCCCTCGATGCCCCGTCGCGGCGGGAACTACCCCAGTCCGTCGAACGTCGCCGCGCGCTTGGCGAAGAACGCGTCGAGCCCCTCGGCAAAGTCCGGCCCGTCGGCCGAACGCGCCAGGTGCTGCAGCTCCTCGTCCAGGTGAAAGTCGAGCTGTTCCACGCCCGCCGCCTGGTTGATGAGGCTCTTGGCCACCGCGTACGCCTTGGTGGGGCCGGCCGCGATGCGCTGCGCGATCGCCATCACCGCGTCGGAGAAGGTCTCGCGCGGGAAGACGTCGTTGATCAGGCGCAGCTCCTTGGCCTCCGCGGCCGTGAGCCGCGGGTTGAGCAACACCAGGGCCATCGCCGTGCGCAGCCCCACCAGCCGCGGCAGGAAGAACGTCGAACTCTCGGCGCCGGTGAGCCCCGTCTTGTGGTACGCCCACTCGAACGTGGCATTATCGGACGCGAATACCAGGTCGCAGGCCATGGCCACGCCGAAGCCGCCGGCCGCCGCCACGCCGTCCACGGCCGCGATGAACGGCTTCGGGGCCCGCTTGATCTCCGAGATCGTGCTGTGGATGTACTCGAGGATCTCCTTGAAGCCCTCGCCGAATCCCGGCGCCGCCGCCGTGCCCTCGGGACGCAGATAGCCGAAGTCCTCCTGCGATCCCTGCGCGCGGATGTACTTGAGGTCGGCGCCGCTGCAGAAGATCCCATGCGTGCCGCGCACGATCACGCATCGCACCTCGGCGTCGCGCGCCAACTGCAGGCCCGCCTTGCGGAAGTCGCGGGCCGTTTCCACGTCCATGGAGTTGAAGCGGGCCGGACGGTCGATGACCAGCGTCCCCACCGGGCCGTCGCGTTCGATGTGGATGTGTTCCATGGACATGGCGGCGGGCCGGTCAGCAGATGCGCGGCAGCAGTTCACCCTCGTACTCCGACAGCAGCCGCTTGCCGAGTCCGGTGTCGAGCACCACGTCGCCGACGCGCGTGCTGACGCACTCGCCGATCACGGCGGCGTTGGCGCCGGCCGGATGACGGTGCAGGGCATCGAGCACCGCCTGGACCGTGGCGTCGTCGCCGCGCACGCCGAGCACCGCCTTGCCCTCGTTGGCCACGTGCAGCGGGTCGAGGCCCAGCATCTCGGCCACGGCCCGCACCACGGGATTCACCGGCACCAGCGCCTCACGCACCAGGATGCCGACGCCACCCTTCTCCGCCATCTCGTGCAGCGCGCTGGACAGGCCGCCGCGCGTGGGATCCTTCATCGCGCTCACGGCGCCCGGCCGCGCGGCGAGCGCGTCGCGGATCATGTGGTTGATGGGCGCCACGTCGGAGTACAACTCGGCGTCGATGGCCAGATGGTGCCGGTGGGCCATCAGCGCCATGCCGTGGTCGCCCACGTTGCCGGTCACGATGAGCCGGTCGCCCACCTGCAGCCCCGAGTCGCGCACGATGGCATCGGTCATCGCCACGCCGGTGGTGTTGATGACCACGCCGTCCAGTTCGCCGCGGCCCATGACCTTGGTATCGCCGGTCACCACCGTGGTGCCCGCCTCGCGGCACGTGTCGAACATCGATTGCTGCACGCGTTCGAGATCGGGAAAGGTGAATCCCTCCTCGACGATCAGCGCGCAGGTGAGGCCGAGCGGTTCGGTGGCGCCCATCATGGCCAGATCGTTCACCGTGCCGGCAATGGCCAGGCGGCCGATGTCACCGCCCGGGAAGAACACCGGCTGCACCACGTGCGAGTCGGTGGTGACGATCAGCCACCGGTCGCCCACGCGGAGCGCGGCGCCGTCGTCCATGGCGGCGATGCCGAAGCCGTCCACCTCGATGTCGATGAAGCCGCGGGTGAGCGTCTCCTGGATCAGCCGGCGCATGGCCCGTCCGCCGGCGCCGTGCTTCATGACGATTGTCGGGTCGCGGCGCCCGGAATGCGCGCGCACGGCCGCTTCGTTGATGGTGCTGGTCATAGCTTCGGGTGGCCTCCGTACTGGTGCCAGATGCGGCACGTGCCTTCGCTGCTCACCATGCAGGCGCCCACCGGCGCGTCGGGCACGCATTCCTTGCCGAACAGCGAGCACTTCTCCGGCGACGAGATGCCGGCCATGATGTCGCCGCACACGCACAGCTGCGTGAGCGCCGCCGGCGCCTGCGTCCAGAGGCGTTTGAGGTCGATCGTGAACTGGCGCCGGGCATCGAGGTGCGCGAATTCGTCGCGCAGGCGGAGATTGCCGTTGGGCACGTGGGCGATGCCGCGCCAGTTGCCGCCGGTGGTGCGGAACACCCGCCAGAGCTGCTCCTGCGCCACGCGGTTGCCTTCCTTGCTCACGCAGCGCGGAAACGCGTTCACCACGCGATGGTCGTGGTCCCGGATGAGCTCCACGAGCTGCGCGAGGCCGGCCAGAATGTCGAGCGGCTCGAACCCGGCCACCACCACCGGAATGCCGTGCCGCTCCACGAACCGCTCGAAGATCCCCCACCCGGTGATCGTCGCCGCGTGGCCCGCGGCGAGGAACCCTTCGATGCGCGCGCCCGGCATCTCGGCCACGATTTCCATGACGGGCGGGATGTACTTGTGCGCCGAGAGCACGAAGAAGTTGGGCGGCGGGTCATTGAGGACGATGGCCGCCGTGGCTACCGCCGTCGTTTCGAACCCGCTGGCGAAGAACACGACGGGTTCATCGGACTCGCGGGCGATGTCCACCGCCTGCGCGGCGCTGTACACCACATCCACGTGTCCGCCCATGGACTGCACCTCGGCCAGCGACCGCACCGTGCCGGGTACGCGCAGCATGTCGCCGTAGGTCACCACCCGCACACCGTCCTCCGCGAGCACCACCGCCTCGTCCACTTCGGGAAGGTCGGTGACGCACACCGGGCAGCCCGGGCCCATGATCACCTCGAGCGCGTCGGGAAAGGTGGCGCGCAGCCCGAACTTCGCGATGGACTGCTCGTGGCTGCCGCACACGTGCATGACCGTTACCGGCGTGCGGCCGATCTGCGCGCAGCTGTGGCCGATGGCCTCGGCCAGCGCGTGGGCACGCGCCGGATCGCGGAACTTGAGCTCGTCGGCGCCCTTGGGGCGGGCCGCCGTCGTGGTGGCGGCGTCAGACACCGGCGCCTCCCGCGCGCGCCTCACCGGCCACGCGTTCGGTGGCGTCGATCTCGCCCCGCACGTCGGCGGCCATCATGTCGCTCTCGGCCTCACGGAGGAGCATCTCGTAGAGCGCCAGCGTTTCGCCGATGTCCTCGTCGGCAATGCGGCGGATGGCGAAGCCCACGTGGTTCAGGATGTAGTCGCCGGGCTTCACGGGCTCGTCGATGATGTCGAGGCGCGTCTCGCGGCGCACGCCGAAAAAGTCCACCTGCGCGATCTGTCCGTTGATCTCGATTACGCGGCCGGGCACACCGAGGCACATCGTTCCTCCCTGATCGATCGCGCGGGGTGTTCCCGCGTGATGGCCCAACGTGGGAAACGCCGGACCTGGCGTCAGTCAGGTGGACGGAGCGGCCGTTGTGAGGAAAACCCTGATGTTGGCAGGCGGTGCCGAGCGCGGCGGCGATTGCACCACACACGCGTCGGAGACTGCCTCACAAAATTCGGGAGTCTGCCGACGCAGGCGGCCGTGCCCGGGGCTCAGATTGCCTCGCACAACAGAAGCGCATGACGACCAGGGCCATCGGCCCCGCGATCAGCAGGATTCATCAACATTTCAAGCCACCACGCCCCATCGGGGAGTGCGGAGATCTAGAGAGATGAAAACCGACATTGGACCGGTTCTGGGGCGGCTGACCGCGCTGCTGGTTGGGGCGGTGGTCGCCTCCTCGTGTTCCAGCGACAAGATCGTCTACAAGAGCCAGCCCAGCTTCACGACGCCGCCGGCGGCGGCGGCGAACTTCGTGGGTTACGCCGACACGCTCACCAAGCAGACGGTGTGCGGCAACTGTCACGTGGATCAGCAGGCCAAGTGGTCCACCACCAAGCATGCCCACGCGTGGGCGGATCTGCAGGCCAGCGGCCACGCCGGCGCGTCCTGTGAACCCTGCCACACCGTGAACTCCAACGGCAATGCGTCCCCCGATTCCCTGTCCGGCTTCCTCGCGACGCGTGACGCCCGCTACGAAGACGTCCAGTGCGAGAGCTGCCACGGCCCCGGACAGACGCACGTCACGGCGCCGTCGCTCACCAACCGGCCGCTGGCATCCATCGCCGTCGATACCGGCGCGGCGTTCGGCAACGGCTGCGGCGAGTGCCACACCGACGTGCACAATCCGTTCGTCGACGAATGGATGAAGACGGCCGGCGCCGGCCACGCCCACCTCGAGCCGCACGCGCTGGGCAACGCCGCGTGCACCACCTGCCACGTGGGGCAGGACGCGCTCACCACCTGGGGCGTGAACACCAACTATGTGGAAGCGGGCCAGTCGGCCACGAATCCGATGTCCATCACCTGCGCGGTCTGCCACGATCCGCACGGCGGACCGAACACCGCGCAGCTGCGCTATCCGATCAACGTCGCGGACACGGCTGGCAACCTCTGCATGCGCTGCCATCAGCGCAATGGGAAACCGGTCGCGCCGGCCAGCAACTATGCGCCGATGGCGCCGGAAGGTCCGGTGCTCCTCGGCATCGCCGGCTGGTTCCCGCCCAGCTACACCGGCCCCGACACGATCGTCGGCACGCACGGCTCGGCCGCCAACGCGAACCTCTGCGTGACCTGCCACATGGGCAAGCTGACCGTGAACGACGCCAACGGCGTGCTCGTCGAGAACTACCAGGGCCACACCTTCGCCGCGGCTCCATGCCTCGACGCGCAGGGCGTGCCCACCACCGGCAGCTGTGAGTTGTCGCAACGCTCGTTCGATGCCTGCGCCACCAGTGGGTGCCACGGCAGTCCGGCGGCGGCGCGTTCGGCGATGATGGCGGTCGAAGGCCGCCTCGCGCTGCTCGACTCGGCCCTGAACAGCCAGCTCGTGAAGATCCCGGCCACCGAGTTCAAGCAGACCACGATGAACACCGCGATCGGCGCCAAATTCAACCTGCAGTTGGCCGAGAAGGCCGGCAGCGCCGAGCACAACCCGTTCCTCATGGAAACGCTGCTCACCACCAGCATCACGCAGGTTCAGAAGGACTATGGGATCGCGCCGAGTTTCAGCGTGAACCTCAACCTCACGCTTTCCAGGACGGCGGCAAACAACCGCTGATGCAGCGCTAGGGAGCACGCACCCGTGGGGGGTGTGGGCGACGGGGTGTGGGGCCTGCTAGGTCCCACACCCCGCCGTCGTTACACGAATGCGGCGAGAGAGTTAGCGGCGTAGGGGATTGCCTGACAGACACGGGGCGCTCAATCCAGCACGGTAAACGTATGACATTTCTGTAGGCGTATACACTACAAATCTCCGGCATCCACTGACGGTCGCCGCCCCTGAGGAAGGGCACATTCACCCCTGCAGTCGCATGTGAACATGAGGATGCAATGGCAGCACGCGATGTCGCACTAATGCGGTTGTCTCGAGCCCACGCCCCCCCACGGAGTGCGGAGAGTATGCAAATGAGAGTCTCTATTCGTCCGGTTCTGGGGCGGCTGACTGCACTGCTGGTTGGTGCGGTAGTCGCCTCTTCGTGTACCAGCGAGAAAATCGTCTACCGGAGCGAGCCCAGCTTCACCACGCCCCCTGCGGCGGCGGCGAACTTCGTTGGTTACGCGGATACGACCACCAAGCAGACCGTATGCGGCAATTGTCACGTGGACAAGCAGACGGAATGGGCCGGCACCAAGCACGCGAGCGCATGGGCCGATCTCCAGGCCAGCGGGCACGCCGGTGCCTCGTGCGAACCGTGCCACACGATCAGCAAGAACGGCAACGCGGTCACCACGGATGCGGTCGGCTACACGGCCACCAAGGATGCCCGGTATCAGGACGTCCAGTGCGAGAGCTGCCACGGCCCCGGCCTGGCCCACGTGACGGCGCCGTCGCTCACCAACAAGCCGCTGGCGTCGATCGCGGTGGACACCGGCACGGCGTTCGGCAATGGCTGCGGCGAATGCCACAGCGGCACGCACGAGCCGTTCGTGGACGAGTGGAAGCAGTCGCTGCACGCGGTCGCCAACTCGCATGCCGTGGGCAACGTGGCCTGCCAGCCGTGTCACACGGCGCAGGGCGCGCTCCTGGCGTTCGGGGTGAACACCGCCTATCGGGAAAAGGACTCGGTCGCCACGAACCCGCAGGCGATCGTGTGCGCGGTGTGCCATGATCCCCACGCCAACAACAACGATCACCAGCTCCGGTTCCCGATTGACGTCGCCGACGAGTCGCAGAACCTGTGCATGAAGTGCCACCAGCGTCGCGGCACACCCGACCTCACGAGCGCGTCCAGTGGCGCCCACTCGCCGGAAGGCCCGACGCTCCTCGGCTTCGCCGGGTGGATTCCGCCCAACATGACCACCACGGGCACCGACACGATCATCGCCACGCACGGTTCCGAGCGGAACCCGGGGCTCTGCGCCACCTGTCACGTGAGCCGGTTCACGGTCACCGATCCGGCCACCGGGAACTTCGCCTTCCAGGCGACGGGGCACCTGTTCCTCGCCATTCCGTGCCTCGACGCGACCGGCAAGCCGACCACCGGCGACTGTGACGTATCGCAGCGGACGTTCGCGGCGTGCGCCGGCAGCGGCTGCCACGGCTCGGGTGACGTGGCCAAGTCGGCCATGCTCACGGTGGATCAGCGGTTCGCCCTGCTCGATTCGACGCTCTCGCATCAGATCGCGAAGATCCCGGCAACGGAATTCAGCAATACCGACGGCAAGTACACGACCGGCGAAGGCGCGAAATTCAACCTGAGTCTGTCGCGCAAGGCCGGGCAGTACGTGCACAACCCGTTCCTCATCGAAGCGCTGATGACGGCGTCGATTCGCCAGATCACGATCGACTACGGCATTCCCGCCTCGGACAAGGTGAACCTCAACAACATCCTGCCTGGCAGCAGCCATTAACGGACGGAGTGTTGCAGGAATGTTTGGAATAGATCCACTCGGTGCGGGCCGGGAACGAACATCTTCCCGTCCCGTACCAGCACCGGGGCCTGGCCCCGGTGCACGCGGACCCGCGCCCCACGGGGCGGAACCGGAGGCAGGGATGGTCAGGGTGATGCGCACGATTCGTTCGACGCTTGCCGCCGCGGGCCTCGCGGCCGTGGCCGCGACCGGGCTGGGCGCCCAGGGCGTGGTCATCCAGGGGTCGAGTTCGATGCAGTTTCTCGACATGCGCCCCGTGGTGACCGACAGCGTCCCGTTCGCGGCCACCGACTCGGTGTCGGTGCTGTTCCGCCGCACGCCCAATGGGGTGCTCACCACCTGCGTCCAGGGCGACCCATACTGCTATTACTATACCTCGGCGCCGCGGGCGTCCCTCACCGCCATGATGCAGGACCTCGACGTCACCGCCTGGGGGCTGGGCAGCGGCATCAGCGTCCACGCGCAGCTGCGGGGCCGCACGGCGGCCGGCGATGCCCGGGACCTCTGGCCGCAGGCCAATCAGCGCTTCGACGTGCTGGCGGCCTACGTCGAGATGGACCGCGCGGCCCTGCAGGCCAAGCTCGGCCGGCAGTGGGTGGCCTCCGGCCTCGGCATGTTCAACTTCGACGGGGCGTCGCTCACCGTGCATCCGATGACGGCCATCAGCGTCACCGCGTACGGCGGCGGCACCCTCGTGCAGGGCCTCGATCGCCCGCTCGACGCCGCGGCGCTGTCGCCGGTGGAGGACATTCCCCCGGTGGACAAGTCGTTCGTGGTCGGCGGTACGGTGCAGATCCGCCCCGGCCCCAGCGGCGCCGTGCGGGTGCAGTACCAGCGCGAAGTGCGCAACGATCGCGGGGCGCTGTATTCCGAGCGGATGGCCGCCGACGCCGAGTTCCGCGCCGGCTTCGCCTCGCTGGGCGGCGTCGCCACGCGCGACCTCGCCACCGAGACGTTCAACGACCTCGCCGCCCACGTCGCCTTCAATCCCTGGCACGGCCTCGCGTCGCGGTTCGAGGTGCGGCACTACGTGCCGTACTTCGACCTGTGGACCATCTGGGGCGCGTTCTCGCCGGTGGGCTACAACGAAGGGACGGCCACGGTCAACTGGAACAGCCCCGGGTCCCGGCTCGCCCTCGGTCTCTCCGGCGGCCGGCGGTCATATGAAAATACGTATACCGGCGTCGCGTGGCTGCCGCTGCGCACCAGCGGCTGGCGCGTGGGCGCCACCGGCGCGCTGCGGCCGGCCGACGCCTGGACGGTGCAGGGCGACTATCACATGGACATCAACTTCGGCGCGTCGAGCACCGACGGCGACGTCTCGGTCCGCTGGCAGCCCAGCGATCGCGGATCGCTGGCCGTGCACGGCACCGCCTTCCAGAACATCTACGAGTTCACCGTCGGCGAAGGCCGCGTCTGGGGCACCGGCGTCGAGGGCGCCTACCGCGTGCGCTCCGACGTGCGCCTCATCGCCGACGCCACGGTCTATCGCCACACCGGACGCAACCAGCCCGAGCTCGCCAACTGGGACCAGCGGCGCGCCAGCGTCCGGCTGGAATGGCGCGTGGGCGGCGAACCGGGCGGCTGGACCGTGGGTCCGGTGAGGCGGCCATGAAGATGCGCCGGCTGATCATTCCCGCGCTGCTCGCCCTCGCCACCGCGGGATGGGCCGTGCAGCAGCAGCAACGGCGGGGCACGTTCCCGCACGCGCGGCACGCCAAGCTGTTCCCCACGTGCGCCGGCTGCCATGCCGGCATCACCACCGGCGACACGGCGCGCATGTTCCCCACCAAGGACGCGTGCGCGCAGTGCCACAACGGCACCGACCGCAAGGCCGTGGCCTGGACGGCGCCGGACTGGCGGCCCACCAATCTGAAGTTCTCGCATACCGAGCACGCGCTGATGTCGGCCCAGTCGGGCGCGCCGGCGGCGTGTGCCGCCTGCCACGCCCAGCAGGCGGGACGCGATACCGCGTGGATGCACGTGGCCGGCGCCAATCCCGACGCCTGCATCGCCTGCCACCGGCATGAGGCGCCGGCGCACCTCGCGCCGTCGGCCGACTGCACCACCTGCCACGAGCCGCTCACCCAGGCCACGGCACTGCCCGCGTCGGCGATCGCCGGCTTCCCCAAGCCCGCATCGCACAACGCCCCGGATTTCCTCGCCACGCACGCGCCCGCCAACGGCGCCCAGCTGGCGCAGTGCGCCACCTGCCACGCCCGCGAGAGCTGCGCCCGCTGCCACCCGAACGCCGATCAGTTGCCGGCCGTCAAGGCGCTGGCCCCCGACGAACGCGTGGCCTCACTGGTGCGCGATGTGCAGCCGGCCTACTTCACGCCGGCCTCGCACCGCGCCGCGGGCTGGGCCGAGGGCCACGGCAAGGATGCCGGCGCCAATCCCCAGACCTGCGCCAGCTGCCACACGCAGACCAGCTGCCGCACCTGTCACACGGGCTCGATGGCCAGCGGCGTGATCGCCAAGCTGGCCGAGGCCAAGCCCGGCCGGGCCCCCGGCGTCGTGCTCGTGGCGCCCACCCGGACGCCGCCGCCCGGCGCGGTCACCGTGCGGCCCGCCGCCAACGGGCCCACCCTGCTGGCCACCGCGCGCGACACCGTACGCCTGGCCGTGGTGCACGTGCACCCCGCCGGATGGGCCACCAACCACGC
>Ga0307375_10005299_pt1 | contig 12118 bp, 16 predicted proteins | sample TR1MG_FD_202531 | JGI IMG/M metagenome (GOLD analysis project Ga0307375, IMG submission 202531) | Soil microbial communities from Risofladan, Vaasa, Finland - TR-1 | ecosystem: Environmental > Terrestrial > Soil > Coastal area > Acid sulfate soil | place: Finland: Risofladan, Vaasa | collected... | reverse complement strand
TCAGGTGTGGCTGTAGCATCATTTCCCTTAAAACTATCTACAAAGAGAGCATTAACTGGAACATCGCTAATACCTGGAGAAGTAACAGATATAGTACCATCAGGAAGAACTGATAATCCAGCGCCTACTTTAACACCGCCCAGTAAAAGAGCAGTAGCAGCAGGGAGCACATAACCACCAGCCCCAATAACAGTATGAATTCCAGCAGGAGTTACTGTATATAACTGCTGATCATTCAGATTTCTATACAATGTTACAGAACCTGTAGGAGGGATTGGAGCATCTTGAGGATAATGTGCCGGTATTCTACCATGTGTTCCAGCTAAACCGTTGTACTTTGCCATTGTTTATGCTCTTTTAAAGAAGTTTGGACTTGTTTTTGGAATACGTCTTTGTTTAGTTTCCTCTTTCTCTACAATAGTAGATCCAGGAGTTCTGCTAGACTCTTCAGTCTTTAACATACGTACAGTTTTTTCAGTTTGGAGATTCTTCCCCTTTGCCATGATTTTAGCTTTAAAGCCATCTGGATCTGCAAGATGCCAAACTACTTCAGCTATGATATCATGTCTAGGCTCTACGTGTTGATACTTCTCAAGAAGATGACCAAGTAAATTGGTTTGCTTTCCTGATATAGAAGGGTATCGAGACTGTATAAGACCAGAATAAATAAGTTCTTGTGTTTTTCTATCAAGTTTTACACCATTAAGCTCACCCGGCTCAAGAGTTTTATAGATAGAATTTGTATATGCAGCAGCAGCTTTAGCTTGACTATTTCTACGCTCTTCTTGAGCAGCAAGCTTTTGATTAATAATAGATTCCTGCATTCTGTCAAGTTTTGGTTTAAACTGACCTGCTTTTTTCTCTAATTCTTCACGGTCTTTAAGACCAGCAATTTCTTCTTCAATTTCTTCTTCATTACCAAATCCGGTAGTAGTTAAAAATTGACGTACAATCTGCTCATGATTTTTAGGATCAATAGGATCCATTTCTAGAACAGTTTGAGCTTGACCAAGAGCTTGGAATAAACCCTTCATATCAGTTCCACCATCTGCGGCATATTTAGCTGCAGCTTTAAGTTCATCTGGAAGAGACTCGAAAAAGTCAACTGGAACTTGTTTTCGAAGTTTGTTCTCTTTATCATTCCAATTTGCTTCTATGAGTTCTTCAACATCTTTGCTTGTGTATTTCTCAATAGGCTTATCATCATCAAAAGGAATAAGTTTTCCTTTTTTAATAAGACCTTTAAGAGTTGATACCATATCAGTAGTTGCTGGAGTATCATCATTCTCTTCTCCATCAGTCTGCTTAAGGATTTCATCAATATCCTCATTATCTTGATCGTCTGTAGTTTCAGCTTTAGGTTTGGTTACTTTATTAACATCTGTAGCACCACCTTCATCATCATCACCTTCAGTAAAAGGTTTTTTAGCAGTAGCAGGAGCTTCTACATCATTTTCATCTAAATACTTAAGATCCACATTTTTACGAGTGAATACATTAGCTTTATCTCCATCCTCAGGAGTCATAATGCTTTCTGCAGTTGGACCAGGAGTACCCAAGAAGTCATCTAACTCCTCTGCACTCATCTCTTTTTTAGTTACCTGGGTTGTTTCTTGTGCCATATTCTTTGTTGGTTTGGTTGTTGGTTATTATTAATATACGCAAATTTACGGTAATAAACTTTATAAAGTTACATATTAGAAAAAAATGGCCTAGATTATGGCTACTGCTATCTGATTAATTTATAAGAGTTATTTCTTTTTCTTATTCTCTTTATCTTTTTTCTTTTTTTCCTTTAATTTTCCAGCAGCTTGGAGCTCAGCTTTTGTCTGATTTTCTCTAGCAACTTGAAGTGAAATATTAGCTTTATCTCTATTTGCTGCTATTTTTTCTCTTTCCACTTGAAGCTTGTCTCTATGAGCATTTACCTTATTGGTTTCCTGAGTATTTTTCATATTCATACTCCTGTTATACTCATCAGACTTTTGAATTTGACCTAGTGCATCTAGATAATCTGATTGTTGATTTTGATCAATATCCTTCATAGCTCCATATCCAGAAGCTTTAATTTGGGCTTCAACAATATTAGCTTCACGATCCTTTTGACTTTCAGCAGCTTCAAACTCCATTTTAAGTCTATTTTCTTCAGCAATAGCAGCTTGTTGCTGTTGAGCCATTTTCTGCTCATGTTGCTGTTGTTCTTGACGCTGTTTATCAACTTTCACTTCAGAATCTTTCATAATCTGATGAATTTCTGATACATTATCAGATTCAATGATTGATCCAAGATCATAGATAGAGGCACCAGAAGTGTTATTCTCTAAAGCCAAACGCTTAAGATCCTCAATGGTCTTTCTAACATTGGCCTTAGAAGTACAGTATACTCCTATTTCTCTAGATAAAAAGTCAGTTCCATTGATTTCAAAATTCTTTCTTTCCTCCTTATTGGTGATATACTGGAGTCGATTAGATGGATTCTTAGACTGATAGTATTGGGCCAGATCAGTTCTCATCTGTTGTACCCGGGGCATGAGATAGTCTGAGTGCTGAATAAAGTAAGTCTCGGTCTGAGAGTAACTATTAGATACAGCTACTCTTACGCCTGTCGCAGTGGCTTGCTCTACTTCACCTCCTAAACGCTGTGGAGTAATTCCTATTGTTTCAAAAGCTTGAGATTTGAAATACTGAGCTAATTGAATTCTGCTTAGAAGTCGATTAGTTTGTTCCATATCAAGTTTCTGGAAAGCTGTATTAGCAATTGGATTCTCAGTGTTGGTGATACTTGTATCAAGTGGAAGCATCTGGAAATTCTTCATTGCAACATAGGCCTTACCTAGGTTGTTCTTTCCCCAATCTTCACCCATGGAGTGGCGAGGAAGAGAATTTTGGTCAAACATGATTACAGTACCAAGTTCATCTACTAGGATATCTGCAATTTGGTTATTTACAATATTGTATCCAATTTGGAAAGGTTTCATAAGATCTACTAAAGAAGTAGATTTAGTATTTCGATCAGAGAATACAGCTCCTTCTACAGGGAGTTTGCATCCATAAAGATTATCATCACCTTTAAATTGGAATTTCATAGGCCCAATCTTATTTTGATTGATTCCTAGATAGATTGGTTGAGGACCTCCGGCATTGTTAGTGCCCCAGTATCCAGGACGATATGGTCCAATCTTAAGTCCACCATAGGTGTAATTGATATAGATCCAATCAATGTGTTCTCCGAAAAATAGATTTTCTTTAGATTTATTCTTATACAGGGTGGTATCATAAATAGCCTTATCTGTAATTTTGTAGTCCTCGGTTACAATATCTTGAGTGATATTTCCTACATCATCAATTTTTGTAAGATGACCTAATTTACGTTGAGATTTCCAGTAACCAGTAGTCACCCTAAGCATATCGGTTCTGCCTAATTCATAAAAATCATCAGATTCTGATAAGATGGCATTTACAATATCTCCATTATCAGCAGTAGCATTATGCATTGAAGTAAACTGTCGGTATTGTAAAGATGGAGGATCAGTATTCCATTTATGAGATTTAGTAGCATCATAATAAGATCCATCATTTTGATAGCCTTGTAAAGGATAACCAGAAGATCTAATTGGATAAAGGATCTCGAGAGAAGCCATTTGATCTTCAGTCATAAGCCAACCGTAATTATCTATTACATCAGCTACAGTCATCATATCAAATTTTCCTACATAAAAACCATCTGCTACATAGCGAGTTTCTGGAGATTTGTGATAGAAAACAAGTGCAGGATTCCAAAGCTCAACTTGATAATCATCTTCCATCATCTTTAAATGCCAAAATTCACGATCTGCTACTAGAGAATCACGGAAACCTCTTTCTTCAAGTTCTTCCATAGCAAAGCGCTCAGTATCTGCTTTAAGCTGATGTTCTGCCCATTGTTCTATTATAGATCTATAACTCTTTGTAAAGAATTTCTCTATTTCAGGAAGAGTCTTGATTTGTTCAGGACTCAGTTGCTGTTGAAATTCTTCAGATTCAGGATCCATTCCAGCTTCTATAAGCTGAATAGTCATCTTTTGCTGGGCATCTGCTACTAAAGCTTTTTCAATTTCTCCTCTTTTTGCTTCAAGCATCTCATTGTATGAGCGCTCATCTGTGGCCCTGAAGGTGACCGAGGTATTTCTTTTAGCAAACTCCGATGTCAGAGTATTAACTACATTGGGAATAATTGGATAAAACTTAAGTTCAAGAGCACTTTCATCTTCCCGAGTAAGAACATCTACTAAATCTTTATACTCAGTATCCTCTTCTACAATGTAGTCGGTTTTTTCAATAATTCCTTTAGCAAGTTTATAATTCTTTAATATTTTGCGAGATTGTCTACGAAGCTGTTTAATTCCTTGCCATTCTAACCAGTCCATGTTCCAGGCAGTCCATTCATCATCTTTATCTTTTTGAGGAATAAATTGAAGAGGTTGGTTAAGAGTACCCATACGGTTCTCTTTAGCCTTAGCCCCATTCTTAAGTTGCATGGCATTTAATATCTCCATTATCTCAAATTTTTAAAAGCATTTCTATTTGGCCTCATTGGTGATGATTTTCCTGATTTGCCCATATGGACAAAGGGACTCTGTCTTAATTTACTAAAATCTTGGGACTTCTGCAACTTTTTGTCTGGTTCTTCTATTCTTTTTTTCAATCCACGGTTAGCTTGTTGGATTCTAGAAAAGGCTACAAGAGCAGAAAATGCTACTAATCTATCCACATTGAGGCCTTCCTCATAAGCTTGCATTTCTTTTAGAAGCATCATATCCGGAATTCTCTCAACTCCATAATGAATCTTTAGAACCTTTCCATCTTCTAGAACAACTTTATCAAGTTCTTCAGTTAAGTACTCAATACAATAACTTAGAAGATGATCTTTAAAAAGTCTACCTGTATTTTTCCATCCATATTCTTGGAACACATTAGCATTAGCTTTTAAGTCTTTTAGAAACACGATCATGCTTTTTGGGACCAAGTGCTTTTGTTTATGCTCACCTATCATGTACTGAATAAAAAGAGAAATGTTATTCTCAACTATAGTCCAGGCATTGTACCATTCTATGATTAATTCAAGTCTTTCATGAGTTTTATTAAGATCATCAAATCTACCAGTCCAACAGGCTACAATTTTCTCTCCTTCTATAAAATTCTCAGTTGGTTTATTGGTTTTAACCCGAGTTACTTCTACGGCATTCTTCATTACATAGATTGAACAAAGAGAATCTGAAGTAGTAGTTTTACCTTCAGAGACCGGGTCAATTGAGGCATAATACATTCCAAATTCAGGGTCTTTTACTGGTTCTTCCCATACAAGAATGCAACCTGATTTATCAGTTTCATTTTTTCTAATGGGAAATTCTGTAATAGGAAGTTTATCAGTTAACTTGCTTTTAATCTGCCCTTCAGAGTTTCTATAAAGCTCAATTTGTTTATATCCATATTCTTTATCTGTAATTCTTTGCATTTGTGCAGTTACAAGATGCTGTGGGAATTTGGATAGTTTTCTATGAGCAAAGGCTTCAGCTAGATTCCTAGGATGTTGAGATACTTCTAATTGATAAGCTTCAGGAGTAAGAGATTTCTTTTTTTCTGTAAAAAATACATCAAGTGCTTTGAGAGCTTCTTCTACAAGAGAATTTCCATATTTATCTATATGAGGAGGCATTGACCATTGCTCAGGAATAAAAAGTCCTGTTTTACCAATAGTCCCTTTAGCATCTAATAAATTTGAATCAACCGCATAAAAGTCATTAGCTTCTGGATAATAAACGTATTCTTTTAAAGGATTACATTGATCCAGGTCTCCTACTGATCCACCAATTATAAATAAACCAGTAGTAATCATTCCCATTTTAAGAGCCGGTTTCATAAATCCATAGGTCTGATCAGCTGTAGGAGCTATACCACCCTCTTCATAATAAAAATATCTACAAGCTCCTCCAACACCTACTGTAGGTCCCTTCTCAAAGGTCACTCCTTGAATAGTGCCTTTGAGTCCTGTTTCAATTTTACGACCAGCTACAACATTCTCAATTTTCTGTTGCCACATAAGAACTTTACTTGGATTAAGAGGTCTATACCAAGCAGTCTTTTCATTAAGGAATTTAGCATATTCATTTAAGAATTTCCAAGACCCTTTATCATTGATATAATCTTTAAGAGAAGCTCCCATCTTAAGAGTAACACCTTCTTCAAACCAAAGTTGGTTAATCAGTTTTCCCATATGGAAATAGCTCCAGGCAATTTGCCGTTTCTTTACTCCTGCAGCATGCTTATAATGTAATTCTGCCAAACACTCATAAAGAGCAATATGGTATTGAGTATCCCAAATCTCAGCAAAATCAAATTTGCCTTTTAGTTTATCAAAAATTGGAAGGAAGTTGAGCCACATATAGTAATCTCGAGGGAGATACCAAACCTTTTTTCCACTCTTAAAAAAAGCTCCTACTCTACACTTATTCTTTTGATCATCCCAATAAGTAACAAAATCTCTACTGTTTTCAGGAGCATCACAATAAAAATCATAGGTTCTAAAATGTTCTGCTTGATAGTTAAAATAAAGAGATACTTCATCAAACTCATACTTACCAGGTTCCTTAAATAGAGGAACTAAATAATCCCTAAAATCTTCTCTTGTTTTAAAAGTTATGGTGCTCCATACACCTTTTTCATAGATAGGAATAACTATTTCAGGTTTTATTATATTCATAAATCAGTATCAAGATCAATATGAACATCATGAGGAGCAGTTTTCTTTCCTCCAAAATATGGATATAAAAAATATCCCCAATAACGTCTGTTTATTTTTGCAAATACTCGAAAAGTATCAGTTATAACTTCTTTTTTTACTACAGCTTCGATAAGATCAGTATCAGCATCCAAATTAATTAATGCAGATTTTCCACATTCAATCATACTCATAGCAGTACTTATTCTCTCTCCTTTGGCATAGATATAAAAATGGAGTTCTATCCAGTTTTTTCTATCAGCATTAGGCTTCCAACCTATTCTTATACTATCCTTATGGTGAAACCCATAGCTCCATCCAAATAATTTATTGATAGCATGATCATCAGGATCTTTTACAGAAAACCAACAATCTATATGAAAGCGTACTTTAAAAGAACATTTATCATGTTTACCAATTATGATTTTTGGAGCATGAAAAGAGTAATGATTCCCTTTTTTTATTTTATAAGTTTTCATCCCCATTTTAAAGGTGCTAATGCTATAAAGGTTAATGATCCAATTATTATCCAAAGAACCGCTTCACTAACAGCTACATTAGCTCCTCCATAATAAACCCATAAAGGAAGAGCAATAGCTGCAGTTAATGCTGCTAATTGAAAAGGCCACCACTTTTTTAATTTATTCTTCATCTTTTATTTTTTTACTTAATATATCAGTTATTAATTCATACATATCATCATTCTTCATAGTATCTGGAAATTTCTTATTTATAAAAATATCTACGTTTTTAGAGTTAATAGCCATCCATTTCTTAGAAGGAAAATCATACTTAAAAACCCAATTACTCAACTCATTGAGTATCTCTAAATCTAACTCATCCATTATTGTTGATCATAAGCTTTAGCTGAATTTCCACGTAATCTTCCTTGTTCCTCCATATGATCACTAAAAGCACCTTTGTAACTTTCCCGAATCTTTTGATATTTTTCAGCTGCAGATAAAAGTCCACCTATACTACCATCTCTACCATGAGTGGGTAAAGTTGTGGCCATATATTTAGCTAAATTATCTAACATTACTTGTATTCCTACATAAGCTCTTGAAGTTGGTGTTTCATAAAGCCTTTTACAGAAATCTAACGCTTCAGGAAGAAGCTCATCTTCAGTAGTAAAATCTGCTTCAATTGATTTTAGAATACGCTCTTCTTTATCTTCTAATGGCGTATTACAAAAAGGATTGAGTTCTGGATTGAGACAGGTCATGTAAAAGAGATACTGATATATCTTTAAGTAGGTATCCGGATATTTCTCCATAATAGCTTTCAAAGGCTTCAGGATATAGCAGTGTTCCGTTGGGGTAATAGCACCTCCTACATAATCAAATAATCGTATAATCATTATTTAAAACCAATTTTAGATTGTTTAGAGTCCTCAGGAGAAAATTCAAAATCATGTAAGTGATTTATAGTATACTCATTATTATTCCAATATGATATTTCATAAGATACAAAATTTCCAGGTCTAATGAGAATAGATGTTATTAGACCTTTAGCATTATTCATTTTAATAGTTACTGGTGTACCACAAGAATATACAGTTAATGATTCCATTACTTATTGTTTTCTTTAAGCCAGTTAATAATTGCTATTACTTCAGATTTCATATAAGGCACATTATAGGTCTTGAGTTCTTTTAGTACAGGTTCTCCATTTATTAACTTATGGATAGGATATCCAAATTTGTCTTTTCCAGTTTCTCTAAATGTTACATGATCTAGAGCTAGGATACCAGGACTAAGATTTGGATTATGCTTTAAAATTATATACATGTAAATACTCATCTGAAGAGTATAATGAATCAAATTACAGTTATCTAGATGTTCTAAAGGAGCAAGCATTCTATCAGTAACACCTTCCCAATTTTTAAATCCTTTAGTCTTGATTTCTTTATTGGTTTTATAATCATGAATGTTAACCTTTCCAGAGTATACTTCTACACGATCTGCTTGACCACATATACCAGCTGATTTGAGATAAGCAAAATGTTCAGGATAAATTCCTTCTACCAATCGCTGATCAGGAGCTTCTTTGATATCATTAGTAATAATGGGCTTTATAATCGGAAGTGCTAAGCCTTCTCTTGTAATGGTTTCAAGAGCATTGATACCATCCTCTCTTTCTTTATGATACCATGAGCCCAGCTCTATAGATCTTTGAGATTCAGTATTCCAAGCTTTCATGATATCCTCTGGTGACATATTGTACCATTTGGATTTCTTATTCTTGGATGATTTAGTCGCTTGCTTAATAGGATCAAAAGGTCTCTTAAACTTAGAGATAAGAGTGGTTACAGATGTCCAATTTGTACCATCTTCACTATGATAAGAATGATCGTCTTCCTTAAAGGTTACTCTTGTCGCTGCCATTAGATTGAACATTTGGGTTGAGGTCTTGAGTTGGTTGGTCCGGATTATATCCAAGTTTCTCATTAACTTCTGCTTCCTCATCTGGAGAAAGAAGAGCTTCCCAACGGGGATTCTCTGGATCAGAGCAATGCGATGATAAAGATCTAGTCATAAATGCAAGTTTACATCCACAGTGAGAACAGCAAGGTGCTGTACCAGGCACAAAGCAAGAAGTTCCCTCCTTGTCTACATGTGGACAGCTGTTACAGACTTCCATCCGCTTAGCAGCTATTTCTTCCACATCCTTTGATGTAAATAATGTATTCATGATTCCTTCAAAAATTTGCTTCCTCTTCTGGAAGATATCAAACAGTTTTGCCATTTTTTTGTATTTCGCGTATTTGTTTCTTTTTTTCTTCTTGTTCTTTACACATTTCTAACATCTTTTTAAGACGTACTAATTTCTGTTTAGCTGAATCAAAAAATATGTGTTTTGCATACGTATTTGGATTCACATACTTAATAATCCCTTTTTGCTTCTTAATCTGATATTCTACTTGCTTTCTCCTTATTTCAAAAGTACCCATATGCTCTAAAAGCAGTGTTATATGGGTAGGTTCATCTAATTCTTTCTTTACAGCTTTCCAGTAGAAACCTACAATATCAGATACTTCTTCTTCAGATACACCAGTCTCAGCAGCTACAGCTGGGAATAAAGTATTAACCTTCCGCGGGATCAATTCTAATCACTTTATATTCTAACAGAATATTACCAATTACTTGGATATTCAAATCAGGGTTAATAGATATCCGCTTCTTACTCTTTCCAGTTTTAATAATCAAGCCTTTCTTCTCAATTTTAGCTAAAGCATTCCTTACAGACTGAGTACTAGAGAAAATATTCTGTTTAATAGCCTCTGTACAAAAAACAGTTAATTCAACATTGCCCTGAAGTGCCAAAAAGCTAATGCATTCCACATCATAATTAGATAACTGGATCTTATTGATATGACAATGCATTGCAATTTGAAACTTGACAATATCCCATAGTTCCATCCTGATCCTTTTTTGGACCTGATTAACTACAGTGCTTTTTTTAGTATTTTCTGCTACTTCACTCATCTTATGTTAAGATGCTATATTTTGTTCTTTTACCGTCTTTGTATGCTTTAAGTATCTGTTTTCTATTAGCTCCTTCTCTATAAGAAACGTGAATCCAAGCTGGTTCCGCATCTGATCCAAATTCCCAAATAAGCTGATCAAAGGTTCCTTTCTCTTTAATGAGCATAAATAGATCTCTGTTATTGAAATCATCATAGTTAGTCTCAATATCACCAGCTGCTTCTTTGAGACCAGTTTTACGGCCAGCACAATGTTGACTGGTTTCACTACCTCCAATGGCAGAATTGACTTCTTCAGATCTAAAAATAGAATTGATATGAACAGGACTATCTTTACCTCTTTGCTTCGATACACGCTCTCTAAGAGGCTCAAATACTTTTTCAGCCCATAACCTTATGTTTGCAAGTTCCTGCTCATTAGGGGTATTATCTAGCCCATTGCGGGTAGCATAACCAGAGGTAGTAGCTTCTTTAAAACTGATGTGGTCACTTACTTTCATTGGATTGGGATTTTTAATTGGTTTAGTCTGTTTTAAGGGTTCTACGTATTGGGGTTTTTGGGACTCCTTCTTCGGACTGAACCATTTCTTCATCTGGTTCAGGATTTTCATCAGGAGGTCCTGCATTAGGTACCTGTTCTGGTGCCATGATTTGCATGTAACGCATTCTAGCCATAGCTCTCCTAGTTCTAGAGTCCTCGATACCTGTAAGTAGCTCTTCATACTCAATTTGTTTTTTTAGAAATGGAATTTGTTCATCGTAGAATTTGATGAGTTCTGCTTTTCTAGCAGCTACTTCTTTAGGAGTAAATTGTTTTTCTTTGGTTGGTTTTGAATCTGACATTTGTTGTTGGTTTAAAGTTTAACTTCTGCAAAGTTAACTATATTTATTAAACCTACAAGGTTTATTAATAAAAAAAACCCAGCCTTACGGGGCTGAGTCTTAATTAGTGGAGAGCAGTATATTACTGTTTCACCATCATTATCCCAGGTACATTAAGAGGATTAGCTCCTGTACCATCAGTCTGGTATGTCATACCGATTGTAAGACCTCCTAAAGCAGCAGCAGCATCGTCTGCATAATAAGGAAGAGATACAGCACCAATATTGGCCAAAGGGATACAGACTCTACGTGAGTCTTTATAATAAGCTAATCCATCAAATATGTTAATGAACATATAGAAAGATCCCTCAGGAGGTGTTGGTACATCTACGGGTTCCTGAGGTTGAAGAGCTAATATCCCTGATTGTTGAACTCCAGCCATTAAAGAGTAACTATAATATGAGAAAGATATAGATCTAAAATACCATCGGCACCAGGATTAGGAGGACCATCACCAACCATTGTTAATGGTGAATTTGCAAGAAGCATGTCGGGAGCTCCTGTAATAGACAATATAAAAGATGAAACAGCAAAAGGATTATTTACAACACCAGACATTTGTGCTTGAAATTGTCCCAGACCATTACTGTAAAAATCAAGAGTATTATGATTATAATCTGTTGTACTTGGAGTATACCTCCATCCAACACTCATTAGTTGAATTGCCTTACCTGCACCAGGTGCTGGTAGAACATCAACAGGAGTAAGATTACAATTATCCAACTCACTAATTGTTGGAGTAAATTTAGTAACAATAAGATTTCCACCACCCAAAGGAAGAATTCCTCCAGTTGAGTTTCTTGAGTAGAGTTTAAGATCTGAAGCATCTCTAAAGAGATACTCTCTACCAGCAGGAGGAAGAGGAACTTGATTTGCGTTTTGTACAGCTATTACATTTGAGCCGGATAGTGTTTTAGGTAGTGCCATGATTATGGTTTTTTATTAGGTGTTAGTTTGTTTATTACGATGTTGAATAGAGAATAACCTGTCAT
>Ga0307375_10005298_pt1 | contig 12118 bp, 27 predicted proteins | sample TR1MG_FD_202531 | JGI IMG/M metagenome (GOLD analysis project Ga0307375, IMG submission 202531) | Soil microbial communities from Risofladan, Vaasa, Finland - TR-1 | ecosystem: Environmental > Terrestrial > Soil > Coastal area > Acid sulfate soil | place: Finland: Risofladan, Vaasa | collected... | reverse complement strand
GCCGAGCCAGCGAGATTGGCGCGTGTGCTTCCAGGCATGAATGCCTAGCCAACACAGCAGTCTATGCGGCACTCAGCACCTCCCTTTCTTCCCGGCCACCGCATATCGACGCGCTCAGGCTTGCTGCCCCTTCACGAGCTTATCCACCGCGGCAAACTGATCACCAAGCGTCTCCCATGTTTCGTTGAGCAGTCGAGCCTTGCCTGCTTCCATGCTAGTGGCATCGAACGTGCCGCCTGGTCCCCAGGCGGTAAATACGCCACGCTTGCTAATGCTCTGCTCGACGTGCCCAATGGTGATATTGCCGATACGCAGGAAATAAGTGCCGTGCTCACTTCTTGTCCATCTTGCCGCGGCCACGTCTCACCTCCCTTTCCCTCAAGGACTGCGCAGACTGGAAGTCGCTACTCCTTGCTGATGAACACGTGCCACACGAGATTCCCGCCAAGCATCTGCACAGTTCCAACGTATTGCAATGCGTCTCTCTCCTCCCGCGCGAACTGATGCCCGGTCCCCACGACCCTGATTCGGCGCACCACTAGGTCTTCTGTCGGATGCACGTAGGCCCAGAGACACATCTGCGTCCCCTGCATCTGAACTGACAGGGCCTCCGCTGCAATCGGCATGCTGATGTGCTGGACATCTGTTGGCTCAAGAATCCATTTCCAAATCGCCACCGTCCACCGTTCCTCTCTTGACTACTCCTTGGGTACCTGATCGTCCAACTCCTTCGACCTACACGCACAGCATATACCCGGATGCGTATCGCTCGTGCACGTGCTCTTCCCGCACCGTGAGCAGACTGTTTCACACGCGCGATGACCATGCGGATTCTTCATCGGCGTGTCGTCGATATAGCCGAGTCTCAGAAGCGCATCGACTACCGCTTCCGTGTCCGGCATGTCCGGGCACATCCTGACGAGAACGGCGAACATCTCGGCGAAGTCCTTGAATGCTATGAATGCGTCGTGGAAGATGCGTACCTGCATGCCGATGTCCGTCCACGCCAGTGTGAACTCATAGTCGCATCCGCCGTCCGGTGAGTACATGCCGACATTGATCTCGTCAATGGTATCACCAGTCAATATTGCCTTCGCGTACCACGCGCGTGATACCCACATGAACGCCTTCCTCGTCTCGCTCATCGTGTCATCCTCTCGCACTCAGCACGGATCCTGTCCGCCTCCTCGTCGATGATCCTACGTGTTTTCTCCTCTGCTGCATTCCTCTCGATCGGCACGACCTCAGCCATCACGCGCACCATCCCGACGGCTACGCCGGCTGCCCAGGCAGCCTCGGTTGGGCATCCGCACACCAGACTGTGTCGCGCCGCTATCAGGTAGGCGTGCGGGTCGGCTGTGACGTTGATCAGCTCGGGTGACTTCATCAGTGCACCGCCTCAGTGTCGTTCCTGTGGTACAGCGCCTCGACCGCGCTTGCACTTGCCTCTGTCCCGTCGTCCAGCGTAACGACGACCTTACGCACGGTCTTCCCGAGAGACGGCGCGAAGTCCATCACTCGGCGACCGGCGGACATCCAGTCCGCCCGCGTGCCGCGGTCGTGTTTGGGACGGTGCGCCTCGATTCGCGCCTGTGTCGTGGTCGTCATGCGAACACCTCCGGCTTCTTCAGTGCGAGCGCCACGCACCGCGCACCGAGGTCGCAGAGCGCCTCGTGGTACCCCGACGACAGGTGGTTCGCATCATACTCGTGCCCGAACTCATGGATGGCGAACGCGACGACGTCTTCGCGGTTGCGTGGGAACTCGTCGAAGAACTTCTTCCCGGCGACGTGGAGGTTGATGGTCAGCGTCTTCGATCCGTACCATCCTCGGAAACGATTCCACTTGTCCCGCACGATGCGGACGACGCACCCCCCGACGAGTTCGCGCCCGATGTCCTCGATGAATCCAGCCACGCGTCGCATCCCGTCTGTCCACTCTTCCTCAGGAACGGTCGTGTCGACACCGTCCGAGGAGAACTCCGGCCTCGGGGGCGGAAACGCCTTCGCGCTCGACTCGAGCGCGTCGAACCGCCTCGCGTTCTCCCACTCCCTCCCGGACAGCGACCCGCCCGACAAGACGACGTACCCGCGCGACGCCGCCTGCGCGTTCGCCTCCGGGTCACCCGGCGAGAAGGACACGACCTTCTTTCCGTGTCGCTTCTCGACGACCTTCTTGAAGGCGTCCTCGTTGATGCGCTTGCTCTCCGTCGCCTCGCGTGCCCAGACCTCCGCGGCGTCGGTCGGTGAGAGGTCCTCCGCGACGATGTTCATGACCTCCGCACGAACGTCGCGCAAGAATGCCGGACTCACGTTGTCGCGGTCGGCGGTGAGCGGGACACGCTGCATGACGTTGTAGTGGTATCGGTCCCCTGCATCAAGCTCCACGACCGGCAAGCCCATCTCGTACAGCATCGGTCGCTCGCCCTCGCACGGCTCGTGTACCTCGACGACGGTCAAGCGTCGGGTCTTGCGCCACTGTCCCTCAGTATCCTCGTGTTCCGTCATCAGCGTTGCGCGGACGGACGTCTTCGCGACACGGCACCCGATGGTGCTGCCGTTGACGGTTGTCTCGATGCCGTCCGGCGGGATGAACATCCGCGCCGTCCGCTCGCACTCGGCGAGTTCCGCACGCGTCATGCGCAGCACGCCGTGGAAGATGCTGCCGACCTCACGACGTCTGCGAGACCGCGTGCGCTCCCCACCCGCGTCGAAGATGACCGTCCCCTTCGTCGTCTCGATGAACGCGCTCTCGCACAGTGCCAAGACCTGCTTCTCTCCGAGGTTGAACCGTCCGCGCTTCCCGATGTCGGTGCGCTTGCGCGTGTGCCCGAAGAGCGTCCAGGCGTGCGTGATGTCGTGGAACCCCTCCGGCGCGTCGTCCTCCACGTCCATCTCGACCAGCGCCCTTCCCTCGACCGGAGACAAGCGCACGTCGCACCGCGTGACGCCCGGCTCGTCCCAGGCGTTCTGGACGAGCTCGCGCAAGATGAAGGACTTGTCTCGCCCATCCATCAGCTGCCGCAAGCCGTCCCTGTCAACGGCGAACCACCCCTTGTCACCCATGCTGCTCATCCCCTTCCAGCATCACCAACGCCTCGTCTCGTCCCCCTGGCGCCGCGATTCTAACGAATCTAACGCCTTCCAAATCGTCTGTGTCGCCTAGAAACGCCGAAACGGCGAGGCCCGTTCCCGCGTCCGATGTCTCGTCCGGCCGGTCTGCTGTCATCGTCGGATCCCCTCAAGACCGTACCAAGCCTTCACGTCGCGCACGGCACCAGCCGCGACACGCCTACGCGGGGGATATCCGGCGGCAGGATGAAGGCGAAGAAGTCCCTGTACTTCTCGTGCTTCTTCGTGACGTGGCTCTTGAAGTCCTCCCCGGCGAGCGGCCATAGGCGCAGCTTGATGAACTGGACGGGCTTCTGTTCGCCCAGCGCCATGACGCGCGCGGCGTAATCCCGCGCCTTGGGATCGATGGCCCAGCCGATCATCACGGCCTGCCGCTCTTCGGCCTTCCGGCTCTTGATGACAGCTTCGGCGAAAGCCTTCACATCCGACGGCGTGATGACGTCCGTTTCTCGCGGCCCGGCGACCCAGATCAGCTCGTTGACCTTCACGCCGTGGATGTTCGGGTCGGCACCTGTCCACTTGCGGGCACCGTAGCAGGCGACTACGAAGGCGCGGAACTCTTCCTGCGAGAGCGCGGTCAGCTGGTTGATTTCGTATATGCCCCAGTGCTCCACCGTGTAGCCCGTGTCTCTCAGAGGTGATAGCTCAACGGCCTTCTTCCTCGCATCTTTCACGGTCGTGAGCGTGGGGGCGGCTGCAATGGATTCCAGCAGAGGCGCGTCGCCCCTCTTCGTCTTGACTACTCTCGCCTCTCCGATGTTTGGGGCGAGGATGCGAGCGATCCGGTCAGCGGTGATGGCTACGGCGACGCGCGATATGTCACATCCGATCCAGCGACGGCCGAGCAGGTGAGCTACGGCAACGGAAGTCCCGCTTCCGACGAAGAAATCAGCGACAATGCCTTGTTCTGGGCACGACGACAGGACTACCTTCTTCAACAGCTTCTCAGGCTTCTGAGTCGGATACCCTATCCTCTCGCGGGCTGCTATGTTGATTGCCTGCGTATCCGTCCACACGTCCGTTATCATCTTGCCAAGCGGATCCTTGTATCGCCGCTTGCCGTCCGACCCAAGCTGATAGATGCGCCCCTGCTGGTCTTTGGGGTATATGCCCTCGTAGGGCTGACGTAGTTCGGGCGACTCGGAGAAGAAGAACGGCCTGGCCGTCTTGCCGTATCTCAGCAGAACGTCGTGCTTCCGGGGGAACGTGGTCTTGGGTGCGCTCCCAATATCGTATTTCCAGACGATCTCGTTCAGGAAGCACTCGTAGCCAAATACCTTGTCGAGTTCGATCTTGATGTAGTGAGACGCGTGCCAGTCACAGTGAACGAATAGCGCACCCGTTCGTTTCAGCAACCGTTTCATCTCGTATAGGCGGGCATTCAACCAGATGAGGTATCCCGGCATCCCGCCCTCCCAGATGTCGGTGAACGATCTCACCTCGTTCTTGTCGCCAAAGATGATGTTGTAGTTGCGTCCGGAGAAGAAGGGCGGGTCGATGTATATGAGGTCGATGCACTCGCTCGGCAGCATCCGCATCACGTGGAGGCAGTCGCCGAAGAAGAGGCGGTTCAGGCCGTTAGGGAACAGTTCATCCTTCTCATAGCGCCTGCCGGCCCCAGTCTCAACGGTGTCCACGAGCTGGAACGGGAGCTCGACACGGGGGTAGTGGAACTCGAAGCGCCGCTCCTTGTCATAGCCGAGGGGCTCCTCGGCGACAGGGACGTGCCCGAACCGCGCAGGTATCTTGAAGAACGCCTTCTGCTCAGGAAGAGGCAAGTCGGGGGCCGCTACTCCGTTTGGACTGCTGTTGCCAGATGCCGGTGCGGCGGCTCGCTTCTTCGCCGCCTTCCTCGGCGTGCCTCCGCGCTTCTTACTTGCCATCAGCTCTGCCTCCCTGCCGCTGTGAAACCGCCTGAAGCCCAGCGGATTCTACCTGCGGCGCCAGCTTCAACTGGCGCGCGACGCGCCTCTTCTCGACATCCTTCCGGTCTTCCATCTTGTCTGTCGTCATCTCGCCCACCTTTCTTGCGCCGTTCGTCGTGCTTGTGTTTCTCATCACATCTACCTCTCCGCGTCTCCCGGCGCTCCCGTCACTCTCCGGCGTAGTGTGCGCCAGCGCCCATCTCATCATCCCCGATATACACGTCAGAGCAGCGCCGCGCGCGTTTGTGCCCGCGCTTCGTCGCCCGGCGCGCCCGCTGCCGGCGGGCGTAGAGCTCTCGCAGTGTAATCCCGAGCGTGGCAGCACGTGCGGCGTCTGCGGCATGAACCATGTCGGCCAGTTCCTGATTTGTCATCGTTCCACCCCTTCCACGGTTCCCTGTGTCTTCGTGCTATACTGCCTTTGCATCTTCAATCCTTACTAACTCTGGGAATGCTTTCTCAACATTGGACGTGATGATTGCGCAGTGATCCTTGTACGACATCGTGTCGTCGTTCAGGTCAAACGACTCTTCCGCTGCCGCGTCCCGATCCTGAATTGTGTAGCCGTAGCACATCAATGAGTGTCGCACAGCTTGCAGGATGTCCTTGCGCTTTGTGATGCTGCGGACGGTTTCAGGGGCATCGCATGTGTCAACTACGATTGCGGACACGATCTCTCTGATCGTCAAGCAGAAGCGGATGCGGAACTCCGCTGCCGGTTGTCTGTCGTACTTCGTCCAGCGCGCTCTCTTCTGCCCGGTCATCGTTCCCACCCCTTCCGCGTTTCCGGTGTCTTGCTTGTTCATCTCGTCCTCCATCACCGTAGGTACTATAGCCCGCGGTGACGAGAAAGCAAGCGCGGATTTCGCTCCTCGTGAGGCTGGCTTCGTAGAACACCTCGAAAGGCGCCTTACGGAGACGAATTCAGCCTCAAAATATATCTGTGAAAACTTCAAGATTTCTCCATGGAGCGTTTGGATCCGCGCACGTCACGCGACGCTCGCGCCGAGATCATTCGCCGCAGCGTCGATAAGCGCGTCGTACGACGGGTACATACGACACCATGCCTGGTAGTCGTACGTCGGCATGCTATCACGCGTCGAGACCGTGTCCTCCGTGAACTCGATGTGCAGCTTCATCATCCGGCCGAAGACGTAGTCTCCGGTCACCTCGCCGGGCTTGTTACACTTGTAACCGACGTAGTCATACGCGCTGCGCGCACCAACCCACACGTCCTCCTCCGTTGCGTCAGGCCTGTTCTGCAGGAACCCCATCCCGAGCGGACCTCCGCACGCCTGCCACGCGAGCCAGAACGCACGCTTTGCGACCTGCTCCCCGGTTGCACCAACGACCTTGCGTGTCGCCATACGTCACCGTCCTTTCATCACGTGTCCAAACGACGCGCTCCCTCTGCTGTCAGCAGCGCGCTTCGGATGCGTGTCAACGCATCGTGCACGTCACGGTTTCCACCGTCGCATATCGGGCATGTGAACGCGCCATGTGGGCATCCCATATCCGCTCCGCCGCCGAGCTTCCCACAGCACGAGTAGTCGTAGCACTCGCACTCTAGCGACGCTGGTTGCCCTACGTACCCGCAATCCGGGCATGACCAGTCGGGTACACAGGTCTTCCGTCGAACACAGTGCTCGCAACAGCAGTCATTAGGCTGTTCGAAGACTATCTCCTCGATTTTCCGGAGTAGCAATTCGCGTCCGATATCGTCCATGTCTGCACCTCCCCTCGCATGAACCTCTCGCAGTACGGGTCTCGGTTCGTATCATCCTCGACACGATCTACCTCGGGCGGCATCATCCCGAGCACGATAGTCTCGCCGACGAAGGTCCACATCACATCGTCGTCGTCGTCAACATCGGTAGACGCGTGCGACGTGGTCATCTCGATATCCGAGTAGTCTTGCGGAGGTCCCTATTGGATAAAGTCAGTCATGCTACCCTCCGCTCCCGTACGCCATCGCCTCGGCATCGCGCGCCTGCGCGAGCATCTTCTCGGACGCCCTCGAGTACTGTACGGCTCGTGATCCGTCCGGCAATTCTCCGGCTATCTCGTCACAGTACCGTCGCAACGCCTGCTTGGCATTGCGCGCCGAGACGAAGCCTTGCGCTTCCATCTCGTGGAATCCGATGTCATCCATGTCCCCCGTCGGCGTGACGATGACGTAGGCTCGCTCGCCGCGCTTCATGTTGGCTAGTTCGTTCATGACTACCTCTTCCCGTCCGCGGCCTGACACACCCCAACAGCAACGCAGCTCTCGCAGACGAACGCCCGGCAGTCCTCCGCAGCGCAGGTGTAGCGCTCGTCGGGTCCGTTGTCGAAGGCGTCCTGTGCCTCGTCGAATGCAGCCTTGCAGTCGAGCATCCTGTCGGTGGTCGTCATCGTCTCTTCTCCTTGCTTTCCTCGTCGCGCATGTCCAGAGTCGTCTCGCAACGCAAGTCCTCGACGGCGCTGTGCAGAAGTGACGCAACGTCGTGCGGAGACGCTCCCATATTGAAGAAACACTTGAGAGTCTTCGCTATACTCGCATCCATGTTCCTTCCGAAGTCGGTCAGGTACTCGTCGTCCTGGTATATCTCGCGGAACTTCATCGTCTCTTCTCCTTGTCTAGCGTCCCGATCCAGAACTCCGCGTTCAGCTCTCGGCGATGAACGTCCATCAGGTTCTGCTCTGCCAGCTTCTCTCCCCACGACGAATCCGGCCCAAGGCGAGGAGCGTCGTTCAGCTTCCTGCGCTTGTCGCGATGTCTCCTTAGAAGCGAGTCGCTCGCGCGGTGCAGTAGCGCCCGCGCCACGTCGAGCGACATGTGTGGGTTCTGGTATACCGACCAGTTCTCGACGATGATCTCGTAGCCGTCGGCGCCGTATTGTGAGACCGAGGCAATGTCTCCGTCGGAGAGATGCCTCTGCGACTCGTCGCAGTCAATGCCCTCCGTCTGGTGGCGTGTCTTGCGCGCCATCGTCTCCCCCTACTCCACCGACAACCCGGCCCATTCCAGAAACGTCATCCACCCGCTCCAGCTCGGACTCGTCTGGAGAAACTCTCGGTGCTTCGTCGTCTCGATGTCTTTCAGTGCCGCCTCCGCGAGTACCTTGATGGCGTCGCGGTTCTTCTCCATGAACCTGCTCGCCTTGCTCGTTGCCGTGCCGACCTTCCGGCCGTCCTCGGTGTAGAGCGCGTCGTATACCTCCTGTCGGAGACGCTCGGCCTCGGAGCACATGCCCGGATGCTCAGCGTCCCAGAGGGACGTCTTCTCCTTGGCAACGTGGTAGAGGAGCGTCGCGGCCCGTGTTGCCTTGGCTTCGGTGATGATGTTCATGCTACTCCCCCTTGCCCTTGATCCACCAGCTGCGGCAGCGCGACTTCTTGCGGCACTCATCACACCACGACTCTACCGTGTACGATCCCCACGAGCGTACCTGCTTCCAGTTGATGTGCTCGTGCTCACCGATGTCCCTGTCACACTTTGCGCATACTTGGATGGACTTCTGCGCCTCGGCGTAGTCGGTCGTCTTCGTGCGCGCCATCGTTCGTTCCCCTTTCGACGGCTTCCACCGCGATGCCCTCATGCTGAGGGCACCGCAGCGGAGGTCGGCTACTCGTAGTATACCCCGCCGAGCGCGCCACGCACGCGCGTGCCCACGGCCTCGAGGTGCCGGACGGCCCGGTCCTTCGCGGCGGCCGAGTCGAAGACGAGCACCGGGTCGCCCTTCGGGAAGGGCGGCGGCGAGAGATCGGCCGGCGGGAGTTCGTCCGCAAGCGCGACGAGGAGCGCCGCCTCGCGCTCGGGGAAGCCGTTGAACTGCGCGGCCGAGGCGAGCTCGCGCCTCACGTACTCGCGGCCCTTCGGGACGAGGTCGTGGAGCTCGCGCAGGCCGAAGACCGCCTGGAGCGTCGGCGCGAAGCCGTCGCACGAGCCGCCGACGCGGACGCCGTCCAGGTTTCGCACGCAGCGCGACCCGACCGACCGCGAGCAGAAGTCGCACAGGTAGCTCATTCGCCCGTCCTCTCCTTCCGCTTGCCGACCCGCTTGAGGTGCTTCTCGAGCGCGATCTGGATCGCCTCGGCCACCTCGAGTTCGGCCCCGCACTGGTACTTCTCCGGATCGAGCGCCCGGACGATGTCGCCGAGCGTCCGGCAGACCTCGCACGTGTGCTCAGGCTTCCGCTTAGCCATTCCGCTCCTCCGATCCGGCGCCGGCCCCGGCGCCCGTCCGTGACACACAGATGCGCATGCTCGCCCGGTATGCAAGTCGATGTGCGCGGATTCCTCGAGGATTCCCTGGCCGGCCCCTTGCGCGCGTTCCGGGACCGTCGCGGCGCAGAACTCCCGCCACGCCGTGGTAAGGGCGTTCTTTAGCGTCCTTTTTGCATCGTTCATGTGCCCCTCCCCTCTCCGGGCCTCCGGCCCTCTGCGCTGCGCGATCCTTAGCGCTCCTCGCGCATGGTCTCCAAATGGTCCTCGATGAACCGTGATGTTTCGGTCCCGGACCACTCGTAGCGACTGATAAGGAGTGATGTGAGGATGTACTTGAGACCCGTGCGTACGCGTCTCGCGCCGCCGATGCGGAAGCAGTAGTCCTCCGGCTCCTCGGCCGCCATCTCGGCGTGGACACGCATCTCCTCCCCGACCATGTCGAGGAGCTCCCCGATGTCCTTCTGGTGGTCGGCGTAGCGTTCGGCGGCGGTCTGCTTCAACTGGCACGCGACGCGTCTCTTCTCGACCTCTTTCCGGTCTTCCATCTTGTTTGTCATCATCTCGCCCACCTTTCTTGCGCCGTTCGTCGTGCTTGTGTTTCTCATCAGCGACCTCCATCACCGTAAGGATTATCGCCTTTCTAGGTCGAAAAGCAAGCGCCTTCCGGCGTACACCTGCCTTACCACAACGCAGAAGGCCGCAAAAGCACCCTTCCGGTGACTCCTACGGCCTCAAAATATATCTGCGAAATCTTCGAGAATTATCGCGCGCTACGTTGACGTGACGCGCGCGGATTCGGTCACCTCGCCCACGCCGCGCCACGCGCCATGCCAGACTCCGCCCTCCTCGAACTCTGCGGATATTATGAAGATGTCTCCATAGAGCGTCTTGTCGGCGCTTAGTATCTCACAATCCTCCAGCTTGTACGTCCCGCCAACCTCGGGACGCTCGTCCGACTCGTACATACCATCGTAGGACATTGGACCCCGTATGTACTGCGGTGTTGCTCTCCGGTATCTCGGCTCAACGACCTCTCCGGTCTTCTGAATATACCACTCCTCGCGCTCGTACCGTACTATGTCGTACAGCTCGCATCCTTCACAGGCTGCCCCGGAGCACGGCGCCTCAGACGCCGAACATTCCTTCTCGTCGGAGTTTTCGCAGATAGTCCGTCTCTTTAGCGTTGGCAGATGCCACTTGTGGTTCGCTGCATACACCCATCGATGCTCCTTGCCAAGTGCGTCCACGAAGACCCAGTTCGGGTCAGGATCGTACTCACTCGATGAGATGTCTATCATCTCTGCCCGCACTTCTACGCTAGTGATCTTCATGCTCGCGCACCTTCCTTTTACCTCGCCGGAGGCCGTCCATCGGGTCGAACATCTTGCACGTCTTACCGACACGCGGACTCCCGCAGAAGTATGACTGCATCATCGGGCTTGCCATCGTAACGAGGTCCGACCGGTAGCACCGCTTCGCCTTCGGACAGTCGTGGTCTTGGCACATCGTTATGTCTGGCATCCCGTCCTCCCCTAGTAGTGATGTCCGTCGGCGTCTCTTCCCAACGCTCCGAAGTCTCCTCGCTCGTGACGGTCCTCTACGCTTTGAGTATACGTGCAATCCGGGAACGCGCTGCATCCGAGAAACTCGCCGAACTTGCCGTCGCGCAGGACGAGGTCCGCACCGCAGCTCACGCAAGTGCCGTGCTCCGGACCCCAGTCGGTTCCGGCTAGTCGGTCGGCGTACTTGCTCACTTGGAGTCCTGTCTCCTAACTTTCTCGACGATGCCGGGGCGGGCCTCCTCGAAGAAGCTCTCCGCGAACTCGCGCGTCCAGGTGCGGTCTTCAAAGCTGCGCGTCTCGACGAGCTTGAGGAATCCGTTCTCAAAGTGCTCTTGCCTCCGGCCGTAGATATGATATGAGTCCGACAGGTCGCAGTAATGACCGAGCTTGACTTCACGCTCGGCTCTCTCGGAGACACGCTTCGCCAGGCTCTCCTGGAGTGCGACGAAGGCCCACATGTTCATGAAGGCGGCATCGTACGCGTCGCGTGAACGGAATCGCACGTTCATGTTCAGATGCCAGACGTCGTCTTTGTCTGGAAGGATGCGACACCAGATGCTTTGGAGGCACGGCGGGTCGTCGCAGTCATTGTCCTTCCACGGCTGCCACGTGACCGCGTTGCATCTGCGCGAAATGGGAGACTTCGCGAGCTGCTGGACCATCGTCTCCAGCTGATCAACGTCGTTGAACGGTTTTCGTTCAAGGTTGTCGACGGACCGGTAATTCGCTAGTCTCTCGTGATACGTGTATTCCCACTTCGTCCCGTCCACGTCTTCGTCGGAACGGACCCAGTGGTCCTTGATGCCATCGACGACCTCTTGCCGATACTCTTCGAGGTCGGCGAGTCCTCCCGGGAACGCCCTGTGGATGGATGGTTCGGACGACGGGTCCACGACGGTCATCATCATCGTACAGTCCACGCTCGGTGGATGGAGCCATTCTCCGTTCGCGTCCTTCTGGTCGTACTGCGTTCGTATACTGCAACCGTACACCCACAGTGACAGAAGCGACGACTCCCACGCCTCGGCGAGACTGTGTCCCGTCACGGCCAGTACCGGGATTGACCCGGTGTGATCATGCGTCATCGTTCTCTCCATTTCCAACGACTCCCTTCTCACATTCATCCATCCTCCTACTAGACCGCATCCCCTACATCATCCCCACAGTCCCACGACTCACCTTCATCGTCCGATATCTCTCCCAACGCAGACACGGACTCGCTAATCTCAGCCGTAATCGATTCGCGTAGTCGCGTCATGACTCGTGGTCTCTCTACGACCTCCATTTGCGC
>Ga0307375_10005296_pt1 | contig 12121 bp, 9 predicted proteins | sample TR1MG_FD_202531 | JGI IMG/M metagenome (GOLD analysis project Ga0307375, IMG submission 202531) | Soil microbial communities from Risofladan, Vaasa, Finland - TR-1 | ecosystem: Environmental > Terrestrial > Soil > Coastal area > Acid sulfate soil | place: Finland: Risofladan, Vaasa | collected... | reverse complement strand
GCAACGCATCCTCAAGGTGGCGAACCATCTGATCAACCACAACACCAAGGTATTCGAGAAAAATCTGTGGAGCGACCATGGCATCGGTGATCCGATCCGCATCTATGCGGCGCGTGACGACGAGCATGAGGCCGAAAGCGTGGTGATGAAACTGATGGCGCACAAGTTCGAGCACCGCACCCGTTTTGCCGATTACGCGATCCTGTATCGCAGCAACCACCTGTCGCGCGCTTTCGAGGAACAGTTGCGCGCCCAGCGCGTACCTTACACCGTCAGCGGCGGGACATCGTTTTTCGACCGCGCCGAGATCAAGGACATCACCGCCTACCTGCGGCTGATCGCCAATCCGGACGACGACCCGGCGTTTATCCGTGCCATCACCACACCCAAGCGCGGCATAGGCAATACCACGCTGGAAAAGCTCGGCAGCTACGCCGGTGCGCGCCACATCAGCCTGTTCGAAGCGGCCTTCGAGCCGCAAATCGCGGACCAGCTTCAGCCGCGCCAACACGAGGAGCTGATGCTGTTTTGCAATTTCATCAACCGTATCCAGGATCGCGCCGAGAAAGATCCCTGTGCCGAATTGCTCGATGAGCTGCTGCGTGCGATCAACTACGAGACCTGGTTATACGATTCGCAAGATCCACGCCAGGCGGAGAGCAAATGGAAGAATGTCGAGGATTTCATCGGCTGGCTCAAACGCAAGGCCGAGGCGGATGAAAAGTCATTGATCGCGATGGTGCAGACCGTTGCACTGATCAACATGCTGGAAGGAAAAGACCAGGAGCCGGATGCGGTCTCTTTATCCACGCTGCATGCAGCCAAGGGCCTGGAATTTCCGCATGTGTTCATTGTCGGCGCGGAAGAAGAGATACTGCCGTTTCGCGACAGCGACGAGAAACAGATCGAGGAAGAACGCCGCCTGATGTACGTCGGCATCACCCGCGCCGAACGCAGCCTGCAGATCAGCTACTGCAACCGCCGCAAGCGCGGCAAGGACTGGAAGGCCTGCGAACCGAGCCGATTTATCGAGGAGTTGCCGCAAGACGAATTGGTCTATGCGGGTGGTCACGCGGATGCCGTGCCGACCGTGACCAGGGGCGAGGGCATGGACAAGCTCGCCAGACTGAAAGCGATGTTGAATAAACCGGTAACAGAATAATTGCAACAGCCATCTCCAACGGGTTATAAAACTCAGTGGGAGTGGCATGACATCGAATTTTAATATCTTGTTGCATTTTGATAGTTGCATTTTGTGTTTTCAGGTGGCACGATTCCAGTGTCGCAATATTGTGGCGCAAGCAGTTACTATAATATTTTTGGAGGTGTTGGCATGTCGAATACTTTTAGCAGTGTGTTGGAGACGTTATTTGTATTTACTCCATTCCTTACAATGGCTGCGTTCATTTTACTTTCGGGCAAGCCTAAGGATATGTAACGATCCGCATTATCCCAACCGGCAAGATCAGGAGCGGCTTGGTTCAAACTTGATTTTTTGGCTGCTGTTTTCTGAACCCGGCTCATCCGCGTAGCTGCACAAAACCCGCATTAAGCTTGATCAACCATTGCTTATAGGCTTGGTGCGGCTTTGCGCAGCTATCTGGCTGATGCAACACAATGCGAATGATTAAGCCATTGGTTGTCACCCACCAAGTGGCTGGATATGGCCGCCCGAGATGCGTATAATGCTCGCTTTGCCGAGGGCTGTTTCATGCGCATTATTCAAAAAGCTTTAACCTTTGACGACGTTCTGCTCGTCCCCGCCTATTCCAATGTGTTGCCTCGCGATGTCAGCCTGCGCAGCCAGCTTACCCGCAACATCAAGCTGAACATTCCGTTGCTTTCCGCCGCGATGGATACCGTTACCGAAACGCGGCTCGCCATCGCGCTGGCACAGGAGGGCGGCATCGGTATCATCCACAAAAATATGTCGTCGCAGGCACAGGCCGAGAAGGTTGCCAAGGTAAAACGGTTTGAAAGCGGCGTGGTCCAGGATCCCATCACCATCACGCCGGACATGACAGTGCACAGCGTGATCGGCCTGACCCGCAAGCACAAGATTTCGGGTTTGCCGGTGGTGCAGGGCAAGCAACTGGTTGGTATCGTGACCAATCGCGATCTGCGTTTTGAAAGCAATCTGGATCAACCGGTCAAGAACATCATGACACCGCTCGACCGCCTGATCACCGTAAAAGAAAATGCCAGCCTTGAAGAAGCGCGCAACCTGATGCACAAGCATCGCATCGAACGGGTAATGGTGGTGAACGATGCATTCGAGTTATGCGGCCTGATGACGGTCAAGGATATCCTGAAATCTACCGAGCACCCGAGCGCCTGCAAGGATCGCTTCGGCCATTTGCGCGTCGGTGCGGCAGTCGGCGTGGGTGAGGGCACGGATGAGCGTGTCACGTTGTTGGCCGAAGCCGGTGTGGACGTGATCGTGGTGGATACCGCGCATGGCCATTCCCAGGGTGTGCTGGATCGCGTTCGGTGGGTCAAGACACGCTATCCGCACATCGAGGTGATCGGCGGCAATATTGCGACCGGTTCGGCAGCCACGGCTTTGCTGGATCATGGCGCGGACGGCGTCAAGGTCGGCATCGGTCCGGGTTCGATCTGCACCACGCGCATCGTCGCGGGGGTCGGTGTTCCGCAGATTGCCGCGATCCAGAGCGTGGCGAAAGCGTTGCACGGCACCGGTGTGCCGCTGATTGCCGACGGCGGAATCCGTTATTCCGGCGACATCGCCAAAGCGATCGCGGCCGGTGCGCATTCGGTGATGCTGGGCGGATTGTTCGCCGGCACCGAAGAGGCGCCCGGCGAGATCGAATTGTTCCAGGGACGATCCTACAAATCCTATCGCGGTATGGGCAGTCTGGCCGCGATGCAGCAGGGTTCCAGCGACCGCTATTTTCAGGACAGCGAAGATAACCAGGAAAAACTGGTGCCTGAGGGCGTGGAAGGCCGTGTACCGTACAAGGGCAGCGTGCTGGCGGTAATCCATCAGTTGATGGGTGGCCTGCGTTCCAGCATGGGCTATCTGGGCTGCGCCGATATCGCCACCATGCACACCAAAGCCGAGTTCGTCGAGATCACCTCATCTGGTATCCGCGAGTCGCATGTGCATGATGTGCAAATTACCAAGGAAGCGCCGAACTATCACACTGACTAGTTTCCAGATGCAAGCCTTGAGTCACCGGTTGAAAACCGCGAAGGGGTAATACCCGCTGCCCATTTGAGTCTTGCGTCTCACGTCTTACAACTTATTTCCAAACACGCACATGGCACACAAAAAAATCCTGATCCTCGATTTCGGTTCTCAATATACGCAACTGATTGCGCGACGTGTTCGCGAAACCAGCGTCTACTGCGAATTGCATCCTTACGATGTTGATGTGAGCTTCATACGCGAATTCAACCCGGCGGGAATCATACTTTCAGGCGGCCCGAATTCGGTTACCGAAGGCGATACCCCGCGTGCGCCGCAGATCGTGTTCGATCTGGGCGTGCCGGTACTGGGTATTTGCTACGGCATGCAGACCATGGCAGCGCAATTGGGCGGTGCGGTTGAAAACGGGCTGGTGCGGGAATTTGGTTATGCCGAGATTCGCGCGCAGGGACATTCGGCTTTGTTGAGGAATATTCAGGATCGGGCCAATGCGCAAGGCCACGGCCTGATCGACGTGTGGATGAGCCACGGCGACAAGGTAACGACTTTGCCGCCAGGTTTCTCGGTCATCGCCAGCAACCCCTCCACGCCAATCGCCGGCATGGCTGACGAAGTGCGGCATTTTTACGCGCTGCAATTTCATCCGGAAGTTACCCATACCCATCAGGGCAAGGCGATACTGAACCGCTTCGTACATGATATCTGCAGTTGCGAGCAGGATTGGAACATGCCGGATTACGTCGGCGAAGCGGTGGCCAAGATACGTGCGCAGGTGGGCAAAGACGAGGTGATACTCGGCCTGTCCGGCGGGGTGGATTCCTCTGTGGCTGCTGCGCTGATACATCGCGCCATTGGCGAGCAGCTGACTTGCGTGTTCGTGGACAACGGCCTGTTGCGTCTGCATGAGGCCGAGCAGGTGATGCTTACCTTTGCCGAGAATCTCGGTGTTAAAGTGATACACGTCGATGCCAGTGCGGAATTCCTGCATCACCTGGCCGGCGTGTCGGAGCCCGAACAGAAGCGCAAGATCATCGGCCGGGAGTTCGTCGAAGTGTTTCAGCGCGAAGCAAAAAAATTGCCCAAAGCAAAGTGGCTGGCGCAGGGCACGATCTACCCGGACGTGATCGAATCTGCCGGAGCAAAGAACAAAAACGCCCATACCATCAAGTCGCACCACAACGTCGGCGGTTTGCCGGAAAGCCTGCACCTGAAACTGCTTGAACCGTTGCGTGAGCTGTTCAAGGACGAAGTGCGCGAGCTCGGCGTGGCGTTGGGCCTGCCGTACGACATGGTATACCGCCATCCTTTCCCCGGCCCCGGTCTGGGCGTGCGTATACTGGGCGAAGTCAAACGCGAGTATGCCGAACTGCTGCGCCGCGCCGACGCGATCTTCATTGAGGAGCTGCATGCCACCAAGGATGATGACGGGAAATCCTGGTATGCGAAAACCGCGCAAGCCTTTACGGTATTCCTGCCGGTGAAAAGCGTCGGCGTGATGGGCGACGGCCGCACCTACGAATGGGTGGTGGCGCTGCGTGCGGTGCAGACACAGGACTTCATGACCGCACACTGGGCACATCTGCCCTACGAATTGCTGGGCAGGGTTTCCAACCGCATCATCAACGAAGTGCGCGGCATCAACCGCGTGGTCTATGACATCTCAGGCAAACCTCCCGCTACGATTGAATGGGAGTAGCGCTTCCGACACGTTACCGGCGCAGCCGGCAGCTTGCGGGAGGAAGCGCTGTTGTGAGTTCTGCCTGTCCATTCCAGTACCAATGCGTTGCGGGGATGTGACCCCGGAGTGGGCGCGTCCGCGAATAGGAAAGTTATAAGTTCCAGATAAGTTGTCTGAGCGGATACCTCCGACACGTTACTGATAAAACAACTAGCCATTCGACTAGGCGAGCCGACTACTCTCGCCAAGTCGCTGGTTACGGCGCAGCCGGCAGCTTGCGGGAGGAAGCGCTGTTGTGAGTTCTGCCTGTCCATTCCAGTACCAATGCGTTGCGGGGATGCGACCCCGGCGTGGGCGCATCCGCGAATAGGAAATTTATAAGTTCCAGATAAGTTGTCTGAGTGGATAACCCGGACAGTGCGAAAGGGTCGATGCGCAGCAGCGGGGCCACCCATCGGCCTACCCCTTGCGGGTGCGGGGCGACGTAGGAGATGGTCGCAACATCAGGAAAGTCACATAGTGAATTGACACTTCAGGTTGGTTCACATGTATTAAGTTGTTCAAAACTGTTAGGCATCCTTCGCCGGAAATGGCAGTACTAGCCATACTGTGAAAACTGTGCCGCCCGTAGAGAGTTGCCGCGGGGGCCTGCTTTGCGCTTGCTGCCGGGATGCTACAATACTTTCTATCAAGCGAACAAAGCAGAACAACAATATTATGACTCTGTCATTCCACGCGGTCGACGATGTCTGACCAAGCCACACTTGCCAACACGTTACCCACTTTCGATGTTCAAGGGATGCTGTCGGCCATGCGCAGGATGTTCTGCACAAGTTGCCTGTTTCTGCTGTTTGCGCTGGCCACGGGACATTCTGCCGCTGCCGAAAATACCCATGCTGGGGCCAATCCCGCCACGCTGAAAGTCGTGATGGACGACAATTATCCGCCTTATGTTTTCCGCGATTCTGGCGGCGTGCTTACCGGCTATCTGGTTGATATCTGGAAATTGTGGGAAGAAAAGACGGGTGTACATGTCGATTTGATTGCCACCGACTGGGAAAAAGCGCAGCAACTTATGGACGATGGGAAGGCCGATGTCATCGACACCGTATTCCGCACTCCGGAGCGCGAACGTCATCTGGATTTTGCCCCGTCCTATGCCGAAATTCGGGTGCCTATCTATACTCATATTGGCATCGGCGGCATCACCGATCTAAACACGCTGCACGGATTTCTGGTTGGCGCCAAGGCAGGCGATGCCTGTATCGACAAACTCAACGCTGCCGGCATTACAACATTGCAGTTATACAATAGCTATCAGGGCCTGATTCAGGCTGCAGTTGCCGGTCAAGTCAGAGTGTTCTGCATGGATGAGCCCGCCGCCAACTATCTGCTTTACCGTAGCCGCGCCGAGCATGACTTTCACAAGGCATTCACGCTTTACACCGGGGCGCTGCACCGTGCCGTGCACAAGGGCGATACCCAAACTTGGAACTGCTGCAACGGGGCTTTTTAGCCATAGCGCCGGACGAACTGGCCGCTTTGCGGGATAAATGGATGGGCAAGCGTCTGCCCGATATCTTGAGCCGCACTTTGAGCTATGTCCTGTGGGGTGCGGGGTTGATCATCCTGTTGCTTGGCTTACTGAGTCTTGTTCTGCGCTATCTTGTCAGGCATCGCACCACACAACTGAAGAGCGCATATAACCGGCTTGAGCGGCTGACACGGATTTATGCCGCCCTGAGCCAGTGCAACCAGGCGATTGTGCGCAGCAGAAACGAGACGGAGTTGTTCCCGCAGGTCTGCCATGATGCAGTGCAGTTTGGCGGCATGAAGATGGCCTGGATCGGGATGCTGGAGGAGGCCAGCCGGAGCGTCACGCCGGTTGCCGCATTCGGCAGCGGGACGGAATATCTCGAAAAAATCGAGATATCGACAAGAGCGGATACATTGAGCGGGCGCGGCCCGACCGGTACCGCGATACGCGAGAACCGGCCGGTATGGTGCCAGGATTTTCAGCATGATCCGATCACCGCACCCTGGCATGCACGGGGTGCCAAGGTGGGCTGGGGTGCGTCGGCATCGCTGCCGTTGCACCGCAACGGCGTCGTCGCCGGTGCATTCACCCTGTATGCCGGCGAGGCCAATGCATTTGATGAAGCGGCGCGCAACCTGCTGGTTGAAATGGCGCTGGACATCAGTTTTGCACTGGACAATTTCGTCAGGGAAGCCGAGCGGCTACGGGCAGCCGAGGCACTGCAGCTCAGCGAGCAGCATTTCCGCGCTTACTTCGACCGCGCCATGGTTGGAATGACTGCGACCAGCCCAAAAATGGATTGGCTGGAAGTCAATGAAGCGCTGTGTGAAATGCTTGGTTATACACGGGAAGAGCTGACGAACATGACCTGGGCCGATCTGACCCACCCGGATGATCTTTCCGAAAATCTCGTTCAATTCGATCGCATACTCAGCGGCGAGCTCGACGAATACTCGATCGAAAACCGTTTTATCCGCAAGGACGGGACCATCGTCCATGTTCGCCGCTCTCCGCGGGCGGTACGCAAAGCCGATGGCAGTCTGGACTATATCGTCGCATGGGTAGACGACATCACCCGGCGCAAACAGGACGAGCAGCAGATTCAGCAACTCGCGCATTTTGATCTGCTCACCGGTTTGCCAAACCGGGCGTTGTTTACCGACCGCATCAGCCATGCGCTCAATTCGGCACACCGCAGCAATACCAATCTGGCCGTGATGTTTCTCGATCTCGATCATTTCAAGAATGTGAATGACAACCTCGGTCACCGTGTCGGTGATGCCCTGCTGGTGGAGATTGCGAAACGCCTGAAATCGGCAATGCGCGAAGAAGACACGGTGTCGCGTCTGGGCGGGGATGAGTTCATCCTGTTATTGCCGAATACCGATGCCGACGGCGCCGCGCATGTGGCTGAAAAATTGCTTGAGCGGGTTGCCGGGCTATGCAAAATCGAACAGCATGAACTGGTGGTCACGCCTTCCATCGGCATTGCGATGTACCCCGATGACGGACTGGATTTCGAATCGCTTTCCCAGTGTGCCGATGTCGCAATGTACCGCGCCAAGCACGATGGACGGAACAACTACAAATTTTTCACCGCTGAAATGCAGACCCATTCTGCCCGGATACTGCAGCTGGAAAATGCCCTGCGTTACGCGCTTGCACGCGGGGAATTGAGCCTGCATTATCAGCCGCAGTTATCGCTTGAAAGTGGGCGCATCATCGGGGCGGAAGCGCTGCTGCGCTGGCAGCACCCGGAATTTGGTGCGGTTTCACCGGCGGAATTTATTCCGATTGCGGAAAGCAGCGGTCAAATTCTGCATATTGGGGAATGGGTGTTGCGCACTGCGGCGACCCAGATGAAATCATGGATGGGCCGAGGCATGGCGCCGATGATCATCGCGGTCAATCTTTCGGCAGTGCAGTTCCGCCACCCCAATCTTCCCGAGATGGTCACGCAGATTCTCGACTCGGTAAACCTGCCCGCACAGTACCTGGAGCTTGAGCTGACCGAAGGCGTTGCGATGCACGATCCGGTCGGTGCGATCATGATGATGGACAGCCTGCATGAACGCGGCATTCGCATGTCGATAGACGACTTCGGGACCGGGTACTCCTCGCTCAGTTACCTGAAACGATTCAAGGTCTACAAACTGAAGATAGACCAGTCTTTTGTGCGTGACATTACCGATGATCCGGAAGACAAGGCCATCGTGAAAGCCATCATCAGCCTGGCGGGCAGTCTCGGTTTGCAGACCATCGCCGAAGGTGTGGAAACGGAAGGCCAGTTGGCGCTATTGCGCGAGCAGGGTTGCCATGAAGTGCAGGGATATTTTTTCAGCAAACCGTTGCCGGCGGATGAATTCGAAACCTTTATCCTGGCGAGGCGCCAGACCTGAAGTAGCGGGCAACAGGTCGAATTCAATCGGAATTCAAGACTTCAGCCAGGTCTTCCAGGCCAGCCAGAGTTTGCGCAGCGGGGTTAGCGAGACGCGTTCCTTCAGCACATGGCAGCCGCTGGCAACAACTTCCTCCAGCGTGGCACGGTAGATGGCCGCCATGATCAATCCGGTGCGTTGTGCCTTGCGATCAACATCGGGCAAATGTTCCAGTGCTTGCCGGTAGTAACGTTGCGCACGTTCGACCTGGAACGCCATCAGTTTGTGGAAATTTGCTGTTTCTTTCGCGTTTAAAATTTCTGCCGCCGTCACGCCGAATTGCTGCAATTCGTCCATGGGCAGATAGATGCGGTTGCGCCGCGCGTCCTCGCCTACATCACGGATGATGTTGGTAAGCTGAAAGGCGATGCCCAGATCATGCGCGTATTTCTGTGTCCTGCGGTCGGTGTAGCCGAATATTTCGGCAGCGAGCAGGCCGACCACCGAAGCGACGCGGTAACAGTACAGCTGCAGCGATTTGAAATCGGGATAGCGCGCCTGCTGGAGATCCATCTCCATCCCGTCGATGATCTCAAGCAGGTGTTCCCGGGACAGATTGAATTGCTGTACCACCGGAACCAATGCCTGGGCCACCGGGTGCTGTGGATTTCCGCCGTAGATTTCCGCCACCTGTGAGCGCCACCAGTTGAGTGTGGTGCGCGCCACCTGTTCATCCGAGCATTCGTCAACCACATCGTCCACCTCGCGGCAAAATGCGTACAGCGCGGTGATTGCGCGGCGCTTGTCCCCGGGCAGGAACATGAAGCTGTAATAGAAGCTGGAACCGCTGGCTGCGGTTTTCTCCTGGCAATATTGATTCGGATCCATAGCGGGCTTCATAAGGGTGCGCTCGTGGCCAGCATGATAACCCAGTCAAAAGGCTTCAATACCGGGCGGCGGCTGAACATGTCGTACTGCGCGCTTTCCAGTTTGCGGAGGATGCGCAAGCCGCCCGCGATGATCATGCGCATTTCAAGGCCGATGCGCCCGGTGAGTATGGTTCCCAGCGGCTTTCCGGCAAGCATCATTGCGCGCGCGCGTTCCACCTGGAACTTCATCAACGCGCGCCACGCATCATTGCCGATGCCCTGTGCGATCTGCGCTTCGCTCACGCCGTATTGCGCGAGTTCGTCCAGCGGCAGATAGATGCGCCCGATGGCATAATCCTTTGCAACATCCTGCCAGAAATTGATCAGCTGCAGGCCGGTGCAGATCGCATCCGAGTAGGCGATATTGACCGGCGTGGCTTCTTCATAAAGATGCAGCAGCAGGTTGCCGACCGGATTGGCGGAGCGGCGGCAATAGTTCTGCAGGTCGTCGAAATCGTCATAGCGCTTTTTTACCACGTCCTGCGAGAATGCATCGAGCAGATCATGGAACGGCTGCATCGGCAGTTCATGCACGAGGATTTCTGCGGCGAGGTTTTGGAACAGCGGGGTGAGGGGCGTTTCATTGTTTGCGATGCGTGCCAGTTCCGCGCGGAACTCATCGAGTTGCCTCAGGCGTTCTGCGTCGGATAACTCGCCTTCATCGGCAATATCGTCGGCTGCACGGGCAAAATGGTAGATCGCCGCAACCGGCTTGCGCAGCCGTCTGGGCATGAGGATGGAAGCGACCGGGAAGTTTTCGTAGTGATCAACAGGCATAAATCAAAGAAGATCATTGCGGTGCAACATGAACACGAACTGATCCCCCGCGCTGACATCCAGCCAGGTGAACGGCAGGCCGGGGTAAGCCGCTTCGAGCACGTCCCGGTTATGGCCGATCTCGACCACCAGAATACCGTTCCCGGTGAGGTGTTGCGCGGCATGTTCGAGTATTAGCCGGGTGGCATCCAGGCCATCGCGGCCGCTGCCCAACGCCAGCTTCGGCTCATGCAAATATTCCCGCGGCAGCGCGGCGACCGATTCGGCATCCACATAGGGGGGGTTGCTGATGATCAGGTCATATTGCTTGCCATCGAGCTTGGTGTACAGATCCGATTCGACCAGGCTGACGCGCTCCTGCAGTTGATAGTCGGCGACATTGCGCTCCGCGACGGCGAGTGCGGCCGGGGACAAATCCACGGCGTCCACGCCGGCATAGGGAAAAGCATGTGCGGCAAGAATGGCGAGGCAGCCGCTGCCGGTGCACAGGTCAAGCACGCTATTGATTTCTTCCGCTTCGGCGATCCACGGGCTGAGTTGTCCGAGCAACAGTTCGGCGATGAAGGAACGCGGCACGATGACCCGTTCGTCCACGTAAAAGCTGAAATCACCCAGGAAAGCCTGGTGGGTCAGGTAGGCTGCGGGGATGCGATGTTCAACGCGGCGGTGAATGATGTTCAATACTTCGCTGCGTTCGCCGTCGGCCAGGCGCGCATCGAGAAAGGGTTCAAGCCGGTCCAGCGGAAGATGCAGGGTATGCAGGATCAGGTAAGCGGCTTCGTCGTAGGCATCGCTGCTGCCGTGGCCGAAAAACAGCTTGGCCTGCTTGAAGCGGCTCACCGCAAAACGCAGATAGTCACGCACGGTGTGCAGGCTTTGTGCGGCCTCTGAAAAATAATTACTCATTTACAAAGCAGATTCTCAAGGGTGCGCCGGTAGGTCAGCTTGAGCGGCTCGATGTCGGCGACACCCACGCATTCATTCAGTTTGTGTATGGTGGCGTTCAACGGCCCGAACTCGATCACCTGCGGGCAGATGTCGGCAATGAAACGGCCGTCCGAGGTGCCGCCGCTGGTGGACAACTCCGGCGTGACGCCGTATGACTGTTCGATCGCGTTGCTGATCGCGGCGACCAGGCTGCCCTTGGCGGTGATATACGGCTTGCCGGACAACTCCCATGCCAGGTCGTAGGTCACGCCGTGCTTGTCCAGTATCGCGTGGACCTTGTCCTTCAGACCCTGTTCGGTGCTGGCGGTGGAGAAACGAAAGTTGAACAGTATCTCGACCGTGCCGGGGACCACGTTGGTCGCGCCGGTGCCGCCATTCATGTTGGATATTTGCCACGAGGTAGGCGGAAAATATTCGTTGCCATTGTCCCAGGTGGTTGCAGCGAGTTCGGCGATTGCCGGCGCGACCATGTGGATCGGGTTCTTGACCAGATGCGGGTAGGCGATATGGCCCTGGATTCCTTTGACAATCAGCGTGCCGTTCAGCGAGCCGCGCCGCCCGTTCTTGATCATGTCGCCAACCCGCTTGTTTGAGGTGGGTTCGCCGACGATGCAATAATCCAGCATTTCACCGCGCGCCTGCAAGGCTTCGACCACACGTACCGTGCCGTCCACCGCCACGCCTTCCTCATCGGAAGTGATCAGC
>Ga0307375_10005295_pt1 | contig 12122 bp, 9 predicted proteins | sample TR1MG_FD_202531 | JGI IMG/M metagenome (GOLD analysis project Ga0307375, IMG submission 202531) | Soil microbial communities from Risofladan, Vaasa, Finland - TR-1 | ecosystem: Environmental > Terrestrial > Soil > Coastal area > Acid sulfate soil | place: Finland: Risofladan, Vaasa | collected... | reverse complement strand
CAGGAGACGTAGCGGTGGGCCTAGGCGGTGACCTGTGCTCCACCGCCAAGCCTGCGTAAACCCCAGTTCTCATCACAAATTCTCGGGTGGGAGAGCCGCTTTCTCGATGACCCAAGACGCGCCAAGCTAATCCATGGATAATAAGAGGCCCTTTATGTTGTCTTGTTGAGTCCTGACACCCGATGGATGAACGTTATTTGGCAGAAGAAGTGGAACGCGATGCGCAGGCGTTCTGGGACCGCACGCATTGCTTTCAGGTCACAGAAGACCCTAGCCGACCGAAGTTCTATTGCCTGTCGATGTTCCCCTACCCGTCGGGACGTCTCCATATGGGCCATGTTCGCAATTACACCTTGGGCGATGTGATTAGCCGGTGGCGGCGCATGGAGGGCATGAACGTTTTGCAGCCTATGGGGTGGGACGCCTTCGGTCTGCCAGCCGAGAATGCGGCGATCCAGAATGGCGTCGCGCCGGCCCGCTGGACGTATGACAATATCGCCTACATGCGCGATCAATTGAAGCGCCTGGGCTTTGCTTACGACTGGAGTCGTGAGATCGCAACCTGTCGGCCCGAGTACTACCGCTGGGAGCAGTGGTTGTTTACTCGCCTTTATCGCAAAGGTCTGGCCTATAGGGCGACCGCCCCCGTGAACTGGTGTCCAAACGATCAGACCGTACTCGCCAATGAACAGGTGGTTGACGGAAGGTGTTGGCGTTGCGATACCTTAGTCGAGCGCCGCGAAATCTCGCAGTGGTTCTTGCGTATCACAGATTACGCCGAAGAACTGCTCTCCGATCTTTCCCGCCTGCCGGGGTGGCCGGAGCGTGTAGCGACTATGCAACGCAACTGGATTGGGCGCTCAGAGGGGGTCGAGATTCGATTCGCGGTCGCGAATTATGGCTCCTTGAGCGTGTTCACGACCCGGCCGGATACCCTTATGGGGGTTACCTATCTAGCCGTCGCGGCCGAACATCCGCTGGCCGTAGCCGCCTCGGCAGCACGTCCGGATGTCATGCGTTTTCGTGACGAGTGTCGCGTCAGCCAGACGGCCGAAGCGGTCCTAGAGACCATGGAAAAGCGTGGTGTCGATACCGGTATGCGCGCCGCGCATCCCTTGACGGGGGACGAGTTGCCGGTTTATGCGGCCAATTTTGTCCTTATGTCCTATGGTGAAGGGGCGGTCATGGCAGTGCCCGCGCACGATGAGCGAGATTTCGCGTTCGCCATGCGTTATGAGTTGCCTATTGTCCCGGTTATCGTGCCCATGGACTACAGCGGAGATCCGCAGGCTGTGGTCACAGAGCAGGCCTATACGGGTACGGGCCGATTAGTGGCGTCTGGTCCCTTTACGGGACTTTCTTCCGTGGATGCGGGCGCGCGCATTACCGAGGCCTTGGAGCGCGAAGGTCTCGGGACGCGCCGCGTGCATTTCCGTTTGCGCGACTGGGGGATTTCGCGTCAGCGTTATTGGGGCGCTCCCATTCCCATGATCCATTGCCCACAGTGCGGCGTCGTCCCTGTTCCCGACAAAGACCTGCCCGTTCTTTTGCCAGAAGACGTTGTGATGACACAAGGTGGCTCGCCTCTTAAGGCGCGCCCCGATTTCTTGTACACGATCTGCCCGGAATGCGGTGGCAAGGCGGAGCGCGAAACCGATACGTTCGACACGTTTATGGAATCGTCTTGGTACTATGCGCGCTATTGCGCAAAGGACAACGACCAGGCGATGTTGGACGAGCGCGTGCGTCATTGGTTGCCGGTTGACCAATATATCGGCGGTATTGAGCACGCGATCCTCCATCTCCTTTATGCACGTTTTTTTAACAAGCTTTTGCGAGATGAAGGGCTGGTCGTGACCGATGAACCCTTTGCGCGACTCTTGACGCAAGGCATGGTGCTAAAAGACGGCAGTAAAATGTCCAAGTCCAAGGGCAACACGGTCGACCCTCAGGCGCTCATTAATCAATACGGGGCAGACACCGCACGCCTTTTCATGATGTTTGCAGCGCCCCCCGAACAGTCGCTTGAGTGGAACGACGAGGCCGTCGCGGGCGCGCATCGGTTTCTGAAGCGCCTGTGGGCGCTAGCGCGCGTCATAGCCGCGCTTCCCGTGGCCGAAGCGGGCCAATTGGCCGACTCCCACAAGGCTTTGCGTACCCAGATCCATGGCTTTTTGGATCAAGCGCTACGGGATTACGAGCGTTATCATTTTAATACGGTCGTGGCTTCGTGCATGAGTTTGGTGAACGTTCTACAAAAACTCGCGGAAGAGCCTGCCTCGGCATCTAGCACAAGCTTGCTACGCGAAGGCATAAGCTTGGTTTTGCGGTTGCTGGCACCCATTGTGCCTCATATCAGCCATACGCTTTGGGGGGCGCTTGGTCTCGGTAATACCGCCATTATCGATGCCCCCTGGCCTTCTGTTGATAAGGCTGCACTCTGCCAGGATACCGTGCGCATGGTCGTACAGGTGAATGGCAAGCGGCGCACCGAGATCGCGGTGGCGGTTGCAAGCGATGCCGCAGAGGTCGAGGCGCACGCATTGTGTGACGAGGTCGTCTTGAAATACCTTGAGGGCAAGTCGGTGAGCAAGGTGTTTGTGGTCCCCGGTCGGCTCATTAATATCGTGCTGAAATGAAGAGGCTCGCAATCGTGGCGCTTTGTATCGGCTTGGTTGGCTGTGGCTTTCATTTACGCACGGCCCAAGAGTTCACTTTGCCACCCTCGCTTGCGGTGGTGCGCGTGGCTATGCCGACAAGCAGTCTTAAATATCCGGAGTTTGCGCTTATCGTGAGGCGCGCCCTGCTGGAGCGAGGCGTAGAGGTTGTCGATAAGGGAAATGTGCCGGCTATTGTTTTGTCGGGCGAAACCTTGACCCCTTTGATCGTGTCTGTAAACAACAATGGCGGGGCGAGCGCCTATCTATTGAACTATGCGACGACGTTCAGTGTGCAAGGGCCCGGCGGCCGGGTCCTGCTCGCGCCTACGGTGGTGCGCGTGCAGCGCGAATACACTTTTGATGCCTTAAATATCCTCGCTATGGCCCGTGAACAGGCGTATTTACAGAAGCGCATGCGCATCGCCGCAGCCCGCCAGATTATCTGGCGACTGGCATCTTTCAAGAGCCCGCCTCCCAAGAGCCCGCCTCCCAAGAGCCCGCCGCATGCGCCTTAAATCGGAAGATCTCCCGACGCGCTTGCGCGATTTGAAGAGCGCCTATCTCGTCTGTGGCGACGAGCCATTTCTCGTCGAGGAGGCGGTGTCGCACATTATCCGGGCCGCACAAGCGGCCGGATTTGCGGATCATCAGCGTTTTTCTCTTGAGAGCGGCTTTTCGTGGCCAAGATTTCGCGAGACGCTGTCTTCGCCCTCACTTTTCGCGCCCCGCAGTCTCTATGAACTGCGCGCACGCGAGGGGCGTGAAACCCTGGGTCGAGAACTCCTTGCGTGTCTCCCTCATGTGACGGCAGACGCAGTCCTCCTTGTAGTCACAGGGGCGCTGGAGCGTACTAGCCTTAAGGCTGAGTGGGTAGAGGCCTTTGCCCAATTGGGTCATGTGATTGTTGTAGCGACCTTTGAAGGCGAGCGTCTTGTTGACTGGGTGCGCCAACGTCTGCACGAGGCGGGCATTGTCGATGAAGACGTGGCGCGCCGCATTGCTTATTACGCGGAAGGCAATATGGGGGCGGCCTTTGACGCGGTTACGCGCTTAAAAGATGACCCCAACCCGGGGCTCGCCGCACTCGCGGATATTATGGGGGACGAGGCCCGTTTTGACGTTTTTGCCGTGACCGACGCCGCTTTGAAGGGCGATTTGCCGCTTACTCACCGTTACATGCGGCGCTTGCGTGTGGAGGCGCGAGATCCGATACTGATATCGTGGGCTTTGGCCCGTGAGGTGCGCGTGCTCGTGAAGCTTGCTGGCGCGCAGGCAAGGAAGGGCGTTCTGGCCGATCTTTTTCGGCGCGAAAGGGTGTGGCCCAGTCGCCAAGCGCTGCTTTTATCGGCCGCAAAGCGACTTTCACAAACCCGCCTGCGCCGTTTGCTTGCCGGGTGCGCACGGTTGGATCGGGTCAACAAGGGGCGAGCGGACGGAGACTCCTGGCTCTTGATCGAGAGCGTGGCTTTAGGGCTTGCGGGGATGCCGGGTGGGGGGTGGTTATGAAGACAGCGTCGATATCGACTACGGGTGTGGCTTCGTATATGGAGGATTTGGGTCAAGCCGCGCGTGCCGACGCGCCCGCTATGGCGCGCGCGACTACGGGGGCCAAGAACGCGGCTTTGCTTGCCATGGCGCGTTTTATACGGGAGCGAGCACCAAGCCTTAAGGCTGCTAATGAGGGCGACCTGAAGGCCGCACAGGCGGCAGGTTTGGAGGCCTCTTTAATGGATCGCTTGACGCTGACGGATGAACGCATTGAACAGATGGCTCGCGGGCTCCAAGAGATTGCCGCCCTTCCCGACCCCGTAGGTGAAATTTCAGGCCTCGCAATGCGGCCGTCCGGCATTCAGGTTGGCCGTATGCGTGTGCCGCTCGGCGTCATTGGCATTATCTACGAATCGCGCCCGAATGTGACGGCGGATGCGGCCGGTCTCTGTCTTAAATCGGGCAATGCCGTGATTTTGCGTGGCGGTTCCGAGGCGGCGTTATCGAATGCCGCCATTGGCCAGTGTCTGCGAGATGGTTTGGCCCACGCAGGGTTGCCGCCGGGCGCTCTCGGCCTCGTTGCGACGACAGATCGCGCTGCGGTGACAGAACTGCTGCACATGGACCGCTTTATTGACCTTCTGATTCCGCGCGGCGGCAAGGGTCTAGTCGAGCTTGTCAGTAATGAGGCCCGTATGCCGGTTCTTAAGCATCTGCATGGGATCTGTCATGTCTATATTGATGCCGATGCCGATGCTAAAAAGGCCTTGGCCGTGGCGGTCAATGCCAAAACGCAGCGTTATGGGACTTGTAACACCATGGAGACTCTGCTGATTGCTCAATCCCAGGCCGCAAACCTCCTTCCGCGTCTTGCCAAGGCTTACGGCGAGCATGGCGTCGAGTTGCGGGTGTGCGCAAAAACCCGGCAGTGGATTCCGGATGCCGCGCTCGCCTCGGAAAAAGATTGGGAGACGGAGTATTTGGCCCCCATTCTTTCGATTCGTGTGGTGGCGGGCCTAGATGAGGCCATTTCACATATCGCACGCTACGGCTCCCATCATACGGATGCGATCGTTACGGAAAATTGGACTGCGGCGCAGCGGTTTTTGCGTGAAGTGGATTCCAGCTCTGTCATGGTCAACGCGTCCACGCGGTTTGCGGATGGGTTTGAGTATGGGCTGGGCGCCGAGATCGGTATTAGTACCGACAAGTTACATGCTCGCGGACCTGTTGGGCTTGAGGGTCTGACGTCACAAAAGTTTATCGTTTGGGGTGACGGGCATATCCGCGCGTAGCACCAGTCTCATAGGGGTTTTCGGCGGCACTTTTGATCCCGTTCATTGTGGTCATTTGGCGGTGGCGCACGCGCTTGTGCAGGCATTGCCCATATCAAAGATCGTGTTTGTCCCGGCCGCCCGCCCTCCTCATCGGATGCCACCATCTGCGGATGCCGAGCACAGGCTCGCCATGCTGCGGCTGGCCTTGGGTACGGAGCCCCGTTTTGCCGTAGATGAGACGGAATATGAGCGGGAAGGTCCGTCGTATATGGTCGATACGCTGATGTCTCTGCGCTCTCGATATCAAGATCCGCTCGCCTTGATTCTGGGTATGGACGCCTTTCTTGGGCTTCCGAGCTGGCATCGCTGGCGGCGTATTCTGGGCTTGGCCCACATTATTATCGTGAAACGTCCTGGTTGGGATGTGCCATTGCCAGCTTGGGTGGGCCCTCATTTGCAAGAGCGGGGAGATCTGTTGCTTAACGCCGATCATGGGTTGGCCTTCCTTTTTGCGACAAGCGCACGCCCGGAATCGGCGAGTGCGCTGCGCCACGCGCTAGAACAGGGCGAGGTGCCCACGGCTTGGTTACCACCAGAAATTCCTATCTATATTGAGACCCACAGGCTGTACCGGAGACCATCGGGAAATGATGAAGTATGACATGATACGAGAGGCGTTAGAGCAAGCAAAAGCCGAGGAGATTGTGGTCCTTGATGTGCGCTTGTTGACCGATATTACCGACTATATGATTATTGCGAGCGGGACATCCACGCGTCATGTGGCGTCTACCGGGCGCAAGGTTGACGACCTCCTGCGCGAGCGTGGTCACAAATCGCAGGGGCTGGAGGGCGTTGAGGGCGGGGAATGGGTGTTGATCGATTTCGGTGATGTGATCGTGCACGTCATGCATCCCAAAACACGAGCCTTTTACGCCCTTGAGAAGTTGTGGTCGGAAGAGTTTGGGCGTACAGAAGAGGCCAGACGCGAGATGCGGCCGCGCTTTTAAATGGCAATGCATCTCCTGGCTGTCGGCACCCGGATTCCGGCCTGGGTAAACGCGGGCTTCTTGGAATATGCTCGCAGGTTGCCCGGTCCTTACCGGCTCGAGCTTACGGAGATCGCTTCGGCCCGGTGGACAAAGGCGGCCGATTTCGAGCGGCTGAAGCGCGAGGAGGGGGAGCGATTACTCAATGCCTTGCCGCGCCAACCTTTTATTGTAGCGCTAGACGTTAAGGGACGGATGCGGTCAAGCGAGATGCTGGCGCGTGATTTGGCGTCCTGGCTTGCGACCGGCAAGTCAATCGCATTTCTTATAGGTGGCGCGGAAGGTCTGGCCGATGCTTGCCTGAATGCGGCCGCAGATCGCTGGTCGCTCTCACCGCTCATTTTGCCGCATGCCTTGGTGCGCGTTGTGGTCGCAGAGCAACTCTATCGTGCCTACAGCGCGCTTACCGGCCAACCCTATCATCGAGGTTCCGATTGATCTACTTGGCATCGACATCGCCACGCCGGTCGGCGCTCCTTATGCAGGTGGGGGTGGTATTTGAAGTGCTTCCCCCGGACGTGGACGAGGCGGCTTTTGCAGGCGAGGCGCCTCTCCATTATGTCAGGCGAATAGCCCTTCAGAAGGCCATGGCCGGTCAAAGTGAGCGCGAACGCCGGGGCCTACCCGCAGCGCCCGTGCTTGGTGCCGATACCATTGTTGTTGTTGGCGAGGAAATTCTCCATAAACCCGATGATCTGATCGGCGCACGCGCGCAACTGCGTCAGCTATCGGGACGAGATCATGTTGTCCATACGGCATTATGTCTCCTCGGAACATCTCTGCGCGAAGCTCAGTCGAGCACCACTGTGACTATGAAACCTTTATCCGATTCCGAGATCGACGCGTATTGTGCGACGCAGGAGCCCCAGGGGAAAGCCGGGAGCTACGCCATCCAGGGCATGGGGGCGCTCTTCGTGAGCCGCATTCTGGGCAGCTATTCGGGGGTGGTGGGCTTGCCGCTCTATGAGTGTGGACAGCTTCTGCGCGATGAGGGGGTATTATGAGCGAGGAGATTCTGATTAATGTGACGCCGCAGGAAACCCGAGTCGCGGTCGTCGAAAACGGCGTATTGCAGGAGGTTCATATCGAGCGCGCTGCCCATAAGGGGCTTGTCGGCAATATTTACAAGGGTCGCGTGTCCCGCTTTCTTCCCGGGATGCAGGCGGCTTTTGTTGATATTGGGCTTGAGCGTGCGGCTTTTTTGCAGACCACTGAAATGAAGACTTTGGATGGCGGTACCGCGGCGGCACTCGCCGAGGGTCAAGATATCATAGTCCAGGTGGTCAAGGATCCGATCAGTAGTAAGGGTGCGCGTTTGACGACCCAAATCAGCCTGCCTGCCCGCTACGTCGTGTATATGCCGGCGAGCGACCATATCGGTATCTCGCAAAAAATCGATAACGAAGAGGAGCGCGAGCGCCTGCGTGCGACTGTGCGTTCAGTCATGGGTGCGGAACCGGGCGGCTTCATTTTGAGGACCATGGCAGAGCAGGTCAGCGAGGAAGAACTCAAGAGGGATATCCACTATCTGCGCAAGCTTTGGCTGAGGCTCTCTGACCGCATGATCGGGGCCGAGGCAGGCAGCCTGATCCATGAGGATTTTTCCTTGGCGCTCAGGACTATGCGCGATCTCGTACGCGATAATGTTGAAAAGGTGCGTGTCGATTCACGCGAAACATATCACAAGGCTTATGAATTTGCCTGCGAGTTTGTTCCCGATGTTGCGCCACGCATTGAGTATTATCCGGGGGAACGGCCGATCCTCGATCTCTACTCGGTCGAGGATGAAATCAATCATGCCCTTGATGCGCGGGTGACGCTCAAGTCGGGAGGTTACCTCGTTATCGATCAAACCGAGGCCATGACGACGGTCGACGTAAATACCGGAACTTATGTGGGTCGCCGCAATCTCGAGGAGACGCTCTTTAAGACTAACCTCGAGGCCGCTCATGCCATAGCGAGACAATTGCGGCTGCGCAATCTGGGGGGCATGATCATTGTGGATTTTATCGACATGGTCGATCCAGAACACAAGCGCCAAGTATTGCGGGCCCTCGAGCGGGCTTTAGCGCATGACCGCGTCAAAGTGTCGGTCGCCGACATGTCTTCTTTGGGTCTGGTGGAGATTACCCGCAAGCGCACGCGCGAGAGCCTGGAACGATTGCTGTGCGAGCCTTGTCCAAGCTGTAAGGGCCGCGGTGTAATGAAGACCGCGGAGACTGTGAGTTACGAGATCTTTCGGGAGATTTTACGCGAGGCGCGGCAGTTTGGTACCGATCAGTATCTGGTTGTGGCCTCACAATCTGTAGTGGACCGTCTTATGGACGACCAAACCCAAAGCCTATCCAAGCTTCAGGAGTTTATTGGTAAGCCCATTCATTTGCAGGTTGAGTCACTCTACAATCAGGAAGAATTCGATGTCGTTTTGATTTAGGCGCAGGACTTCCCGATACCCTCCTTGTTCGTGTGGTTTCGTGGGACGTCATCGTGGGCATTTGGCTCTGTTTGACAGGGGTGTCTGTCGGCATAATGGTCTTATGATGAATGGGGCAAAACGGGCTATAAGGTGGTGGCAAAGGCGCGGCAAAGGCGCGCGCTATAGTCTGCTCCTTGCGGCGGGGATCTTTGGGGCCGTGACGGTGGCGTTGGTTACGAGCCCTGTGTGGCTCACCCCGCTGCTTCAGCATGAGAAGCCGTTTCTGGAGAAGACCGCCACATCGATGGTGGGCGCCCCCGTGCGCGCAGCCGAACTCGTGGCCACGATCGGGTGGCGTCCCGGGTTTATGGCTCGCGATGTGGTCATAGCCGGGAGATCGAAGCCGGCCATTGTCGTGAAGGCCGTGCGCGTTCAATTGTCTTGGTTCGCGTTACTGCGCGGCCGTTTGTGGCCCGCATTCGTGGGGGCCTACGGGGCCCAATTGGATCTGCGCAGGACACCCACGGGATTTCATGTGATAGGCCTACCCCGCCGCCCGGACACCCTGTTTCATTGGCGGTCCCTTTTGCGTAAGGAGGGTACTCTCGCAATTGTCGACGGCCGTATCGGCCTTATCTGGTCTCCTCATCGTGCGGCATCTTTCCAGCACCTGAACGTCAGCTGGGTTAACGGTATCGCTGGACGCACATTGCAAGTGGCGGCCACGATCCCGACTCTGTGCAGGCGATGCGCGGCTACAATCGAGTTCGACAATCGGTCGTTTCAGGTCAAAAAATTTCGCGGTGCAATCGGGCTTTCCGTTCATGGCCTCAATTTACATGCGGGTGCGGTCCTAGCGCAGATCCCGGCTATCCGTTCTTTGGCGGGGTCTGTGGGGGGGCGTTTTTGGACGAGTTGGCAGGGAGGGCGCATCAATTTTGCCGGTGGCAACGTCCGTCTTGCCAATGCCCTTGTTCCAGCCACGGGTCGGAGCCGTGCGTTTTCGGTTCCGCAGTTTTCCGCAAAGTTTAGCTTTACGAGGAGGAGTCAGGGATTCCGGTTTTATGGGGCCGATGTGACGGCCAAACTCGGCGGGGTAGCCGCGCGCACCGGTACTCTCTACATCAGCAAAAAAGCGGCACGGTGGCGCGTGAATGCGGAGAGCATCGATCTCGTGCAGGCCGCATACTTGGTCCGGCATATCCGACACCCGGCCCCGCGCTTGGTGCAGGTTATGTCCCTGCACCCGCAAGGCCGCCTCTTGCATTTGCGTCTTGTACTGAGTGCGGGGTCCCATTGGGCTTACCAGGCGAGCACACGGTTCTTGGGTTTAGGGGTGGAAGGGTCTGGAACCGACCCCACATTTTCCCATGCCTCGGGTCGCTTGGCTGCGACCAATCGCTCCGGTCGCCTGGACCTCACGGGCCTTCGGGGCAGTGTCCATGTTCCGACCGTACTTGCGAGCCCGATTTGGGTGCGGTCGGCACACGCGGAACTCACTTGGCAAGTCGCTGATAACGGGTTCTCGTTTGAATTACCGGTATTCCATATAGCGACTGCAGATGGCTTGGCGGACGCCGCCCTTACCGTTATTCATGCGCACGGCCAAAGCCCGCACGTCTCGATGACGGTGACCTTGCATCACGTCGATGTGGGCGCTTTGAGCCATTATTACCCCCGATCTTTGTCTCCGCACTTGCGTCGTTGGCTGACGCGTACGATCCGCGGTGGCCTGATCACAAGCGGACATGTGACGCTAAACGGGCCCTTGGACCAGTTTCCTTTTCGCCATGGCGGGGGCCTGTTCCGGGTCGATGTGCACGTAATCCACGGCCGTTATCGGTTTTTGCCGCGTTGGCCCGAGGCGCGCCACGTACACGCCACCGTAAGTGAACGCGGCGCGATCTTGTCGGTACTGGGTTCCGGGCGTCTGGGGGGTATGGTGACGCCCATGGTCTCCGTGCAGGCCGGATCGCTCGGTACGTCGACGGGTGTGGCGTCGGTGCGCCTGCAAGGGAAGGGCGATTTGGGTGCGCTGCTTGCGGTCATTTTACCCCACGTCCCCGCGCATCTGCGCCGCTTCGTGCCCCAAAGCCTGTCAGGGCAAGGCCCGGCGCGGCTTAACCTTGCGATCCGTGTCCCTTTCGCACACAAAGACCCCCTGACCTTGCAAGGAAGCGTCAGACTTTCCCGCGCGGTTTTGGATTATCCCTGGACTGATGGTGCTGTGCCTATTCACCATCTGACTGGCACCGTGGGTTTTAGCGAGAACGGGCCGGATACCGGTCAGTTGCGGGGCGCCGTCTTAGGTGGCCCGTTTTCGCTTACCCTGGAGAGGCACGGTCGGGGTGTTTTGGCCAAGGCCCACGGGTCCGTGAGCGCTTTGGGGTTGCAGCGGATTGCAGGCGTTGCGGCCCCGTATGTTAAGGGCCCCCTACCATGGCATTTGCAAATCACGAACGGCCAACGGTTCCGAATGACGGCGAGCGCGGATCTTCACGACGTGGTCCTGTATCTTCCCTATCCGGCTGGCAAGGCTCAAGGCATTCCGGCCGTGGCCTACGCCCACCTAACGGCTGATGGGCGCGGGACATTATTTCATGCCGGTATTCCGCACCATCTGAGCGTGTCTTATCGAGCCCCAGCGGGACTTCTACCGGCAAGCTGGGTGGGCGTGGGCTCGGCGCTACCCCCCAGGGTGCTCTATCCGGGTCTTACGGTGGGTGTGCGCAGCAGTTACCTGAACGCCAACGTCTGGGCGCGTTTTGTGGCAGGCCTGAGTCATGTGTCGGATCAGGCGTTCCCGGGGGCAAAATCGGGGATCCTTGCGCCTCGCGCGCTGCATCTCTACGTTGGCTCATTTGTGTTGGCAGGACGATCGCTTGGCATGGTGCGGGCGCACTTTGAGCGCGTGGGTACCACCTGGCGTGGGGCGGTGCGGGGGCCCAACGTGCTAGGGACCGTGGATTGGCAAGCGCACGGACGGCCGACACTTTTGCTCAGTTTTCAGCGGCTCGTGATTCCGCCCGTGGCCGGCGCGTCTCACAAATCTCGTCTTTCAGAGCCTATCGACCCACGTGGCTTGCCCGCGGTTCAGTTTATTGCCAATAGTCTGACCGTGGATGGGCGGGCCTTAGGGCGCGTGATTGTCGATGGGGCGCCTTTCTCAGACGGTTTCCGGTTTGGGCGGATTCTGATCGTTCGTCATCGCACGACCGTTTCGGGGCACGGCCTG